>Ga0182007_10002161_pt1 | contig 9995 bp, 10 predicted proteins | sample Sormic07211113_1_FD_123023 | JGI IMG/M metagenome (GOLD analysis project Ga0182007, IMG submission 123023) | Rhizosphere microbial communities from Sorghum bicolor, Mead, Nebraska, USA - 072115-113_1 MetaG | ecosystem: Host-associated > Plants > Roots > Rhizosphere | place: USA: Nebraska... | reverse complement strand
GACCACATAATCGAAACCGCCGCCGAGCGTCGCCGCGAAGTTATCCGGCTCGACAAAATCCTCCACCAGCCGCACGTCGCAAAACGGATTGATCGCCGCGATGCGCTCGGCCATCGCCTCGACTTTCGGCTTGCCGAAGTTGCCGTCGAGCGCGTGGATCTGCCGGTTGGTGTTGCTTTCGGCGACGTTGTCGAGATCGATCAGCGTGAGCGTGCCGACCGCGCTGCGCGCCAACGCCTCCGCCACCCACGAGCCCACTCCGCCGATGCCGATCACCGCGACATGCGCGCCTTCGAACGCGGCGAGCGCCGGCGCGCCATACAGGCGAGCGATGCCGCCGAAGCGCCGCGCGCGGTCGGCGGTTTCGCTCCCGTCGACGCTGGTAGTAAGATCGGATTGCGCGGTGGTGCTGGACATGGTGACAAGGCTCGTTGAAAAGAGGCAATACAGAATGGGGCGACGCCTGGGTACTCGCAGTCGGTATTTTGCCTGAACGCGTCGGTCGGGATGGCCGTGAGCGTCGCGGCGTCGCCAGCTAACCGAAGGCTTTACGAAAGGCGCGCAAGCGCGAGACGGCATGCCTCGATGCAATGTCCGGTCCCTTGATCTGGCCGCGCGCAAAGATTTCGCTCCTTAGCTATACTGGCCGAACTGTAGCGTTCGCATAAGAACATGACCTCACTCGCCGAACTTCGAAAAAATTATTCGCTCGGTTCGCTGGACGTTGGCGATGTCGACCGCAACCCGTTCCGTCAATTCGAAACGTGGTTTCAACAAGCGGTGGACGCCAGGCTGCCCGAGCCGAACACGATGACGCTGGCCACGGTCGACTCGCGCGGCCGGCCTTCGGCGCGCATTGTGCTGATCAAAGGCGTCGATGAACGAGGCTTCGTGTTCTTCACCAACTACCAGAGCCGCAAGGGCCTGGAGCTGGCCGCCAACCCCTACGCCAGCCTCCTGTTCTACTGGATCGAACTCGAGCGCCAGGTGCGCGTCGAGGGCCGCGTCGTTAAAACCAGCGAGGAAGAAAGCGATGCGTACTTCGCGTCGCGCCCGCTCGGTTCACGCATCGGCGCGTGGGCGTCCAATCAAAGTCAGATAATTGAAAGCCGCTCGCAGCTTGAAACACGCGAGCGCGAAATCCGCCTGCAATACGGCGACCAGCCGCCGCGCCCGCCGCACTGGGGCGGCTATCGTCTGGTCCCCGAGGCCATCGAATTCTGGCAGGGCCGCCCCTCGCGTCTACACGACCGGCTGCTCTACACACGTTCAAGCGAAAGCAGCGACTGGCTGATCTCCCGCCTCTCGCCTTGAACCCGAATACAACGCCGCCAGCGCGTTGCCAACGCAGCAGCGCGCGGCGGCAGGATCGTGCTCGCGGCATGGGAGTTGCGTCGCACTGAGTAACGATCCGCACGAGCTTTGCTTTAGTTCAACAGACACGGAGAAATCACATGTTCTGGGAGAAAAAGCTGGCGCAGTGGGTGGACGATGTAAAAACGAGGGCGAATTTGCCAGCGCGCCTTGTGCTGTGGGACGGTCAGCAACACGACTTCGGGCAGTTCGCCGCGCCTCAGGTCACGCTGCACGTCAAAAGCGCCACGGCGCTGCCCTATCTGCTCGAACCGAGCCTCGACAATCTCGGCGAGGCCTACGTCAAGGGCAAGATCGACATCGAAGGCAAGCTGTCCGACATCATCAATATCAGCTACCAGCTCGCGCGCAGCACCGTCACCAGTGCGAGCAAGCTGGCGCGCGTGCGGCGCTACTTCAATCATTCGAAAGCGTCGGACAAGAAGGCGATCCAGTATCACTACGACGTCTCGAACGAGTTCTACAAGCTGTGGCTCGACGAGAACATGGTGTACTCGTGTGCGTACTTCGAAAACGGCGACGAGGATCTCGCCACCGCGCAGATCAAGAAGATCGACCACATCCTCACCAAGATCCAGTTGCAGCCGGGGCAGCGCCTGCTCGACATCGGCTGCGGCTGGGGCGCGCTCGTGTTGCGCGCGGCACGGAAATTCGGCGCGAAGTGCGTGGGCGTGACGCTCTCGCAGAATCAGTACGATCTCGCCACCGCTCGCGTGAAAGCCGCGGGCCTCGAAAGCCAGATCGAGATTCGTCTGCAGGATTACCGCGACGTCGTCGGGCAGTTCGACCGCATCACCAGCGTCGGCATGTTCGAGCACGTCGGCCGCAAGAATCTGCCGGGCTACTTCGAGAAGATCCGCGACCTGCTGGTCGACGACGGCATCGCGATGAATCACGGCATCACGTCGAGCGATGCGGACAGCGGCGAAACCGCGCTCGGCGGCGGCGAATTCATCGACCGCTATGTGTTCCCGGACGGTGAACTCCCGCACATCAGCCTCGCGCTCGAATCGATGCAGCGCGGCGGGCTCGAAGCGGTTGACGTGGAAAGCCTGCGCCGTCACTATGCGCACACGCTGGAAATCTGGGCGGAGAACTTCGAGGCGCATGCGGAGGAAGCCCGCAGTCTGGTCGACGACGAAAAATTCCGCATCTGGCGCGTGTATCTGGCCGGCTGCGCGTATGCGTTCGAGAACGACGACGTGTCCATCTACCAGGTGGTGTGCCGCAAAGCCGGCCGCAGCGCGAAAACCTTGCCATGGTCGCGCCGCTATATGTACGAGAAACCGCTGTGATACGGGTACGCCGCCACGACTTGCCGTGACGGCGTACCCAGGTTGCGTGACGGGGCGGCGTCCATTGGCGGGCCGACGTGGCGCAACCTTTGAACAGCAGGCCGAACATCGATGGACCAGAGCGGGACGAGTGAAGTGGGAGAGCCGGTGAACGGCGAGCATGACGCGGCAGCCGAGGCTGGGCAATTCGATCTGTTCGGCATGCCGGTGGAGCCCGCGCCATCTCAATCGAAAGCGGCTCAAATCGCACAAGCGGAGCGCCCGGCCGTTCCCGCCGACGCCCCCAAAAAACGCCGCGCCCGCGAGGTGCTGGCGGCCACGCCCTCGCCGGAACTCGTCGCGCTCGCCGCCGAACTGCCGCCGCAAGTCCATCTGGGCACCTCGACGTGGTCGTTTCCCGGTTGGAACGGCATTGTCTACGGCGACGAATACAGCAACAGCAAACTCTCGCGCGAAGGTCTCGCGGCCTACGGCGCGCATCCGCTGCTCAAGACGGTCAGCATCGACCGGTCGTTTTATCAGGCGCTCACCGTCACCGAGTATTTGCGCTACGCGCAGCAAGTGCCGGAGCATTTCCGCTTCATCGTGAAGGCGCCGATGACGATCACCGACGCCACCGTGCGCGCCGAACGCGGCGAGCCGGTCTCGCTGAACCCGTGTTTTCTGAATGCGCAAATGGCGATCGACGACTTCGTCACGCCATGTCTCGAAGGACTCGGCGCGAAAGCCGGCGCATTGGTGTTTCAGTTATCGCCGTTGCCCGATCAGATGCTGGCCGAGCCGGCGGCGTTCATCGAACGCCTCGCCGGATTCCTCGCGGCATTGCCGACGTTGCCCGAAGGCACCTGCTACGCAATCGAAATCCGCGACGCCAGTTTGCTGACGCCGCGCTTTATCCGCACGCTGAAGGCGGCGGGCGTGCGCTATTGCGTGGGCATTCACGCGCGCATGCCGGACCCGCTGCGCCAGGCTGCGGCGCTCGCGCTGCTGGACGGCGAGCCGGCCGGGCCGCTGATCGTGCGCTGGAGTCTGCACGGCGGTTTCAAATACGAACAGGCGAAGGCGAAGTACGAACCGTTCGATCGACTGGTGGACCAGGACCCGGCCACGCGCGCGTCGCTCGCCGAACTGGCCGCGCGCTACGCGCTGGCCGGCCAGCCGGTGGTGATCGCGGTCAACAATAAAGCGGAAGGGTCCGCGCCGCTGAGTTGCGTGGAACTGGCGCGGGCGATCGTCGAGGCGTATGCGCGGCTGGCTCACGAGCATGAGCATGACCCAATGCAGCCGGCGCCCGGCGAACATGAACGAAACGAAAGCGGCGAACCAGGCTAGGCGAACCCTCGCTCAACGAGGGCTCGTTGGCTATCGCCTGGCTGAATCGAACCACCGCTCCGCTCAACTCGCCTTGACGCGATGCGCGAACTTCTGGCGAAACTTCGCGACTTTCGGCGCCACCACGAACGAGCAATACCCCTGGTTCGGATGCTGCGCGAAATAGTTCTGATGATAGGCCTCGGCAGGCCAGTAGTTGCCATCGAGCGGCAGCACTTGCGTGACGATCTGCCCGTCGTAAATGCCCTGTTCGCCGATCTCGCGAATCGCCTGTAGCGCCGTTTCGCGCTGCGCGTCCGAATGCGTGAAGATCACCGAGCGATATTGCGTGCCGACGTCGTTGCCCTGCCGGTTCAATTGCGTCGGATCGTGGATCGCAAAGAAGATATCCAGGATCTCGCGATAACCGATCTTCGCCGGATCGAAGTCGACCTTCACGACTTCCGCGTGGCCGGTCACGCCATCGCATACCTGCTCGTAGGTCGGATGCTGCGTCTGACCGCCCGCATAGCCCGACTCCACCGAGTTCACGCCATCGACGCCCAGATATACCGCTTCGAGGCACCAGAAACACCCGCCACCGAGGGTGGCGACTTCGCCTGTCTGACTCATGCTGCTCGCTCCTTGAGACTCATAGTCGGCCGATGCCGGTCCCCGCGTGGCCGCAACGCTCATGCCCATCGCGGCGTTCCAGCTTAGCGGGTTTTCCACATACCGGCAGGGGTCGCGGCCAATGCCGCCGCGATTGCAGTTAAAATTGGGACAAATCGACGATTTTCACTATGACTTTCGAATCATTTGTTTCCGGCCGCACGCGCGATGGGTTCAGCCTTGGATTCTCAAGGCTTGCGCCGAAGGCTTTCATCCGATGAAGCGCGCCAGCCCGCCCAACTTCGACCAGAACGCCTTCAAGCAGGCGCTCAGCCAATTCGCCACCGGCGTCACCGTCATTACAACGCGTGCGGAGTCCGGCCAATTGATCGGCATCACGGCCAGCTCGTTCAATTCGGTTTCGCTCAATCCGCCGCTGGTGCTGTGGAGTCTCGCCACGCGCTCGGCGTCGATGCCGGTATTCCGCGCCAACAGCCACTACGTGGTCAACGTGCTGGCCGGCTCGCAACTCGATCTGTGCAAGCGCTTCGCCACCGTGAAGGGCGACCGCTTCGAAGGCGTGTCGCACGCGCAAGGCGATACCGGCATGCCGGTGCTCGACGGCGCGCTCGCCTGGTTCGAATGCCATAACCGCAGCCGCTACGAAGAAGGCGACCACGTGATTTTCGTCGGCGAGGTGGAGCGCTGCGGCGTGCATGAGCATGTCGCGGAGGTGTCGCCGCTGGTGTTCCAGAACGGCCAGTTCCACGGACTCAAACCACTCTGAAGGCGACGCCCTGTTTTACACGCGGTACAGGTAGGCCGCGCAGCATGACCGGGCGATGTGTGAAACGTCCGATAAACGCATGGCACTTCGGGGCTTGCGCGATCGGCGGCGGATTCAACGATCGTTATGCGACGCGCCATGCCCACCGGTTTTCGTCACCAGCGACACCGGCACGCCCGAATCTTCCTTGAGCGTCTGCAGCACGATATTCGAGCGAATATCCATCACGCCCGGCGCTTTATAGAGGCGATGCAGCACGAAATCCGAATAGTGTTTGAGGTTGTGCGCGAGCACGCGCAGCAGGTAATGCGTTTCGCCGGTCACGACGAATGCGCCGACCACTTCCGGCCAGTCCTGCAGCGCCTGTGCAAAACGCTCGTGCCAGTTCTCCTGGTCGTTGCGCATCGACACCTGCACGAACGCCTCCAGTTCAAAACCCAACACTTCGCGATTCAGACACGCGCGGTAATGTTCGATGACGCCCTGCTCTTCCAGGAGGCGCAAGCGTCGCAGACACGCCGACGGCGAGAGCGAGATGCGCTCCGCAAGATCCAGATTGCTGATGCGCCCTTCCTGCTGAAGCACCGCCAGAATACGGCAATCGGTGGCGTCGAGCGAGATCGCGTTCATATTCGGTCTCCCTTTCCCATTTGACTCAAATTATGTTCCAAGACAACGCGTAGAAGGAGATTTTTTCGCAATCACATTTCGCGGCAAGCCACCTATCATTCCCGGATAGACAAAACACCGCAGATGGAGATATGGACACACTCTGGGACATCACCCCCGCCGTCGATACCGCGACGCCGGTCTGGCCGGGCGACACGCCGGTCGGCATAGAACGCGTGTGGCGCATGGAGGCGGGCTCGCCGGTCAACGTCGCGCGGCTGACCCTGTCGCCGCACACCGGCGCCCACACCGACGCCCCGCTGCACTATGACGCCGAGGGCGCCGCCATCGGCCACGTGCCCCTCGACGCCTACCTGGGCCGCTGCCGGGTGATTCATTGCATCGGCGCCGCGCCTGTTGTCACGCCACAACACCTGAACGGTTCGCTCGACGATCTGCCGCCGCGAGTCTTACTGCGCACTTACAGGAACGCGCCCACCGCGGCCTGGGACAGCGCGTTCTGCGCGGTCGCGCCGGAGACCATCGACCTGCTGGCCGCGAAGGGCGTGAAGCTGATCGGCATCGACACGCCGTCGCTCGATCCACAGGAATCGAAAACGATGGACGCTCACCACCGCGTGCGCGCGCATCGCATGGCGATACTCGAAGGCATCGTGCTGGATGCCGTCGCGCCCGGCGACTATGAACTGATCGCGCTGCCGCTGAAGCTGACCACGCTCGACGCGAGCCCGGTGCGCGCGGTGTTGCGCGCGCTGGCCAGCACCCACTGAACGCTTTTCCTGACCGACTGGACCACCATGAACCATCGTGACGAAGCACTGGCGCTCGACCGCGCCGACCCGCTCGCGGCCCTGCGCGACCAGTTCGCGCTGCCGCCGGCCACTATCTATCTGGACGGCAACTCGCTCGGCGTGGCGCCCGCCGCCGCCGCGCAGCGCGCGCAAACCGTGATCGGCGCCGAATGGGGCGAAGGCCTGATCCGCAGTTGGAACAGCGCCGGCTGGTTCGCGTTGCCGCGCCGGCTCGGCAACAAGCTCGCGCCGCTGATCGGCGCGGCGCAGGACGAAGTCGTCATTACCGATACGATTTCGATCAACCTCTTCAAGCTGCTGTCGGCCGCGTTGCGGCTGGCGAATGCGCGCGATCCGAAGCGGCGCGTGATCGTCTCCGAGCGCTCGAATTTCCCGACCGATCTGTACATCGCGCAAGGGCTGATCGAGCAGCTCGATCGCGGCTACGAACTGCGTCTCGTCGACGATCCGTCGGAACTCCCCACCGCGATCGACAACGACACGGCCATCGCGATGATCACGCACGTGAACTACCGCACCGGCTATATGCACGACATGGCCGCGGTCACGAAGCTGATCCACGACCAGGGCGCGCTCGCGCTGTGGGACCTCGCGCATTCGGCGGGCGCGGTGCCGGTCGACCTGAACGGCGTCGGCGCCGATTACGCGGTCGGCTGCACGTATAAGTATCTGAACGGCGGACCGGGCTCGCCCGCGTTCGTATGGGTGCCGCAGCGTCACCAGAACGACTTCGCTCAACCGCTGTCCGGTTGGTGGGGTCATCGCGCGCCGTTCAAGATGGACCCGACCTATCAACCGGACGACGGCATCGGCCGCTTCCTGTGCGGCACGCAGCCGATGGTGTCGATGTCGCTGGTCGAATGCGGACTCGACGTGTTCCTGCAGACCGACATGCAGGCGATCCGCAAGAAATCGCTGGCGTTGACCGATCTGTTCATCGAACTCGTTGAAACGCGCTGCGGCGAGTTTCCGCTGAAGCTCGTCACGCCGCGCGCGCATCGGCAACGCGGCTCGCATGCGAGCTTCGAGCATCCGCATGGCTATGAGGTGATGCAGGCGTTGATCGCGCGCGGCGTGATCGGCGACTACCGCGAGCCGCACGTGTTGCGCTTCGGCTTTACGCCGCTGTACACGCGCTTTGTCGACGTGTGGGATGCCGTGGAAACGCTGCGCGACGTGCTCGCGAACGAGACCTGGCGAGCGCCTGAATTCGCCGCACGCGGCGCCGTGACCTGAGGAGCACGCAATGACCGATCACATGCAAACGCCGGGTTTGCCGGAAGAAAAACCGGCACAGGGGTGTCCGTTTGGGCATGGGCAGACCGCGGCGCCTGGCGCACCCACGAAGTCCGCTTCTTCCGGCGAAGGCTGGCACGACGCGCAACTCGATTTCTCCGAATCGATGAGCTACGGCGACTATCTGTCGCTGGGAACGGTGCTGAATGCGCAGCATCCGCTGTCGCCGGATCACAACGAGATGCTGTTCATCATCCAGCATCAAACCAGCGAGTTGTGGATGAAGCTCGCACTGTATGAATTGCGCGCGGCGTTGAAGGCGGTGCATCGCGACGAGTTGCCGCCGGCGTTCAAGATGCTCGCGCGCGTCTCGCGGATCATGGAACAACTCGTACAGGCATGGAGCGTTCTCGCGACGATGACGCCGTCCGAGTACACCGCCATGCGGCCGTACCTGGGGAGTTCTTCCGGGTTTCAGTCGTATCAGTACCGGCAGATCGAGTTCCTGCTCGGCAACAAGAACGAGCAGATGCTCAAGCCGCACGCGCATCGCGCGGACGTGCTTGCCGAGGTGAAGGCTTCGCTGGAAGCGCCTTCTTTCTACGACGAGGTGGTGAGGCTGCTTGCACGTCGCGGGTTTGCGATTTCACCTTCCAGACTGGAGCGCGACTGGACGCAGCCCACCACGCACGACGCTTCCGTCGAGGCGGCCTGGCTCGAGGTCTATCGCAACCCCTCGCAGCATTGGGAGTTGTATGAGATGGCCGAGGAACTGGTCGATCTCGAAGACGCGTTTCGCCAGTGGCGGTTCCGGCATGTGACCACGGTGGAACGGATCATCGGCTTCAAGCAAGGCACGGGCGGCACGAGCGGCGCGCCGTACCTGCGAAAGATGCTGGACGTGGTGCTGTTTCCCGAGCTTTGGCATGTGAGGACGATGCTGTAGTCACCTCGCGGTATAGCCCCCATCGATCGGCAAACACACACCGCTGATCATCGACGCCGCGTCGCTCAACAAAAACATGATCGGCGCGGCGACCTCGGCGGACTCCGCAAACCGCTGCAAGGGAATCGCCCGCAACGCGGGCTCGCGCTTCGCGGGATCGCTCCATGCCTGCACCGCCATCGGCGTCAACGTGACGGTCGGATTGACGCTGTTCACGCGAATGCCGAACGGCCCGAGTTCGATGCACAACGCGCGCGTCACCGCATCCATCGCCGCCTTGGAAGCCGAATAGCTCAGATGATCGTCCAGCGCGACGAGCGCGGCCTGACTCGACACGTTCACGATACTGCCGGCGCGCCTGGCGTCGATCATCCCGCGCGCCACGTGCTTGGCCACCAGCACGGCGCCACGCGTATTCACCGCCATCACGCGATCGAAACTGGCGGCCGTCGTATCCACCGCGCGTTCGAGCAACGCGATCCCCGCGCAATTCACGAGGCCGTCGAATGGATCGAGCGAGCCCAATGCATCGTCGATCGCGGCTTCGTCGCTGACGTCGAGCGTCAGCGGCTCGCAGCCGGTCTCTTCAGCGAGGCGCGCGAGTTCTTTGACGTTGCGCGCCGCGGCGACCACGTTCGCGCCGGATGCGCACAACGCCTCGACCGTCGCGCGCCCGATTCCGCTCGATGCGCCCGTGACCAGAATCGACTTGCCGGAAAAATCGAAAGTAGCATTCATGATGATTGCAACCGATGCATGACCGGCTTCAGCGCCGGATAAAGGTCCGTATAAACGCCGAAGCGCTTTTCGTACAGCGCGAGGCGCGCGGCGTCGGGCTGCGCGCGCTCGATCAGCGTCACCCAGCCGCCCTGCGCTGCCTCGGGCGACACCAAACCGGCGCCCACCCCGGCCAGCAGCGCCGCGCCCATCGCCGCTTCCACTTCCTGCTCGATCGTGTAGACCGGATAGCCGGTAATGTCCGCGATGATCTG
>Ga0182007_10002157_pt1 | contig 10006 bp, 14 predicted proteins | sample Sormic07211113_1_FD_123023 | JGI IMG/M metagenome (GOLD analysis project Ga0182007, IMG submission 123023) | Rhizosphere microbial communities from Sorghum bicolor, Mead, Nebraska, USA - 072115-113_1 MetaG | ecosystem: Host-associated > Plants > Roots > Rhizosphere | place: USA: Nebraska... | reverse complement strand
GGTTCGAGTCCAATCGCGCCTACCAAACAAAATCCGCTCTGCTGGGCGGTCTAGAAGGGCTCACCGAAAGGTGGGCCCTTTTTTGTTGTCTTGGATTTCTTCAGAACGTTCACAAAATATAGGCTCCGTTCACACTGGGCAATGTGAACGACCAAATCAGCCGCTTCTCATGCGCAATCCTTCCTCTATCTCCCTGTCTTTTTCACCACCTGTCTTCTCCCTCTTGAGCGACCGTTTTTCAAACTGTACTGTATGCACGTACAGTATATGGCGCTACCCAAATGAAAGACGACCTAATCGATGATGCGGGGTTCGAGCTTGGCTTGCCCTCACATGAAGAGCTGCTACAGCACCAATGCGACTTGCTGTGCTCGGAGCTTGAGCTGACTCGCCGGAATCTTCGGAGTGCACACAAGGAGTTGTCCGGGCTGATATCGATGTACCGTCAGGCGTGTAGGGAGCTTGGTACGCTCAAGGTTGAGCATGAGCGGTTACGTTGGACGCTGAGCGATTTATACCGGCGGGAGAGTGACAAGGAGGCGGGGAAAATGGTGTACCAGTACGGCGATCACACGCCTTCTGAAAAAAATATTAAAACGAATTAGACCAGTCGGCACGGGGCTTGCAGGAGTTATCCACAATTTACGCAAGGACTAGCAGCAGGTAGTACGTTGCAATTGTCACGTGAAACGCAATATCCTGTATCTCAACGGAGCAAAGTCCCTACATGTAGGGTTTTACCGTTAGCTGCTGACCTCGAATGAGGTACTTAGAAAAGTCTGCGAATGGTCGTGCTTCGGTCGCCACAACTTAGATCACAACCATCCGCACCAACTAAAGCTAAACAGTAGCGATTACGTTAGCCCTAGGGGGATTGCATTGAGCCAAACATTGACGTCATCGTCAACGGTTCTCTGCTGGCCGGTACTCCATTAGGGCTGACTCAAAACCTAAATTTGGAGTATCACCGCATGACCATCAATAGTAAGAAGACATCCTCCAAGGTGGCCAAATTGGCCTCCGAAACCCTCAGCAACTCAAATTCATCCGCGATTGCAAAACGCCTCGCCGCTTCGGCGTTAGCTCAAACCCACTCCCCAAAGCAGACAAGTGCTGAAATGGAAGCGGTTGCGGGCAAGGTTCTCCGGAGCGACAAATACAGTGAGGAAACGAAAGCCCTTGCTGCATCTGTTGTCTCCCAATCCAACCAAGCTCGGGGGAATTAATCATGCCTTACCACGCGGTTGTAACGGTCGATTTGGATGACGGCGTCAGCTCAACAGCTCGCAAGAAATTCAACGAGGAGCTGGAGAAAAAGAACTTCAGCAAACACAAGCTCACAACTCTCTGGACGGCTGTTTTTACACCGACGACAACGAGAGAGGGTGCAGTCAAGTTCACTCGCGACATTATTGATGCTGCGGCTGCATTGGCGGGGATTTCCAACTACGAAGCCTTCGTTTCAGTCAGCGAGGCGCCGCCAGTCGAGTGGAAGAAAGGCGCGACAAACCCTCTCTTGGAAGGGCTGTTGCGGTTCCAGAAGTAAAAAGCTTTAGGCCCCACCTTGGTGGGGTTTTTCACGTCTGGCCATCCGGCTTTTTTCCTACTGATGATTCTGACGCAGCTTCTCTATGGCTGTGGTGATGGCGTCTGCATTCAAATCTAACGTTCCCAATGCAGTGGTGATGTTGTCGTGCGTATCGACAGAGCCGCGGGCCTCAATCCACAGCGCCACTTCATCAAGACCGGCAGCGATTGCATGTTGGTTGAGAAGAAGCAGTTCCAATGCGTCGGCCAAGGCAGTGAAGGAATGGCGCGCTGCTAAGGGCTTGCCGGGGTTCAAGGAGGGTTGATTTCCAGCTCCTGGGAGAAGGTGTGACGCGATGGCTCGGTGCCCACCGAGACTGTAAGCTCAGCCGATTCAACACAAGGACTTAACCAATGAAGGCATGGGCGATTGCGACTGTAGCGTTGTTAATGTCCGGGTGTGCAAATCACCCATTGGACTGTGCTACAGGGCTGATTGCGTGGGACGACTGCCTACCCGGCACCAAGGGTTATGCCATCCGGCAGGAAAGCTTGAAGAACCTTGCAGCATCCGAAGGCCAGAAGGCGAATAGCGACGATGCCGAATGCCAGTCATTCGGAGCCCAGCCCGGCACCGATACCTATGTGAACTGCCGTATTCAACTGAAAAAGATCGCCAGCGACCAACAGACCGAAAGCGCCGCTCAGAAACAACGTGCGGCCCAAGCGTTCATCATGAACATGCAACAGCAGCAGAACCTACAGAACCAGCAAACTCAACAGACGCTGCAAAACCTTCAACAACAGCAGCCCGCTTTCCAGCCTCAGATAAACTGTACCTCTACCAAGTTCGGCCAGACAGTGAACACCAACTGTCACTGAGCCAAGGAAGGAATACATCGATGAACATCGGGATTACGACGGTTGGAATGTTGGCAGCTCTAGGATGTGGACAGACAATCGCCGCAACGGACTATCGATGCACTGTCGAGAGGACGGACTCAGCAACTGAAAACTCGGTAGGCCACTTGTTCATCGGCAAACAGTTCACGGTAGAAAGGCGGACTGGAATGATGGCGGGAGCACTGAAAAACTCCTACGCCACCGCACCTCAGGTCATTGACCCCGGATCGACAGAAAACAGCTTCAAGGTGGTGACAACCATGCAGCTAGATCAGGGGCTTGGAGTTGGGTCAGCGGTCTATGCACTGGTTATCAACGAATACCAAGATGGCCCCAGAAAAAACTTTGTCTTTCTGGAAGGTGACGATGTGTATTTTGGCTGGTGCGAACACTTCTGAAGCAATGCTTTCTAGAAGTCTACCCCCGCCCTTGTGAGGTTATATGAATGGTGAACTGACTTGCGGCAAATGTGGTTCGATCTACAAACTCACAGGAATTAAATTTCCTGTGCGAGATCAAGGCTCTATAGATTGCAGCGTCTGTGGTGAAGAGTTGAAACGCTGGAGCGGGACGACAGACTGGATGGCAGAGCTCATAGAGAAGCATGAAAAACACTTGCAGATGTGAAGATGGATTGTTGGGGTGATGCGGAAATATTTAACCATAGCCAGGAGAATAGCGAGTTGGAGTTTAAGTATATCAAACATCTGCAAGGTGCTTTTGAGTTATTCTCTGAGAGAATAAAAGACATCAGCTCATGCAAACACGACACTCAGGAGATATTTGAGGCGCGAAGGAAAAAGTTGGAGGCGCAACTAGAAAGCAGAAAAGAAGGAGGCCCATTTGGTGAGATTTGTTCGATACGAAATTTCTTATACTACGCTCCTTCTAGTGGTGAGCCTGCGATGCTGGGGGCGAAGGAAACGAATATAAATGAGCTGATCGAACGCAACTCAATACATCAGTTGAAAATGTATCAGTGGTTGCTGGTAGAAGCATATGAGGCGTTTGAAGACTTCCTTGAAGTGGCATATGCCTACTGTGGTCTTGAAGGTGTCAGCATCTGGAAGCGGCCAAAGGAGTGGAAGTATCAGGTAGGCACTGAAGATATTCAGCACTACTTCACTGAGCGAAAGCCATACGGTCAGCTAAAGGCATTCAGGGCGGGTTCCAAGCACTTCGCACAATACGAGATGAATAGTCCTACAGGCACAAACTACAAAGTTGTTTTTGTGTTGATTGAAAAGCTACGCCACCTGATTGTCCATGACGAAGGATATTGCAAGGATATAAAACAACTTGTTGATAAAATGCAGGGTGAATTGCAAGGTGTGGACATAAAGCGGGTGAGGGCATATGTAGAATCGTATTTCATCCTGCATAGGGGAGACAATCTTATCGACTTACTAGAATACCCTTCTGATACTGAAGGCATGCCAACAGGTATACAGGGGTATCACGACACGATGAACGAATTTTTACGGGCGCTTGTAGAGTATGCACGTCTGATCATGGAGAGTGCAGCCATCCAAGGCAAAGAAGATGCCGGGGGGTTCTGAAGTGTTTGGGCACATAAAGTATATGTTATATGTGCCATCTATAGATGTTTCCACTTTGCTGTACGTCTCGCTCTGATATAGCTGCCTTTTTGGCAGTACAACTCTGGAATATTTCCCATCGCCCGAATTTTTTTTGATGCACTTCTATAGTCGTTTGGTTTTTCGGCCGGAAATATAATTTAGCTGCGTATCCCAGCCACTTAACAAAAGAATAGGGTGGCTGTTTATGAAAGCCCAAAGGGAACCAAAAATAAGTTGAAACGCCCTCAAACACAGAGACGACAAAGCCCCGCGAAGGCGGGGCTCTAGGGCGTCGTGTAATCCTTTGGGAGGAGTCGCGGAGGCTATGAAGCCTTCCAGTAGCGCTTCACTGTAGTGAGGCCGATGGATAGGTGACGGACCGTCTGAGCTTGTGTCAGGCCGTTCGCCTTGCAGGCTTTCACACCTTCGATGGTGGCAGTTGCAACAGGGCGACCCAACGTCTTACCTTCGGACTTGGCACGGGCTAAACCTGCTTGTGTGCGTTCGATCAGCAAGTCACGTTCGAACTCAGCGACAGCGCCGAGGATTTGCATTGTCATCTTGCCCGCTGCACTGGTCAGGTCCACGCCGCCAAGGGCGAGGCAGTGAACACGGATACCAATTGACTCCAGATGTTCGACAGTGGCGCGTACATCCATGGCGTTGCGGCCTAGACGATCCAGCTTAGTAACGATCAGCACGTCTCCGGTTTCCATCTTGTGCAGGAGGGATTGAAACCCTTTGCGTTCGCTGGCGCTTACCGAACCCGATACCGTCTCAACCACCACCCGATTCGCCTGCACATCGAACCCGGCACGTTGCACTTCTTGGACTTGGTTGTCAGTGGTCTGATCGCTGGTCGATACGCGGGCATAAACGAAAGTGCGAGACATTGTGAGGCTCCTATCTGACCGACTGGGTCGCTTTAACGTGGGTCCATAATAGCGAAGGGTCTGTTTGTATTCAACCCTATTTTATGGTCCCTTCATCCAGTTATTCCCGGTAGGTTCACTTGACGTTCGTTTTACCGACCCATCCTGAGCTTGAGTATTCCTGCGGTGATGGCGGATGAGTTCGCATCAAGAGTCTCCAATGCGGTGACGGCATTGTCATGGGTATCGTTTGCCCCGCTGGCTTTTGCCCACAGGGCTACTTCTTCGATTGCAGCAGCTAAGGCATGCTGGTTATGCAGTAAGAGGGTTAGCACATCCGCTGTGGCTATGTGGGCTGCTGTGTTATCTGGCATGGCTCATTCCTTGAGTTCGTTATTGGAGATTTTCAGAGCCCTTGTAGCAGCTCTGATAAGGTCATTCCCAGTCCATCAGCAAGCACCTTGGCCGCGTCTAGGCTGGGGTTGGCTGTGCCCGTTTCAATTCGCGACATATACGTTCGAACGAACCCGCACCGATCAGCGAAAGCCTCCTGACTGAAGCCCTGACTGGTACGTAGCTCTCGGATTCGTTGGCCGAAGCCCTTTCTCAGATTCTGATTTGGTTGCATCCCCGAATGATGGTCGGATGCACCCTAATCGTGAACACACCATCTGATGACACACCAAGTGATACATTGCTATCCTCGTCGCTCACCTAGCTACCACCTGACATGGATGCCCCATGAACGAAAAACTCTTTGTGCTGACTACCCAGAAGAAGAAAACAAATCACCTCCTGCACGTGATCTTGACAGTGCTGACTGGAGGTCTTTGGTTGATCGTGTGGGGAATCACTATGCGGAGCAATGACGCCCACAACAGGAAGCTCGACAAGCAGATCAATCAGATCATGCTCTACAAGACGCAAGGCTTAAGTGACAACGAAACTTACAAGCAGATCAGGAGCGATGAACTCAACTCCGAAGTGCTTCAAGGGCGGGTGATATTCGTGGTTCTGGCTGTAGTCTTTCTGTATTTCTACCTGCGGTAGTCACTCCGCACCGACAGCGGAGTCCCTGGGATAATCTCCCGCTCCGCTGAGGCGGATGTCTTCACCGAAAACGAGAGTTTTCAACGGTAGTCAGCCATGGCGTAACCGCCGACAAATCCTCCAGATGTACTTCTGCAAAAAACAAAATTACACAAATCCAGCTCTTCGCTTGTGATCTTGTTTTTTGGTGCAAAAACGAATCGGGACGTATTCGGTAGTATCCCGTCAGCAGTCGCTGAAAGTATCGCACGTTACCTTCGGTGTGGCAGATCAAGAGCGAAGGGCTTGGATTTGTGTCGATTTCATTTAGTTGTTGGTGTGCTAATCCGGAATCGGGACGATACGACAATTGTCCTGACTCATGCTTTGCATGAAATGGTATTCCACCCAATGCTCTGCATTGAAGTGCTTCTATGATACATGCGGCCGAATTAGTCCCCCCCTTAAGGGGGCCGCTTATGCGGCCTGCAACTCACCCTGTATGGTTTGCATCTCGTCACGCCACTTCCTGATGGTCTTTGCCGATACTCCAGTGTTTCGCTCAATGGCCTTAACTGCCGCGCCTTGTGCGAGCATCCGCAACACATCCTGCTTCTTGGAGTGCTGTTGACGAATAGGGAAAGCTACGACACTTGAAGATGCTGGAAGCATTGGGTATTCCGCTTCGTACTCTTCCGCAGTCCTGAACTCGGTCAAGGTGCGTAAGTCGTGGTGAAGCTTCGCCAGCTCTTCGGCGCTCGGTGTGTATAGATCGTCACTGTCATCCCATTCGCATGCTTTCGGCTCAGGCTCGATGCCATCCATCTCGTTGATGAGGGATCGCGGACGACTTTCCATCATCCTTGGAACGATCAGTTCAACGGCTTTGACATAACGTCTTGCGTGCCTCTCCCCAAGTTGCAACAAATCCTCTACTGCTTCGTTGGTCACGACTGGGAGACTTTCCAGAGTTACGGCAAGGTTGCGTACGGACAAAGGCGTAGACTTGCCACCAACACCGATAGCTCGGTCATGCCAGTCAAGCCGTGCAATGCCTTCGATGACGTCCAATGCAAACACCGGGTATCGCCCCCAGTACGTTGTGCAACCGATAAACCCATAGAACGGGTTCTCAATTACCTTTCGCTTTCGCCCACGCTCACTCCTTGGCTTACGTGGTGCCTTCGTTCTGGCCTTCGGTGCGTTGTCTGCCAGCCACTGATCGGCATTAGCGGCGATACGTGCATTCAATGCTTCCAATTCTGCTGGGGAGAGCAGGTCGGAAGTGGGGAGGGATTTACTGGTGGCGGTGTTGTTGGTGAGCGATTTTAAAGCGAGTGAGGGCTTCATGAATGGGTTCTCCTGTTTTCAAGTTCATGTCATAGGCGTGTGCCTCGTTGGGTGTTGTTAGCCGTAGGCAAGTGCCTGCGGTGGTGTTTGGGCTGGGCGTAACTCAGTCCCGGATGTTGCGAGAGCAGGTTCGAAGTCTCTCGATCACACGCGGATCAACTTTCCCTTCGTACTCATCCGCGACCTCAGAGCAGTAAGCCGAATATGCTGCCTGGTAAGCTTCAAACGCAGAAAATATGTCGCTGAACGTCCCGAGATGAACTTGTTTTCCATATTTCGAAATGCGTGCAGTAAACCCCTTTCCCCTTGGCCCTTCCTTGATGCAGATGGGCAGCTTTCCGCGCTGCCTGCGGGTGTTACGAAACATCTGATTGACCAACCTTGGAACCAGCGAACACAACTCCGGCGAATAGATTCTGTTGAGTGGGTCGAGAATGTCCTTATCCAGCTCCACGTCAGGCGCGTTCGAATAAGGCTGGGATACGAACCAGTCAGCGAACTCTTGGAAGTCATGCCACTTCTTGCACACTGTGCATCCCGCATAGGCGGAAGCCCCAGCCTTGTAGCACCGGGTGAGCATGTCTTTCCATTTGCTGTGCGGGCGTCCTGTTGCCTCGTGGACTGGCAAACCGAGCATCCTGCGCCTGTCTGCCGAATTGTAGCCAACGCCATGCACCAGAGTGTCGGCTGTCGATGGCGCGAAAAGTGGAAGCTCTTCCCCGAGGCCGTAGTCAAGATGATGTCCGGCTACAAAGGGCAGTACGTGGATAATTCTGATGGTATCGATGGTGCTGTGTTGCTGCATGGTGTTACCTCCGTTCAGTTGAAAAAAAGGGCGAAAAAAAACCGACACATTGGTCGGCATCGGGCTCGTCATTCTTCTCTCTACGGAGGAGCAGGAACTCAGCTATTCGATGTTGTCGACCTCAATGTTGGTGGTGCTTCGATTGCGTTTGTCATGGGGCTTCTCATGATCTGCTGTGACCGTCAGGTGGTGGTCAGCCAAAGTTCAGGCGTTAAAAAGCCTCCTGCGATTTCTGGGCGATTTGTTCGCACCGTGGTCGCGTAGAGGCTTCTAATTTGTCTGTCTACCTACTGGGTAGACGGCGTATTCTACAGATTTCCTGCCGCTTGTCAATCCCCTCTTGACAGGCGTGTTTTTTGCAAAAAACTGTTTGCGGGTGCGGAATCCCCCCTTTGCTTGGTTCGGAGGCTCGTTAAGTCCAGCAAACACGGGATGAAACTGATATTGGGGATTGAAGTGTGGCGAAAGTAGGTTGCGTTTTTAACGAGTTTTGGAGGGTTTTAACGGGGTTTTCGAGGCAGCCAATCCCGAGTGCATAATGGCTGCCCGCTCGCTCGATCAGTCGATCAGGTGCAACACATCCCTGACATTCAGATGGGAGTATCTGGCAACAGATCGAGTATCCCTGTGGCCCGAGACGATCATGATCTGTGCGTTGTTGAATCCCTTCTTCGCCACGTTGGTGATTCGGGTGTGCCTGAGTTGGTGCAGTCTGACGCTGCTATCAAGTCCAGCCTTTACACGCGCCAGTCGAACCGCCTGCGAAACAGCATGTGGGGTTACGGTGAAAATCATGCCATGTGGGTGGCGTTCCAAGGTGGCCATCAACTGGGCAAGTTCAAAAATCTCAACGGCACGGCGGGTGAGGGGGACTGATCGAGTACCGTTCTTCCCGTCGATCACATCGGCAATTCGTTCCTTAAGGTGCAGGCACTCTTTCGTTAGCTTCAGGATTTCAGACCTCCTCATGGCAGTCTCGTATGCCAGTTCAACAATCAGCTTCATGGTTGGTGAGAGCTTCGCGAGCAGTCGCTCAAGCTCGCTCGCACGGATCACCTTGTCAGAAGACCGGTCTGGCTTTGGGAGTGCGATATCACTTACAGGGTTGTGGATGTCGATCAGTAGCCCGCGTTTGGCGAACCTGTAGAAGCGGGACATAAATGCAAGTTGCGTCCTGCATGTGGACGGCTTCACCTTCTTCAATCGCATAATCTTGAAGTCATTGATCATCTGCGGCGTGATTTCGTGAATGGGTTTTGTGAAGTGCCTTCCCAGATGCTCAACGATTTTCAGTGCGTGCTCGTAGCTGCCTTTGCCCTTGAGCATCATTTCGCAGTAGGTCATGCCCAACGTATAAATGGTGTGGTGCCTGCGATCCATCGTGACGGCTTCGATCTGGTTCGCCCATGACTCTGCTTCAGCTTTGGTGCTGAAGGTTTTCGACTGTGGAGATTTACCCTTTATCCGTATCTGTGCATTCCAGTTGCCGGACGGAAGTAAGCGGAAATTGGCCATTTTTAACGCCTCATAATGTGAATGGGCGTTCTGTGAAACCCTTGAGCACCAAGGCTTGTAGCTTGCTCAAGCGGACATTGACATGGTGGGGGTCGTTGGTTCGAGTCCAATCGCGCCTACCAAACAAAATCCGCTCTGCTGGGCGGTCTAGAAGGGCTCACCGAAAGGTGAGCCCTTTTTTGTTGTCTGCGATTTGCAGAATTTTTGCAAAACCCTTGCCTCAGAACGCCAATTTGGCGCCCACCTCCTGACCGCGCGGCGTGTGACTCTGCGTTGGATCTGCTTTTTGTTTTGCCGTCCCTCACCACTGAATCATTGGGCAAACTCACAGTCATATCGCCGACCTTTGCATTTAGGACGTTCAAATGAAGCGTGCAGTAATAATGTTCCTGGCCATCTCAGGCTCACTTCTGTTGGGAGGCTGT
>Ga0182007_10002156_pt1 | contig 10008 bp, 10 predicted proteins | sample Sormic07211113_1_FD_123023 | JGI IMG/M metagenome (GOLD analysis project Ga0182007, IMG submission 123023) | Rhizosphere microbial communities from Sorghum bicolor, Mead, Nebraska, USA - 072115-113_1 MetaG | ecosystem: Host-associated > Plants > Roots > Rhizosphere | place: USA: Nebraska... | reverse complement strand
TGGAGAGCGCACAGGTGGCGTCGGTCGTTGTCGTCAATTGAAAGCGGACAGTGGCGTTGGTTCTTAAACCTTCGGCACGGGCAAGTTGAATGCCGGACTGCATGGATTCCGCCGCGGTCCGGATTTGGGAATTTTGAATCCACGCCGAATAGGCTGGCATTCCAAGGCCGAACGCGATCGCCATCACCGTCAGCGTGATCAGGAGTTCGATCAGGGTTACGCCATGTTGCAATTTGGACGCCCGACTCAACACGCGTCCCCCTTCTTGAGCACCCATGCGGTTGTACAATTTCCCCAGCCTGTAGTCGAGGCCTGGTTGCCACCTTGATCAATCGTGTACGTAAATCCGGTCAGACTGCCTACTCCGTTGGCGGTGAGCGTGTAGGTTGACGCAGTCGCCGCCGGTGTTGCGCAATCGTAAGTGAAATATTTGGTCGCACCGGGGCAAGTCGCCCCCACGTAGGTCTGGTTATCCTGAAAAAACTGCTCCATTCTGACTCGCCAGGATGCCAGGGTGGTGGTGCCGTCTTCAATCTGCCCACGCTTTACGTAATCCGAGTAAGCCGGCAAAGCAACTGCAGCAAGGATGGCAATGATCGCTACTACGATCATGACTTCGATCAAAGTAAAACCTTTTTCTTTCATGGGGGGCTCCAATTTTTGTTGCATCCTAGCACGTTATAAATTGCTTGGAAGAAAGGACAGATGAGCGGTCTGTTTGGCTAGATAGGCGGCAAAATTAAGGTGACTGGAGGCGTCCGGCCGTAAAAAATGGCTATGTGAAATTTGAAGGATAAGGACCTGCGGCGTGCTCTTCATTTTTGCTGTTTGGCATGGCCACCCTATTTCCCCACGATGACTTCAACACTTATCTCCGTCTTGACTGCCTTGCCATCAATTTTTCCAGGTTCAAATATCTTTTCCTGAAATGCATTTATTAATAGTTGCAGCTCTTCTTCAGAGAAATTCGATGCACTGACGATGACATGGTCAACCTTTCCGAGTTCGTTAATTTGCAGACGAAATTGTGCCGAACGAGCAACATTCCCCATCAATGCGGTCGCAAGTTCCATTGGGATGCCAAGCTGACCAGTTGTTTTTTCCCTGAGCTCCCACTCCTCGAAATAGTGGGCCTCCGGGGGCAAGATTGCATCAACGGACCGGGATTTCGGACTCTGTCGCGACTGGCCAGATGAGGCTTGGTCGCTTGACGGTTCTGCTATTTTTTCCTTGCGACTGTCGATGTCAACCGGTGGCGCGGTCAATTTGTCTGTTTCGATCTGCGCTGCTTTGAGAGTAACAAAACTGACATTGACGACATTGCTCGACAATGAGGCGGATTGCCTGGATTCATGAACCAGGACTGGTGAGATGAAAACGGCATAAATCAAAAAACAATGCGCGGCAATCGCGAGCAAAAGTACTGTCAGGCGCCGCAATTGAATTGCGCCGGGAAAAACACCTCTCTCAAATCCAGGAAAATGATGAGGATTAATCCTGGCATCGGTGAAACTTAAACGGCGAGTCATGAGGCGATCTTATTCAAAACATTGCATAACAAGGATTTACACCACCTCTGTAGATTTCGCCGCTGACCTGGCAAAATACAGCGCTTTTCCCGCATAAGTTCCTAAGTTTCGCGGCTATCAGAGAAGTACCAGCTAAAAGGGCTGCATGTGAACATCGCAGTACACGCTCACATTTCTACTGTGCAAGTCTGACGGTATTATAGGCGGGGAATTTCCACAAAGTAATCATTCCCCTTCCCGTTCATCGCCACGCAAATACCGCTCGTCTTCAAGATACTAAAATTGGTTATTCAACAATTTAAAGGACGAAGCGAGATGCCTGTCTTTCTGACTTGATGACTTTCGTCCCGGTGGCGCTCGTGCCAGACAAATACCGAGAATCGCAAATGCTATAATCCGCGCTTTCCTGGAGTGTTTCCCGATGCTCTCAAGAGGTGATCCAGGGTAGTGCTTCTGTGAGTCTTTAGGCCATAGCCACTCTGGCATCAGCCAATCTATGGCGTGATATTTCTCCTTTGCCACGCGCAGCGCGGCTTTTACGATAATTGGAATTTGCTATGTTGACAACAATTCGGCCAATCCGCCTGCTAATGATCTTCCTGCTGGCCACACTGGCCTTTTCCGCGATGGCCGCACAGCGCGACTTCCCCGCCTCAACCCTGCGCGGCAAGCTGACCATCACCGACTATCCAAATGTCACCGTGAGTGGTAATGCATTACGGCTATCCCCCGGCTCCCGCATCTGGAATACCGAACAACTGAGCCAGATCCCCAACTCGCTCGGCGCGGATACCTATCTGGTGAATTACACCCTGAATCCACAAGGCGATATCGACCGCGTCTGGATCCTCACGCCGGACGAGGCCAGCCAGAAAATCGAGACGCAGCGCAACGGCAACAAGTTGTAATTAAGTAGTAATCAAGTTGTAATTAAAGAGTAGTCATGGAAAAAACGATGCAAAAGAAAGTATTCATCAAGACCTTCGGTTGTCAGATGAACGAGTACGACTCGGACAAGATGGCCGATGTCTTGAACGCCTCCGACGGCTTGATCAAGACTGATCGCCCGGAAGATGCCGACGTCATCCTGTTGAATACTTGCTCCGTGCGCGAGAAGGCGCAGGAGAAGGTGTTTTCCGATCTGGGACGCCTGCGCGAACTGAAGCGCAACAATCCCGATCTGCTGATCGGCGTCGGCGGCTGCGTGGCTTCGCAGGAAGGCGCGGCTATCGTCAAGCGTGCGCCGTATGTCGACATGGTATTCGGCCCGCAGACCTTGCACCGCTTGCCGGAAATGATCAGCCAGCGCCGTGCCACCGGTAACGCGCAAGTCGACATCAGCTTTCCTGAAATCGAGAAATTCGATCACATGCCGCCGGCCAAGGTCGAGGGTGCGACCGCATTCGTCTCGATCATGGAAGGTTGCAGCAAATATTGCAGCTACTGCGTGGTGCCTTACACCCGTGGCGAGGAAGTCTCGCGCCGGTTTGAAGATGTGCTGACTGAAGTGGCGGGACTGGCTGAACAAGGCGTCAAGGAAATCACTTTGCTGGGCCAGAACGTGAATGCGTTCCGCGGCGCCATGGCGGATGGCGAGATTGCCGATTTCGCGCTGCTGATCGAGTACATCGCCGAGATTCCTGGCGTCGAGCGGATCCGCTTTGTCACCAGCCATCCGAAGGAATTCACGCAACGCCTGATCGATACCTACGCCAAGGTGCCGAAACTGGTCGACCATTTATACCTGCCGGCACAGCACGGTTCGGATCGCATTTTATCGGCCATGAAGCGCGGCTATACCGTGCTGGAATACAAATCGGTGATCCGGCGCTTGCGCCAGGTGCGTCCTAACATCACTATTTCGAGCGATTTCATTGTCGGTTTTCCGGGTGAAACGGATGCGGATTTCGACGCACTGATGAAACTGATTACCGATATCGGCTACGACAACAGCTTCAGTTTCATTTTCAGCCCGCGCCCGGGAACACCCGCCGCCAATCTGCAGGATGACACGCCGCATGAAGTCAAACTGAAACGGCTGCAGCAGTTGCAAGCCGTGATAGAAGAAAATATCGGCAAGATCAGCGCGGCGATGGTCGGTTCTGTGCAGCGCATCCTGGTTGAAGGCCCGTCCAAGAAAAATCCAGCCGAATTCCAGGGCCGGACCGAGAACAACCGCGTAGTCAACTTTGATGCCGGCCCTGACGGCGCGCGTTTGATCGGTCAATTGATCGATGTGAAGATTACAGAAACCTATACCTACACACTGCGCGGCGAAATCGTCCTGGCAGAATAAATTAGTAATCTACGAGACCGCGCCCACCCACCACGCACACAAGATAAGCAAACCACAGCTTGAAAACTAAAACTCCTACCCAGCCGCATTACTTCATCCCGCAACCGCTAGACAACACGCGGCTGGCGCATCTGTGCGGACCGCTCGATGAAAATTTGCGGCAGATTTCCGCGGCGCTGGATGTGTCGATTTTCCGGCGCGGCGACAAGTTTATCGCCGCCGGCACCAATGCGGAACGCGCGGTGGAAATTCTCGATCAGTTTTACGCGATCGCGAATAAAGTTATTTCTGTAGATGAAATCCAGTTGGCGCTGGTCGAACAACGCGCCAAGCTGGGCATGGGGAAGAAGCCGAAAGCCGCCAAAAGCAACGGTAAGGCCAATGGCGAACCAGGCGACGAGGCTGGCGTTGATCCAGCCGATGCCGAGCTGACCGAGACCGATATCGAAAGCCCGGTTCTGAAAACCCGGCGCAGCGATCTGCGTGGGCGCACTCCGCATCAAAGCCAATATATCCGTTCGATCCTGGAGCATGATGTGACACTGGGCATTGGCCCGGCGGGCACCGGCAAAACCTATCTGGCGGTGGCCTGCGCGGTCGACGCGCTCGAGCGCGATGCCGTCAAGCGTATCGTACTGACCCGGCCAGCGGTCGAGGCTGGCGAACGCCTGGGTTTCCTGCCCGGCGACCTGGCGCAAAAGGTCGATCCTTACCTGCGCCCGTTGTATGACGCGCTGTACGATTTGCTCGGCTTCGACCGTACCCAGAAAATGTTTGAAAAACAGGCGATCGAGATCGCGCCGCTGGCGTACATGCGCGGCCGCACGCTGAACCACGCGTTCATCATCCTGGACGAAGCGCAGAACACCACGCCGGAACAGATGAAAATGTTCCTGACCCGGATCGGCTTTGGCAGCAAGGCCGTAGTCACCGGCGACGTTACCCAGATCGACCTGCAGCGCGGCCAGAAAAGCGGCTTGATCGACGCCATGAACATCCTGAAAGATGTGCGCGGCATCGCTTTTACCCGCTTCAATAGCAGCGATGTGGTGCGCCATCCCTTGGTAGCGCGCATTGTCGATGCCTATGAAACGGCATCGCAGGCCGCGCCGGTTGCATCCACCCATGGTGTAATCGAAGCGGCCACGCCGCAACCAGTCAAACCCGTCAAGCCGGTGCAAACCGGCATTACCAAAACCGCCCGCAGCCGCCATGCCGTCAAAAAATAAACTCTCCTTGTCGGTGCAATATCCCGACCCGCGCCTGCAAGACAGCGTCCCGCGCCCGCAGTTGAGGCGCTGGGTGCAGGCAGCTTTACTGGCGCCGGCGGAGCTGACGATTCGCTTTGTCGACGCCGAAGAAGGCCGCACCCTGAACCGCGACTATCGCGGCAAGGATTACGCTACCAATGTACTTACTTTCGCTTACTCCGAAGATGAGGAAGAAGGTCCGGGAGAAGATAACGGCATCACCCAGGCCGATATCATTCTTTGCACCGATGTATTGGAGCGTGAGGCGAAAGAGCAAGGCAAGACGCTGGTGGAACACGCCGCACATCTGGTGGTGCATGGCGTCCTGCATGCGCAGGGCTACGACCATGAAGACGATGAAGAAGCGGCCGAAATGGAAGACCTGGAAATTGAGATATTGGGCAAGCTGGGCTGGCCCAATCCCTACGCTGATCGATAGCTCATCGATAGCTCTCTTCATCCCCGACAAAAACGCCGCCCTTGCGGCGTTTTTTATTTCCGCAATTTACTTCTACATTTTATTACTTGAAATCAATGACTTGCAATCAAAATATTGCACTTAATTTATCAAAAATCTTCTCTTATCTTTTTAATTAATAAGATTATGATGAATTCATGTAATGAACCGGTTCGGCCTGCGACTAAGCCACATGAAAACCATCATTACACAGCTCCCGGAGACAAACGTGAACCAAATCATGTTGCCCCAGTTGATCGTCGTCCCTCTTGTACAGGCGGCCTAAATGTCATCCTCTACACTCAAGAAACCGGTGGTTCATCCGATCTGGCTGCGCGTCACCCACTGGCTCAACGCGCTTGCCGTGATCATCATGATCCTGAGCGGCTGGCGCATCTATAACGCATCGCCGATTTTCCCGTTTCGGATTCCCAGCGAGTGGACCTTAGGCGGTTGGCTGGGCGGCGCTTTGCAATGGCATTTTGCGGCGATGTGGCTGCTGTTCTTAAACGGCCTGGTTTATCTGCTGTTCAACACTGCCAGCGGCCGCCTGTGGAAAAAATTCTTCCCGCTGCGTCCAACCGAGGTCATCCAGGACTTGTTCAAAGCGCTGCGCGGCAAGTTGCAGCACGATGCGCTCGATCACTACAACGCAGTGCAAAAGCTGGCGTACGTCTCGGTCATCCTGGATTTGATACTGTTGGTGGTCTCTGGCCTGGCGATCTGGAAATCGGTGCAATTCCCGCTCCTGCGTGAATTGATGGGCGGCTTCGACAACGCCAGGATCGTGCATTTCTGCGCGATGGCCTTCCTGGTCGCATTTATTGTGGTGCACATCATCATGGTGGCACTGGTTCCACGCACACTGCTTGCCATGCTGCGCGGCCGCTGAGGAGATGACCATGTTCAAGAAAACCCTCAACTCGACGCTCGATACCGAATCGATACTGAAAGATGCTCGCAGCGAACTGGCCCTGCCATCGCGCCGGTTATTCGCAAAGCGGGCGCTTACCCTGGGCGGCCTGTCGCTGCTAACCGGCTGCAATATCACCGACGAACCGTCAGTCAACCGCATGTTGGAGCGCATCTCGCGCATGAACGATGGCGTGCAAGGATGGCTGTTCGATCCGAAGCGCCTGGCGCCGACTTATACCCAGGCTGAAATGACCCGGCCCTTCCCGTTCAACGCGTTTTACAGCATTGAGGAAGTACCCGAAATCGACGGCAGCGATTATCAGTTGGAAGTGACCGGCCTGGTGACCAACAAACGCCCCTGGACGCTGGAGCAATTGCACAAGATGCCGCAGAACGAGCAGATAACCCGCCATATCTGCGTCGAAGGCTGGAGCGCCATCGGCCGTTGGGGTGGTATCCCGTTCTCCTATTTTCTGCAACAGATCGGCGCCGACCTGAGCGCCAAATATGTCGATTTTCAATGCGGGGACGATTATCACACCAGCATCGACATGCCGACTGCATTGCATCCGCAAACGCAGTTGACCTTGACCTACGACGGCCAGATCCTGCCGCCGAAATACGGCTTCCCGATGAAATTACGGATGCCGACCAAGCTTGGTTACAAGAATCCGAAACACATCACGTCTATCGAAGTAACGAACAAATACCCCGGTGGTTATTGGGAAGACCAGGGCTACAACTGGTTTGGCGGTTCCTGATACCGGCCTTGCAACCAGCAAGACCGTATTTATCGATTTTTTTGGCGCTTTTGCCACTTTTACCTGGAGATTGAAATGAAAAAAAGCCTCACTACCCTGTTGGTTACCTGCCTGATGATGACTGTCGGCGGCGCTTATGCGCAAGATGCAATGAAGAAGGACGACATGTCCAAAGATGTCATGACCAAACCGGCAATGGAAAAAGACGCTATGGGCAAGGACGCCATGGGACATGACGAAATGGCCAAGAAGAAAACACCCAAGAAAATGCATATGAAAAAAGAGGGCATGGCCAAAGATGAAATGAAGAAAGACGACATGGGAAAAGATGAAATGAAGAAATAATTATCATTTTCCTAATGCGACGAATAATGCCGCGAGGCATTATTCGTCTTTTTTATGCAAGAAAATGGCTTGCCGGGATCACGATATAAGCTTTCCGACCCATGCGTTTCGTCGTCCTGTCACATATTTGTTGTATGCTATTGCTTCCAAAACAATGTGAAACCAAGGCTAACGCCATATGCCAGAGCACCCTAGTAGCGTCAAATCATTTGACGCTAAACCCCACCGGTCATTATTTGAACGCCTGACCGCACTGATTTCTCCCGAACCTGAAAATCGCGCCGAACTGCTCGATGTGCTGCAAGATGCACACGATCGCAACCTGATCGACGCCGATGCACTGTCGATGATCGAAGGCGTTTTCCAGGTCTCCGATCTTTCCGCCCGCGACATCATGATCCCGCGTTCGCAGATGGACATGATCGACGTCACCAAGCCGATAGAAGACTGGATGCCGGAAGTCCTGTCGACCGCCCACTCGCGTTTCCCCGCCGTCGATGGCGAGCGCGACAAGGTGATCGGCATCCTGCTGGCAAAAGACTTGCTGCGCTACTACGCCGAAGATTCTTTCGATGTGCGCGACATGCTGCGGCCGGCAGTTTTTATCCCTGAATCGAAACGCCTCAATGTCTTGCTGCGTGATTTCCGCGCCAATCGCAATCATATGGCGATCGTGGTCGATGAATACGGCGGCGTCGCCGGCCTGATCACGATTGAAGACGTGCTGGAACAGATCGTCGGCGATATCGAAGACGAGTACGATTTCGATGAGGAAGAAGACAATATCCTCGCCATCCGCGACGGCGACCACGGCAGCCGCTGGCGGGTCAAGGCGCTGACCGAGATCGAACAATTCAACGAGACGCTGGAAACGGCGCTGGTCGATGAAGACGTCGATACCATTGGCGGCCTGGTCGCCAATCACCTGGGACGGGTACCGCGTAAAGGCGATGAGTTCACGATCGACAACGTGCGCTTTGAAGTATTGCGTGCCGATGCCCGCCAGGTACATGTCCTGCTGGTCGAGAAATTATCGGGACCGGCTCACGAAGAAGCCTGAAAAAGGAGTAGGTCGTACCAGCGTGGTCCCATGCTGTTACGACCTGCCTGCCTAAGAGCAAAAAAGAACAAAAAAGAGCAAAATCGCCGCTGCCTATGAGTTTTCGCCTCACCTCGTTTTTTAAACTTCCGCTGCCGTTGGCTGCCTTATTGGCGGCCTTATTGGCTGCATTAACCGGCGCCATCAACGTATTCGCCTTCGCGCCCTTCGGGCTGTGGCCGATTCAATTGCTGACGCTGGCGCTGTTCGTGTTCTGCCTGCTCCGCGTTCCTGCTATCAAATACGGCGCACTGCTGGGCTGGGCCTATGGCTTCGGCTGGATGGCGCATGGCGTCTACTGGATTTATATTTCGCTGCACGATTTTGGCGGCTTGCCGGCTTGGCTGGCGATGTTGGCGGTCGCGTTGCTGGCGGCTATCCTGGGGCTGTACACAGCCATGTGCGCCGCTGCTGCGCTCTGGTTACGGCAACGTTGGGCGAGTTCGCCGCTGCTGTTTGCCCTGGCAATCTTCCCGGCCCTGTGGGCGCTGACGGAATGGGTGCGCGGCTGGTTGTTCACCGGCTTCCCCTGGCTGATTTCGGGTTATGCCCACACTGGCAGCCCGCTGGCAGGTTTTGCGCCGTTGATCGGCGTGTACGGCATAGGCGGCATCTCGGCATTGATCGCCGGCTGCCTGGCTTTGCTGCCGCGCTACAAGCTGCCGGCTGCGGCGGCCCTGCTGATACTGGTCGCCGGCCTCGGTTTGCAGCAGATTAACTGGACTGCGCCGCACGGCAAACCGATCACAGTGCGCCTGCTGCAGGGCAATGTGCCGCAGGAAGAAAAATTCAATACTGCGCAGATTGTGAATTCTCTGCGGCTTTATATCGATATGATCCGCGCCGTGCCGGCAGACCTGATTGCCACGCCGGAGACCGCGATACCGGTCCTGCAAACCGAGCTGCCACCGGATTACTTACCTGCCTTATCAGATTTCTCGCAGCAAACCGGCAGCCACATTGCGCTGGGAATCCCCTATATCGACGGCCCCTACCGCTACTCGAACAGTGTGATCGGCATCGCGCCCCAAGCTAGGGATCTCGCCGCCCATTACTTTCGTTACGATAAACAGCACCTGGTGCCGTTCGGCGAATTCGTGCCGTTTGGTTTCCGCTGGTTTGTCGACATGATGAACATCCCGCTTGGCGATTTCAACCGCGGCGCCGCCGTTCAGGCGCCATTCGCGGTGAAAGACCAATGGGTATTGCCCAACATCTGCTACGAAGATTTGTTTGGCGAAGAAATTGCCGGTCAGCTGGCCGCCACCCGCGCCGCCGGCGAGCCGACCGCCACGCTGCTGCTGAACATGTCGAATATCGCCTGGTTCGGAAACACAATTGCATTACCGCAACATT
>Ga0182007_10002155_pt1 | contig 10009 bp, 8 predicted proteins | sample Sormic07211113_1_FD_123023 | JGI IMG/M metagenome (GOLD analysis project Ga0182007, IMG submission 123023) | Rhizosphere microbial communities from Sorghum bicolor, Mead, Nebraska, USA - 072115-113_1 MetaG | ecosystem: Host-associated > Plants > Roots > Rhizosphere | place: USA: Nebraska... | reverse complement strand
GTTGTGCGTGACGATCAGCACCGCCTTGATGGGCATGCGGCCTTGCGTCCACAGATCGAGCAAGTCGGTGCGCAGCGTTTCGGCCGTGAGCACGTCGAGCGCGGAGAACGGCTCGTCCATCAGCAGCAGCGTGGGATCGACCACCAGCGCGCGCGCGAAACCGACGCGCTGACGCATGCCGCCCGACAACTCGCGCGGATAAGCATTCTCGAAGCCGTCGAGACCGATCAGGTCGATCGCGGCAAGCGCGCGTTCGCGGCGCTCGCGCGCAGCCACGCCCTGCGCCTCGAGACCGGCTTCGACGTTCTGCAGCACGGTCAGCCACGGGAACAGCGCGAAGGTCTGAAACACCATTGCGACGCCTTTCGCGGGACCGTCGAGCGGCTTGCCCATATATGTCACTTCGCCGTCGGTCGGTTCGATCAGACCGGCGATGATGCGCAACAGCGTCGACTTGCCCGAGCCCGAGCGGCCCAGCAAACCGACGATCTCGCCTTCGCGCAGCGACAGGTTCGCGTCGTCGAGGACGAGCAGTTCGCCCTGCGACTTGTTGAACCCGCGGCACACGTCCTTGACGCGCAGGATCTCTTCGCCGAGGCGCGGCGGCTTCGGCGGCGTCTGGATCGGCGCGGCGGTCATAGCAGCTTTAGGATTTTGCATCGCGTTTTGCCTTATTACTCAATCGAGCCGGAGCTTGGCTTCGGCATAGGCGTACATCGGACGCCACAGCAGGCGGTTGAACAGAGTCACGAACAGGGACATCACGGCGATGCCCACGATGATCTTCGGGTAGTCGCCCGCCTCGGTGGACTGCGCAATGTAGGCGCCGAGTCCGTGCGCCATCACCCTGGTGTCGCCCCACTGAACGAATTCGGCGACGATGCTCGCGTTCCACGCGCCGCCCGAGGCCGTGATCGCGCCCGTCACGTAGTACGGGAAAATGCCCGGCAGAATGGCCTGGCGCCACCATTGCCAGCCGCGAATGTGGAAGTTCTTGGCCGCCTCGCGATAGTCGTTCGGATACGAGGTCGCGCCGGCAATCACGTTGAACAGGATATACCACTGGGTGCCGAGCACGATCAGCGGCGACAACCAGATATCCGGGTTCAGACGGAAGCGCACGATCGCGATGACGAACACCGGGAACAGCAGGTTGGCCGGAAACGCGGCCAGGAACTGCGCGAGCGGCTGGATCTTCTCGGCAAGCGCCGGACGCAGCCCGATCAGCACACCCACCGGCACCCATACCACCGACGCCAGCGCGATCAGCAACACCACGCGCAACAGCGTGATGAGACCCAGCACGAGCACATGGCCGACTTCGTCGAGCGAGACGCCGGTGCGCACATAGATGAACACCCGATACACCACGTACACGGTGCCGGCCAGCACCAGCGCCGCCCACGCGATGTCGCCGACGCGCGAGCGCTTCTGGATCCGCGGCATCTGAAAGCGCCGCCCCTGGATCGCCGGCAAGCGGAACGGCACGCGCGCGGCCTTCGCGAACATCCAGCCGAGCGGCACGAGCAGGCGGTGAATCAGACGCGTGCGGCGAATCAGATCGAGCAGCCACGATTCGGGCGCGTCGCCCGAACTGGTGGTTTCCATGCGGAACTTGTCGGCCCATGCGACGAGCGGACGGAACAGCAACTGGTCGTAGGCGAGAATCACGACCGTCATCGCGAGGATCACCCAGCCGATCGCGTGCAGGTTCTGCTCGACGATCGCCTGCGCCAGATAGGCGCCGATCCCCGGCAGCGTGATCGAGCGGTTGCCGACCGTGATCGCCTCCGAGGCGACCACGAAGAACCAGCCGCCCGACATCGACATCATCATGTTCCAGATGAGGCCGGGCATCGAGAACGGCACTTCCAGCTTCCAGAAGCGCTGCCACGAGGTCAGGTGAAAGCCGCGCGAGACTTCGTCGAGATCGCGCGGCACGGTGCGCAGCGACTGATAGAAGCTGAACGTCATGTTCCACGCCTGGCTCGTGAAGATCGCGAAGATCGCCGCGAGTTCGGCGCCGAGCACGCGGCCCGGAAACAGCGCGAGAAAGAACGTGACCGTAAACGAGATGTAGCCGAGCACCGGCACCGACTGCAGGATGTCGAGAATCGGCACCAGCACGAGACCCGCGCGGCGGCTCTTGGCGGCCAGCGTGCCGTAGGCCAGCGTGAAGATCAGCGAGGCGACCATGGCCGCCAGCATGCGCAGAGTTGTGCGCATCGCATATTCAGGCAGGTTCGACGGATCGAGCGAGATCGCCTGGGTCTTGAGCGTCGACATCGGCGCAAGCGTCTCGTGAAAGCCGATCGCCGCCATCGCGATGATGCAGATAATCAACGGAAAGGCGACGAAGTCCCAGCGATTGGGCAACACCCGCCATGCCGACGCATTGGCGGTGCGCTTCAGGTTGAAGTTGAAATCCATCAGGCGCGCTCCCCGTTCATGCAGGCGTTCGAACGCGGGAAGGCGGCCGCGGCTTCGCCGCGGCGGTCTGAAGATCGGTCCGGAAAGCGGAAATCAGGCATGGCAAAACGCGTGTGCGCGGTAAATCGTTAGCGTGGGTGACACGTGGACCGGTGACGGACGTGTCCGTGGACGAGTCGCCCAGGACCGCAACCATCAACCCGGACTCCCGTCGCCGCAGGCGCCGCCCGTGGGCTGGCGAGCTTTCCTTCTTTTGGACGGCACGACACTACACCATCCTATGTTTCAGGCACAACCTTTCATGGCAAATCGCGGCGAATAACAGCAGCGCTCCGCCGCCGGTCCTTTCACTAACGCCGCCCATGCCTTGCCGCGAGCCGTTGCTCACGGTGCGAACACCAACATGTCCGATAAGAGCCAAGGCGCGGCGGCCGAAGCGATCTGGAAAACCCGCATAGCCATTCAGAAACCGGTGGCCTGGCCGTTAAGAACCTGATCGGTGCGCCGCGCGCACTTCGCATTCCCGGAATATAGGGTGGCGTCTGTCCCCACGACGGTTAAAATCAGGAGGCGAGGCGCCACATCGCGGTTTATCCCGGACCACGGCGGCGGCCTATCGCCAACCGCTTCAACAGCAGCGAAACGGCGCGGGCGCGCTGCCACGAATGAGCTAGTTGCATGCCACAGCCAGACGGATCAGAGGGTCGATGAACAGGACAACCTTGCGCCAGGCAACCGGGCCGATCAGTTTCGCGCTGGTCATACTGGTTTGCTGGTTCGTGGCCGGCATGGTCGCGGACCGGATGGTACAGCAAGAGCTGGGCGCGGCCTTGCGCGCGCAGCGGCAAATGTCCACCTCGATCGTCGACAACATGGCCGAGGTGATCGCCAGCGACCTCGCCATGTCTCGGGCCATTCCCGCGACCATGGCCGAAATGGACCTGATCCAGCACGCGCTGGTGCAATCGCAGAATTATGCCGCGAACGGCGAAGCGACGGAACCCGCCCGCCGCGCCGCGTTGTTGAAAGACGCGCGGATCACCGCCGTGAGCGGCTTCCTGCACGACGCGCAAGGCTTCTCCGGACTCGACCAGATCTGGCTCGTCAACGCCAACGGCATTTGCGTCGCATCGAGCGACTCGATCAATAACGCGTCAGCGGCGGAGCGTTCGTTCGTCGGCGTCGACATGCGCTCGCGCAGTTATTTGACGAGCGCGCTGGTCGGCGCGTTTTCGGAAGCCTACGGCGTCGGCCGCACGAGCGGCGAGCCGGGCATCTTCATTGCCGCGCCGGTGTACGCGGACGGTGTGCTGGTCGGCGTGGTGTCGGCGAAGGTCGGGATCGCGCGGCTGCGCCACTGGGTCGCGCATGCCGGGACCTTCGTCGCCGACGAGAACGGCGTCATCATCATGGCGCACAACAGCGAACTCGAAGGCCACGCGCTGCCGAATTCGCGCGTCACGCAGATGAGCGTGTCCGAGCGCAGGCTCATCTATCGCCGCGAAACCTTTCCGGACATGCGCATCAAGGTCGATGCCCAGGTGCGCGAGCAGGCGCCCTGGGTGCCCACGGCCGTCGCCGGGCAACTGTTCGGCATGACCGAGCAGCCCACGCCGTCGCTCTATCAGGCTCGCGGCGGACTGAACTCGGGGCTGTCGGCGCATCTGGTCGACCCGCTCGCGGCGTGGCCCGAACTGCTGCGCAATCATAAGCGCGACCATCTGCTGGTGTTCCTGACGCTGGCCGGCACGGTTGCGCTCGCGTGGGTGATCACGGTCTCGTATGTGCGCGAGCGGCGCCACCACCGCGCGACGCGCGATCTGGCCGAGCAACTGCAATCGGCCAATACCTTGCTCTCGGCCGAGGCGCGTCACGATGCGCTGACGGGCGCGCTGTCGCGGCGCTATTTCCTCGATCTGCTGCGCCACGAGATCGAGCGCGCGCGTGCGAACAACGAGCCGCTGTGCATGGCGATCGCCGACCTCGACCACTTCAAGCAGATCAACGACCGCTTCGGCCATGCCGCCGGCGACCGCGCGCTCGAGCATTTCGTCGAGACGTGCCGCACCGAACTGCGTGGCGCCGATGCGATCGGCCGGCTCGGCGGCGAGGAGTTCGGCTTGCTGCTGCCGGCCACGGATCTGGCCGGCGGGCGCGAGGTGGTCGAGCGACTGCGCCTGCGTCTGAAGGCGGTGCCGTCACCCAAGCTGCCGCCCTCCGTGGGCTTGAGCGTGAGCATCGGCATCACGGAACTCTCGCCCGACGATCTGCCCGAGCGGATCATGAGCCGCGCCGACACGGCGCTGTACGCGGCGAAAACAGGCGGCCGCGACCGCACCGAAGCGCTCCCGCCCGACGACACCGCGCCGCCCGCGCGCACGGTGGCCAGCGTCTGGTAAAGCCGTCTTGCCGAGTCGGCGTCCGATCGAGCGCGTTCGCTGATGCAACGCAAGTCCCGGCCTCGGGGTCCCGTGGCGAAGCAGGTATCATCGACCTGAATATCGAGGTTGCCGCTACCGCTTTAACGGGAGATTTGCATGAAGGGAAATCTGGTCATTGTCTGTCGCGATCAGGATACTGACGCGTTCGACCATCTGCTGGCCGAATACGGCGCGTTCCAGACGCGCCTGTCATCCACGACGTGGTATCTGAAACTGGATGTCGCGCCGGAACTGATTCAGGAAGAGATACTCGCGAGGCTGGGCAAATACACCACGCACTACATCTTCGAAGCCGAAACGGTGACGTGGAATACGGTGGACAGCGAAGCGGCGACCGCGCTGAACACGCTGTTCTCCGACTAACGCGCACGCAGCGCAAGCGCGCCTGCGATACCGCCACAGCGGAGCAGGCGCCGCGCCGAATCTACCAGGCGCTTTCCGAGGCGGCCGCGGCACGCGGCACCGCCTGAAACGGAAAGCTCATCGACACCCGCAAGCCACGCCCGCCGTGGTTGCCGATTTCCCACTCCCCGCCCGCACGCCGCACCAGCCGCTCGACGATGGCAAGGCCGAGGCCGCTATGGCCGTTGCCGCCGCGCGCCGGATCGAGCCGCACGAACGGCCGGCTGGCATTGATGACATCTTGCGCGGCGATGCCGCCGCCGTTGTCGCTCACCGACAGCGTGAAGCCTTGCGGCGTACGCGCCGTGGCGACGACGATCGGCGGCGCGCCGTAGGCGTGCGCGTTATCCAGCAGGTTTGACAAGATGCGGTCGAGCGTGGCGGCGGGCAGCACGAATCCCGGCCCCGCGTGCAGTTCGGTCTGCACGGCGGGCGCACCCGCGGCCACCGCGCGATAACTGCGCACGACCCGCTCGCATTGCGCGTCCACTTCGACCGCTTCGCTGCGATCGGCGCCGTCGTGCGCGAACACCAGGAACTGCTCGACGATGTGCGTCATCGAATCGACGTCGCGCACCACGCCATCGCGCATCTTCGGCTCATCCATCATTTCGGCGCGCAGGCGCAAACGCGCCAGCGGCGTTTTCAGGTCGTGCGCGACGCCCGCGAGCATCACCGCGCGGTCGTTCTCGGTTCGCTCCACTTCACGCACCATCTGGTTGAAGCCATGCGTGAGCTGACGCAATTCGCGCGGACCGCGCTCGGGCACCGGCGGCACCGGCAAGCCGCGACCGAAGCGCGCCACCGCCTGGGCGAGCGAGCGCAACGGCTGCTGCAACGCCCATGCGGCGAACAGCGCCGCCATTACGGCGAACGAGAAAATGATGGCGAGCCACAGCACCATGCGGTCGATCGAGCGCGGCGGGCGCAATGGCTGCAGCGGCACGACGATCCAGCTGCGATCCGTGGGGGCGCGCACCCACAGCGTAGGCGGGTGGCCCGGCCGGTCGATCCGCACCTGGGTGCCGGAGGGCATGCGATCGCGGACGTCATCGAGAAAACGGCTGGGCGACGGCGGCAGATCCGGGTTATCCGCGGGCACGTCGGGGCTTGCCGGATCGACCAGCTTGACGCGCGACGGCAAGGGCTGATCCGGCGAACGGGCGACGTGCTGGCGCACCGCGTCGACGAGAAAAACGGCTTCCTCGACGGCATAGCGCGTTTGCGACTGGCTACGCTCCAGACGCATCAACGCGTACCAGGCGAAATGCGACAGCAGCAGCACCGCGACGACTAGCAGCGCCAGCCGCCCGAACAGCGAATCAATGGGCCGGCGCATGCTGGTCGCCGTCGGGGACGAACACGTAGCCGCGGCCGCGCACCGTCTGAATGAAGCGCGGCGTGGACGGATCGGTTTCGAGGATGCGGCGCAGACGCCACACCTGCACGTCGATACCGCGATCGGTGCCGTCGTATTCCGGACCGTGCAGCAGTTCGAGCAGGCGCTCGCGGGTGAGCGTGCGCATGGGGTGATTGACGAAAATCTTCAGCAGCGCGAATTCGCTGCCCGACAGCGTGAGCGGCTTGTTTTCCATATGCAGCGTGCGCGACTGGAAATCCAGCGTGAAGCGGCCGAAGCTGAACGGCTCGCGCTGCTCCGGCGCCGCCGACGACGGCAGCGTGCGGCGCCGCCGCAGCACCGCCTGCACGCGCGCCAGCAACTCGCGCGGGTTGAACGGCTTGCCGAGGTAGTCGTCGGCGCCGAGTTCGAGCCCGACGATACGGTCGACGTCGTCCGCACGCGCGGTGAGCATGATCACGGGAATGTCGTCGCCCGAGGCGCGCAGCTTGCGCAGCGCGGTCAGCCCGTCGACGCCCGGCATCATCAGGTCGAGCACGATCAGATCGGGACGCTCGCGTTCGAGCCTGCGCTCGAGCGAGGCGGCGTCATGCAGCACCGAAACCTCGATGCCCTGACGGGCCAGATAGTCGCGCAGCAGGTCGCGCAATTCGACGTCGTCGTCGACAACAAGTATTTGAGTAGCCATGGAATGAAGTTTAACGCGCAGCAGGAAGGGTTTCTGTTTCGATAAGGCCCGCAAGGGTTACCGGGTGTTACCGTGAAAGCCGCACGTAATGGCCCGTAATAGCGGCATCGAGCCGCGTAACACAGCCCGAGGCGCAGTTCTCTACGCTGTGTCTTACCGAATGCAGGCCGCCTACTTTACCGGTTGCATCGTCGGCTATTCCATTACAAGGAGCCTCATATGTCCACCAAAAAGATCTCGCGCGTTCTCGCCGTTGCCGCCACCGCTCTCGCCATCGGCGCCGGCGCCGCCTATGCCGCGCAACCCGCTCACGAGGCCCGCGGCGGCCCCGGCGGCTGGCATGGCCACTTCATGAAGGAACTCACGCAACTGCACGATCAGTTGAAGCTGAACGCCGATCAGGAACGGCAGTGGCAAGCCGCGCTCGACACCATGAAGCAGAACCACGAGGCGATGCGCGCCGATCACGAGCAGATCAAGAGCCAGTTCAAGGCCGCGCAGCAACAGCCGATCCTGGATCTGAACGCGATGGCCGCCGCGCACCAGCAGATCGAGCAGAAAGACGCGCAACTGCGCCAGCAAACCACGGATACCTGGCTCAAGTTCTATAACGGCCTGAACGACCAGCAGAAGACCACCGTCAGCACGGCGCTGAAGCAGCGCTTCGCGAAGATGGAAGCGCGTCACGAGAAGATGCGCGAGCGCTGGGAGCATCGCAAGGGCGCGGCGTCGGCGCCGGCCGCCAGCCAGTAAGCGCACTGGGCGGGAAGACCGGCGGCCCGCGCGGCCGTCTCGCGAATGCAGAAACGCCACGGAGGTATTCCGTGGCGTTTCTGTTTGGCCTCGCGGCTGCGCGTCCGGCCATTCCGTCGATGAATGCCTTGCGAGCGATCCGCGTCGATCCCTGCCCGCGCGCCCCGTTGGGCGTTTAGCCGTCGAGCGGGCCGAGATCGAACAGCAGTACTTCCGCGTCCTCGCCCTTCTCCAGCGTCACGGTGTCGACGCCGGTCAGCTTGGCCGCGTCGCCGGCCTGAAGCGCTTCGCCGTTCACGGTCAGCGCGCCGCGCGCCACATGCACATAGGCCTGGCGACCCCGCGGCAACGCGAAGCGGGCCTCTTCCGCGCCGTCGATCAACGCCGCGTGGATCGACGCATCCGCATGAATCGTCACCGAGCCGTCGCGGCCGTCGGGCGAAGCGATCACACGCAGACGGCCGCGCTTGTCGGCGGCGTCGAAATGTTTTTCCTCGTAGCCGGGCGGGTCGCCCGCGCGTTGCGGGATCACCCAGATCTGCAGCAGATGCACCGGCTCGTCCGGCGACGCGTTGAACTCGCTATGCATGACGCCCGTGCCGGCGCTCATGCGCTGCACGTCGCCGTAACGGATGGTCGAGCCGTTGCCCATGCTGTCACGGTGAGCAAGCGCGCCGTCGAGCACATAGGTGACGATCTCCATGTCGCGATGCCCGTGCGCGCCGAAACCCTGGCCGCCCGCGACGCGGTCTTCATTGATGACCCGCAGCGGGCCGAAATGCACGTTCCGCGGATCGGCATAGTCGGCAAACGAGAAGCTGTGATACGAGTCGAGCCAGCCGTGGTTGGCATGGCCGCGTTCGGCGGAACGGCGAATCTCGATCATGGTGTACTCCGATGAGTCAATAGCGATGCACGGAATGTATGGGCACGGCCGCCGCTAAACAATCGGCGTGGGCGCACTGGAGCGTTCCATAAATCCGCGCAATCGGGCGCCGACGCGGCGCGTGGCGCTTGCGGTCCCGTTGCCGCGGCCTCCGCCACGGCCGGCTGAGGACCGGCGGGCGACAGAACCTCGTTCCGATGTCCGGCCGCCACGGCGGACCACGGTCTGCGAAACCGAAACGGCGTCGCGCTCGCACAACGCCCGCGCCGGCCTGGTTGCCGCTGTCGCGCCGCGGACTGGCGTCGCGTGTCTGTTCGGGTAAAATACCGCGCTTTTCAAGCCGTGTGGGCACGCGGAAGACGTAAGCGGGCGGCGTCGGCATCCCGGCCGCGCCGGGGATCGCAGCGGTCTTCGGGCCACGCCCTCGTGACGTCAAAAGGACGCCGGCGCGATGCAGGCCGGATTTCCCCAGCGCGGCGCGACAATTTTGACCGCCTAGAATAGCGACGGCCAGCCACGAGCCGGCGGGTCGCCGGGATCGGCGCATCACGACGATCAGTTTGATCCAGGAGAAACATGAAGAAGCTCGCACTGCGCGTGGCGCTTGCCGTCACGGCCGGGAGCGCCGTGGCAACAGAATGGAAAACCGTGCGCATCGGGGTGGACGCCAGCTATCCGTCGTTCGGATCGAAGACGACGGGCGGCGAGCCGCAGGGGCTTTCCCCCGGCTGCGGAATACAGTCGACATAGCTTCAGGACCAGTTTCAAAACGAGAGTCGAAAAGCGCGCACGGCCGGCAACGGCCATGCAGTCATGATTTGCACAGCGGTGCGCTGTGCGCCGCAGGTCACGGCGAGCCCTAGCTCGCGGCAAACGCGGCGCAGAGCCGGCCGCGTCTTTCGCCGGTGCGTCGCAACGCATCGTCAAGGACCCTCATATGTTCCTTCAAGGCTACGGCCCGCTGCTTCTCAACGGCACCTGGCAGACCGTTAAACTGGCGGTGTTGTCTCTGGCGCTTGCTTTCTTGCTGGGCCTCGTCGGCGCGGCGG
>Ga0182007_10002154_pt1 | contig 10017 bp, 10 predicted proteins | sample Sormic07211113_1_FD_123023 | JGI IMG/M metagenome (GOLD analysis project Ga0182007, IMG submission 123023) | Rhizosphere microbial communities from Sorghum bicolor, Mead, Nebraska, USA - 072115-113_1 MetaG | ecosystem: Host-associated > Plants > Roots > Rhizosphere | place: USA: Nebraska... | reverse complement strand
GCAATGTCGCTGCGCAAACGCAGGACCCGGCTTCGATGCTGGCGCTGTACCGGCGGCTGATCGCGCTGCGGCGCGCGCATCCCGCACTGAACCAGGGCGCCTACGAAGCCCTCGACAGCCAGGCCGACCTGCTGGCCTACGCGCGCGTGGCGCAGGGGCGCAGGCTGATGGTGCTGTTGAACTTCGGCCTCGGCCCGGCGACGGTGTCGCCCGATCTGGTGGCGGGGTATACGACCGTGCTGGCGTCCACGGCGCCCGCACGCGATGCGCTCATCGACGGCTCGCTGGTGCTGGCCGGGTGCGAAGGTGTCGTGCTCGCATCGGCGTAAGCATCACTTCTTGGTGTCGGGGGCAGAAGAGGCGGCAGGCGCTGCGGCTGCGGCGTCCGACGCGTGCGCCTGGGCCGCGCGCTGTTTGTCCTTCTTGTTGGCCTCGTGGCTCCCCACTGCGCAGCCGCCGGCAGCGCCAAGCACCGCATGCTTGCCGGCCACGTGGCCGACCACGCCCCCCACCGCCGCGCCTTCGAGGCAGCCCTTCGCGCTCGCCCCGCCGCTTGCCATGCCGAGCGCCAGCACCGCCACACAAATTGCTTGAGTCGCGGCGCCAATCCTAAGCCCGATCCTCGAGCGCGAAGCCGGTATCGAAGGTCGGCCGCACATCCAGCGGCCGCGGGATCAGCCCGACCTGGTGGTAGAAGTCGGCGGTGCGCTGCTGGTCGGCAATCACCTTGGCGTCGATCGGCACCCACTTCTGCTGGCGCCGCTCGAACTGCAGCTTGGCGGCCTCGGGCGGGATGCCGATGATCTTCGCCAGCGTGGCCGAGAACGCGTCGACGTTGCGGTACGACCAGTCCTGGGCCTTCACCGCGCGGCGCAGGAAGTCCTGCAGCAGCGGCCGCTTGGCCGCGATCGCGGCATCGGTCGCCGCCAGGTAGCTCAGACCGGGCAACAGCCCGCGCCCGCTCACCAGCACCCGTGCATGGCCACCGGTTTCCGCCATGGCGGTGTAGGGCTCCCAGGTGGCCCAGGCGTCGACCGCGCCCTGGGTCAGGGCCAGCTTGGCATCGGCCGGGGCGAGGAAGCGAAGGGTGACGTCCTCCGGCTTCAATCCGGCCGTCGTGATCGCCTTGAGGGTGACGTAGTGGCCGATCGAGCCACGGTTGGTCGCGATGCTCCTGCCCTTGAGATCAGCCGCGGATTTCAGCGGCGAATCGGGGCGCACGAGCACCGCGGTGCCGTAGGCGTCGGAACGGTTCGCGCCGATCGCCTTGACCCGCGTGCCGGCCGCCAGCGCGAAGACCAGCGGCGCGTCGCCGATCGGGCCCGAGTCGACGGCGCCCGCATTGAGCGCCTCGGCCAGCGGCGCGGCGGCCGGGAACTCCGACCACTGGATGTCGTAGCCCAGGCCCTCCAGTCCGCCCGCGGCCTCGAGCAGCGCGCGCAGCCCGCCCTTCTGGTCGCCGGCCTTGAGCACGGGGCGCGGCTGCGCACGCAGGGCGGCGGCCGGCAAGGCCAGCGCGGCGGCGGCCGCGAGCGAATGGGTGATGAACTGGCGGCGCGGTGCGCGGATCATGATGAAAAACTCCTTGAAGGTTGGAAGGCGGATGAAGGGACTCAGCGGACGAAACCGCCCTTGAGGAAGCGCACCGGCTCGGCATCCATGCGCGCGATGAGCGCGCCGAGGCCGTCGTCCGGCGGCGCCGTCGGCGCGCCGCGGTCGCCAGTCTCGGTGCGGCACAGCAGGTCGTCTTCCGACCAGGCCGCCTGGCCCGGTGAACCGAGGGCGCGCAGCCAGCCGTCGCGATCGACCAGCCACTGCGTGCCAGCCAGCTGGCCGGTGCCGGCGATCAACGCGAACGCGTTCCAGGCGGGCGTCGACTCGGCGACGCATTCGCCAGCGGGGCTCGACGCCCTCTCGTCCTCGCGGCGCAGCAGCACCGTGACCACGCGCGGGTCCTCGCGCAGCGCGGCCTGGGGCGTGCCGGCGGCCACGATGCGCAGCCGCTGGCCGCGCCAGCTCGCCAGCCGGCGCGGCGGCCGGGCTTCGCAGCGCACCTCGACATCGGGCAGGCCGACGGGCCCGGCCCAGAGGCCGGTCGCGCGCAGGCTCTGGCCGGCAGCCTGGGCCTTCATGAAGTCGATCAGCGCCCAGGCATCGTCGTCGCCGAATTGCGTGAAGGCCGGCATGGTCGCGGCGCCGTGGCGATCCTTCATGCCGTGCAGCAGATGCCAGAGCAGCTCGCCGTCGGCGCGCCGCCAGAGCAGCGGGCCGGCCAAGTCCGGCGGCCAGACCGGCTGCGCCGCCGCGAGTGGGCCCTGGCCGCGCCCGTCGACGCCATGGCAGGCAGCGCAATGCTGCGCATAAAGTTCGCCGCCGCTCGCGATCGAAGCCACGTCGAAGCCGGTCGGCGAGCGATGGAAGCTGGTCGGAACCGCCGGCACGAACAGCACCGCGGCCTGAGGCCACGGCGCGGCGACAAGCAGCAGCGGCACAGCCGCGATCAAGAACCAGCGCGGCTTGCGCCAAAGGGCCGCAAGCAACAGCACCAGCGCCGCAAGCGCCAGCACGAGCAGGCTCAGGGCCAGGCGCCTGGCCTGCCCGGCGTCGATCAGCAGGTTCTCGCCCGACAGCCGCAGCGCCCAGGGCCATGCGGCCTGGCCATGGCTGGTTCCGGCGAGGCCGGCCCAGTCCAGCAGCCCGAGCAGGCCTTCCTGCGCCTTCTGCAGCCCCGCGACCAGCGGGTCCAGCCACCCGGCATCCGGCGTGCGGATCACCGGTCGTCACCAGGTCGCGTCGAGACCGAGGTGCTGCAGCGCCTCGTGCCGCAGCGCCGCCAGCCGTGGGTGGCCGCGATGCCGCGGGTACGGCAGGTCGACCACCAGCTCCGCCGTGATGCGCGCCGGCCGGTCGCTCAGCACGATCACGCGGTTGGCGAGGAACAGGGCCTCTTCCACGTCATGCGTCACCAGCAGCGCCGAGAAGCCGGCCCGCTGCCACAGGTTCACCAGCTCGCTCTGCATCGCGATGCGGGTCAGAGAATCCAGCTTGCCCAGCGGCTCGTCGAGCACCAGCAGCTGCGGATCGTTGACCAGCGCGCGCGCCAGCGCCACCCGCTGCGCCATGCCGCCCGAGAGCTGGTGCGGGAAGCTCTTCGCGAAGTCGCTGAGCCCGACCAGCGCCAGCGCGTCGTCGACGCGCCCGCGCTGCGACTTCAGCAGCCCGCGTGCCTGCAGGCCCAGCGCCACGTTGTCCCAGACACTGCGCCAGGGATAGAGCGTCGGGTCCTGGAAGACGACGATGCGCGAGGGATCGGGCCGCGCGATCGGTGCATCGTCCTGCGTGATGCGACCGGTGGTCGCCGGCTCGAGCCCGGCCACCAGCCGCAGCAAGGTCGACTTGCCGCAGCCGCTGGGCCCGAGCAGCGCGACGAACTCGCCCGCGCGCACCTGCAGGTCGATGCCGTCGAGCACCTGCAGCACGCCGCCCTGCTGCTGCCTGAACCAGTGGCTGACCGCCTGGATGTCGATGCGTGCGCCGGCCTGTGCGATGCTGGCAGTGCTCACCATTTGACAGTCCCCTTCTGCCACGACAGCGCGCGGTCGCGCACCTTGAAGAGCAGCGTGATCAGGCCCGAGCACAGCACCGCCATCACCAGCAGCGCCGCGTACATGTTCGGGTAGGCGGCCCAGCCCTGGGCCCACTGCAGGTACCAGCCGAGGCCGGCCTTGACGCCCATCATCTCGGCCGTCACCAGCACCGAGAAGGAGGCCCCCAGGCCCATGAACAGGCCGACGAAGACCTGCGGCAGCGCCGCCGGCACCGCGACCCGGAGCACCAGAAACCATTCGGTCGCGCCCAGCGTGCGCGCGACGTCGTAGTAGCTCTTGTTCACCGAGGCCACCCCCGACCAGGTCAGCACCGCCACCGGGAAGAAGGTGGCGAGCCCGACCAGGAACACGGCCGCGGCATAGCTCGACGGCGCGAAGAAGAACGCCAGCGGCAGCAGCGCCGAGGCCGGCACCGGACCGAGGAAGCGCAGCAGCGGATGCACCCAGTAGCCGGCGATGCGCGACCAGCCGATCCACACGCCGGTGGCGAAACCGACCAGCGCCCCCAGCACGAAGCCATGCGCGAGCAAGCGCAGCGAATGCGCGGTCGACAGGCCGAGCCGCGCCCAATCTTCGACGGCGACGTCGAGCAGGCTCTGCGGCGGCGCGAAGAAGGGCGGCGGCAGCAGGCCCAGCTTGGCCGTCAGCGCCTCCCAGAGCGCGAGCAGCAGCGGCGCGGCGACGAGCCACTGGCCGGCCGGGCGCAGCTTGCGGCCGAGCCGTCCGGCGCGGGCGCCGAGCAAGGCCACCACCCCGAGTGCGATGGCGACGGCGATCGCGCCGATGCCGAACTCCTGCGTGAAGTTCCAGTCGCTGAAGCCGACTTCGCGATTGGGCCACCAGACGGTCAGCACACCGAGCGCCAGCCATGCGGCCGCCGCGACGAGGCCGGTGCGCCAGACGCCGGCCACGGCGGGTTCGTCCAGCACGGAGGGGATGGCGGCGGGCCGCGCGTCGCGCCGGACCGGCACGCGCGCCGGCGCCGGCTGCTGCCGAGGCGGCGCGCCGAGGATGTTCCCGGCCGTCGTCATGCCAGCACGTCCACCGACACGTGGTTGGCGAGCCGCGCCGGATCGGTGCTCGACTTCAGCACGCCGACCGAGCGGAAGTCGCGGGCATAGAACTCGACCTCGTCGCGCAGGTTCTTGCCGACCGGGTGGTGCGCGTGCGTCAACGTGCCAAGCAGCGCCTGCAGGTCCTCGACCGGCACCTTCGGCGAATACTTCGCGAACAGCCTGGCCGACTCGTTCGGGTTCTCGGCCACGAAGTCCGAGGCCTGCACGATGGAGCGCACCAGCGCCGCCACCACCGGCTTCTCCTTGCGCACCAGTTCGCCGCGGGCGCCGACGATGCAGCAGACCTTGTCCTTGTACTCGCCGGAGAGGTTCGATGCGAGCTCCTGGTAGCGCCCCTTGTTGCGCTTCTCGATCAGGTAGAGCGTCGGGTCGCCGTCGGCGATCGCCTGGATCTCGCCCTTGTTGACCGCGATGTCGAGCAGGTCGGCCGGGTACTGTCGCCAGGTGACGTCCTTGTCGGCATCGATGCCGTTCTTCTTGAGCAGGATCGAGAAGAAGTTCTTGCCCGGGCTCGCGATGTCCGACACGCCGATGGTCTTGCCCTTGAGCTTCTGCAGGTCGGTGACGCCGGCCTCCTTGACGCCCACGAGGCGCACGCAGCCGCCGTGCGAGCTGCCGACGATCTTGACGTCGAAGCCCGATTCGAGCGGCTTGAGCCAGCGATGGATCATGCCGACCGCCGCATCGGCCTTGGCGGTGGCGAGCGATTCGAGCAGCTGGTCGGTCGATCCCGTGTAGTTGATCAGGTCGACCTGCAGGCCGTTCTTCTCGAAGAAGCCGCGCTCCTGCGCCACCACCACGGGCGAGAGGCAGAAGGCGGAGGCGTTCCACGCGAAGGTCAGCTTGCGCTGCTGCGACCAGGCGCGGGTGGCGATCAGGCCGCTCGCGGCGACGGCCGCGGCTGCGCCGCCGGCACGCAGCACGCCGCGGCGGGAGAGTGAGGTGTCGTGGTTCATGGAGATCAGGGATTCGCTGGTTAAAGAAGCAGTTCGGGCTCGGCCTCGACCAGCCCTTCGTACAGGCTCTCGAAGGCATGCAGCGCGCCCTCGGGGCCTCCGATCTGCTGGTGGGTGTGGCGCGCCACCGCATCGTCGATAGCCTGCGGCGTGCCGGCCGCCTCGGCCAGCAGCTGCGTGTGGCAGGCGTTGTCGAGCGCGATGTACCACCAGGCGGCGGCCTCCACGCTCGGGCCGGCGCTGAGGATGCCGTGGTTCTTGAGGATCGCGCCCTTGCGCCCGCCCAACGCCCTGGCGATGCGCAATCCCTCGCTCTCGTCGACCACCATGCCGGTGAAATCGTCGAACAGCGCATGGTCGTCGTGGAACACGCAGGCGTCCTGGGTCAGCGTGTCGAGCTTGCGGCCCAGGGTCGACCAGGCCTTGCCGTAGGTCGAATGCGTGTGCGCGGCCGCGATGATGTTCGGGTCGTGTTCGTGGATCGCGGCATGGATCGCGAAGGCCGCCTTGTTGAGCGGGCGTTCGCCGACCACGGTCTCGCCCGCCGCGTTGACCAGCAGCAGGTCCGACACCTTGATTCGCGAGAAATGCACCCCCAGCGGATTGACCCAGAAGTGGTCCGTCAGCTCGGGGTCACGCGCCGTGATGTGGCCCGCCAGGCCCTGCGCGAAACCGAAGCGGGCGAACAGGCGGAAGGCACCTGCCAGCCGCTCCTGCCGGTGGCGGCGCTCGGCTTCCACGCTGTTGCGCGGCGCCGGCGGATCGAACCAGTACTTGCGCTGCGGGTTCGGGTTCAGGGCCAGCCGGCCGCGGGTGCGCTCCCCGCTGCGGTCGATGTCGAGTACGGCGCTCATTCGGTTCCTTCGGGCACGTGGATGCACGGCGCGGTCAAGCGGCCTGGCGCTGGGCGGCGACGCGCTGCGCCACCAGCTCGCGGGTGCGCGGGATCAGCTCGCGGCCGTAGTCGATCGCATCCTCGAGCGGGTCGAAGCCGCGGATCAGGAAGGTGGTCACGCCGAGCGCGTGGTAGTCGAGCAGCGCATCGGCCACCTGCTCCGGCGTGCCGACCAGCGCGGTGCTGTTCGAGCGGCCGCCGATCTCCTGCGCGACGGCGGTCCACAGCCGCTTGTCGAGCCGCGTCCCTTGCTCGGCGGCGGCCAGCAGGCGCTTGGCGCCTTCGCTCTGCAGCGGGCCGCCGCGCCCGAAGCCCTGCACCACGCGCAGGCGGCGGGTCTCGGCCAGGATGCCGTCGGCGCGCTCCCAGGCCTTGGCCTCGGTCTCGGCCAGGATGGGGCGGAACGACACCGAGAAGCGCACCTGGCGCCCGTGCCGGGCGGCCTCGGCGCGCACCCGGCCGGTGAGCTCGCGCGCCTGGGCCAGCGACTCGCCCCACAGCGCGTAGACGTCCGCATGCTTGCCGGCCACCGGGATCGCGGCCTCCGAAGCGCCGCCGAAGTACACCGGCACGTGCGGCCTGCCGTTCAGCGTCTGCACCGGCTTGACCTCCGAGAAGGCGTCCTTGAAGCGGTAGTGCGGGCCTTCATGGTCGAAGGGCTTCTCGGCGGTCCAGACCTTGCGCAGCACCTCGAGGTATTCGTCGGTGCGCGCATAGCGCTGGTCGTGGTCGAGCCAGTCGCCGTCGCGCTTCTGCTCGTCGTCGGAGCCGCCCGAGATGTAGTGCACGCCGAGCCGGCCGCCGCTGAACTGGTCGAGCGAGGCGAACTGGCGCGCGGCCAGCGTCGGACTCACGAAGCCGGGGCGATGCGCCAGCATGAAGCGGATGCGCTCGGTCACCGAGGCGGCGTAGGCCACGGTCAGAGTCGCGTCGGGGCTGGTGGAGTGATGCGGCACCAGGACCCGGTCGAAGCCGGCCTGCTCGTGCGCCTGGGCGAAGGCGCGCACGTAGTCGCGGTCGATGGCGGGGCCGCGTGCGGGATGGATCTCGGAGACCTTCTGGGCCTGGATCATGCCGATGAATTCGATGTCGCTCATGGAGTTGCGTCCTTGGATGAAGTCAGAAAATGAAAGGGCGTGTCAGGCCGACGCCGGGCCGCCCCAAGGCGGCCTGCGGCCCCCTCGGGGGGCAGCGAACCACACGCAGTGGGGAGCGTGGGGGCTATTCATGCTGGATTGGCGCGAGACAAGGCGGCGTCGAAGCTGCGGTCCCACAGCGGCGCCACGTCCGCGGCGCCGTCGAGCACGCCCAGCTTCTGGAAGGTGTCGGCCACTTCCTGGTGGCTGCGCACCGCGGCCTGGGTGACCGGGCCCAGTGCGTAGTCGTTGCTGCGCCCGTTGAAGAGCTCGATGATGTCGCCCACCGGCACCCGGGTCTCGGCCGACTGCGCCTTCGCGTAGTCGAGGTAGTTGTCGTTGGCCCAGGCATAGGCGCGCTGCAGCCGCAGCAGGAAGTCGGCGATCGCGGCATGGCGCAACGGGTCGTCCACCGCGCGCGGATTGGCATAGACCGGGAAGTTGCCCGACAGATAGCCCTTGCCGGTCTTGATGACCCGGGCCCCGTGCTGGGTGCGCGCCAGCTGGCCGTTGTAGCCGTAGATGGCCCAGGCATCGAGATCGCCGCGAGCGAAGGCCGAGAGCCCGTCGGCCGGACTCAGGTTGATGGGCTGGATGTCGCCGAATGAAAGCCCCGCCTCCGCGAGCTGCTTGCTCAGGTAGTAGTGGGCGGTGGTGGCCCGCACGTAGCCCACGCGCTTGCCCTTGAAGTCGGCGATGGTCCTGATCGGCGCGTCCTTGCGCGCCAGGGTCGCCTGGTTGTTCAGGTCCTCGTGGATCACGGCGATGAAGCGCACCCTGGCCTTCTGCCGCGCAGCGAAGACGGCGGGGATCTCGCTGCCCGAGCCCAGGTCGAGCGCGTCGCCCTGGATGGCCTCGATGTGCAGCACGCCGTTGTTGAGTTCGCGCCAGTCGATCTTGTAGGGCGTGCGGCCCTGGCCCGAGGCCTCGATCAGCGGGCGCCAGAGGCCCTTGTAGGTGCCGATGCGCAGCGTGAGCCCCGAAAGGTCCGGCGCAGCGGCACGGGCCAGCGTGCCGGCGGCGCCGAGGGCGGTGGCGGCGCCCGCCGACTGCAGCCAGCGGCGGCGCGACCAGGCGGTGGAAGTGGCGTGGGATGGAAATGTCATGGACCCAGACCGTAAGGCCCGGGCGCCCGAAAGCGAACGCATGAATCCGAGTTTGGATATGCGGCTTCCGTCGTTGGCCCCGCGCGCCTCGGCCGCTAAGGTCCGAAGCCATGAGTTCCCAAGCCTTGCGCCGCCTGCCGGTGGCCCCCCACGAGGACGCCGCGCTGCTCGCGCGCCTGTCCGCCCGCTTCGCCGAAACCGCGGCCGACCACGACCGCGACGGCAGCTTCCCGCGCGACAACTTCGCCGCGCTGCACGCGCAGGGCCTGATCGCTCTGGTTGCGCCGCGTGAACACGGCGGCGGCGGCGCCTCGCTCGATGCGGCGCGCCGCGTGCTCGCCGCGGTCGCGTACGGCGAGCCCGCGACCGCGCTGATCCTGACGATGACCTGGCTGCAGCATCACGCGATCGGCCGCAGCGACAGCCGCTGGCCCGCCCACCTGCGCGAACGCGTGCTGCGCGACGCCGTGCGCGATGGCGCATTGATCAACGCCCTGCGCGTGGAGCCCGCGCTGGGTTCGCCCGCACGCGGCGGCCTGCCCGCCACCACCGCGCGCCGCGACGGCGACCAATGGAAGCTGAGCGGCCACAAGCTCTACACCACCGGCATCGAGGGCCTGCGCTGGCTCTCGGTGTGGGGCCGCACGGACGAGCCGTCGCCGCGGGTCGGCGTCTTCCTGGTGCCGCGCGACGCGCCGGGCGTTCGCGTGGTCGCGAGCTGGGACCACCTGGGCCTGCGCGCATCCGGCAGCCACGAGGTGATCTTCGAAGAGGTCGCGATCCCGCTCGACCATGCAGTCGACCTGCGGGCGCCGGCCGAATGGGCGCCCGACGCCGGCAGCCAGACCGACGTCGATGCCCATGCGACGCAGCAGGCCTGGATGGTGGTGCTGCTGGCCACGCTCTACGACGCGGTGGCGCGGGCCGCGCGCGACTGGCTGCTCGGCTTTCTCAACCAGCGGGCCCCCAGCGGCCTGGGTGCGCCGCTGGCCAGCCTGCCGCGGGTGCAGGAGACGGTCGGCGAGATCGAGGCGCTGCTGCGCACCAACCGCGTGCTGCTCGACGAGGCGGCCGCCGAAGTCGACGCCGGCCATGCGCCTTCGGCGGCCGACAGCGGCCTGCTGAAGTACACGGTCACGAACCAGGCGATCCGCGCGGTCGAACTCGCGCTGCAATCGAGCGGCAACCACGGCCTGACGCGCCACAACCCGCTCGAGCGCCACTACCGCGACGTGCTGTG
>Ga0182007_10002153_pt1 | contig 10019 bp, 9 predicted proteins | sample Sormic07211113_1_FD_123023 | JGI IMG/M metagenome (GOLD analysis project Ga0182007, IMG submission 123023) | Rhizosphere microbial communities from Sorghum bicolor, Mead, Nebraska, USA - 072115-113_1 MetaG | ecosystem: Host-associated > Plants > Roots > Rhizosphere | place: USA: Nebraska... | reverse complement strand
CGCCTGCAACTGAACGTGCGGGGCCAGGGCGAGATTCGCGGGTTGACCGTCAGTCGCTGCAGGATCCAACCCTAGGGCGGCGGCGACGGCACGATTGACGATCAAGGCGCCGTCGCTGCCGCAATCAAGCTCGAACCAGAGCTTTCCCTTCGCGGTGGGTACTCCCACCAGCAGAGTGAGCGATGCGCCACCCACCTCCCGCGCCAGACGCATCGGCAGCTCGGTCGCGTGCGCGGTGCGCACTTTCGCACTGGCTGGCGTCTCGATGATCAAGTGGCCGCCCGACAGGTCGAGCGTGACCACCTGCCCCGCAAAGGCATCCAGCGCCACCGATCCGTCCAGCGGGGGTGCATCCTTCGGCAGCAATTTGGAGAAATCCCACACGCCCGCCTCGGGGATCGTGATCGAGTGGCCGGCCACCTTCAGCTTCATGCCATCGCAACGCGGCAAGTCGAGGCGATCCCCCCGCATCCGCATCCCCGATAGCCGCCCCCATGGTTCGCACCCGGCCTTGTCCGCACCACCGGGCGTGAGCACCGTCAGCCCGCCTGCTGTGTCGAGCAACACGGTGGCGGGGCTGCCGCCCACCTGCACCTCCATGGAGGGCACGGCGCCCAGATAGGACGTCAGCGGAATCACCCATGCCGGCGCGGGCTCCGCAGCGTGGGACACTCCGATGGCACCGAGAGCGATCACGAAGGCGATGGACCATCTGCGTTTGGGCACGTTGCTGCTCCTGGGCTGGACTCCGCGCAAGATAGCGGACCCGCCAGCGCGCACCATCGGTCGAAAGTCATTTAACGCGACTCAGTGCGCGGACTCCTCCCGCTCCGCATCCACCGCCCGCTTCACCGCGGCAACGAACTCGCGCCGCGCGGCGACCAGTGCGTCGGACGTCGCATGCGGCCACGCACCCACCTGGGCGATCACCAACTGGCGCGCGGGATCGACGTAGACCATCTGACCGAAGATGCCGATGGCGGCATAACTGCCGTCGCTATCCGTCCACCACAGATAGCCGTAGCCGCGGTCGGGCTCGTCGACGCTGGTCTGACGGCGCAGCGCGCCCTGCAGCCAGGCCGCGGCAATCACCGGCTTGCCCGCGATGCGGCCGCCGTCGAGCATGAATTGCCCCAGCCGCGCGTAGTCGCCCAACGTAGCCGACAGGCCGCTGCCGCCGGTGTCTCTGCCATCGCATTCGTCCTTGATCCAGTACGCATCGGCGGCCATGCCGTACGGCTTCCAGATGGTCTGCGAAAGATAAGTAGCCAGTGAACGGCGCGTAGCCCGCTGCACCAGGATGCCGAGCAGATCGGTTTCCGCGGTGTTGTAGTTCCAGTGCGCGCCGGCGGGCCATTGCCGCGGCTGTTTGCGCAGGTACGACAGCACATGCGCCTGGCCGTCGACGCAGGCACCGAGATACATCTGTGCCACGTCCGACTTGGCGTCGGCGTAGTCCTCGTTCCAGTGCACGCCGGAGGTCATCGTCAGCAACTGCTGCACAGTGACTTTGGCGTAAGCGCTGTCACGCAATTCCGGAATGTAGGTGCCCAACGTGTCGTCCATGCTGTGGATGTCGCCCCGCTGCAGCGCGATCCCCAGCAAGGTGGAGGTGACCGACTTCGCCACCGAGAAAGACTCCCAGCGCTGCTCCGGCCCGAAGCCCAACGCATAACGCTGCAGGCGGATGCGGCCGCGCTGCAGCACCATCACGCCGGCGAGGTGGTGCTGGTCCATGTAGCCGGTCAACCACGCCGATGCGTCCTGCCCCGGCATCGCCAGCGGCTTGCCCGGTGGCAGCTCGTGGACACGCGTACCGTGCTCGGCGCGGTCGCTGGGAAACAGCTTGCCCATCTGCCGGAACTGCGCCTCGCGCTGCGCCTGTGGCCAGAACAGCACCGCTTCGCGTTGCTGACCGATAGTCGAGGCGGGCTGCTCGCCAACCGCTGGCAGCGAGACGGTCAGGCAGAGTACGGCGACCAACAGGCAGGTGCGGATTTTTGGACCCATGGCGGTGCGTGTCGGGTAGTTGCGGAGTCGACATGTTACTGGCCCGCGATGCCATTGATCGCTAGTGGCATAGCCCGATTCCTCTCCGGCGAGTATCTGGCTCGCTGACGTGCACCCTGACCCATCCCCTTTCTTTCACCTGAAAGTCACGCGCGCTTTCACGCCGCCGTCCGCAACGTGGTGGTCCCATGCTGACTGTATGAGTCAGCGCCGAGCGTCATCCGCGGACTCGCACTTCGGAACGACGCCTGCGCAAGCCGGCGTCTCCGATTCGTTTCACCACCCAAGGAGTTCCCCATGATCAAGCGCTTGCTTCCCCTGTTGATTGGACTTTCGGTTTGCGGCGCCGCTCTCGCGCAGAACACGCCTGCCACCGCTCAGTCGTCGGGCGGTACCGTTACCATGCATCACACCACCACGACGGTGACCACCTGGTCGGCCCGGCCGCCCACTGGCGGAACTAGCGAAGAGGCCGTCAAAACCTCGATCGCCAACGCCGGCTACAAGGAAGTGAAGGGCCTGAAATTCAAAGACGGCGTATGGCGCAGCAAGGCCCGCGGCGGCAACAAGAAGTGGGTCGAACTCGCGGTCGGGCCGGTCAACGGCAAAGTGTATGCGGCCGACGCACCGTCCAAACTCAACAAGGACGAGATCAGCGCCAAGCTGGTTACAGCCGGCTATCAGAACGTCAAGGACGTGAAGTTCGATGACGGCCTGTGGGCCGCTGAAGCCAAGACGGCGCATGGCGACGATGTCGACCTGCTGGTCGATCCGGACGATGGCAGTGTGGTGGCCAAGTCGCGCGATTGATTATTGCGTCTGCGAGGGTCACGGAAGCCCGGCGCGTTGGTGCGCCGGGCTTCTTCGTTTGGATAACCGAGATGGGGCGAATTTGAAGTTGGCGCGATTGCAGCATCCAGCTAAAACCCGGCGCCTTTTAGTACACCCTGCCCACTCAGCGCCCCGTCATCTTCAACGCAGCCTCGGGCAAACGTTCGCCTTTAATCTCGATCTTCGACGCCACCGCGTTGATCTCGTCGAGATCGCCACTGGTCAACTCCAGATCGACCGCACCCAGATTCTCTTCAAGGCGATGCAATTTGGTCGTCCCCGGAATCGGCACGATCCATGGCTTCTGCGCGAGCAGCCATGCCAAGGCCACCTGCGCCGGCGTCGCGTGCTTGCGCTCGGCGACCGTCTTGATCAAGTCCACCAGAGCGAAATTCGCCTTGCGCGCTTCGGGGGAGAAGCGAGGCACGTTATTGCGGAAATCAGTCGCATCGAACTTTGTGTTCTCGTCGATCTTGCCGGTCAGGAACCCGGCGCCCAGTGGACTGAATGGCACGAAGCCGATGCCGAGTTCTTCGAGAAGCGGCAGAAGCTCCGCTTCGGGCCCGCGCCAGAACAGCGAGTATTCGCTCTGGACGGCCGTCACTGGTTGCACGGCATGGGCGCGGCGAATCGTCTGGATACCCGCCTCCGACAGGCCGAAGTGCTTCACCTTGCCCTCGGCGATCAGCTCCTTGACCACACCGGCCACGTCTTCGATCGGCACCTGCGGATCGACGCGGTGCTGGTACAACAGGTCGATGCGGTCGGTGCGCAAGCGCTTGAGGCAACCTTCCACCGCAGCCTTGATGTGCTCGGGGCGGCTGTTGGTGCCACTACCGCGTTCGCCGGTTTGTGGATTGATATCGAAGCCGAACTTGGTTGCGATGACCACCTTGTCGCGAATGGGAGCAAGCGCCTCGCCGACAAGCTCTTCGTTAGCGAACGGCCCGTACGCTTCGGCCGTATCGAACAAGGTGACGCCGCGGTCGTGGGCGCCGCGGATCAGCTTGATCATCTCCAGCCTGTCGGCGGGCGGGCCGTACGCCGCGGTCATGCTCATGCAGCCAAGGCCCAGCGCCGAGACTTCCAGATGGTCGTTGCCTAATTTGCGGTTCTTCATGGATCTACTCCGTTCGTTGTTTCAGCCAGCCTGTCACCCGTTCCATCGTTTGCCTTTCCTGATCCGCCTGCATCGAGAAGCCAGGGTGGAGTCGCGCCTTCGGTGCATGGCCGGCGAGGATGGACAAGCTGTTTCCCAACCCGTAACCACCATGGGTGACGAAGGGAACCAAGGTCTTCCCGGACAGATCGTGCGCGGACAGGAAGGCGCGAATGATCGGTGGGGCGGTCTCTCCCCAGATGGGGAATCCAAGGAACACGGTGTCGTAGTCGGCCATAGTGGAAACCTTGGTCTCCAATGTGGGCTCGTAGCCACCATCGCGCTCTTGTCGTGCCCGTTCGACCGTTTCCAGGTAATCCTCCGGATAAGGTCTGGCAGGCAGGATCTCGAACAGTTCGGTGCCTAGCGCTCGGTGAATCAGTCCGGCGACGACGCGCGTGTTGCCCGAGCGCGAGAAGTAAGCCACCAATGTCCGCGAACCCGCTCGCCGCGCTTGTCGGCCATCGGCAGTTGTTGCGACTGTGCCGCCAAGAGCAAGAAAGGTAGCCAGCGAAAAGCTCACTGCTCTGCGCACCGGGTCATGAGGTGACGACATGTTGCCTCCCGCGGGTCAGTGCAATCCCCGCACGAGGACAATCTAGTGCCGAAGAACGGCAGGCACTAGATGGCATAATCGGAAATGGTTAATAACCGGAGCGGATAAATGCCGACCGAGAGCTACGACCAGCTCGCGATTTTTTCGGTGGTAGCACGGGAGCGCAGCTTCACCCGTGCCGCGGCCAAGCTCGGCATGTCGCAACCCGCGTTGAGCCGGGCCATGCGTCAGCTGGAAGAACGATTGGGCGTCCGGCTCCTTGCGCGCACGACGCGTAGCGTTTCCCCCACGGAGGCCGGCGAGCACCTGCTGCGGGTGATCGCTCCACGATTCGAAGAAATCGACACGGAACTGGCCCTGCTCAGCGAGTTCAGGGACAAGCCCGCCGGCAGGTTGCGCATCACGGCCGGCGAACATGCGGCGATCTCCGTCCTGCAGCCCGTACTGGCGAAGGTCCTGCCGCAGCATCCGGACATCCATGTCGAGATCACCGTGGACTACGGCCTCACCGATATCGTGGCCGAAGGCTACGACGCCGGCGTCCGGCTGGGTGAGCAAGTCGCCAAGGACATGATCGCGGTGCGCATCGGGCCCGACGTGCGGATGGCCGTGGTCGGTTCCCCCGATTACTTCGCCCGGCATCCGCGACCCAAGACCCCACGCGATCTCACGCGGCATAACTGCATCGCCATCCGCCTGCCGACTTATGGCGGCATCTTCCCCTGGGAGTTCGAGAAGAAAGGCGAAGAGTTGAAAGTGCGCGTCGAGGGCCAGCTGGTGTTCAACAATATCGCGATGCGCCTGGACGCCGCCCTCAAGGGTCTTGGATTGACTTACATGCCCGAGGACCTGGTGCAGACGCATGTCGCGAAGGGGCGACTGATACGCGTGCTATCGGACTGGTGCCCATCGTTTCCTGGATACCACCTCTACTATCCGAGCAGGCGCCAGAGCTCACTCGCCTTCACGTTGTTCCGCGACGCTTTGCGCTATCCGGGCTAATTTCTCGCTCACTTCCGCCCGGCGGTTTCGACCAGATACTTGTCCAATGCCTCGCGGACGCGTCTGGCCGCATCGGCATCACCGTGTTCGGCCAATACCTGCGTCAATTGCCGCAGCTGCGAAGCGGTCAGGCCGACTCTCATGCTGGCGGCCACGTGCGAACGCAACTGCGGTTCCACGCCTGGCGTTGCGGCCAGCGCACCGACCGTGGCCAGCTCGCGGCTCGGCCAGTCGAGGTTGTCGCGTTCGAAGATGTCGCCGAACAAATGAGTTTGCAGGAACTGATTGATGACGGGCGCGAAGTCGAATAGCGGGCCTTTGACGGGCGCGCCGGAAATGCGGGTCTGGTTCGCGGTGCCCGCCGCCAGCAAGGCATCACCCGTGGGCACGGGACGACTGGGCTCGCGCCCCGGCGCGTCATGGATGCCGCGCTGCCGGCGCTCTTCCATCACCTTCTTCAGTTCGCCCAACGCGTTGAGGCTGCGCGGAAAACCGACATAGGCGTAGAGCTGCACCAGGATTTCCTTTGCCTCACTGATGGTCAGGCCCGCATCCAGTCCCTGGCTCAAGGCAGCGCGGAGCCTCGGCATGTCGCTCGTGGCCATGAAGGCGGCAATCAGTGGAATGGATTGCTGCCTGGCGGACAGCGTCTCGGACGTGGGCTGCTCGTGGGTCATGGCATGGGGCTCCGCGGTATTCTGAAAGGCGTACCCCGGCGCCATCGCCAACTCCGCACCCAGGGCCAGGGCTGCTGCCAGCAAGCGAGATTTATGGAGTCTCGCGGGCGTTGTATTGCTCATCAGACACTTTCTCCATCCAGTCCACGCTCTTGCCATCCACAGCACCGGTGATCGCCAGATGGGTCATCGCACTTTTCGGCGCAGCGCCGTGCCAGTGCTTCACGCCCGGTGGGCACACGACGACGTCGCCGGGATGGATTTCCCGCACGGGCCTGCCCCATTCCTGGACCAGACCCACGCCAGAGGTCACCACCAATCGCTGCCCGGCAGGATGCGTGTGCCACGCCGAACGCGCGCCGGGTTGGAACGTCACGTAGGCACCGGAGGCATGGATCTCGCTGCTGGCCGGAAACAAAGGCTCGACCTGGACCTTTCCGGTGAAGTAATCCGCCGGCCCGGCGGTGATGGGCTGGATGCCCGCGCGGATGATCTGTTGTGCGGCCGAGTGCGACTCGGCTGCGCCGCCAACGGGGATCGCCATGCATGCCGCGATGCCCAACAAGGTTTTGTTCATGGAAACGAGTTCTCTTGGTTTGGAGTGGGATCGAGTCAGAGCGTCCGACCATAGAACGGCGTCAGCTTGCCCATGGCGGCATCCACATACTTCGGTACCCAGTAGGTTTCGATGTGCGTCGCGCCATCTATCTTGTACAACTCCTTGTCCTTTGCGCCGGTAGCCTTCTTGAACGCGTCCTCAGTCATGTACAAGCTGTCGGCCTTGCTACCCGCCATCATCAGCAACGGCTTGTCGATCAGTTCGATCTGGTTGGTGGCATCGAAGCTCATCAGGTCAAGCAAGCTGCTCATGGTGTACTTGAAGGTCGAGCCGGGGTGCGCGTACGTCTTCCAGTAGTACTCATAACCCTGCCGATACAGATCGAACGGCAATTTCGCGATCTGCTCATCGGTCAGATTGGCATCGCCTGCATAGAGAACTTCCCCGCCGGCCGCTTCCTGGGCGCGGGCAGCCGAAGCCTGCCGCAGGCGCTCCTGGATAGTGGACAGCTGCGAATCCATGTAGCCATTGCGACGGACGCGCTCGGAGTTGAACATGCTCAAGGTCGCGATCGCCTTGAATCGCTTGTCGGTTTCCGCGGCCTGCAACGCATAGCCGCCGCCACCGCAGATGCCGAGCAGGCCCAGGCGCGTGCTGTCGACGCCCGGATAGCGGCCGATGTAATCCGCCATGCCATGGATGTCCTCGATGCGGTTGGCCGGCTTGTCCACGTTGCGCGGCTGGCCGCCGCTCGCACCCTGGTATGCCGCATCCGCAGCGATCGTGATATAGCCCTGCTCCGCCAATCGCTGGGCATACAAGCCGGCCACTTGTTCCTTCACGCCACCATTCGGGTGCGCCACGACGACGGCGGGATATTTCTTCTGCGGGTCATAGTTCGCAGGGGTATACACGTTGGCGGAAATATCGAGGTCGTGCAGCTTGTACGTGACCGGGTGGATATGGACCTTGCCCGGCTCGTTCTTCGTGATCGCCCCGTCGTAGACCAGGGTGAACGGATTCTTCTTGTAATCCGCCGCGCCGGCATTGCCCGCCGAGATTCCGATCATGGCGGCCATGAGTGGGGCCATCAAAGTTTTGCGCTTCATTTGTGTGCTCCATGGATAGAACGTCCGCGCCGCAACGGGTGCACTCCTCATCGATCCAGATGTTTCTCGGCAAGGAATGTCGACACCAGGTCCGCGATCTGGACGTTGTTGAGGTCAGAGAAGATGAAATGGGTGTTGCCGCGGATGCCGATGTCCGGGAGATGCACAAGGGTCACATCACCGCCATGCCTGTTGACGGTGTCCCGCCACTGACGCGCCATCTGGAGCCTCGCGCGCCAGCTGTCCTGCGCAGGCAAGTCCACCGGGTGATCGGGAATGTTGTCGCCGTACAAGACGAGGATAGGGATCTTCGTCAGCGCCATGAATTGCGACCTGGAAACAGCAGCGCCTTGCACGGTATCGAAGGCGCTCGGGATCGACGCCGGCATTTCGCCCTCGGGGAAGAGGAAGCTGCTTCCCGGCTCGAACGCGACGATTGCCTTGACGTTACGGCTCTTGATGGCCGTCAGCCAACCCGGGCCGCCACCCTGCGAGTGAGTGAAGAGGATGCCGGGGCCGATCTTGTCGAACAGTGCCGCGACCGCATCGGAGAGCACGCCCATGTCGAACGGCCCCGTGTTCGGGGTCATCGCGCGGAAGAACTGATCGAGCGTCTCATGGCTATGGTCGAACTTCACGCCGTCGAAATAATTCGGCCAGAGACCGATGCGGAACTGATTGAACCAGAGCTGCTCGTCGGGCGTCGGCTTGATGGTCGTCTCGACCATGCTGCGGCCGGCGTCGCCGCGGCGTGGCTGATCGATCAGGTAGGTGGAAAAGTGGCGACGCAGAAAGATGGTCTGGAATCCCTCGCGACCATCAGCCGTCGTCTCCCAGCTTTTCGAGGACTGCCCCGCGCCATGCCACATCACGATCGGAAGCCGACGTGCGTTTACCGGAATCTGGTAGAACGCATAAACGTGGTCGCCGCGATAAGTCTGACCATCGGGCTTCGTCGGGTGGTATGGATCAAAAGTGCCAGGCTGCGTGGCCACCGTGCCGCCGGCGATCAAACTTCCCTGCTCCTCGATGGACAGCGGACTGCGGTTCGCCGCAGCCGCGCCAGCGCACAAGGCGAGATAAAGCAGGCCCGCACCAAACATGGAAAAGCAGCTGCGGACGATGCCCTTCTTCATGGATTGCTCTCCGTCTAAATCACAGAGAACAACCTACCGTCCAGGCATTGATCGATAAAGATCGCTGGCCGGATAGCACTGATACCCGACCCGCATAAGTGACGACGTCGAAAGCCGTCACGGCGCTGATTTGAGCCTGGTCATGTCATCCGATGGATCGATCTCTACCGGCCTGCCGCAGGAATCATCCCGATGGTACTCATCCACGTCTCGGCCAGGGCTGGCCAGTGCGTGATCGGATTCGATGTTGGTCTCAGTCCGAACGCGTGCCCGCCGTGTGCATACAGATGCATTTCCGTCGGCACGCCGGCATTCTTCAGCGCAGTGAAATAGACCAGGGATTGCTCGACGCCGTCCACGTTGTCGTCTTCTGCCTGTACCAGAAACGTGGGCGACGTTTCGCGGGAGACCGGAACATTGGGGTTCAACTTGCCGTCGTCGGTCGCCAGATGTCCCGGATAGATGGGCATGGCGAAATCCGGGCGGGCACTTTCCTTGTCGGCAGCGTCTACCGGTGAATACAGTCGCCGCGCGAAGTTCGTGCTGATCTCCGCCACCAGGTACCCACCCGCTGAAAACCCGAGCACGCCCACCTTGTGGGGATCGATGTGCCATTGCGCAGCGTGGGAACGGACAAGCCTCATCGTTCGCTGGGCGTCCTCCAACGACGGCACCGACAAGGCCCGATTGTGCGGACGACAATCGCATTGCCAGACATAAGGCGCACTCGGAACGCGATACTTCAACAAGATGCAGGTGATGCCCCTGGACGTCAGCCAGTCACAAATTTCGGTGCCTTCAAGGTCCATGGCCAGGATCTGGAAACCGCCGCCCGGAAACACAACAATCGCCGCCCCCGTATTTTTTCCCGTGGGCGCATACACCGTCATCGTCGGCCGGGTCACATTGGTCACCGCAGTCACCGGCTTGCCAGCCAACAACTTGTCGCTCACCTTCGCCGTTTCCGGACCGGGAACCTG
>Ga0182007_10002151_pt1 | contig 10024 bp, 11 predicted proteins | sample Sormic07211113_1_FD_123023 | JGI IMG/M metagenome (GOLD analysis project Ga0182007, IMG submission 123023) | Rhizosphere microbial communities from Sorghum bicolor, Mead, Nebraska, USA - 072115-113_1 MetaG | ecosystem: Host-associated > Plants > Roots > Rhizosphere | place: USA: Nebraska... | reverse complement strand
GCCAGCGCCGCGTTGTGGCCGCAGGCGAGGATGAGCGGGGTCTCGGGCAGGCGTTTCGCGATCCCGAGCATCGCCTTCGAGCCCTGGCCGCCGAACAGCACCATGCCGGTCGGCCGGTCGGCGTCGAGGCCGAGTCGCCCCCGCTCGACCGCCCGGTCGACCCGGGGCGGCTCGTGGAACGCCGCCCGCATCAGCATGCCCGAGCTGGCATGGATCCGCGCGTCCGCATAGCCCGCCGCGCGGGCCTGCTGCACCGCCTTGGCCGAGCCGCACACCAGGTGCTGGTCCAGCCCCTGCTCGATCCAGAAATGCGGCGGATGGTCGGCCAGGTCGGTCAGCACGGTCACGTAGGGAATGCCCGGCAAGGTCGAGCCCAGCGACTCGCACAGCGCGCGATTGAAGTTCGGGATCAGCGACACGACCATGTCGGGCTCGGTCGCCAGCCAGTGCTGCTGCAGCTGCCGCAGCAGCGGCGCGTGGCCCCAGCGGATCATGCCCTGCAGCAGCTTGAGTTCCTGCGCCAGGCCGAGCGTCCAGCCGCGCGCGAGCCGCTTGTTGTAGACGTCCTCGGGGTCCATGCCGGTCAGCTTGCGGAAGCTGTCCTTCGGGTCCAGCACCTCGCGCAGGTTGACCCGCCGCACGGTCCATGGCAGAGCGGCACGCGCGATCGCGGCTTCCAGTGCCAGCGCCGAAGCGCGATGGCCGCCGCCGGCATTGAAGTAGACGAGGTCGACGGTTCGCGCGCCGGACATCGCCGTCATGCGGGAACCGCCGCCGCGCGCCGCGAAGCCGCCGCCCCGAGGCCCGTCCGCGTCGGCAACTGGCCGGCCCAGTGCAGGATCTCGAGCGACCCGTCGGCATGCTCGGCCAGCGCCGTCAGGCTCTCGACCCAGTCGCCGTCATTGGCATAGAGGATGCCGTCGATGTCGCGCAGTTCCGCGTGGTGGATGTGGCCGCAGACCACGCCCTGCACGCCGCGCCGGCGGGCCTCTCGCGCCACCGCGCTCTCGAAGTCGCCGACGTAGCTGACCGCGCGCTTGACCTTCAGCTTCAGGTACTTCGACAAGGACCAGTAGGGCAGCCCCATGCGCGCGCGCAGCGAGTTGAGGTGCCGGTTCAGCTTCAGCGTGAACTCGTAGAGCGAATCGCCGACATGGGCCAGCCATTTGGCGCACTGGATCACGCCGTCGAACAGGTCGCCATGCATGACCCACAGCTTGCGGCCGTCGGCGGTCTCGTGGATCCACTCCTCCGCCACGTCGATGCCGCCGAAGTTGTGCTGCAGGTACTTGCGCGCGAACTCGTCGTGGTTGCCCGGGATGAAGATCACGCGCGTGCCCTTGCGGGCCTTGCGCAACAGCTTCTGGATCACGTCGTTGTGCGCCTGCGGCCAATACCAGTGGCGTCGCAGCTGCCAGCCGTCGATGATGTCGCCGACCAGGAACAGCGTCTCGCACTCCGTGTGCTTCAGGAAGTCGAGCAGCGCCCGCGCCTGGCAGCCCGGGGTGCCCAGGTGCAGGTCGGAGATCCAGAGGGTCCGGTAGGTCTGTGGCGGCCGCGTGACTTCTTCGTCGTCGGTGGTGCCACCGGCCGGGCCGGTCGTCTCGCGCCATGCGCGAAGGAAAGCGTCGTCGCGTTGCATGGACGGACACGATCGCAGCCGCCCGTGACGCGCCGGAGGCGCCGCGGTGACGCCCGCATGACAGGGGAAGCCTGGATATGTGACGGTGGCGTTGCACCCGAAAATCCCGCTCATGCGACCCGGCCAGATCATCGTCCTCGCGACACCGTTCTTCTTCCTGCTCATCGGCATCGAGTTCTTCGTCGGCCGGATGCGCGCGCGGCGCGGCGCCGGCCAGGACACCTACCGCCTCCCCGACACGCTCAACAGCATCGGCCTCGGCATGCTGAGCCAGATCAGCGCCGCCCTCACCGGGCTGCTGCGCATCGGCATCTACACCGCCATCTGGTCGGCCTTCGCGCTGTTCCCCGACACCGACTTCTGGACCCGCTGGTACGGCTGGCTGCTGGCGCTGGTCTTCTACGACTTCTGCTACTACTGGCTGCACCGTTTCGGCCACGAGAGCGCCGTCCTGTGGGCGGCGCACGTGGTGCATCACCAGAGCCAGCACTACAACCTGTCGACCGCCTTGCGCCAGACCTCCAGCGGCGCGCTGTTCGGCTGGATCTTCTACCTGCCGATGGCGATCGCCGGCGTGCCGCCGCTGGTGTTCGGGGTGGTCGCGCTGGTCGACCTGCTCTACCAGTTCTGGGTCCACACCGAGCAGGTCGGCAAGCTCGGCTGGTTCGACCGCTGGTTCTGCTCGCCGTCGAACCACCGCGTGCACCACGCAGTCAACGACCGCTACGTCGACCGCAACTACGGCGGCGTGCTGATCGTCTGGGACCGCCTCTTCGGCAGCTTCCAGGAAGAAGGCGAGCGCTGCGTGTACGGCACCCGCAGCCCGCTGCGCAGCTGGGACCCGCTGTGGGCCAACGCCGAGGTCTATGCATCGCTGGCGCGCGACAGCTGGCGCACCCGGCACTGGAGCGACAAGCTGCGGCTGTGGTTCAAGCCGCCCGGGTGGCGGCCGGCCGACCTCGCCGCGAACGATCCGAAGCCGCCCTTCGACATCGCCGGCGTGCAGCGCTACGAGCCGCCGGCCTCGCGCGGCGTGCAGGCCCTCGCGGCGCTGCAGTTCATCGCGCTGCTGGGCGGCGCCACCGCCTTCCTGTGGTTCTCGGACACGCTCGCCTTCACCACCTCGCTGGTCTGGCTCGGCGCGCTGACCGCCGGGCTCTGGGCCACGGGCGCCGTGCTGCAGGGCCGGCTGCCGGTGATCGGCGTGCTGTTCGTCGATGCCGCCGCGCTGGCGACCGCGAGCGGCGCGCTCGGCATCGCCGGCCTGCATGTCGTCGCCAAGCCGCTGGCGCTCGCGATCCTGATCGTCTTCGCCGGCCTGCGTGCGCGCAGCGACGCCATGCCGGGGCGCTTCGCCCTGCTGCTGCTCGCGGGGCTGGCGGCCTCGCTGGCCGGCGACGTCCTGCTGATGTGGCCGACGCTTTTCATTCCCGGCCTGGTCGCCTTCCTGCTGGCGCACCTGGCCTACATCGCAATGTTCGCCGAAGGCGTGGGCCTCTTTCCGCGCCGACAAGCGCTGGCCGCCACGCTGGCGGTGGGCGTCTCGATGTACGGCTTCCTGTGGTGGGGCGGGCTGCCGGCCGGCCTGCGGATCCCGGTCGGCCTGTACGTGGTGGTGATCGCCTGCATGGCAGCGCAGGCGCTCGGCCGCGCGGCCGTGCTCGGCGATGCCGGGGCGCGGCAGGTGGCGCTGGGCGCCTGCCTGTTCATGCTGAGCGATGCGCTGCTGGCCACCAACCGCTTCGTGCAGCCGCTGCCGGTGGCTTCGCTGTGGGTGCTGGCCAGCTACTACGCGGCGCAGTGGCTGATCGCGGCGAAGGTGCGCGCGCGCTGAATTGGCGCCCGCTCAGCTGCCGAACATGTCCCCGTCGCGCTGCGGCGGCGCCACACCCAGGTGCCGGTAGGCCGCCAGCGTCGCGATTCGCCCGCGCGGCGTGCGCTGCAGGTAGCCCTGCTGGATGAGGTACGGCTCGATCACGTCCTCGATCGTGCCCGACTCCTCGCCGATGCTGGCCGCGATGTTGTCGAGACCGACCGGTCCGCCATCGAAGCGATGGATCACGGCTTCGAGCAGCTTGCGGTCCATCAGGTCGAAGCCCTGCGGGTCGACGTCGAGCATCGCCAGCGCCTTGTGCGCGACGTCGATGGTGATGCGACCGTCGCTCTTCACCTGCGCATAGTCGCGCACCCGTCGCAGCAGGCGGTTGGCGATGCGCGGCGTGCCGCGCGAGCGCTTCGCGATCTCGAGGCCGCCTTCATCGTCCATCGGCACGCCGAGCAGCCCGGCACTGCGCCGCACGATGCGCGCGAGTTCTTCCGCCGTATAGAACTCCAGCCGCGCCACGATGCCGAAGCGGTCGCGCAGCGGATTGGTCAGCATGCCGGCGCGCGTGGTGGCGCCGACCAGCGTGAAGGGCTGCAGGTCGAGCTTGATGCTGCGCGCCGCCGGGCCCTCGCCGATCATGATGTCGATCTGGTAGTCCTCCAGCGCCGGGTAGAGGATTTCCTCGACCACCGGCGACAACCGGTGGATCTCGTCGATGAAGAGCACGTCGTTGCGCTCGAGGTTGGTCAGCAGGGCGGCCAGGTCCTTGGGCTTCTCGAGCACCGGGCCCGAGGTCTGGCGCAGGTTGACCCCGAGCTCGGCCGCGATGATGTGCGACAGCGTGGTCTTGCCGAGCCCCGGCGGGCCGAACAGCAGCACGTGGTCGAGCGCCTCGGCCCGATGGCGCGCCGCACCGATGAAGATCTCCAGCTGCTCGCGCACCTTGGCCTGGCCGACGTACTCGTCGAGCAGCTTGGGCCGCAGCGCGCGCTCGATGGCTTCCTCGTTGGGCGAAGCGGGTGCGGCCGACACCACGCGTTGCGGGGCCGGGGCGAAGTCGTCGGTCTGGATGGTCATGGAGCGGATCGGAAGAGGACGCAGTTTAGAGCTTGTTCGGGGCCCCGCTGCGGCAGAATGCGCCAGCGAAAGGAGGCCGATTCGCCCATGAACGACAACGACCGCGCGCTCTGCGCCGCCACCGCAGGCCTGCTGCGCGCCAGCGGCGTGATCGCGGTCTGGGGCCTGGCGCTGGCCTTGATCGCCGGCCTGGTGCTGGCCCTGACCGGCCGCTCGCTGCCGGCAGCGTCCTGGGCCACCTTCGCGTTGATCGCGCTGGCCGGCCTGCCGGAGCGCTACCTGGCGCTGCGGCTGCGCGTCGACACCGCCCTGTTCGAGGGCCTGGCCCAGGGCACGATCGCCTCGCTCCCGGTGCTGGACCACACGCTCGAGCAACTGGGCCTGCGGCGCGGCAGCGAGGCCGCGCGGGCACTGGCCGACCGGGTCCTGGGCACGCGGCTGGCCATGCAGCGCCACGGCATCGTGGTGGTGCTGCAGACCGTGGTGTTCGCGCTCGCCCTGGCGCTGCAGGACAGCCGCTGAACCCGGCCGCTACTTCGCCAGCGCCCGCAGCGCCAGCTTGATGCCCTCGCCCACCGCCACGTCCTTCGGCAGTGCCTTGAGCGAGGCGGCCGCTTCCTTGTCGCTGTAGCCCAGCGCCACCAATGCCTGCAGGATGTCGGCCTGCGCGTCGGTCGCGGCATGCGCGGGCAGCGCGATGTCGGCGCCCAGCTTGCCCTTGAGCTCGAGCAGCAGCCGCTCGGCGGTCTTCTTGCCGATGCCGGGAATCTTCACCAGCCGGCCGGCCTCCTGCAGCGTGATCGCCTGCGACAGCTCACCCACGCTCATGCCGCTCAACACGCCCAGGGCGGTGCGCGGCCCGACGCCGGAGATCTTGATCAGCAGCCGGAAGGCGGCCCGTTCCTCGGCGGTGCCGAAGCCGTAGAGGATCTGGGCGTCTTCCCGCACCACGAAGTGCGTCAGCAGCGAAACCCGCTCGCCGGCACCCGGGAGGTTGTAGAAGGTGCTCATCGGCACATCGACCTCGTAGCCGACGCCGTTGCAGTCCACCACCACCTGCGGCGGATTGCGTTCGGCCAGGATGCCGGTGAGTTTGCCTATCATGGGTGCCCTTTTCGCTTTTGAAATGAAACTCGCGTGATTCTGCGACACACCTTCGCCCCGCCCAACAACACGCGCCTGGGCCACCTCTGCGGCCCGCTCGACGCGCACTTGCGGCGCATCGAGGAAGCACTCGACGTCAAGATCGCGCACCGCCACGAGCAGTTCAAGATCGACGGCTCCAAGGTCAACGCCCATCGCGCCATGGAAGTGCTGCAGGCGCTCTACGAGATCGCCCAGCGCGTGATCGACCCGGCGGTGGTGCAGCTCACGCTGGCCAGCGACAGTTCGATGGACGACGAGGACGCCCCGGTGCTCGCCACGCGGCGGCCCGACCTGCGCGCCCGCACCCCGACCCAGGCGCTCTACCTCGAGAACATCGCCAGCCACGACATCACGCTGGGCATCGGCCCCGCGGGCACCGGCAAGACCTACCTGGCGGTGGCCTGCGCGGTCGACGCGCTCGAGCGCAGCGCGGTGCAGCGCATCGTGCTGACGCGGCCCGCGGTCGAGGCCGGCGAGCGGCTCGGCTTCCTGCCCGGCGACCTGACGCAGAAGGTCGACCCCTACCTGCGGCCGCTGTACGACGCCCTCTACGACCTGATGGGCTTCGACCGCGTGCAGAAAGCCTTCGAACGCAATGCGCTCGAAATCGCACCACTGGCCTTCATGCGCGGGCGCACGCTCAACAACGCCTTCGTGATCCTCGACGAGGCGCAGAACACCACGGTCGAGCAGATGAAGATGTTCCTGACCCGGATCGGCTTCGGCGCCAAGGCGGTGGTCACCGGCGACGTCAGCCAGATCGACCTGCCCAAGACCCAGCCCAGCGGGCTGATCGACGCCGAGCGCGTGCTCAAGCGCGTCAACGGGATCGCCATCACGCGCTTCACGAGCGCGGACGTGGTGCGCCATCCGCTGGTGGCGCGGATCGTCGATGCCTACGACAACGCGCGCAAGCGCACCGCGGCGCACTGACATGGCACTGCCGGACCTGTCGCTGTCGCTCCAGTTCGCCCGCTTCAAGGGCGTCGAGCGCCATCGCGCCGCCCTGCCGCGGCACAGCGTCGCCCGCTGGCTCCGGCACGCACTCGATGCCGACGGCGAGATCACGGTGCGGATCGTCGATGCCGACGAAGGCCAGCAGCTCAACCGCGAGTTCCGCGGCAAGGACTACGCCACCAACGTGCTCACCTTCGACTACGCGCAATCCCCGGTCGTGATGGCCGACCTGGTGCTGTGCGCGCCGGTCGTCGCACGCGAGGCGAAGGAGCAGCGCAAGACGCTGGCCGCGCACTACGCCCATCTGCTGGTGCACGGCACGCTGCATGCGCAGGGCTGGGACCACGAGACCGGCGAGGCCGATGCCGAGGAGATGGAGGCGCGCGAGATCGAGATCCTCGCGGGGCTGGGGATACGGAATCCCTATTGAGACCTTGCGGGACAGACCAACAAACTGCGCAGCAGTTTTTGCTCTGTCCTCAACTGATCAGATCCCCGAATCCATCACCCCATCTGTAGCGGAATCGTCACCGGCCCATCGTTCACCAGCCGCACCTGCATGTCGGCGCCGAATTCCCCCGTCGCCACCACCGGATGCGCATCGCGCGCCCGGCCCACGAAGTACTCGTACAGCCGCCGCCCTTCATCGGGCGCCGCCGCCTGCGTGAAGCTCGGCCGGTTGCCGCCGCTGACGTCGGCCGCCAGCGTGAACTGGCTCACCACCAGCAGGCCGCCGCCGACGTCCTGAACGCTGCGGTTCATCTTGCCGGCGTCGTCCGCGAAGATGCGCAGCTTCAGGATCTTCGCCAGCAGCCGGTCGGCCACCGCATCGGTATCTCCGCGCTCGGCGCACAGCAGCACCAGCAACCCCGCATCGATCGCGCCCACAGTGCGCCCGGCGATGTCGACCCGCGCGCTGCCGACGCGTTGCAGCAGCGCCTTCACAGCGTCTCGGCCCTCGGCGTGGCGCGCGCCTCCATGCCCAGCGGCAGCAGCTGGATGGTCACGCGCAGGCCCGGCAGCGCGTCCATCAGCGCCTGCTCCAGGCCATCGCGCAGTCCGGCGGCGCGCTCCAGCGACCAGGCACCCGGCACGTGCATGTGGAGGTCGGCGAAGCGCCGCTGGCCGGCCCGGCGGGTGATGATGTCGTCGAAGCGCAGCTGCGCTCCCTCCGGCACGCCGGTCGCGAAACGTTCGAGCGTGGCTTGCAGCAAGGCCAGCGACTCGGGCTCGATCGCCTCGTCCATCAGGCCCTGCGACGAGCGCCAGACCAGCGACAGGCCTTCACGCACGATGTTCAGCGCCACGCCGATGGCCAGCACCGGGTCGAGCCAGAGCCAGCCGGTCAGGTGGACCGCCACGATGCCGACCACCACTGCCGCCGAAGTCCAGACGTCGGTGACCAGGTGGCGCGCGTCGGATTCGAGCGCGATCGAGCGATGCACGCGCGCGGCCTTGAACATCACGAATGCCAGCCACCCATTGAAGGCCGAGCTGATGATCGACAACCCCAGCCCCCAGCCGAGCTGCTCGAGCGGCTGCGGCGAGAGCAGCCGCAGCACCGCCACCCAGATGATGGCGATCGCCGCGCCGATGATCAGGATCCCTTCGAATCCCGACGAGAAGTACTCGGCCTTGTGGTGGCCATACGGATGCTCGTCGTCCGCCGGGCGGGACGCGACCGTGACCATCGCCAGCGCGAAGGTGGCGCTCGCCAGGTTCACGAACGATTCCATGGCGTCCGAGATCAGCCCCATGGAGTTGGTGATGTAGCCGGCCGCGCCCTTCAGCACGATCGTGACCAGGGCGACCAGGATCGAGACGCGCAGCAACTGGGCGGGAGTCAGCGAAGCGAATTTCAAGGGATGAAAGGTAACAACAATGCAAAGTGCGGACAAAGGCGCAATGACCGGGCGGGCCGCGCTGGTGGATTATCGGGGTCGGTCCGCCCCTCGCGTACCATCGACTGCAACGCCCAGAATCGTTGCGGAGGTCCAGTGAACAAGAATTCGAACCAGGTCCTGCGGGGCCTCGTCCTCGCCCTGGCCGGCGTCGGCGCCCAGATCATCCATGTCGGCAACGCCCTCGCGGCCGAGACGTCCAAGCCCTCGGCAGCCGAGGAACGCGCCGGCATCGTCAAGTCGGTCCGCGGCGATGTCCAGCTGCTCAGCGGCAGCGCCAAGGCACGGGCCGCGTTGGCCGGCGACGCCATGGCGCCGATCGACCGCCTGCAGACCGGCGCCGACTCCGGCGCCAGCGTGGTGCTGCGCGACGGCACCACCCTGGTCGTCGGCCCGTCCTCCAGGCTGGACCTCAAGCAGTTCCATTTCGACTCGACCACCCAGGACGGCGGCATGGTGGTCTCGCTGCTGCGCGGCACGCTGCGCATGGTCACCGGCCTGATCGGCAAGACCCATCCCGATGCCGTGCGCGTCGAGACGCAAAGCGCGGTCATCGGCATTCGCGGCACCGACTTCATCGTCGAGACGGATTCGCAGCCGTGACGCCTCGCTCCCACTGCCTGCTTGTCACGCTCCTGGCATCCGCCCTGCTCGCCGCCTGCTCCACGCCGCCGACCACCCGTGTCGTGCTGCTGCCCCAGGCCGACGGCAAACCGTCCGCGGTGGTGGTCAGCACCGAGGACGGCGAGGAAACGCTGTCGCAGCCCTACGAGCGGGCGACGGCCAAGCTGGGCGCCCACGGGGCGCCGAACGTCGACAAGGCCGACCCCGAGCGCGTCAAGCAGCAGAACAAGACGCTGTTCGAGCTGATGCCGCCGCCCGCACAAAGCTTCACCGTCTACTTCGAAGTCGGCGGCACCGTGCTCACTGCCGCCTCGCAAGTCACCATGAACGAGGCCCTGGCGGCGGCCCTGGCGCGCAGCGGCGGCGAGATCGTGGTCACGGGCCACACCGACACGGTCGGCGCGCAGGCACGCAACGACAACCTGTCGCTGACCCGCGCGCTGGAAATCCGGCAGCTCTTCATCGCCCGGGACTTCCCGCCGGTCCGGATCGAGGCCGTGGGCCGCGGCGAGCGCGACCTGGCGGTGCGCACGGCCGACGAGGTCGCCGAGCCCCGCAACCGCCGCGTGACGATTGAAGTGAGATAGCCCGCAGCGGGCCGGGCGGCTCAGCTCAGGGTCACCTTGGCGAACTTGCGCTTGCCCACCTGGACGACGTAGGTGCCCTGGGGCAGCTTCAGCGCCTTGTCGCTGACCACCGCCGAGTCGACCCGGACCCCGCCGCCATCGATCAGGCGGTTGCCTTCGGAGGTCGAGGGCGCCAGGCCGGCCTGCTTGAGCAACTGGGCGATGCCCAGGGGGGCGCCGCCCAGCGCGACTTCCGGAATCTCGTCGGGCACGCCGCCTTTGCTGC
>Ga0182007_10002148_pt1 | contig 10028 bp, 5 predicted proteins | sample Sormic07211113_1_FD_123023 | JGI IMG/M metagenome (GOLD analysis project Ga0182007, IMG submission 123023) | Rhizosphere microbial communities from Sorghum bicolor, Mead, Nebraska, USA - 072115-113_1 MetaG | ecosystem: Host-associated > Plants > Roots > Rhizosphere | place: USA: Nebraska... | reverse complement strand
GATAGGCAAGCAAGGCGCTCAAACGCCCACAGAAGGAGTTGACCTGAAGTAAACCGGACTCACCATGCGAAGGAAGAGGTAGTACGTGGATTGCAAGAGCTCGCGAGACACAGCTCAGCGCCAGTTTTTTGGGGGCCTTCGCGGACGTTGCGCAGCAATGGCTGGGCCGATGCTGGAAGCGGATTAACAGACTCCACTTTCGAATGACAAGCGATAAGGGAAACCCGGCCATTGGCCGGGTTCTATACGCACCATTCGTCAATTGCGACGCCCTCGCAGCGCCTCATGGCTTCTCACGTCTATGCACGGAATTCCCGCGCCGTAGCTCGGAGAGGCATGATGGAAATTGACGAGAATGCACCAGAAGATCAATCACAGCAGGCCGTTGCACGCACAACGGACAACGCGACCGGGCAAGATCCAAGACGGAGCGAACCGGAACCGCCGTTGCCGCCGGACGACGAAGCCGCAGTCGACGAAGATATGACCGATGTCGATACAGCGAACGCTGTGGCGACGTAACATCCCGAGCCGGGAGCCACTGATCCCCTCGGAGGATCAGAAAAGCCTCCCCGGAATCCGGAGCGGAAAGGCGACGTAGAGACGCCCCGAGGCATGCCTGCCAGCGATTCTGAATCGGGCGCGTGATACCCGAATTTTCCCATCGCCCGCCTTGTGCGGGCCTTTTTGTGCCTTGAGATTACATACGGTCAAGACAGCCCTCAGGATGACTTGGACATTGCCAGCCGGAGGTGCTACTTAAGGAGTCAACACTGGCAGCTCGCGCCCATTGCTAAACGAGCCGGAAGTCAGCGGATGCAGATGTCGATGCTGGACGGCAGCGGGACGCATCATCAGATGCGGGGATCGACCTTACCTAGTTGAATTTCTTCCCAGGCCTTTCGAGCCTCGGCGTATTTCTCATCAGCAAGCTTTTTTGCCTCCTGAAACTTTTCCATGTTTTCAGAAGAAGCAAACACCTGCGACACATGCAACCCACAGGCGGTTAAAAACAGAATTTAAATTCAGCATATAAAACTCACGATTGGGTAGTTAGCATCTACATTCAGACAATGCCAAAAGAATGACTTCATTCGCGCTTTAATTGCCATAGAACGGACGATGCGAGTCCGCGCCATGGAGACATGGAGATAGGCAATCAATTCACAAAATATGGATTCAGCTGACAACCGCCCCTTTCGGGCCGCTGGCAATCAGCGCAGCACCACAGGCCGTTTTCATGCCATCGAGCGCGATGGGCACGCCATCGACGGTGTAGGTGCTACTGCCCTCTGCAATCGGGAAAGTCCCCTTGCACAACGGGCAACTCACCTTGTGACCGACCCCGGCAATTGGCTTGCCGTTGAGGTCGGTTCGGGAGAATGCTTCGAGCATCTTGCCACCGTGTGTGGTGGAGTCGCCTAAGCGGATTGCGTCTTTCATGCCTGACTCCGTTGGCTAGTGAACGGATAGTCCGTTCAGATCTGAAGCTATCTGAGAATCCGATTTTCAGAGAAACTCAATAAGTCCAGATTCCCTTACATTAAACACCTTCAAAAATCTTGTCTGATATAAATAAAGTTCAGCTTCCGCAAAAAAAATCCATATCGTACCCTTCGCAAAAAAAACTGACAACCACCGCTATAAAATTCAAATTCAAATTCAAATTCAATACAAGTACAAGTACAAGTACAAGTACAAGTACAAGTACAAGTACAAGTACAAACCCGAAAGCTTAGTGCACTACAAATGGAATGGAAGCTAGCGAAAAACACTCACTCAAACGAGAGGAATCAATTTCACGGTGTTGAAGGCAAGCATCCTCATAGGCAATATTTTCCCCGTCCGCAATAGATGAAAGATACTCGTCTAGCACTGAAAAATTACACCCCTCAGGGATGTCCACTGTAAACAATGACAGCTTTTCATTAGATGAACACGAAGCACCAAGCTGCTCAAGCCTCTTGATAATGCTTGCTTTTTCTTCAGCATCGCTTGCAAAGACTCTGACTGTCGAGTGCCCCCCCTGTTTTACAACCTTTGTCGCTATCAGCTCATTCTCATGCAACTTTGCCTGTATACAATCACCTTTACTAACACCATAGACGTAGTACGGTGTGTTATCAATTTGGTAAAGATCGTCTCCCTTATAGATCCCCCAAATTGACTCTGCAGAGACCGGGGGATAATCATCCTCGTCAGGCGTCAACTCAAAAATAATTTTGTGAAAAATATCGTTCATATTGGATCCACTCAAGGTTTTGATGCGCCTAGACGATTTAAAGTTTTGTAATCGGGCTTGATCGAATCTGAGGCCTCTCGATTACAACGACGGCAAAGAATCTGCGTATTTCCTTCATCGTTCGCCCCTCCTAACGAGTCAGGCTCAATATGATCGAATTGTCGTTCATTCGATGGTGGAGTAACACCCCGCTGACTCTTTTTCCCGGGCACTACGGTAACCAGGCATTTTTCACACGTCTCCTCTCCATGAAACTGCTTGTTCTCAGCCGCGACCTTGGTCTTCACCGACTTTGGAATTCGAGCCAACCCCAGTGGGTCGATCCATTGCACTGAGTTCGGGGCATATTGGTAAGCATTCAATCCACCAGCGAGACCAATCGGATCCTTCGTAATAAAGCGACCAATGGCAGGATCATAGTACCGATAACGGTTGTAATGCAGCCCGGTCTCATGGTCATGGTATTGACCCTGAAACCGAACAGGGTTGGTCACCCCTTGCTGCTGCGCCCACTCCGAACGCTGCTCCCGCACTTCCCCCCAAGCCTTGTACTGCGCACTCCACGCCACCTCACCCATCTGATCCGTCAGCTCTTGCGGCGTGCCCAGGTGGTCGCACTGGTACCACGTCAGCACATCAATCGACGGTGATACCGGTGAGTGATTCCACATCGGATCCTCATCTAGGCTGTAGTCTTCGTCATAGCTTGGCAATCCCATGAGGTTGATGGCGCTGTGCGTCAACGCCTGAGCCACAGGAATGAATGTGCCCGGCTCGAAGATGTAGTGAACCGTTCTCCCAGCCTCGCCATCCTGCTGTGCAGAGCGACTTTCCCATGCGAGATTGTCGCCATCCCAACCGTAGAGGGTGAAGCCGCAACCATGCTCACGCTGCACCCGCGCATGTTCGCTACGATTCCACAGCGAGCCGGCCTCTGGGCGTTGTTTGTAGTGCACGTTCGAGTGCTTGAGCAGGCGGCGCCCCAAGGCGTCGTAGGCGTATTCCACCGACAACCGGGCATCATTGAAATGTACCAGGCGATCAAACAGATCCCAGCGCATCTCGCAGTACGCTCCGTTATGCCAGCGCTTGATCTGATTGCCGCGATCATCGTATTCGTAATGGGTGCCAGCGTATTCGCGCAGCAGGTTGTCGAGCAGTTTGCTGCGTGGTGGTGTCAGCTCTAGCGGGCGCCGGGTCTCAGCAGCTTTCTCGTCCAGCAAATTGCCCGCAGGATCGAAGTCGAAGGTTTCTACACCCAAACGGCTCGCGGCACTGAGCAATCTGCCGACCGGATCGTAACGATAAGACAGGGAACCGCGACGACTGTCGTTGATATCAGTCAGTTGGCCGGCGGCGTCGTAGGTGTACTCACGCTTAAGCAGTATGGATTTGTCATCACTTCTGCCGAGCAATTGCTCCTGCAATCGGCCCACAGGATCCCACTTCTGAGTCTGTACCAGGCGGTTGCCTTGATGACGTGCGACCTCCCGGTGCATGTCGTCGCGCTCGTAGCCAAGTAGCTCATGCTCGTTGAGGCGCAATGCCAGAAGGTGTCCGCTGCCGTAGGTCAACCAACTAACCCGATGACCATCCGGACGCGTGGTCGCAATACGTTGGTTGAGTACGTCATACTCATGCTGCCAGACCGCAACCAAAGGCTTTTCCAGCCCCAGGTAATGCTGGTGCTCGCGCACCAGGTTGCCCGCTGGATCGTGGAACCACTGCACGCGACTGTCAGCGTTGCCTGCAAGGATCAGATTACCGTTGCCGTCATAGGCGAATGTCTCCGTCTGAGACATCTCCCCCAGACTGGCACGACGCTCGGTGACACGGCCCATCTCGTCGAGGCTGACGCCAATAACTCGCTCACCATTGATGATGGAAGCTAGGCGCCCGGTTTCAGGCTCGTATTTATAGCGGGTAACTCGAGCGTCAAAACCAGTTTCGGCCAGCAGGCGCCCCATCGGGTCATATTGGAACTGTGCTGAACGCTCATTCTCGTTTTCCAGTGCCTGCAACCGCCCCAGTCGATCCCACCGATAACGCAGCGTCTGCTCGGCGGCATCCACACGCTCGGCGATAAACCCGGCAGCGGTATAACTCCAGGTGGTGCAGCGATCCAATCCATCGACATGTGTCAGCAATCGCCCTTCGGCATCGCGTTCAAAATGCTCTTCGGTTTTGTCGGGGTGTTTGATCAACACCACCTGCCCGGCCTTGTACTCGTACTCGGTGGCGTTCCCCGCAGCATCTGTGAAGCAGATCATCTGCCCCCGTTCGTCATACTCCCAGGCGCTGGTCTTGCCCGAGCAGTCGACGTACTCCACCAACTGTCCGGCATCGTTGTAGTCCAACGTCTTTTCGTTGCCGTTGGCGTCCTTGATGGCCGTGGGTTGACCGGCCTTGTTATAGGCGTACTCAGTTTTGTTCCCCAGTGGATCGGTGGTTTCTATCAGATTGCCGACATCGTCATAAGCGCGCAGCCAGAGGCCGCCTTCCGCGTCCATGACTTTGATCACTTGGTTCTGATCGTCATAGGCAAAGTGCACAACTGTATTATCTGCGCGAATGTGCTCCAACCGGTTGCCACGCTCGTCGTAGCTGTAACGATCCGTCGTGCCATCGGGGTGCACATGGCGCACAACATTCTTGGCCTCATCACGGAACAGCCATTCCGATAGTCCATCAGCGTGACGAATTCGATAGGTGTAGCCAAGAATGTCGTAGTAGTGCCAGGTCTCGTTGCCGTGGGCATCGGTCACGTAGGTCAGACGGATGTTTTCGTCCCACTCCAGACGCGTGTCGAAGCTGCCGTCATCGGCCCATTCACGACAGGCTTTGGCATCGGCGCCGGCACCTTGCCATTCCAGGTTCATGCCACGCCCGGTACGGTCGGTGTAACGAGTGATCAGGTGATGCTGGTACTGATACGACCAGACTGCACCATTCTCGTCCTGCGCCTGAACCAGATCGCCATAAGCGTCGTAATGGTAGGCACAGAGTTGCCGCTGCGGAGTACCGTCGCGGATTTCCCACAGTCCGATAAGTCTTCCTTGATCGTCGACCAGCGTGCCAAGGTGCAGGTGAACCTTGGTGAAATCATTTTCCTGATAGGTGATCAGATCAGAAAGCACCGACTGCTGATCGTGACGATGCTCGTAATGCAGCATGATCCCGGCGCCATTACGCAGCACCACGTTCGTCAGTACATATCGCTGATTTCGACGGACGTAAGTTTCCTTGCGTTCAAAACCGTGGCACAGCAGCAACTGATCTTCGCCAGCTCGTACCAGGGTGCTGTTTTCGATGGCGTCGTAGTGGAACAGACCGACTTTGGGTAGCGGATAGGCGCGACTACGGCCATCTGCAGCGTGGAACATCACGCCATCTTCAACGCAATCAAAGCGCGTTGTGAATTCGTTGATCCAACGTGCACCAAGTTCGCTATGGTCGTATGCACCCAAACGTGAATTGTAGGTACGCGTCCACTCGACCGGGAAAGGCCCGGGCAAGCTGAAATCGGTATGGCTGACGCTTTCTGAACCCAGCGCAAAATTGATGCTGTGGCAGGTGCTGGTACACGTAGCATTTTTCTTTGGATCAGCCGCATGCGTCGCTGAAGCTTGATGGCCGGTTGCACCCAGCCCACCTTCCGAGGCCGTCCGCTTGGCTTGACTGACCTGATCGGGCTTAACTCCCGCGCTCTGCCCATGAGCATTGCGCTTACGCCAAAGAGTGACCGCACTGGACAAAATCAGCAGTAACCAGCCAATAGAGTTTTGAACCGATTCATCGTCCAACTTGCTCAACTGGGTACGCAGTTCCGGGCCCATGGCGCGCAGTTTCGCGGTCTCGGTAGCAACCTTCTTCTTCACGTCATCAGGCAGCAGATGATCCGCCGCGCTATTGGCTAAGCCTTTACCTGCAGCTTTATATGCGCTGGAGGCTGCCCCGAAAATGTTGCTAATCGCTGCAAGTGGGTCATTGAGCAATTGGTCGCCGGCTGCGCTGATCTGTTGGCTGGCAGCCTGCGCATCCCCTTTGGCATCAAGCTTGCCATTGGCCACCGAGTCGAGGCCTTTGGCGATCTCGTTGATGACGTCTTCACCCAGCTTGCCGGCGTCCGCCAGAATGCCCGGCAGCTTACCTTTGGCCTGGTCAACGAAATCGTCGAGGGTGCCAATGATGGATTCGTTCAAATGCCCGATCAGGACTTCGATGACCGATGAACTGAGCAGTACCTTGCTGGTGGCCTTCATCTCCTGACGTACCAGGAACAGCGTCGGACGCAGGGTCATCCTTGCTGCCGCCATTGCCGGTGGCAGCGGCAGCACGCCAATAAGGTTGATACCCAGACTGGCCCAAGCGAGCAAATCACGCTTCTGTGCGTTCGAGAGCGTGACGATGTCACCCAGCGCATCGACCAGCGCCATGATGTTACCCACTACAGGCAGGGCACCGGCGACGTTCTTGATCCTGTCGAGAGTAACTACCCCGCCACTGGACGATTGCAGCCAGGCATCGAAAGTCGCCGCGCCACTGGCGACGTCCTGGATATCGATGGCATTCAGAGGAACGATAGCAACCTGAGGTTCACGTTTTACGATTTCAGTGGTCATGACAGCATCTCACCCGCCAACAGGCCCGGGGTTTTCAAGGAAGGTTTTGGAAGCGTCGGTGCGGGAAGCTTCGGTAACTGGCCGCTCTTGCTCGCGGCGCCGAGGATGCTCGACGCGCTCGGCATTGCTGCACTTGCCAGTTTCGGTAGTCCGGCCACCCCGCCCTGCACGGTGCCTTTCACTTGCTGCGCCGTTTGCATCGCACCTTGCACGCTCTGCATAGCACTCATCCCTGTTTGCACCATGTCCTTGCCCTTCTCCAAAACATCCCAGTTCTTGCTTGGCAACGCCTGCGCGACCATCGCCTGCACCTGACTCGGCACGTCATCGGCACCCGGCGGATTCAATGGCCATTCAGGTTTGCCGATGTAGCTGCCTTCACTCCAGGTATCCGCCAGATCCTTGCCGAACAGCACGCGAGCCGGGCCCGGTGCGGCGCCCGCGACACTGGCGAAGCCCTTGTCGTCGAGCTTGCCCTTGATGCTTTTACCGAGGGCATCGATGACTTCGTAATCGCCTTCCTTAATGCCTTGGCGACCGGCGTATTGGTTGAACAACTCCAGATTGCCCTTGCCCGGTTTCGGCGGTTCCGGGAATACGCCGGCCAGACTTTTGGCGCCGGTGTAGGCGAAGTTCGCCGCGTGGGCGGTATAGGGGCCGCTGGTGGCGTGGGTGATACCGCCGGCGTTGTAGGTCGTGGCACTGCCGCCGCCCTGGATCACCAGTTCGGTCTTGGCGGTGATGGTGATACGGTCGGCGTTAGCGGTGATGTTGAGTTTGGCCAGCAGATTGATGCTGTCCTTGAGCGCCTTGACGTCGATGTCGCCGGACGCTGCCACCAGCCGCCAGCCCATGCTCTGCACGAACAGGCGCATGCCGCGACTGGCACTGGCCAACAGTCTTTTGCCGATGGAAAAACTGGTGTGCCCGGTGCTGCTCAGCGCCAGGTGTTCGCCGGTGGCAATGTGGCTGGAACGTGGTGTGGTCAGGGCTATGCCAGCGGGACTGGCGAGCACCAGGTGCGGCTCGGTGAATTCTGGAAATTCGTTCGCAGTCAGGTTCGCCGGGCCGCTGCCCAGCACACCCTGATGCTGAGCGTGCAACGCCTTGGCCACGTCGTCCTGATCGCCCGGTTCCTGCGCTTGCAGCTCCTTGGCTTGCACGGCAAAACCATCCTGCTGATCGCTCGCTGTGGCGAGCCGTTCGGCAGTCTCTGGCAGATCCTTGTGGTGCTTGGATTCATTCGGACGCGGCTCGGTGGTGATCAGCAAACCAGCACCGGCACGCACGGCGCCATGGCGGTCGGTGCGTAACTCGAACCCTTCGCCCCGTGGCTGGCCACCGCTTGGACGCGGATGGGTCAGGTAACCAAGGTTGATCGCGCTCGCACCGTGATCACTGCGCAGCGCGATGCTGATCTCGCTGGTGGTGTCGTCAATGCGCAGTTCGTTGGCGCGGCTGCCCTTGTACTCTTTGCTCTTGACCGTGGCGAGAGTCTTGAAGTCCGGCAGTTTGTACGGCGGCAGGTTGGCGCCGTGGTACAGGCAACCGGTAATCAACGGCTGGTCGGGATCGCCTTCGAGAAACGACACCAACACTTCCATGCCGACGCGCGGAATGTTGATCGAGCCAAAGGTTTCAGCGGCCCAACTGGAGGCCACGCGCATCCAGCAGGTGGTCTTGTCGTCGTGCTCGCCTTCGCGATCCCAGAAGAACTGCACCTTCACCCGGCCATACTGGTCGCAGAAGATTTCTTCGCCTTCCGGGCCGGTGACCACGGCACTTTGCGAACCGAGGACTTTGGGCTTCGGATGATCCAGCGGCGGGCGGTACGGCACGTCCCACGGGATCGCGTTGAAACGGTTGCGATAGCCTTGGTGGAAATCGTCCTTGAGGTCGGTGGTGTCACTCGTCACCGACTCTTCCAGCACTTGCGGCTGTTTGCCTTCATGGAAGATTTCCGTGAGCAGCCACAGGTCGTTCCACGTCGGGTTGGCGTGGTCGGTCAGGGCCAGAAAGTGGCCGGTGACGAGGATCGGTTGATCGCTGTTGCCCTCGGCCAGCCGATAGTCACTGCGATGACGCTCCAGCGCACGATTAGCCAGGTGCTTGCCACGCTCGCGATCAACGAAACGCCCCGGGTAATCGTAGTCTTCCAGATCCGGCTGAGCGCTGCTCTTGGCATCGCTTTCCAGCTCGATCTTGGGTTTGACGAAGTCGTAATCGCGCCGTGTGGTGCGACTGGTGCGGGTGGCCAGGCGCAGACCGAAACGTTTGACTACCGGTTTGTCCGCCACCAGCCCGGAGTCCTGCTGATAGGCCACCGGCGCCAGTTTCGGAAACACGGTCTGGTCATCGCCGAAGGTCAGCTTGTGGCCGCTGGCGGTGTGTTGGAAGTGGTAGTGAATCCCCTCTTCCTCACACAGACGCTGGACGAAATGCAGATCCGTCTCGTCGTACTGCACGCAGTAGATACGCTCGGGATAGATCGCGTTGAGCTGGAAGTGGTAGTCACTGGCGAGGATGCCGTGCTCCTCCAGCACCTTGCTGATGATCTGTTGCACGGTCATCTGCTGGAAGATGCGCTGATTGACGCGGTGCGCCAGGTACGCCAACTGCGGGCGCAGGGAGATCTTGTAGCGGGTCAGGCGCTTGCCCGCCTCGCCCTGGGCAATGCTGTAGACCAGTCCGTGAATCCCGGTGCCGCTCGGCGAAAGCTGAAGAAACGCCAGTTTGTGTAGCAGGCTTTCGAGGTTGATCGAGGCCTTTTCACTGACCAGTTCCAGCTCGAATTCGAAGGGAATGTTGAGGGCCTCTCGACCGGTGAACGACAGCACCTGGAAATCGCTGTCCGCGCCATCGATGGTCAGATTGAAATGAGGCTGGTTGGCCGGTGAGAACATTCCCTTGTCCCTCGCGCAGTGCTGCGACGCCGCCAGATCAAAGAGGATCTGGCAGCAAAAATTCTTTAAGTAATGAAGGTGCCTCGACCGGCAAAACCGGTCGAGGCGGTAAAACAGTCAGTCGCGATTAAACGACTGGAGCACGCCAGTCATCGGAACCCGAAGTACCGGATACTTCGTGAGTCCAGGTGATTTTACGGTAGGTGAACTGCACTTCTTCCAGGTGGGTGAAGTGCGAGTTGCCTGGATCCTGGCAGTTGT
>Ga0182007_10002147_pt1 | contig 10032 bp, 8 predicted proteins | sample Sormic07211113_1_FD_123023 | JGI IMG/M metagenome (GOLD analysis project Ga0182007, IMG submission 123023) | Rhizosphere microbial communities from Sorghum bicolor, Mead, Nebraska, USA - 072115-113_1 MetaG | ecosystem: Host-associated > Plants > Roots > Rhizosphere | place: USA: Nebraska... | reverse complement strand
TCCCGGGCTACAGCCTGACGATCGACCTCGAGCGCCAGGCGGTCATCAAGCCGGACGGCGGCGAATTCGCCTTCGACGTCCAGGCCTTCCGCAAGTACTGCCTAGTCAACGGACTCGACGACATCGGCCTCACGCTGCGCCACAAGGACAAGATCAAGGCTTTCGAGGCAGAGCGCCTGGCGCAAAAGCCCTGGCTGGCCCACACCATGCTCGACACCTGAAACCCTTTCATCTTTTTTCAAGCCACCCCAGACACCATGAAAATCGCAGTCCTCCCCGGTGACGGCATCGGCACCGAGATCGTCGCCGAAGCCATCCGCGTGCTCGAAACGCTCGACCTCAAGTTCGAGATGGAATCGGCCCTGGTCGGCGGCGCCGCCTACGAGGCCCACGGCCATCCGCTGCCCGACGCCACCCTCAAGCTGGCGAAGGAAGCCGATGCCGTGCTGTTCGGCGCCGTCGGCGACTGGAAGTACGACAAGCTCGAGCGCTCGCTGCGTCCCGAGCAGGCCATTCTGGGCCTGCGCAAGAACCTTGGCCTGTTCGCCAATTTCCGCCCGGCGATCTGCTACGAGCAGCTGGTCGGCGCCTCCAGCCTCAAGCCCGAGCTGATCTCGGGCCTCGACATCCTCATCATCCGCGAGCTGACCGGCGACATCTACTTCGGCCAGCCGCGCGGCCGCCGGACCGCGGTCGACGGCCACTTCCCAGGCGCCGAGGAAGCCTTCGACACCATGCGCTACTCGCGCCCCGAGGTCGAGCGCATCGCCCACGTCGCCTTCCAGGCGGCGCGCAAGCGCAGCAAGCGCGTGACCAGCGTCGACAAGGCCAACGTGCTCGAGACCTTCCAGTTCTGGAAGGACATCGTGACCGAGGTCGGCAAGGAGTACCCGGACGTCGAGCTCGACCACATGTACGTCGACAACGCCGCCATGCAGCTGGTCAAGGCGCCGAAGAAATTCGACGTCGTGGTCACCGGCAACATGTTCGGCGACATCCTCTCGGACGAGGCCGCGATGCTCACCGGCTCGATCGGCATGCTGCCCTCGGCCTCGCTGAACGCCAGCAACCAGGGCCTCTACGAGCCCAGCCACGGCAGTGCGCCCGACATTGCCGGCAAAGGGGTTGCCAATCCTTTGGCTACAATCCTGTCCGCTGCCATGATGCTTCGTTTCTCCCTCAACCAGCCCGAGGCTGCCGACCGGATCGAGTCGGCGGTCCAGTCCGTGCTGGCCCAGGGGCTGCGCACGGCAGACATCTGGTCCGCGGGCACGACCAAGGTCGGCACCCGCGAAATGGGCGACGCCGTGGTGGCTGCCATCACCAAAAAGACGATTACCGGCTAAACCAGCCCGCTTCGTCACGCCCTCCCCGGCTCTGACGAGCCGGGCGCAAAGAGAAGTTTTTTCTTTTTTCACAAGGGCAAATTGAAATGGCGAACGCAAATCAACCTCTGGTCGGCCTCGTGGGCTGGCGCGGCATGGTCGGCTCGGTCCTGATGGACCGGATGCAGGCCGAAGGCGACTTCGGGCTCATCGAGCCGGTCTTCTTCTCGACTTCCAACGCCGGTGGCAAGGCCCCGGCGATGGCCAAGAACGAGACCACGCTCAAGGACGCCCACGACATCGCCGCGCTCCAGAAGTGCGACATCGTCATCACCGCCCAGGGCGGCGACTACACGACCGAGGTGTTCCCCAAGCTGCGCGCCGCCGGCTGGAAGGGCCACTGGATCGACGCCGCGTCCACGCTGCGCATGAACGACGACGCGATCATCGTGCTCGATCCGGTCAACCTGCCCGTGATCCAGAACGCGCTCGCCAAGGGCGGCAAGAACTGGATCGGCGGCAACTGCACCGTCAGCTGCATGCTGATGGGCGTCGGCGCGCTCTACAAGGCCGGCCTGGTCGAGTGGATGACCAGCATGACCTACCAGGCGGCCTCGGGCGGCGGCGCCCAGCACATGCGCGAGCTGCTGACCCAGTTCGGCACGATCAACGCCGAGGTGCGCTCGCTGCTCGACGACCCGAAGTCGGCCATCCTCGAGATCGACCGCAAGGTGCTGGCCAAGCAACAGTCGCTGAGCGCCGCCGAAACGGCCAATTTCGGCGCCCCGCTCGGCGGCAGCCTGATCCCCTGGATCGACAAGGACCTGGGCGACGGCATGAGCAAGGAAGAATGGAAGGGCGGCGCCGAGACCAACAAGATCCTCGGCCAGGGCGCCCAGTTCGGCACCGCGGCGACGCCGGTCGACGGCTTCTGCGTGCGCATCGGCGCGATGCGCTGCCACAGCCAGGCGCTGACCTTCAAGCTCAAGAAGGACGTGCCCGTGGCCGACATCGAGGCCCTGATCGCTGCCGACAACGAATGGGTCAAGGTGGTGCCGAACACCCGCGAGGCGACCGTCAAGGACCTGACGCCGGTGGCCGTCACCGGCACCATGTCGATCCCGGTCGGCCGCGTGCGCAAGCTCGCCATGGGCCCCGAATACGTCGGCGCCTTCACGATCGGCGACCAGCTGCTGTGGGGCGCGGCCGAGCCGCTGCGCCGCATGCTGCGCATCCTGCTGGAGGCCTGAACCGGCTTGCGGGCACCTTCAGGTGCCCGCGCCGTTGCTCAACAGCAACGGCAAATGCATGACGAAGTTTGCACGCACTGGGTAGATAAGCCTTGTCGCCTTGTCAGTGCAGGGTGTTGATGTTAACGTCCCCTTACACTTTTGGGCCGAGCTGCCCCTACCAGCATGACACGACAACCGTTGCCTGCGGCCCGCCTTTCGGCCACCCCCTCGAGTTCGACGACCCCTGGCCGGAGTCAGCTCACGCTGCTGAGCGCGGCGGTCGCCCTGACTCTGGGCGGCGGCCTGGCCGCGGACGCCAGCGCACTCGCGCTGGGACGGCTGAATGTTCAGTCGGCGCTGGGCGAACCCCTGCGGGCGGAGATCGAGGTCACCGAGATCACGGCCGCCGAAGCCGACAGCCTCAAGGTCAACATCGCCTCGTCCGAGGCCTTCCGTGCCGCCGGCGTGCCCTACAACGCGGCGCTGTCGGACGTCCGCGTCGGCGTCCAGAAGCGCGCCGACGGCCGCTACGTGGTCCGCCTCACCAGCAACCGCCTGCTGAGCGAGCCCTTCGTCGACCTGCTGCTCGAAGCCAACTGGGGTTCGGGACGCGTCGTGCGCGACTACACCGTCCTGCTCGACCCGCCGACCAGCCGGCAGGCAGCCGCGCCGGTGGCCCCGGTGGCACCGCAGATCTCCGCCGCACCCCCGCAGCGCGTCCTGCCGGCCGAAGTGCAGGCACCTCCCGTGCGGCGCGAACGCCCGGTCGCCGCGGCGGCGCCCGCACCCGCGCCCGCCGCTGCGGACAGCGGCACGGTCCGCACCTCGAACGGCGGCGAGCAGGTCAAGGTCCAGCCGGGCGACACCGCCAGCAAGATCGCGGCCGCCTACAAGCCGGCCGAGGTCTCGCTCGACCAGATGCTGGTGGCGCTGCTGCGCGCCAATCCGAACGCCTTCATCGGCGGCAACGTCAACCGGATCAAGGCCGGCGCGGTGCTCGAACTGCCCGGCGCACCCCAGGCGGAGGCCGTCCCGGCGGCCGAGGCCCGCCGCACCGTGACGGCCCAGAGCCAGGACTTCGGCGAATACCGCCGCCGCCTGGCCGACAATGCGCCGACCTCGAAAGTCGCCGACGCCGATCGCCAGACCTCCGGCAAGCTGCAAGCCAATGTCGAGGATCGCAATGCGGCGAACGCATCCAGCGACAAGCTCAAGATCTCCCAGGGCCTCGCCCCGGGCCGCCCGACCGAAGAGCAGATCGCCCAGGCGAAGCAGGCGCAGGCCAGCAATGCGCGCGTGGCCGAGCTGTCCAAGAACATCTCCGAGCTGAACAAGATCCAGGCCGCCACCGGTGCCGCGCCGGCGCCCGCGGCAGCGGCTCCAGCCCCAGCGGCGGCTCCCGCGTCGGTGGCACCCACGGCCTCGACGGCGCCGGCCGCTGCGGCGCCTGTGCCGGCCGCTGCCGCACCTGCGCCGGCCGCCAGCCCTGCGCCCGCAACCCCGGCCGCGGCGACAACGCCGGCCGTGGTCGCGCCGACGGTGGCTGCAGCCGCCGCGCCGGCCGCCGTCGCACCCGCGGCGGCGCCGCCCGCCGCTGCCGCCAAGCCGGTCGTCAAGGCGCCGCCTCCGCCGCCGCCCGCGCAGCAGAGCTTCTTCTCCGAACTGCTCGACAACCCGCTGATGGCCGGAGCGGCCGCCCTGATCGCCCTGCTGATCGGCTTCCTGCTCTACCGCGTGCTCGGCCGCAAGCGCCGCGATGCCGGCGACAGCGTCTTCATCGAAAGCCGCATCCCCAAGGACTCCTTCTTCGGCGCCAGCGGCGGCGAATCGGTCGACACCAAGAACCGCGGCAACTCCGTGGTGTCGTCGCTGTCGTACTCGCCGAGCCAGCTGGACGCCGGCGACGTCGATCCGGTGGCCGAAGCCGACGTCTACCTCGCCTATGGCCGCGACCTGCAGGCCGAGGAAATCCTGCGTGAGGCCCTGCGGGTCAATCCGGAACGCACCGCCATCCACCTCAAGCTGCTCGAGATCCACGCCAAGCGCCGCGACCTGCGCGCCTACGAAGCGCTCGCGGCCGACGTCCACAAGCTCACCGGCGGCACCGGCAGCGACTGGAATCGCGTGGTCGAGCTCGGCAAGGAGCTCGATCCGGGCAATCCGCTCTACGAGACCGGCAGCCGGGGTGGCGTGTCCGCCGCCGAAGCCGCCGCCTTCGCCGGCACGCTGGCCGCTGCCAGCGCCCCCGCCCCGCTCGCGCCCGCGCCGGAAGTCGAAGCGCCGCCGCCGGCCTTCGTGCCCTCGGTGGCACCGCTGGACTTCGATCTCGAACTGAGCACGCCACCGGCCGCGACCGCCCCGGCACCCATCACGGCCAGCCTGCCGATCACGCCGGCCCCGGTGCACAAGCCGGTCCCGGCCGCCGCCGAACTGCCGAGCACCGTCACGGCGCCGCTCAACGGCCACCGGCCGGCCGCCCCGGCCATCAGCCGCCTCGACCTCGAGAACGACTTCGATACAGCGCCCGGCGCGCTGGAGCCGATGGCGCGTTCCTCGGCCCACGCCGACGAGGAACGCACCCAGCCGGCACCGCTGCGTTCCGGCCTGCCCGCCGACTCCGGCTTCATCGAATTCGACATGAGTTCGCTGGCCGGCCTGTCGAACCGCAACCCGCCCGACACCGAGCGCGGCCGCCTCGAGACGATCGACGACAGCAGCGAGAACCCGCACGCGATCAAGCTGTCGCTGGCGCGCGAACTGAAGGCGCTGGGCGACGTCGAAGGCGCCCGCTCGCTGGTCGAGGAAGTCGCCGCCGAGAGCGCCGGCGACATCAAGGCCGAAGCCAAGCAACTGCTCGGCCAATTGCGCTGAGCGGCCATGCGGCCGCCGATTCCGCTGTGAGGCTGGCCCTCGGTATCCGCTACAACGGACAGGCCTACCAGGGCTGGCAAAGCCAGCTCTCGGGCCTCACGGTGCAGGACAAGCTCGAGGCGGCCCTGGCCCAGTTTGCCGCCCAGCCGATCTCGACGCTGTGCGCCGGCCGCACCGACACCGGCGTCCACGGCCTGATGCAGGTGGTGCATTTCGATACCTCGGTCGTCCGCACGCCCTTCTCCTGGGTCCGCGGCACCAACCGGTTCCTGCCGCCCGACATCGCGGTCCAATGGGCGCAGCCGGTGCCCGACCAGTTCCACTGTCGCGCCAGCGCGCTGACCCGCCGCTACCTGTACGTGCTGTCCCAATCGCCGGTGCGCCCGAGCCTGGACGCCGGCCGGGTCGGCTGGACGATGCATCCGCTCGACGGCGATGCGATGCGGACCGCCGCCGCCATCCTGGTCGGGCAGCACGATTTCAGCTCCTTCCGCGCCTCGGCCTGCCAGGCGCGCTCGCCGGTCAAGGACCTGCGCCGCATCGAGATCACGCGCCACGGCGAGGGCGAGCGCTGCCGCTGGCATTTCGAATTCGAGGCCGACGCGTTCCTGCACCACATGATTCGCAACATCATGGGCTGCCTGGTGCGCATCGGCCGCGGCGACGCGCCGCCCGACTGGATGGCCGACGTGCTGGCCGCGCGCAGCCGGGTGGTGGCGGCGCCGACTTTCTCACCGGCCGGCCTGTATTTCCTCGGCCCGTTGTACGACGCCGGCTGGGGCCTGCCGCCGGAGGCGACGCTGCAGGCCGGAGGTGCTGCGTATGATGGTCCGCCATGAACGCCCCGCTCGCCCGCACCCGGATCAAGATCTGCGGCCTGACGCGTGAGGCCGACGTCGACGCCGCCATCGCGGCCGGCGCCGATGCGATCGGCTTCGTGCTCTATCCCGCCAGCCCGCGCGCGGTGAGCGTCGAGCGCGCCGCCGAGCTGGCCGCGCGGCTGCCGCCCTTCGTGACGCCGGTGCTGCTGTTCGTCAACGAATCGGTGCCGGCGACCCTCGATGCACTGGCGCGCGTGGCCGGTGCCATGGCCCAGTTCCACGGTGACGAATCGCCAGAACTTTGCTGGGAAGCCAGCGGCCGCGGCCGCCACCGCTTCATGCGCGCGGCCCGGATTCCGCTCGGCGCCGCCGGGGCTTCCTTCGACCTCGTAAAATACGCGTCCGATTACTCCCGCGCCCACGCCATCCTGCTCGACGCCCATGTCGAAGCCTATGGCGGTGGCGGCAAGGCATTCGATTGGTCACTTCTTCCACCCGCCGTCGACGCTCACCTCGTCTTGAGTGGTGGGCTCGCACCTGCAAACGTGGGCGATGGCATTCGTCAGCTGCGGACGCGCTGCAAGTCGCTGTCCGTTGACGTGAGTTCGGGCGTCGAGGCCTCCAAGGGCCTGAAGGACGCCGAGAAGATTCACGCATTCGTGGCCGCCGTGCGTGCGGCCGATGCCCTTCCCTAGCTGGCTGCCCCGCCTCGATCCGCGGGCGCCGGCCCAACGAATCGAGACCATGGACACCTACCAGCAACCCGACGCCAGCGGCCATTTCGGCATCTACGGCGGCACCTTCGCCAGCGAGACGCTGACCCACGCGATCAGCGAGCTGCGCGACGCCTACGCCCGCTACAAGGACGACCCCGAATTCCTCGCCGAATTCCACTACGAGCTGGCGCATTTCGTCGGCCGCCCCTCGCCGATCTACCATGCGGCGCGCACCAGCCGCGAGATCGGCGGCGCCCAGATCTACCTGAAGCGCGAAGACCTGAACCACACCGGCGCCCACAAGGTCAACAACACGATCGGCCAGGCCATGCTCGCCAAGCGCATGGGCAAGCCGCGCGTGATCGCCGAGACCGGCGCCGGCCAGCATGGCGTGGCCACGGCCACCATCTGCGCCCGCTACGGCCTCGAATGCGTGGTCTACATGGGCAGCCAGGACGTCAAGCGCCAGAGCCCGAACGTCTACCGCATGAACCTGCTCGGCGCCACCGTGGTGCCGGTCGAATCGGGCAGCAAGACCCTGAAGGACGCGCTCAACGAAGCCATGCGCGACTGGGTCACCAATGTCGAGAACACCTTCTACATCATCGGCACGGTGGCCGGCCCGCACCCCTACCCGATGATGGTGCGCGACTTCCAGAGCGTGATCGGCACCGAGTGCATCGCGCAGATGCCGGCCATGCTGGCGGCGCAGGGCATCACGGGCGAGGCCGAAGGCCGCCAGCCCGACGTGGTCGTGGCCTGCGTCGGCGGCGGCAGCAATGCGATGGGCATCTTCCACCCGTACATCCCGTTCGAGCGCACACGGCTGATCGGGGTCGAGGCCGCCGGCGAAGGCCTGGACAGCGGCAAGCATTCGGCCTCGATCCTGCGCGGCAGCCCGGGCGTGCTGCACGGCAACCGCACCTACCTGCTGCAGAACGACGACGGCCAGGTCACCGAGACCCACAGCATCAGCGCCGGCCTCGACTACCCCGGCGTCGGCCCCGAGCATGCCTACCTGGCCGACATCGGCCGCGCCGAGTACGTCGGCATCACCGACACAGAGGCGCTGGAGGCCTTCCACTACCTGTGCCGCACCGAGGGCATCATCCCGGCGCTCGAATCGAGCCACGCCTTCGCCTACGCCATGAAGCTGGCGAAGACCATGCGGCCGGACCAGTCGATCCTGGTCAACCTTTCGGGCCGCGGCGACAAGGACATCGGCACCGTGGCCGACCTGTCGGGGGTCGACTTCTACGACCGGCCGTCGATGCGCGGCCTGCAAGTGAAGGGAGGCAAGTGATGAGCCGGATCGCCGCCACCTTCGACGCCCTGCAGAAACAGGGCCGCAAGGCATTGATTCCCTACGTGACGGCCGGCTTCCCCTATGCCGACATCACGCCCGCCCTGATGCACGGCATGGTCGCCGCCGGTGCCGACGTGATCGAGCTCGGCGTGCCGTTTTCCGACCCGATGGCCGACGGCCCGGTGATCCAGCAGGCCGGCGAGGCCGCGCTGGCGCTCGGCGTCGGCATGAAGCAGGTGCTGGCCATGGTCGCCGCCTTCCGCGCGCAGGACCAGGCCACGCCGGTGGTGCTGATGGGCTATGCCAACCCGGTCGAGCGCTACGACGGCGTGCACGGCAAGGGCGCCTTCATTCGCGACGCCGCGGCGGCCGGCGTCGACGGCCTGCTGGTGGTCGACTACCCGCCCGAGGAATGCGAGGACTTCGCCGCCGCCCTGAAGGCCCATGGCATCGACCTGATCTTCCTGCTGGCACCGACCAGCACCGACGAGCGCATGGCGCAGGTCGGCCGGATCGCCAGCGGCTACGTCTACTACGTCTCGCTCAAGGGCGTGACCGGCGCCGGCCATCTCGACACCGACGCCGTCGGCCGCATGCTGCCGCGCATCCGCCGGCACGTGGGCGTGCCGGTCGGCGTGGGCTTCGGCATCCGCGACGCCGGCACCGCCCAGGCGGTCGGCGCGGCCGCCGACGCGGTCGTGATCGGCACCCGCATCATCCAGCTGATCGACGGCCAGCCGCGCGACGCGGTGGTGCCGGCGGTGCGCGACTTCCTGGCCGGGATCCGCCAGGCGCTCGACGCCCTGCCCCGGTCCGCGACTGGCGGATAATCCATGCCAACGAAGGAGCACCATGAGCTGGCTTGAAAAACTGCTTCCCCCCAAGATCACGCCGACCGACCCGAGCGAGCGGCGCCAGATGCCCGAGGGCCTCTGGATCAAGTGCCCGAGCTGCGAAACCGTGCTCTACAAGACCGACCTGGAGCACAACCAGAACGTCTGCCCGAGCTGCGGCCACCACCACCGCATCGGTGCGCGGGCGCGTCTCGACGCCTTCCTCGACCCCGAGGGCCGCTACGAAATCGGCCAGGAAGTGCTGCCGGTCGACGCCCTGAAATTCAAGGACAGCCGCAAGTACCCCGAGCGGCTCAAGGAAGCGCTCGAGAACACCGGCGAGACCGATGCCCTGGTCGTGATCGGCGGCTCGGTGCACAGCATCAACCTGGTGGTCGCCTGCTTCGAGTTCGACTTCATGGGCGGCAGCATGGGCAGCGTGGTCGGCGAGCGCTTCGTGCGCGGCGTCGAGACAGCCATCGAGCAGAAGGTGCCTTTCGTGTGCTTCACCGCCACCGGCGGCGCGCGCATGCAGGAAGGCCTGCTGTCGCTGATGCAGATGGCCAAGACCAATGCGTCGCTCACCCGCCTGGCCAAGAAGGGCCTGCCCTACATCAGCGTGCTGACCGACCCGACGATGGGGGGCGTGAGCGCCGGCTTCGCCTTCGTCGGCGACGTCGTCATCGCCGAGCCCAAGGCGCTGATCGGCTTCGCCGGCCCGCGCGTGATCGAATCTACCGTGCGCGTGACCCTGCCCGAGGGCTTCCAGCGCGCCGAGTTCCTGCAGACCAAGGGCGCGGTCGACTTCATCTGCGACCGCCGCGAACTGCGCAAGACCATCGCCAGCACCCTGGCCATGCTGCTGCGCCAGCCCGCCGACGCGGTGGACTAGCCGCGCCGCGCGCCTTCACCCGAGCGTGAAGGCGCC
>Ga0182007_10002144_pt1 | contig 10056 bp, 12 predicted proteins | sample Sormic07211113_1_FD_123023 | JGI IMG/M metagenome (GOLD analysis project Ga0182007, IMG submission 123023) | Rhizosphere microbial communities from Sorghum bicolor, Mead, Nebraska, USA - 072115-113_1 MetaG | ecosystem: Host-associated > Plants > Roots > Rhizosphere | place: USA: Nebraska... | reverse complement strand
CTACCGATCTCAAAATCAAAACCTTGAAATCATCCATCTTCAAGATCACCAGTCACCACACTGGAGGCGAACGAGCGAAGCAGGATCTAGCCCTCTCAGTGTTCTTGAAATTCAGCCTTGGCGTGATGCTGAACCAGCTTGTTGCCCGGTATCGCCACTATGGAATCACGGACCTGGAGCTAGCAGAACATATCTTCATCGATGACACCCATTTTGGGCTGGATAGGAAGCTATTTGACACGCTCAATCCAGAAGCCTTGGCAACGTCAGTCAGACTCTATAAAGAGCTTGTGGAAGCCCTACCAGCGTACTCAGACGTGCTTATGTCAGTGATTGAAGAAATGTACCTCGCTGACAAGAACGGCGAAGGGTTAGGTCAGTACCTCACACCACCAGATATTGCTTATCTCATTGATGAACTGATTGAAGCGTCTGAATCAGTCCTAGCGCAGCCACGAAACAAACCATACGGCGTGCAGGATGATTGCTCAGGTGCAGGAAGCCTCACATTGCCGAGAGCTAAGAGAGAAGCAGCAAAAGGACGCCAGTGCATTCGCATGCTCGATGTGAAGGTGAATGACATTGACCCTCTGATGTGTTGCGCAGCAGCCCTGCAGTTCGTGACGAGCATTGTTGTGCATGAGCAAGACCTTCACCAGCTACAAGTCACTTGCTCGAACGCGCTCACAGAGACGAAGCCGCATAGCAAATCAGTGGTGGTCATCAAAACACCAGAGAAGCTTTTCAGCCGGGTCAGTGAGGCTAATGATGAGAAATTTCAAAATACGATTAACCTTTATGGAAACTTCAACAAGCTCACTGAAAAGGTACTAAACAAACCAAAACACAGGAGGATTATCGTTTAAAGCTTGTATTTGAAAATAAAATGGTACGATGTTTGAAACAACTGAGAAATCAATGAACATCAATCATCATTACATTGCCATCAAGAAATTGGGTTTTACCCCGGAATACAAAAGTGGAAAAAGAAACGAAGGAAGATTCTATGCGCTGGACAGCAATGGAAATCGTCTAACGCGATACGTCGAGGTGATACACAGCAATAGCAAGATCGAAATAATCAAAAATCCTGTATTCGTGCCATTCACGAACAACACGAATGCGGATGTGGATGGGTTTTTCGTGAGGTCGGAAAGCACGCACGTCGCTAATGCTACTAAGGAATTGCTTGAAGCAATCAAAGCAGCGCTGGAGCACAACAAGATATTAGTTATAGAGTTAGCGAAAACACAGCTGCAAAACATTTAAATAAATACAGGATTATTTTACGTTAAGCCCTGTATTTAAAAAAATAAATGGTACTATATTCATATAGGAAAGAAATTATTCATTCCCAACAACAAAAATCGGAGAAAATATTATGTTAGTCAAAATCGAAAACTCAACCCAAGAAGAAAAAGCAGTAATAAAGGTTGCTTGCCCTTACGACGATAAGTTTATAAAAGGAGCTGGCAATTCTAGCGGGAAATTTAGTCACTCAGAAAACTGCTGGATATTCCCTGCCAGATCAGAAGCAAAAGCAAGAGCTTTGTTGATCGAGGTCTTTGGTACTGACGATACAGCCACAAGCCCAAAAATTGACGTTCGTGTGACATTCCCTTCAGTTTATTATGTTGATAAAGACGCTATAAGATTGGCAGGCAGATTGATCGCACGAGCAACGAGCAGAGATAGCAAAGCTGTTTTAGGTGATGACGTTGAATTAGTTGCAGGCTGGGTTCATGGCGGTGGTAGCGCAAAAAATTGGGATACAAGAACAAGTGAAGGATCAGTATACGAAATATTTGATTTTGAAGCGTCAAAGCTTGAAGCATTGCGTGCTTTGAATTTTATTGAGGTAGAAGTCATTGGCGGCGAACCAGTCAGCCAAGAAATTACTTTGAGGGAGATAGCGAATAACACCCCAATCGTAAGCATCACCGACTCAGTGACTGTGTTGAAATATGCTGCTTTGACAGCCACATTGAACAGCGAAACAAAAACAGTAGATTTTACTGGAGCCGAATTGCTAATGAGCAAAAAGGATTGGGAGGCAGCTTACGAAATATTCGAGAAGTTTGCTGTAAACCAAGCAGCTTAACCGCAGAAGACATTAATAGCCCATCAGGGCTTTTTTTGTTCCTGCTCAGAACTGATAGACCACCAGAGCTTTTTCCAAAAACCTGCCTTGGCTTTTTCCAATTCACCCTTCAGCGTTTTAATCTCATTGACCCTGTTCGTGTACGCCGTCCTATATTTTCCAAGCTCGACCTTCAGATCTTCAACGCTTTGAGTCAGCTCGGTGGTCGAAGCCTCAAGACCAGCCTTGTCCTTGTCCAGCAGACCTTTTACCTCGGAAAGCCCATCCCGCTCTTTACCCATAGCCTCAGCAAGCGATTCAGCCTCACGAAGCTTATTGAGAAGAAACGTGGTTTCGCGCTTATTTTTCTCGACCAGCGCCACCCGATCCTTCTCAGCTTGCCTTGCGTAATCTTCATGGAATCTGGTGCTCACCGGATCAGAGAGAACCCTGCAAAACAACTGATTTGAGGCTATATCAGTGATTTTCTGGTAGCCACGCTCGATGCTACCTTCGATGTCATTTTTATCGATGTACGTCTCGATATTTATGCTTTTGGCAATCTTGATTTCGATGATAGGAATTCCGTGGTCACGGAAATCGACGACCTTGTGCATGCTGCATGGGTTCGAGTAGCAGACCTCAATTGCCAGCTTCCCGCCCCACTTCTTGTAGTAAGGATTGTCCGATGTGAACTCGCCATACAGGTCAGGAACGTAGACATTGCCATTCCCAAATCTCAGCCGGGTTTCCTCGGCAACGAGGCGGGTGAACGTGAACGGAACGACCTCATCACCAATCTTGAAATTGATCGTTTGAAGCTGAGAGAGAATGGCAATCAGGTAGGCGTGAGGAAGTGTTTCGCCGTCGCTATCACCAGAGCGTGAAGCCGGTTCGGCGCTTTTGTAACGAAAATATCCGTTCTTAACCGCAAACATCTCCCGGCGGTATTTCTCTCGCCATTGGGTACTGATGAAGGTCAGAGAGCTGAACTGCTGGGGGTTTTCGCGCTTCATCTTGAGGACTTGCCAGACGAAGAAAAATTTTAGCCGACCGTCCTCAAGAGTGACATAACCGTCAGAACACTTTGCATACGCCCAAATCTTCATGCCTCTCCCTTACCATGAAACGCTCCAGGACTGACCATACCAGCGCCTGAGAGCGTTTCAAAGCAAGGCATGCCATTAGTAGCCCAAGGTGTCCTTGGTCTGCTTGCAGGTCGCTAAACGACCACGAATCTGACCAGTGAGCATACGTGTCTGCATCGACTGGTAGGCTTGGGTAGTGCCGTACTGCTGCTTCACAGCTTCGAGCTTGTTCTTCGCCTCGGTCATCTGTGTTACGCAGTCATTAATGTCCTTCTTCGATAAGGTTCGCGTCCCAGCGTCATTGGACGTGCCCTGTGGACGATTCTCATACATCTTCTGGACTTCTGTGAGGCTTGCCAGCGCAGCGGCTTCATCCTCAGTGCTTGCAGCCAATACAGACCCGCACATCACCAATCCAACCATTCCTGCTACACACTGCTTGATCAATGGAATCTCCCTTTGTCATTGATGGGTTTTCCTATCCTAACGGCAGAGGTCAGCTACGGGCTACCTACGAAGCCTACCCTACACAATGCAAGCCATAGGCTATCATCAAGAAATGCTGCGCCCTGAAGGCACTCAGCTAGAACCCGTACAGCTTACAAACAAGGGATGTGTAATGAGCAAGGTTTACCCCATAGAAGACGCTGTTCCGATGCCTCCAGATGAGGACGAGAAAAAACAGGAAAAGAAGGTTCTAACTAAGGACGAAAAGATTGAGAAGGAGAAAAAAGAGCTACTATCCTCGGTAGCTGCTGCTGACTTTTCATCCCTGAAACCTAGAGTTGCTTACGTCTTAAACCTATACCCTCACACTCGGAATAGCGACATTTCGCTCTCACTCAAATACTGGGAAATATTCCAACCAGACCTTTACAAAGAAAGCGGGATTCTACCAAAAGACCTCTTCAAGCTGGAAAGGCTTCATTACATAGTCCGTGCCCGCGCTAAAATACAAAATGAGTACGAACTATTTTTAGCGGACACTGAAATCAAGAAAAGCCGTAGAAGAAATGAAGAGAAAATGGAAGGTGCAGTCATTGATGACTCCCCACCAGTCAAAAAGGTACATATCTTCGCTGATGAAACGGGTAAAACCCATCGCTACGTCATGGTTGCTTCAGTGTGGGTTCTCAATGGCAGAGCAGTGTTCGCCATAAGTAAAGCAATAGCCGAATGGAAAGCTAAATCAGTTTGGAAAAACCGCGAAATCCATTTCACGAAATTCGGCAAGAGCGACTATGAAACGCTGAAATCATACCTAGCGGTGATTTTAGAGAATCGTGAGTATCTAGGATTTAAATACATAGCAGTTGAACGTTCAAAAACAAACCGTCCAATTGAAGAAACAATTCTCAAGCTGCATGAATTGATGCTAGCGCGGGGCGCTGCCCATGAGCTGGAAAGCGGAAGGATAGATCTGCCGCGAGAGATGGAGGTAACGGTGGATGAAGAGCAATCGCTGGACTCCTTTGTGATTTCTGACCTTAGAGACCGAGTAGGAGAAACCTTCAACAAGAAGTACGACGAAAAACTGCAACTGACCTCATTGCAGACCGCCTCTTCCAAAAATAGCGCTTTGATACAGCTAGCTGACGTAATCGCGGGAGCGATAGGACGGATACTCAACCACGAAGGAGAACGTAATTTTAAAGACGATATGGCAGACCTCGTAGTTCAAATGCTGGATCTGAAAATTGAAGAAGGGGACATTGACGGACTCGATTCAGCGGCGCGATTCAACGTCTGAGGCACAGGGGGGAGGCATGCTTAGGATGCGAGTATGCCCATCAGCGCCCTGCCACTTGCAAGGGTTCAGCATCCTCACCGAGCAGAACCCTCAAGACGTTCGTTTTTTCAGATTCCAGCATCACCAAAGGATCGCCGCATACAGCCAGATCCAGCGATGGCAGCCCGTGCCACACATCAGCATCTCGCGTAGGAGCGTGGTCTGCAGGCAGCCCAGCGTTGGAAGGACTGTTGATGGAGAAGATCGCTACGCACGCCACGGCGAGCCGCGCCACACGGGAAATGTGGACACGAATCATGGCTGAACCTCACGCTCGACGTTTCTAAAATCCTTTCGAGCAGCATTTATTTTTGCCAGATGATCCTTAATTTTCTTCTCATCAGTCTCACGTTTTAATCGAGCATTTGTCTTAGCTATTCTTTCCTCTGCTGCTTTTCGCAGTTTTAACGAGTAGAAAATGCACACCAAAGCAATAGCCACAATTCCCGCGTAAGCGAGTGCGCTTTTTAAACCAACCGTTGACAGGAGAAATATCATAGTAAATGGAAAAACTATGGTTAAAGGAAGAAAACGTTGGTGCTTATGATATTCCTTGTCAGGCTCAGCCCTTTCTAAATTAATCATTTTTCATTGAATTTGTTTACCATATTATACCATGTCACTATCCGTAATGAGCCTATGAAAAAAAACAAAACCCCTTTCGGGGCTTGTCATCACTCAGCATCTCTTTTCTTTGTACCATCACCAGATTGCGGAACAACTGGATTTTTAGGTACATCACTGAATTGTCTTCTTAAATTTTCTTTTTCCTTATCTGAATAATTCCTCACAGCATTTGGTATAGCTTGAGTTCCCTGCTGCAATACCATCTGGTATGCACTCACCATCTGAGGATTTGTCATTATCGTAACGACTTGCTGATACGTATTGTCATCATGAGCGCTGCTTTGCTGAGTCAAGGCTTCCATGATTTCCGTGTGATAGGTTTTCATCGCTTTCACAAAAGAAAAGTAAATCCAAAGCAATCCAATCGCCACCATGATTGAGGCTACGATTTGAGCCATCAAGCTACCATCGCCCATCGTCAAGATGCTCCAGATAAGCCTTTTCGGTACGAAATTCTCTAGCATGAAGCCAAGGAAATTATAGACGATAACGAATGCTGGGATTAATAAAGCAACCTTCAACAATCTCATACCCAACTGCTTTAGGTAATCAGCACTCGCTTTGTCGTCATTGGCAATCAATGCTCGGAGCAACAGGTAAGGTGCATAAATCCCTTTTAAAATAGCCACTTCCCAGCTAAACATGATTATGACGCTGATCATCAAAAATATCTTAACAATCGGTAGGAAGTACAAGCAGAAGATTCCCACTCCATAATTCATATACGCTACCGGCAATAACCCACCAGCTATTACCAACGTCCCGTAAACCGCAGCCATGAAAATTACCGTACCGGCAGACCAAGCTAGCTTTAACCACTTCACACTGCTTTTATCAGCCACACCAGCAGTAGAAGCTTCAAGAACAGTAGGAACCATGTCTTTCGCTTCTTTTACGGCTTTCGCCACTACGTATGCTCCAATTACTTTATTAGCGTAATCGATAGATTCTCGACCCATCAGCCTCATGCCGGTCTCAAAGTTTACCGTTGGATTTCCTTCGCACACGCTTGGATCATTCTTACATTCAGTTGCACCGTCATACATCGATTTGCCTTGATCCATCCCGCCTAAAAGCTTAATGGAATTGCTCTCGACAGACAGGAGGCTACCCACAAGCTTCGCAACGTTGAACGCGCTTTCAGCCGATTGGTCGCTAAGCAATGAGGACGGAGCAACGTTCGTCACGGAGGAAATCATTAACATACTGAAAGGTAAAACAGGGAAAGAGTCGGCAACCCATTTCAAATCTTCATTGGACAAATCAATGTCATTGGTCCCTCTCAACATCGAGAGGTTGACGAAATTATAGTTCTGGATACCGCTGTTCTTGAACGTAAAATACAAGCTACTATTCAGGGTACGGGATTTAACTTGTTGCGCGTTGAGGTAGTTGGAAACCGTTACGTCAGACAATCCAAGCCCTAATACACCTTCTTTCACTTGAAGCCATACAGCGTATTTCAAAGCGCCTTCGTGAGCTTTATCGCCTGCAAAGGAGTCCTTTATCCCGAGGTAAATGCTTTCATCCAAAACAGACTTTGCTAATGAACCAGCTAAAGCTTCCATCTTGAAATTTTCGGCGTCCTCGGAATTTTGTGTACCAAGCACTTCAATTCTATGAGTCGCAGCATTAATTTCAGCACAAGCCAAATTCAATCCAATCAGTTTGTTGTTTCTAATGAAATCGCTCATTAGCGTTTCGCCGGGAATCTCATTGAATCGTTGCACCATCATTGCCGCGTTGATGTATGTGTAGGAGTCTTCAGTACACACAGCAGATCTGAATGGCAACACGATCTCTTTTCTAATCCAGTCCTGCTGGGCGCGAATCAGTTGACCATCGCTAGTCATGTCATGACCACGCGCACCAGCAAAAATCGTTGCACCAGCTACGCCAGAAATCACGTCATACGTTTGAGGCATCGTTGCCTGAATTTCGTCGTACTTGATTGTGTCCGCACGAATACTGGTAGCCGCACTGCTGTATTTTTTACGTATGGCATCCACCACCGCCTTCACAGCCGGGTTCGCTGAGACGTTCGTGGTATCAATCGCTCCAGCTTTTAGCTGCTCCTTGATGACCGTTTTCAGTGTGCCTAACTCAGGCACATACTGAGGTCCAAGCGTCTCTGCAGATTGCTTCTGTGCAGAGCGAAGCATGTTCATCATCGTCCCGTCATTCAGGCTCTCACCACCAGCCTGCTGCTCAACGTTCTCACCATTCGATCCAATCTCAACAGAACCGTAAACCGTCTCGAAACCATACGCATCGCGGTATTCAGGGCTGTACTGAGCTTTTTTCGTGAGCGTGTAACGACGCCCCATATTGAACCCGTTGATGATATTTGAAAGGTTTGAGGTCACGTCAAAATTCAGCTTGGTCTCTTTGTTAAGCTCAATTGTTAGGCTTCCTTGCTTCACAGCTTCTTCAAGAGCTTCGTCCTTGGTCAGGCTATTCGACCCGAAGAATGTGCCCTGTACCTTCGTCATGCGCGGATGATTGAACTGGAAAAGTGCTTGTGTCGTTACGTCCTCTTCTGCCGCCATTTTGATCTGGCTCGCGTTGTTCGCACTGAGCATGAACTTCTCAGTCACTTCCAGAGAATTCTTGAGCTTTCCGGTTTCGAAAGTGGAATGGACCTTTCCTGCAATCTGCCCATTCGCCATGAAAATCCCAATGGTAGGGAAATACATGATGATTGCACCGCCGAACAAAAGGTAAATCGCGACCAACAGCACAGCGAAAAGCCTCACAGGGTATTTAGCAACCGTCTGCAACGGATTCCCTGTTTTAGCGCCTTCAATCAACACTCTGACGATCAGCCAAGCAGCGGCAGGAATCAATATCATAGACAAAAGCAAAAGCAACGAAGCCATCATAGACGACAGCGCGTTGTTTTCAGGGTAGACAGCATCGAATCCAGCATCCTTTAAAGTAGGTTTCAACGGAGCAAAGCTATCGCCCTCAGTGCCGAACAATGCAACTAGCGGCGTGAAAGCGGAATCTTCATTACAGATGAACCCATAATCATTTTCGTAAGGAGTGGAATCAAAGTTTTCGACGTTCTTCAATCCCGGCTGCAAGCTGCAGATAGGGGATGTCTTCATGTTCCATAGAAGAGCTGATTGCGCATTTGCTTGAGCGCCCGCGCTGAGAAGCACCGTGAGCATGATTAGACGGATTAGGTTACGCATTTTGTCGTTTGTAGTTATGTGCTCTTATTATACCATTTTGACCGACGGAATTTAGGCGTTAAAAAACCGACCATTTCTGGTCGGCTAATTTAGCTAGACCTCAACCCTCAGACTGCATGTTTTTGATCATTGCATCCAGTATGGCGTTGTGAAACTCGTGAAATGGAACATCATCGCCAAAGCGCTTTAATTCGATTCGTACAAGCTCGTGCTTTTCTACTGGCTGGGACTTCTTGTAGCAGATTGCTCCGAAGAGCAAACCGTAGAATAATATTGTGTAAGGCAAAGTTTTTGATTTGTCAGATTTAGTCATTTTAGTAAAATTTGGTTTATACCTGAATTATACCAAATCGCTTTCATTCAATTTACCATTAACTAAAATATTTCGCACACAAAGAAGCCAGTCATCTGCCGCCTCATTTATTAGGTAATTTCAGATTGGTTAGTCATCAAGCTTAATGGCAAATCACACGACAGATAATGACCAATGGAAATGAAAACAACTAACGCAAGCCATTTCGATGCGAAAAGCATATACCTGCGTTTCTTCACCCTCTCCTCAAACTCCTCATCAAACTCAAAATAGGTGTGCACTATTTCGTTGAAAAGCCACAAGGAGCCAATCACAAAAGATAAAGAAGTGAATGTGCCGCCTACAAATCTAAAGAATTTGGCAACGTCTGTTATGGTTTGATCGTACCCAAGCAGCACTGAACAGCAGTTTATCCAAATGAACAGCGCAACCCAAAAATACACTTGCAAGGATGCCTTGATGATTTTCCTCCAGGTGACTACACCCCATATCCCACTCTCTTGATATTTATTCATATTTTTATTATTTGGTTATAGTCGAATTATACCAAATTGAGACCAGCCAATTTACCGTTAAGGAAAAATAATGAAGCAAAAAAATCGAAGCTACTCGGCTTCATCTACGAACCTGTATTCCCACTTAGTTTCATAATAATCCCCCATGAAACTTGGAGCCATAGCACGAACACGGATAGGCAATTGGTGTATTTGGCGATGTAGCACGACGTTCTGAGTCATGCCCCTTGAGAAACAAAGGTATTTCACGTCTAGGATTCTATTGAAGTGAGAATCTATGGATTCTATACGCATCAGGCTCAGGTCATCAGGTAAGCTCTTCTCTATCAGCTTCTTCACTTCTCGTTCTTGTTTTATTTCATTTAGTGAACGTTCATCTCTCCAGTCTCTATCCATATCGATCAAATTGTTATCCAACAATTATACCATTTGAAAACAAGAAACCCG
>Ga0182007_10002142_pt1 | contig 10067 bp, 9 predicted proteins | sample Sormic07211113_1_FD_123023 | JGI IMG/M metagenome (GOLD analysis project Ga0182007, IMG submission 123023) | Rhizosphere microbial communities from Sorghum bicolor, Mead, Nebraska, USA - 072115-113_1 MetaG | ecosystem: Host-associated > Plants > Roots > Rhizosphere | place: USA: Nebraska... | reverse complement strand
TCACCTGGTCCACATTCACCCCGCGGCGGACCAACTCCTCGGAAACGAGGATCGGTGCGGCAGCCTTGGAGGCCAGCACATCCTTGGCACTCAATTGCGGGCTGCCCAGGTCGGTGCGTGACAGTTGCAGCCGGGCAACTTCCAGCGGCAACCCGGATTCGTCGGCCAACAGTTTGGCCAGCTCTTGCGGATGCTCCAGCGACCACGCCCGGGCCTGTTCGTAGGCGGCGAGCACGGTGTCGATGGTCTGCGGATGCTCCTGGGCATATTTCTCCGTGACGCTGACCACGCCGTAACTGTTGAAGGCGGGGTTGCGATACATCAGGCGCGACCCGGCCTGTACTTCGCTGGCGGCCATGTGCGGGTCGAGGCCGGCCCAGGCGTCGACGTCGCCTTTTTCCAGGGCGGCGCGACCGTCCGGGTGTTGCAGGTGCACCAACTCCACATCGTCTTTTTTCAGCCCTGCCTGTTGCAGGCTGCGCAGGGTGAACAGATAAGGGTCGGTGCCCTTGGTGGCGGCGATCTTCTTGCCCTTGAGGTCGGCGATGGTCTTGATTGGTGAATCCTTGCGCACCACCAGGGCCGTCCATTCGGCGCGGCTGTAGACATACACCGATTTGATCGGACTGCCGTTGGCCCGGCTCAGCACGGCGGCAAGGCTGGCGGACGAAGCGAAGTCGACGCCGCCGCTGTTGAGGTATTCCAGGGAGCGGTTACTGCCCTGGCTCAGCACCCAGCTGACCTTGGTCTGGGGCAGGGCCTTTTCCAGATAACCGAAGTGCTTGAGCACCAGGCTGACCGGCGAGTAATAGGCGTAATCCAGATGCACTTCGGCCGGAGGGCTTTCTGCGGCCAGGGTCATGGACGGCAGGCCCAGCGCCAGGACGCAGGCGCTGATCAGGTATCTGGCGCGGGCCAGGGAGAAGCGGACGTCGGGTTTCATGGAACAGCTCCAGACAAGGCGGCGAGAAGGCAATGTTCTTATTTCCGAAAGATCGGACCGCGAGAGAAATCCCGCTTGAAAGGAATATTGCAGGCTCTGTGCCACAGCCCGGGAAAGGGTGGTTTACGGGCGTTGCCATGGAATAAGGGCTTCAGGGAAATGTTGCCCAGCCAACAGTCTGTTGCCGCGCTGTTGCGCCATCAACATCGGCTGCCTGTGATCATGAGCTTATGCGATAAAAGAATTTAGAATGTGAATTACAAGGACGTTATGTTCTATGAAACTCACTCAGGAAAGTCTTCATGAAGGTCTCCCGATCCCTGCGCCGTCTGCTCCTCAGCACCTTGTTCGCCGCACCTTTGGTCCAGGCCGCCGAGCCGTTGGTACTGCACGTTGGCGACCAGAACTATTACAACGTACGGGCTTCGGTGGAGGCCTCGGGCGTGCTTGAAGGCGCTGCCTACCGTGTCGACTGGAAACATTTCCAGGCTGCCGCGCCGCTGGCCGAGGCGCTGAATACCGGCGACCTGGACCTGGGTTTTCTTGGCGATTCAGGTTTTCTGTTTTTGGCGGCCAAGCAGGCGCCAGTGAAGTTGATCGGGGTTTCGCGGCAGAACCCGGACACTATCGCGTTGCTGGTGCCCAAGGACTCGCCGGTCAAGACCATCGCCGACCTCAAGGGCAAGAAAGTCGCCTATTGGCCCGGTGCCTGGAGCCAGCAACTGACCTTGCGCGCCCTGGAGCAGGCCGGCCTGCCGGAGAATCATGTCGAATTCATCAAGCTGATGCCGATCGATGCGGCTGCGGCGTTGCCCCAGGGCAGCATCGATGCCTTTCCGGTGTGGGAACCCTATATCTCGCAACAGATCCTGTTTTCCGGCGCCCGGCCAATCCTGACGGCGAAAAACCTCATGCCCGGCCTCAGCGCCATTGCCGCTTCGACGTCGGCCATCGACAGTAAGCGCGAAGCCATCGCCGATTTCCTCGGGCGCGTGAAGCAAGCCCGCGCCTGGGTCGACAACCACACGGATGCATACGCCGACCTATGGGCGCAAAAAGCCAATCTCGACCAGAACGTCTCACGCCATTGGTTGCGCCAGGCCCACATGAGCGTCGGCCCGGTGGACCAACAGGCTGCCGCCGACCTGCAAAGCACGGCGGACTTCCTGTTCAAGGTCAAGGCGCTGCCGGTCCCGCTGGCTACCTCCGGGATTATCGACACGTCCTTCAGCCAGGCCTTGAGCGAATAAACCGGGTCATTCCGGATCAGGGCACCAGTACGGCTTTTGTGCTGCTGCCATGGGCGATCAGTGCGTACTGGGCCTTGCCGTCTGCCAGGGGGATTTCAAGGATATCCGTGGGGGCGTCGATGACGCCTGCCTCGAAGTGGCGGCCAAATTCTTCAAGCCTCCGGGCGCAATCGGTATTGTCGTAGAGCAGCGAGTCCCCGCCGATCAAGACGCCGCCTTTGCGATAGAGCGCCAGGGCAGGGAAGTGCACCATTCCATCTGGCGGGGCGGCAATGATCGCGATGCGACCGAAGTTGGCCAATGCCGATACCGCTTCTTGCAACCAGAAACCGGTGGTGTCGAAGATGACCTGCGCGCCTGCGGGAAACACGGCTTTGACCTGCTCCGCAAGGTTGCCGGCTGCACTGGTCACGATGCTTTTTAGCACAAGTGCGCAGGTGTTGGAGCCTGGCTGGGTCAGCCCGTCAGAGCTTGCTTGGGGCGATTGTGCCGCCGCCATCGCGAGCAGGCTCGCTCCCACAGTTTTCCGGGGTGATAGTGAGACTCGAGAGACACCCTCGATCCCCTGTGGGAGCGAGCCTGCTCGCGATCGCGGCGGCTCAGGTCATAGGATTGAATGTTGCGCCGATGACTACGCCGCTTCCGCCGCCATCGCCGCCTTAACGCTGGGGCGTGCGGCGATTCGCGCCATGAACGAGGCCAGCACCGGCCAGTCCCCGATCTGGATATTGAACGACGGCAACCAGTTCAAGACGGTGAACAGATAGCCGTCGGCCAGGCCGAAGGTGCCCATCAGGTAATCCTGTTGTTCAAGAGCCTGGCTGAGGTAGTCCAGGCGCCTGAACAGTCTTGCCCTGAAGATGGCTTTGGTCGGCTCGGCGATATCGGCGTTGAATAGAGGGGCACATCCGCTGTGGATCTCGGAACTGATGAAGTTCAACCACTCCTGCAGGCGAACCCGCTCCCAGGTGCCATTGGCTGGCGCCAGCTTGTTTGCGGGGACCAGGTCGGCCAGGTACTGGACGATGGCGGGCCCCTCGGTCAGGACATTCCCGTTATCCAGCACCAAGGCGGCCACGTAGCCCTTGGGGTTGATGTCCAGGAAATCGAGGCCGTCGGCGGTTCGCTTGGTCTTGTTGTCGACTCGAATCAATTCAAAGGGCAAGCCCAATTCGCGCAGCACGATGTGTGGGGACAATGAGCAGGTCATGGGGGCAAAGTACAGTTTCATCGTTTTCTCGAGGACGGGGGACGTGCCGCCAGAATCCGTGAGGGAAGGAACATTTTCAAAGGACATCTTCAGTGCTAGCGTATGACAAAATCTCATGAGCAAGACGATCCTCCATGGCCAACCAAATCCCTTCCCTCAATGGCCTGAAAGCATTCGAATCAGCCGCCAGACACATGAGCTTTACCAAAGCCGCGCAAGAGCTGAATGTCACTCAAACAGCCATAAGCCACCAAATTCGCCGGCTCGAAGATGAGTTGGGCGTGCGCCTGTTCTTGCGGCTCAAGGATGGCCTGGCCCTGACAAACGAAGGTCATGCCTATTTTCCTGGCGTTCGTGCGGCGTTCCAGGAGTTGCGCTATTGCACGCAGACGTTGCTGGAGAGTCGCAATAACAGCGTGTTGACGATCAGTACCCTGGTTTCATTTGCCTCCAAATGGCTGTTGCCGCGCCTGGCGTCTTTCCAGCAGGCATTCCCCACTATTGATGTGCGCGTCACGGCGTCCACCGAATGGGTGGATTTTCGTCAGGGCGGCGTCGATGCGGCCATTCGCTACGGTCATGGGGGCTGGAAGGGGATGCGGGCCGACTGGCTGATGGCCGATGAAATCTTTCCGGTGTGCAGCCCCAGGCTGCTGCAGGGGCCAACGGCTTTGAAGAACCCGGAGGATCTGGCCCAGCACACGTTGTTGCAGGTTAGCGGGGTGACCGAAGACGACTGGAGTTCATGGTTGAGTGCCGCTGGCCAACCGAAAAAACTGGCCGAAGGCAGCCGGTTGACGTTCGACCTCGCCATGATGGCCGTGCAGGCTGCCGTAGACGGACTGGGGGTCTGCATCGGACGTTCCACTTATGTCGAGGATGACCTGAAGGCAGGACGACTGGTAGCCCCCTTCGATCTGCGATTGAAGTCTGATCTCGGCTTCTATTTCGTGAGTCCCCATGACATGGCCGACTCCCCGAAAGTACAGGCCTTTAGAACCTGGTTGATGGATTCCGTGGGTTTTGGTGCAGAAAAGTGATTAAAGCGTACCGTTCAGTCTCCAGCCAGCGAGCCGATATAAATTAAGAAGGTCCGGTTACTTTCAGGGTCCACCGAGGGTACGTCATGTTTAATAAGAAACTAAAAAATGAACTGGCGGCTAGGACGGCCGAATTGGCAACATACAAGGGACTGGTTGGCGCCTTGGAGCGGTCGATGGCGGTTATCGAGTTCAGCCCCGATGGCAAGGTCCTTCGGGCGAACGAGAATTTCCTGAGCACGATGGGCTACCGTGCGGATCAATTGGCGAACCTGTCCCACAGGGATTTCTGCACCCCGGCGCTGGCGAGTAGCGCCGAATACCGTGAATTCTGGAACCAATTGCGCGCCGGCCAATTCGTTTCCGGTACGTTTCAGCGCCGCAGTGCGTCAGGCCAGAATGTATGGTTGGAAGCCAGCTATAACCCGGTAATGGACGAGCAAGGCCGCGTCGTGAAGGTGGTCAAGTACGCGCTGGATGTCACTGCCAGAGTGTCCAGTGAGGCCGAAACCCGTGGCCGGCTGGCTGCACTCGATCGTGCCATGGCGGTGATCGAGTTCGACCTGGGTGGCAACATCCTGACCGCGAACGACAACTTCATGAACGTCATGAATTACACATTGGCAGAGCTCAAGGGCAAGCATCACCGGATGTTCTGCGAGCCAAGCCTGGTGGGCAGCGCGGAGTACAGTGATTTCTGGCGTCGTCTCAACGCGGGTGAGTTTTTCAGCGGTCAATTCAAGCGTCTCGGCAAAAACGGCAAGGTCGTCTGGCTGGAGGCCAGCTACAACCCGGTCTACGACGCCGAAGGCAAGTTGTGCAAGATTGTGAAGTTCGCCAGTGACATCAGCGAACGGGTGGAGAAATTCGAAGAGGACTCCCGCGGCGCTTCCCGTGCGTATCACATCTCCGCCGAAACCGAACGGGTGGCCGAACAGGGCGCCCAGGTGATCCACCAGACCGCCAAGGAGATGCGCGAGATTGCCGACAACATCGGCGCCTCCGCGCGTCTGGTTGGGCAACTGGGGGCGCGTTCGGAAGAGATCACGGCCATCGTCAACACCATTCGCGGCATTGCCGACCAGACCAACCTGCTGGCCCTCAACGCGGCCATCGAGGCTGCGCGCGCTGGCGATCAGGGAAGGGGCTTCGCGGTGGTGGCCGACGAGGTCCGGCAACTGGCCGGGCGCACCAGTCGCTCCACCTCGGAGATTGCCGAAATGATCGGCATGATCCTCTCTGAAACCCGCGATGCCGTCGCGAGCATGAACGTGACCCATGAGGGCGCCTTGCGCGGTGTCACCCTGGCGGACCAGGCCGGATCGGTCATCGTGCAGATCCGGAACGGGACCACCGATGCCCTCGATGCGGTGAGCATGTTCGCGTCCAAGCTCGACGAGTCCGAGGTGATTCCCAAGACGGCTATCGGCTGGGTGGGTTGACGTGAGCTGAGGCCTCGCCCTTGCGATCCATGCGCTTGACCAATTCAAGCAGTACCGAGCGCAGCTCTGGTGGTCGCACGGGCTTGGCCAGCACCGAGATATTCAGGCTTTGCAGTGATTGGCGGATCCGCTCGATCTCATGCCCGGTGATGACCAGCGCCGGGACCTGCCAGCCGCGCTGTTCGCGTATCGCGGCGATGCACTCGGAGCCTGAGATTCTTGTGCCCAGGTCGAAATCGGCGATGACGATGTCGCAATCACTGGCCAAGCCCTCGCCGTCGCTGTGGGCCTCGACCTCGCAGCCCCATTTTTCCAGCAGCGCCGAGGTCGCCATCAGCACGTTGGCGTCGTCTTCTACCAGGCACACCCGCAAACCGTCCAGGCGATTCTGGACGGGCACGACCTTGGGCACTGTGATACGTGGTATCGCTGGTTCCAGGCCGCTGATCGCAACCCTGGTGCCTTGTCCGACCTTGGAGCGAATGAGTATGTCGACGTCGAGCATCTGGCTGATGCGCTTGACGATGGACAACCCCAGGCCGAGACCCTCGACATCTTTGTCGCGCACATGACGCACGCGGTAGAACTCCTTGAACACTTCGGGCAAATGTTCGGCGGCAATGCCCCGTCCCTTGTCGTAGATCACCACGGCCAGGCGCTTGCCCTGGCGACGTACACCGATCAGCACAGGTTGGCCGGGTGCGTACTTGAGGGCGTTGGACAGCAGGTTCTGGACCATCGTGGTCAGCAAACCGGGATTGACGTTGACCCAGTGAGGACAGGCGCGCAGACGTAGTTCCACGCCGGCCCAACGGGCCGCCTCGGTGTTTTGCTTGACCACGTCTTGCAGCAATTGGCCCAGGTGTACGGTGTCGGCCTTCGGCATCAGTTGGCCGTGATCCAGGGTGTAGATATCGAGGATCGAGCGGAACAGTTGCGATACGGTGTGCAGCGAGCGGTCGATGTTGTCCACCAGCCGCAACTCTTCCAGCCCCAGCCTGGCGTCACGCAGGCAGGCGGTGAACAGGCCGATGGAGTGGATCGGTTGGCGCAGGTCATGGCTGGCCTGGGCCAGGAACCGTGACTTCTCCTGATTGGCCGAAATGGCTTCTTCGGAGGCAATGCGTGTGCGCTTGAGCAAAATGTGCGCGTAGGCTGGCACCACGATGGTGGTGACGATCAGCATCAGGAACATGTAGGGCTGTGTACGCCAGAATGGGTTCAGCCAGAAAATCAGCACCAGGGTCGACAGCGCGATAACGGTTGCCAGCGCCAGGTAGCGCGAGCCGAAGCGCATGCCATTACCCAGCGTGACCCAGAGCAGCGCTGCGTAGATCGGCAGTGCGCTTTCACCTCCTAGCACCATGGCGAACGCGATGCCCGTGTAGTCATGCAGCATCGAGAAAAGGCGTCGCCAGAAGAAGTGTCCTGGCCAGCGCTTGATGATCATGCGCAGGAATACCGAGGCGACGATAAACGTCACGATGTAGACGATGATGGGCACGTAGCCTGTGGCACCACCGGGATGGATACTGGCCAATACGGCGATATACAACAGCGCACAGGCGCTGACGATCAGGCGCAACGTGGCCTGGTCGAGTTCACTGTTCTTTTCCACTGGCTTTCGAACCTCATGAGCGTCTGATGCCTTGAGCAAGCGTAGCGGCTAGCCCATCCGTGCTATTCAGAATTGTTGCCCGAGCCGGGATACTCCAGGGGGGTATTACCACTCAGGACGTCGGGAGAGTACATGAACGGAGTCTTTCGTTTTTTCAGTGTGATCAGTGCCACGATGCTCTGCGCCTCGGTGGCCCATGGGGGGAGCCAGGCGTGCACGATGGAAGGCAAGATGACCGTCATGGGGCAACACATCGAGGCGAAGGACTGCGTGCAGGCGAGCGATAAGCAGCCGGTGGCCAAGTTCCGCTCCAGCTGTGAATCCTTCGCCAACATGCCGGTCGCGCTTGGCGGCGAGGCGGGCAAGATCACCTACTCGCAAACCTGCCCGGAGAATCCCCAGGGCATTTGCTCGAATGTGAACGGGCAGGGCTTGGACTTCTATTACTACAAGCGTACCGCTGAACTGCTGGACAGTACTCGCAAGGGTTGTGCTTTGAGCGGGGGTACCTGGAAGGGGTGAGCGATGAGGGTTGGGGGCAGGCTTGATGCTGCCCCCAACGGGCGATGCCATTGCGTTAGTAGACCCTGTAGTACTTCACGACGTCATCGACGAAATAGATGGTCAATACCGAACCCTGGGTCTGGCTTTGGCCCGTTTTCGTGCCGGTCACGCTGCTCACGTCGTTGGCCACGGTTTGTGCCTTGGACAGTTGTGCCGAGGTGTCGTACATCTTCTGGCGCGTCTCGGTCGACACGTACTTATTGGCCAGCTTCATGTATTTATCCAGACCCTCATCACTCTTTTCATAGGTCCAGTTCGACTCGTTGCTGGTACTGGTCGAATTGAGTTCTTCATTGGTCGGCGCGCCGAACATCTGTGTGATCTGGCCTTTTGTCGTCTTGCCCGGAATGATCGTTTGCTTGAGGTAAGCGACGTCGTATTTCTTGGCGCCCTGATTCAAGGAGCTCATCAAGTTACCCAAGTCACCGGTGTTTGCACAACCGTTGAGTACGCCCGCCAGCACGCACAGCGCCAATCCATTTTTAAGTGTTTTTCCATATTCGAAGGACATGATGACTTACCTTGAGTTAATGTCAGGACCATTCCATTTCAACCGGGTGACGGTGAAGTTGACCCAGCATTGCGCCGCCTACCGATTTATTTGAGTAATAGGCTTCGCACGCCAAAACGTTTCAATAGGCACAGTGATACTGCACGGCGTATGGCGCGTTGGCTTTTATGTCTGGCTGTTCGAACAGCCTTTTTATGGAGCGTCCACAGCTTAGGGGGGAGTACTGGGCGAAGCTATAGTACAAGTGTGCTATGGCCTTGGAGGCGGGCAAAGAGGATAACGCTCAATTAATATTGCGGCGGCATATATTTAATTGTCTTGTTTTTCCGACCATCCGCCATTACTGGGGAAATTGGAAAATTGCGCCGCGGCCGCCGCGCGTGTGGGGACACCCAGGGATTTGAGCAGGCTTGAGACATGGATGCGCACCGTGAAGGGGGAAATGCCCAAGTCCCGCGCGATCTCCTTGTTGGTCTTGCCGGCGGCGATCAAGCCAAGCACTTGCCGTTGGCGCGTGGTCAGTTGGGAAAGTGCATCGTCCAGGATCGAGTTTTCGGCCTGGTACTTCACTACCACTTCGCCTTCGCGTATTGCCATGATGGCGTCGGCAATACCGGCGGGGTCGATATTCTTGCCGATGAAACCATCGGCACCCAGGGCCATCACCTGGGAAATAACCTCGATGTCATCCACCATTGAAACCACGATGATCGAGGTGCGTTTGAATTCACTGCGCAGTTGGCCTATGACTTGCAAAGATTTGATCCCAGGGAAACGCAAGTCGAGTATCAGGGAGTCCACTTCCACCCCGGAGCGTGCCAGCGCCAATACTTCGTCCAGATTGCCAGCTTGTTCTATGGTTGCAGTTGGCAGAAGTCGTTCAATGGTCCTGAGCATTCCTTCGCGAAACAAAGGATGGTCATCTGCAACAATTACTCTGCACGTCATGCTTCAGATCCTTCTGATCTTCAAGTCCGCGAATCGTAACCTAAACTACCCCCTCGGGTTTCAAGTTTGATACAACCTTTCATGTTGGAATAATCCTGTGACCATGACGGAAAAGAATAGCGAGCTTGATCAGGCTACGTTGAGATTGACGGTCGGGGCCTGTGCTTCACTCTACGTCATAGTGGTGGCCTGTCTGGCCAGTGACTTCGATACCTACGTACCGATCCTCTGGTACATGACGTTTTTCTTCGGCGTCGCGGTCCCGCTGCGCATGGCGGTCAAGCGCTGGCCCGGGCACTTCTTCCTGCGTCGGCTTTTTGCCATGACGCTGGATTATGCAAGCCTCGCTTTCGCCTTGATCGTGGGTGGAGAGGGCACGCTGCCGGTGTACGCGGCAGTGCTCTGGGTCACGTTGGGCAATGGCATGCGTTTCGGCTCGCGCTACCTGGCGCTGGCAACCGCTATCGCGCTGTCGACCTTGGGGGTGATTTTCCTGCTCACGCCGTTCTGGCGTGGCCAGCCCTACCTGTTCCTGACGTTG
>Ga0182007_10002141_pt1 | contig 10070 bp, 9 predicted proteins | sample Sormic07211113_1_FD_123023 | JGI IMG/M metagenome (GOLD analysis project Ga0182007, IMG submission 123023) | Rhizosphere microbial communities from Sorghum bicolor, Mead, Nebraska, USA - 072115-113_1 MetaG | ecosystem: Host-associated > Plants > Roots > Rhizosphere | place: USA: Nebraska... | reverse complement strand
AGTCTTCACACGCATATTCTTCCTTTTTCCGAATTATCAGGCGGCAGCTTTGGCGGGAGCTCCGCCAATCGCATCAAGTTTCAATTGAATCAGTTCCTTGCCAGGATTCTTGCTGCCCATCTTATCCAAAGCCAATTGGTAAGCCGCGCGCGCTTCGTCCAGCTTGTTCTGCGCTACCAGGATGTCACCCTTGCGATCAGCTGCAGCGCTGGCAAAAGGCGCCGGCAGGTCTGCCGCCAGTACTTTCAAGCCATCGTCATAAGCCTTCTGGTCCAACAGGATGCCGGCCAAACGGATTCTGGCCAGCGCCTTGTAGTCTTCGCTGCGGCCATGATCGACCACCCACTGCAACTGATCTTTCGCTGTGTTCAGATCGTTTGCATCGAAAGCGACCTTAGCCGCCGACAGCGCAGCCATGCCGGCATAGGCGGTACGCCCGAATTTCTGCTCAATGTCGGTAGCGGCGCGCTGCACCTTGGCATTGTCCTTACTCGCCACGGCCTTTTGCTGCTCGTCGTAAAGCTGCGACGCCTGCAATGACTGGCTACGCTGGTAGTAATTCCAGCCAGACCAGCCGGCGTAAGCGCCCAGGGCGATAATCACCACCCAGGTCGTCAAATTGCCGTATTTATTCCACCAATCCTTAAGCGTTGCCAGTTGTTCCTGTTCGTCGAGATCGAATGCCATATGATTTTAGTTTTTAGTGATGAGGGTAGTGGTAATTTCGGTGATGAAATCAGTGCTGCAATTAGTGATGAATTTAGTGATGATAATGAACGTGTTCATGATCGCCATGGTCATGATCACCGCCGGTGCCGACGATCTGATCAACCAGATAATCGCTGACAGCATCGAAAGGTACGACACTTTGATTGCCGGCACTAGCTTTTTCGCCATCGCTGTCGCCTTCGGCGCGCATCGTCTTGACGGTAGCGGTATGGTTAGCCACTTCGTCTTCACCGATGATGATGGCGTAGGCGGCGCCGCTGGCGTCCGCGCGCTTCATCTGCGACTTGAAGCTGCCGCTGGCATTGGACGAGGCGCAATGTAGCACAACATCCAGCCCGGCATTACGCAAACGTTCAGCCAGCACGAACGATTGCAGCTGCGCCGCCTCGCCCTGGTGCACCAGATAGACATCGCATTCGTTGCGTACGGCTTGTTCGCCATTGGCGCGCATCAATTCCAGCAAACGCTCGATGCCCATCGCAAAACCGCAGGCCGGCGTCGGCTTGCCGCCAAACATTTCCACCAGCGGATCATAACGACCGCCGCCGCATACCGTACCTTGCGAACCGAGTTGATCGGTGACCCATTCGAACACGGTGCGGTTGTAGTAATCCATGCCGCGTACCAGCCGTGGATTGATGGTGAAAGGAATGTTGTTGTGATTCAGGATTTTCTGCACACCCTCGAAATGGGCGCGCGACTCTTCACCCAGGTAGTCGAGCAATTGCGGCGCACCGTTGACCATTTCCTGCATGGCCGGATTCTTGGTATCCAGGATACGCAAGGGATTGCTATGCAAACGCCGTTGCGCATCAGCATCCAGCAAAGCCTGATGCTGTTCAAAATAAGCGATCAGGTCGGCGCGGTGACGGTTGCGTTCCTCGGCATCGCCGATCGAATTCAATTGCAGCTTCACGTCCTGCAAGCCGAGATCGTCCCACAGCCGCTGACACAGCATGATCAGCTCGGCATCGATATCCGGGCCGGTAAAGCCGATGGCCTCGGCTCCGACCTGATGAAACTGCCGGTAACGGCCGCGTTGCGGGCGCTCATGGCGGAACATCGGACCGCTGTACCAGAGCCGCTTGGGGCCGTCGTAAGTCAGATTGTGTTCAATCGCGGCGCGTACCACGCCGGCCGTGCTTTCGGGGCGCAAGGTCAGGTTGTCGCCGTTCATCGAATCGGTGAACGAATACATTTCCTTTTCGACGATATCGGTCACTGCGCCGAGGCCGCGCGCAAACAAGGCGGTGGATTCGACGATAGGCGTACTGATTTTTTGAAAGCCGTAGCTCTTCAGCACCGACTGTACCGTGTTCTCAAACAATTCCCACAAGGCCGCATCGGCCGGCAGGATATCGTTCATTCCTTTTACGCCGACGATCTTGTCGGCTTTCTTATTTTCAGACATTCTTTTTCAATTCACCAATAGTGATTAATTTTTCGTGATTAATTTTCGACAGCTCAACGTCAGGCCGCGGGCTGCGCGTAATGGCTTTTCACGTAATCCAGTACCACTGCCTGGAACTCTTCGGCAATCTTGTCGCCACGCAGCGTCAATTTTTTCTCGCCATCGATGAACACCGGCGCCGCCGGCGATTCGCCGGTGCCAGGCAAACTGATGCCGATGTTGGCGTGCTTCGATTCGCCAGGGCCATTCACGATACAACCCATCACCGCCACATTCATGCCTTCGACGCCGGGATAGGCTTTTTTCCAGACCGGCATCTGCTCGCGCAGATAGGTTTGAATCTTGTCGGCCAGATCCTGGAACACCGTCGAGGTGGTACGGCCGCAACCAGGGCAGGCAATTACCATCGGCGCGAATTTTCGCAAGCCCATGGTTTGCAGGATCTCCTGCCCGACAATCACTTCTCTGGTGCGATCGCCACCCGGCTCCGGGGTCAGCGAAATCCGTATGGTGTCGCCAATGCCCTCTTGCAGCAGCACCGACAAGGCCGCAGTCGAAGCGACGATGCCCTTGCTGCCCATGCCTGCCTCAGTCAAACCGAGATGCAACGGATAGTCGCAGCGCCGCGCCAGCTCGCGATAAACAGCGATCAGATCCTGCACGCCGGATACCTTGCAAGACAAGATAATGCGATCACCCTTCAGGCCCAGCTCTTCCGCCCTTTGCGCGTTCTCTATCGCCGAGGTAACCAGCGCTTCATACATCACCGCTTGCGCCGGCCACGGCTGGCTGCGCAAGGCATTCTCATCCATGATACGGGCCAGCAGAGCCTGGTCCAGGCTACCCCAGTTGACGCCGATCCGTACCGGTTTGTCATACTTGCAGGCGGCCTCGATCATTTGCGCAAACTGCGTATCTCGCTTGGCGCCTTTACCGACATTGCCCGGATTGATCCGATATTTCGACAGCGCCCTGGCGCAGTCCGGATAGTCATTCAACAGCGTATGGCCGTTGTAGTGGAAATCGCCGACCAGCGGTACATCTATACCCATCTTGTCCAGCTGCTCGCGGATCGCAGGCACTGCTGCTGCCGCTTCCGGATTATTTACCGTGATGCGCACCAGCTCGGAACCTGCACGCGCCAGATCCTTGATCTGGATCGCGGTACCGATGGCGTCGGCGGTATCGGTATTGGTCATGGACTGCACCACTACCGGCGCACCGCCGCCAACCATTATCTTGCGCTCGCCATAGCTGATCAGCGCGCTGCGGCTAAGGCGGCGCACGCTGGGACCTGAACCGATCGGCAGATTTGTATCCGTCATGGGTTTTTCTCGCTTATCTCTTTCGATCACGCTTATTTCAACGTCACTCGGGCCACATTGGTTTTGGAACCGGCCTTCAGATCCAGCGGGGCGCCGCGCAGCGAAGCGTCGACACCGGCAAGATTACCGATGATGACGTTGACCGGTTGCGACATATCAACCGATTCTGTGCTGCCAGCCTTGACCAGACGCGAAATCAGCACAGTGTTATCGGCGCGCTTGATTTCGACCCACGAATCTTGACGGAAGTTCAAGACCAGTTCGCCGCCACCGGCGGTAGCCGGATTGGCTGCCGCGGCGTCGGCTACCGTGCTGGTTGCAGTGGTTGCCGGCACAACATTCACGCCAGCCTCAGGAACAGCCGCGCCATTTGCCGGCGCAACTGGCGCAGCAGTCAAAGCAGCGTTAGCTACGGCATCGGCAGCTTGTAATTCTGTGGTTGCAGGCAAACCGGCCTTACTATCTTGGCCATCGGTTGCCGCAGCAGCCGATTTTTCACTCAGCGACTGTATCGCTTTCTGCAAACCGGGTACTACGTCCATCCGTATCGCCACCGCCAGCAGCAATAGCAGCACAGCAAGCACCACCAGCCATTTATAGGCAAATTTGCTACGCCCCATCAAATGGAAGGGCGATTCGGAGAAAGGCGTCGACAACTGGCTATGGATCGGGTTGGCCGCCGGTTGCGCGGCAACTCCAGGTGAAATGGTTGCCAGCAAAGCGGCCGCATCCAGGCCCAGCAATTTTGCGTAGGAACGGATAAAACCGCGCGTCATCACCATGGTCGGCAAAGCAGCATAATTATCGGCTTCGATGGCGTCGATCTGACGTGGCGCCAGCTTCAGGTGGCTAGCCACATCCGGCACCGACCAGCCCAGCTGCTCGCGCCTGCCGGCCAGTTGCGCGCCGAGCGAGAGCTGGCCGGCACCAGCCGATTCAGGAGCAGATTCAGAAGCTGCATGGGGCATCGCATGCTCCGCGTCTGCCGGCTCGACATGTTCGGTTTTCAGCTGTCCCGGCTCACTCATTGAATGCTCCGCGCTGGTATGCCGCGAACTCCGAGGAGCTACCAAACCGACGGCGTAATTGCGTCACCAAACTTGCCTCTGCAGCTGTGTCACCCAACTTTCGCTCCACTTTGATTGCTGTCCATAATGCTTCCGCATTTTGCACATCGGTTTTTAATACGAGACCGATATAAAACCGAGCCCGTTCATAATCGTTGCGGTCATACGCCAGCTGCGCCAACTTGGCGTTCGTCAGTGGGTTGCCGGCGTCAAACTGGAAGGCTTGCGACAGATAGCGTTGCGCCGCCACGGTGTCGTTGAATTTGAGACTGCAAACACCGGCATTCGTCAGCGCCTTTGCCGGCGACTGGTAGTTACGGCTTTTCAGCGCTGTCTCGAAATGCGCAATCGACTCCTTCGGCCGTCCGGTCTGGCACAGGAACCAGCCATAGTTATTGGCAAAGTCCGGATTGCTCGGGGAAAGCCGCAAGGCACGCTGGAAATTATCGTCGGCCAGCCGGTTCTCGCCCATTTCCATGTAGATCAGCCCGCGCACGCTATAGGCATCGGCCAGGTCCGGATCTGCCGCCACCGCCTGCTTGATCTCATCCAGTGCGACTTCCAGCTGGTGCTGTTCGTAATAACCGACCGCCAGCTGCAAACGAATGCCGGCCCGGCGCTGCGCCTCGGTCTGATCCGAGCTGGTAGCCAGTTCGCGGCTTGAACCGCCCTCGTCGGCACGTGTAAGCGGCTGGTTGCCGCAAGCACTCAAGCCGGTTAATAGCGACAAACCCGCCGCGGCGAACAGCAGCCGGCTACGCCAGCTCCCCAGCTTGCTACCTACTTGTTTTATCACTGAGACACCTCGATGATGCGACCAAAATTCTTGCCGAATTTTTGTTGATATTCGGTCATTTTCTGCATGCGTTCCTGGACCTTTGTCCGGTCCTGCACCTCGCCGGCGAGCTGGCCGCAGGCTGCATCGATATCATCGCCGCGCGTCTTGCGCACGGTGGTGACGATGCCGGCATCCATCAGGATCTGGGCGAAGGCTTTGATGCGCGGATTATTCGAGCGCTTCAAACCGGATTCCGGGAACGGATTGAATGGAATCAGGTTGAATTTGCAAGGGACCGCAGGCCCGCCTGCATGGCCCTGCACCAGGGCGATCAATTCGCGTGCATGGGCGTCGGTATCGTTGACGTCATCCAGCATGCAATATTCGAAGGTAATGAAGTCGCGCGGCGCAAATTCCAGATAGCGCTTGCAGGCAGCCATCAGTTCGCGCAGCGGATATTTCTTGTTCAGCGGCACCAGGCCGTCACGCAAGGTATCGTTGGAAGCATGCAGCGATACTGCCATCGCTACCGCACAATCCTGCGACAGCTTGTCGATCATCGGCACCACGCCGCTGGTGGACAACGTTACCCGGCGACGCGACAAACCGTAGGCGTTATCGTCGAGCATCAGCTTGAGCGCTGTCACTGTCGGCTCGTAGTTCAGCAAGGGCTCGCCCATGCCCATCATCACCACGTTGGTGATTTGGCGCTCGCCTTTATGGCCCGGCTCGACGCCCTTGGATTTGCGCAATTCAAATTCAGCCATCCACAACTGGCCGATAATTTCACCGACCGTCAGGTTGCGGCTGAAGCCTTGCTTGCCGGTAGAACAAAAACGGCAATTCACCGCGCAGCCGGCCTGGGTGGAAATACACAGGGTGCCGCGGTTCTCTTCAGGAATAAACACCGTCTCCACCGCATTGCCCTGACCGACATCCAGCAGCCACTTGCGGGTGCCGTCGGTCGAGGTGTGATCGCTGATCACAGCGGGAGCGGCGATCATCGCCCGGGTAGCGAGCTTGTCACGCAATGACTTGGCAAGATCGGTCATTGCATCGAAATCGTGTGCGCCGAATTGATGAATCCAGCGCAGCAGTTGCTTTGCGCGAAACGGCTTCTCACCCAACTCGCCGCAATAAGCGGTCAGTTGTGCGGGATCCAGATCCAGCAGGTTGGTGAGAGCAGTCATGGCATTTCCAATTTAAAATAATTGTGGGACAGAGTTCAAAAGCCGCCTAAGTGCGGCGAATTACCCTGCCCCCAACTAAGCAAAACATTTCAAGCAATTACATCAGTTTGCACGGCAAGCCACAAACAAGTTTCGACTTATTTTGACTTGCCGGCAGCACTTATTTACGACACTTGCTTACGGCACTTACTTACAACAACTCTTACAGCAATTAGGCAGCTGGGAAGAAATAAGCGATTTCAACTTTTGCCGCTTCAACTGCGTCCGAACCGTGTACTGCGTTAGCGTCGATCGAATCAGCGAAATCAGCACGGATAGTGCCTTTTTCTGCCTTCTTAGGGTCGGTTGCGCCCATCAGGTCGCGGTGCTTCAGTACTGCGTTCTCGCCTTCCAGTGCTTGAATCATCACTGGACCGGAGATCATGAAATCAACCAGGTCCTTGAAGAAAGGACGCTCGCTGTGAACAGCGTAGAAGCCTTCAGCTTCTGCGCGCGACAGATGTGTCATGCGGGCAGCAACGATTTTCAGGCCGGCGTTTTCAAAACGGGTGTAAATTTGGCCGATTACGTTCTTTGCGACTGCGTCCGGTTTGATAATCGACAGGGTGCGTTCAATTGCCATCTGAAAAACTCCAATAAAAAGAAAGGGTTAAGGTGCTTATTTAAATGATCGCCTAATGATTCAAAATGAATTCAAGCTAATTCAATCAACCTTTGATTTTAACACGAAACACCTATATAGAATCGTCAAAACCAGCCAAAACGCAAGTTGCCGATCATTAAGCACCCTGGAAAACCCGTAGAGAACCACTTTGCGGCTTTACTGTCTGATGTAAAGATGTGTCGGTAAATGCTATGATCGCAACAGTTTAATACTTTTGCAATTTTCAAAGGAGTCTCTGATGGATCAAAATCTGCAATCGACCTACTCGCCGGGCAGCACCGCGCTGAGCGTGCAGCACCGCGTACTGCGCAATACGTACTGGCTGCTGGCAATATCCATGCTGCCGACGATTGCCGGCGCCTGGCTTGGGGTACAGATGGATTTCAGCTTCTTTAGAAACAGTCCGCTGATCGGCTTCATGGCTTTCATGGCCGTGGCGTTTGGTTTCTTTTATGCAATTGAAAAGACCAAAAACAGCGGCTGGGGCGTATTGCTTCTGCTCGGCTTCACCTTCTTTATGGGCCTGATGCTGTCACGCCTGATCGGCCATACGCTGGTTGGCTTCTCCAACGGCGCCACACTGATCATGATGGCTTTCGGCGGCACAGCCAGTGTTTTTGTTGTTATGGCAAGTATCGCAACGGTCAGCAAGCGTGACTTCTCGAACATGGGGAAATGGCTGTTTGCCGGCGTAGTCGTACTGCTGCTGGCGTCTTTGGCAAATGTTTTCCTGCAAATACCGGCGCTTTACCTGGCGGTATCGGTAATTGCCATCGCGATTTTCTCAGCCTACATTTTGTATGACGTGCAACGCATCATCAATGGCGGCGAGACAAATTACATCTCAGCAACACTGAGCCTGTACCTGGATGTCTACAACATCTTTGTCAATCCGCTCTCCCTGTTAGGCATTTTCGGCGGTAACCGGAATTGAGCAAAACCTGTTGTTCATGCAAAAAACCGGCCTTTTGGCCGGTTTTTTATTTATAGCTTCAACCCTTGATCAGGGTAAATCAAACACCGCCATCGACTCCACGTGCGCAGTATGCGGAAACATGTTCACCACCCCCGCCTGGCTCAAGCGATAGCCGCCAGCCATCAGCAAGCCGGCATCACGCGCCAAGGTTGAAGGGTTACAAGAAACGTACACAATCCGCTTTGGCATCATCGACGCCTGGCCAATTGCCGCCAGGCCAACGATCGCCTCGCACACTGCCGCTGCGCCATCGCGCGGCGGATCGATCAGCATCCTGTCGAACTTGCCCAGTGCGACAAAATTCTCGGCGCTCGCCTCAAACAGATTGCGGCAATAAAAAGTGGTTTTGTCACCCAGCTGATTCACTGCGGCATTCTCGCCCGCACGGTTAATCAAGGCCTGACTGCCTTCGATACCGACTACTTCCCGGGCCTGGGTAGCCAAGGGCAAAGTGAAATTTCCCAGGCCGCAAAACAGATCGGCAACCCGCTCATGCGGCTGCACATCCAGCAAACGCAAGGCACGCGCCACCATTACCCGGTTGATCTGGTGGTTCACCTGGGTGAAATCGGTGGGCTTGAAAGGCATGCGCACGCCGAACTCCGGCAGGGTGTAATACAACTCGCTCTGCTCGGGATAAAACGGATAGGCGCTGTCCGGGCCAGCGGTTTGCAGCCACCAGTTGACTTGATACTGGTCGGCGAACGCTTTCAGCTTGACCTCATCGTCTGCCGTCAACGCCGCCATGATACGCAATACCAGTGCCGTAACCTTGCCTTGCGGCCCCTCGCCGATCGCCAGTTCGATCTGCGGAATATGGTCGATCAGGCTCAGCGAACCGATCAGGTGGCGCAACGGCACCAGCATCGCCGAGACATTCTCCGGCAAGACTTCACAGGCTTTCATGTCCGTGATGAAAGATGATTTTCTCTCATGAAAACCGACCAGCACCCCGCCCTTTTTTGGCACATTACGCACCGAAATACGAGCGCGGTAACGATATCCCCAGGTCGGTCCGTAAATCGGGCGCAACATGGATTCCGCCTTGACCTTGCTGATATGCCACAAATTATCTTCCAGCACCCGCTGCTTGATGGCTACCTGCGCAGTCGGCTCCAGATGCTGCATGGCGCAGCCGCCGCACAGGCCGAATACCGCGCAGCGCGGCTTTACCCGCAATACCGATTCGTTGTGCAAGGCGGTCATGGTGGCCGCTTCCCATTTCGGTTTCTTGCGATACGACACGAAACTGACGCGCTCGCCCGGCAAAGCGCCCTCGACAAAAATGACCTTGCCCTGGCTGCCGTCTTCATTTTGCAGATGGCCGATCCCGCGCGCATCCATGTCGAGGGATTTGATATCGATAGTATCTTGTTGCATAGAAAATTCTAGAATTGCGGGAAAGTGTTCATGAGCCGCCACGGTGCGCCTTGTGGCGAATTATGCTGTCCCTGGCTGATCAGATGAAGGGGTGGATTATAAAGAAAAAAAACGAGAAAAAAGTGAGAAAAAGGCAGCGGCGCCATGTTTACCCGAGCGGGCACCCAATATTTACCCCATGCGCAACCTAAGCCCACCCTACAAAAAGGAGTCCTTGCCGACACCTTTGGCGCCCAGCAAGCGTTTCAGCTTGATCAATGCCTCTTGTTGAATCTGCCGCACCCGCTCGCGCGTAACGCCTATTTCAGCCGCCAGCTCTTCCAGCGTCGAAGGATCGTCATTATCGAGGCCAAAACGACGCATGATCACGTTACGCTGCTTGTCCGTCAGCTTTTCCAGCCAGACCCGTACCAGGATCGACATTTCCTGCTGTTCGGCGCGCGAATCGGGATTTTCCTCAGTCGCGCTCGGCAACAGATCCATCAGGCTGGCGAGCGGATCCTGGTCCAGCGGCGCATCCAGCGATGCCGCATGCTCCGACAGCGCCAGT
>Ga0182007_10002140_pt1 | contig 10073 bp, 8 predicted proteins | sample Sormic07211113_1_FD_123023 | JGI IMG/M metagenome (GOLD analysis project Ga0182007, IMG submission 123023) | Rhizosphere microbial communities from Sorghum bicolor, Mead, Nebraska, USA - 072115-113_1 MetaG | ecosystem: Host-associated > Plants > Roots > Rhizosphere | place: USA: Nebraska... | reverse complement strand
GGCCTTCCATTTTTTTGATAAAAGATGGATTTTCTGCCACCAACTTGGCTAGGGTTGCATTTCTCTGCTGCTCAAATTGTCCAAGGGTGAAATTTATATCAATATCTAGTAAGTTAAGTTGTAGGCCAAAGGCCGGATGATATTGTATACTTACCTGGACAAGTACGTTGATGTCGTTTTTAAATTTTTGTCCAGTGGTTTTTTCAAAGTTAGCAATGTGAACAGCAGCAGTACCCCAGGCCCTGCCTGCAATTTTAGCGACTATTTTAGAAGATGAACCCTCTTTTTCAACCAGGTCAAAATAGTGATGGTTTGTTTCCCCCTTGTAAGTATGATTGCTGATGTCTGCAATTACCCAAAATGTGGCATTGCCAAACACACCATCAATGGCTAGTCTGATTTGTTGTGCGAGGTCTGATAGTTTTAATACGGAAATTGCAGTCAATACCTGAAATTAAATATTCCCTATAAAGTTAATCATTTCAGTCAATAGCCGTAGTCATCCGGTCTAATAAAACTTTGACAGACTTACATTTGCTCAGCCAGTTAAACAAGCCAATTCCAATTATAGCACAACAAATGCCAGCAAGAACATCAAGCATATAATGGTGACTGCTGTAAACCGCTGTAAACCATATTCCTATTGTTACTATAATGAAGAAAAGGTTAATCAAGCCCAGTTTGTTTTTCAGGCCATAATACAGAACAATAAGGGGATAAGAGGAATGAAGCGAAGGCATTGCTGCAAATACATTTGATCCCTTGCTATAGATGGTTTGAAAAATCGGCAGATCAAAGAATTGATCAAACCTGATCAGACCACCTGTATTGCCAGGGGTTTGAGGGAAAAATTCAAATCCATGCAACTGAACATACCAAGGTGGGGCCGCAGGATACAGGTAATATACCACAAAGCCTAAAATATTCACCAACAGAAATGTGAAAGAAAAATATAAAAATTGCTGACGGCTAAAAAAGAACAAGTAAGCTGCAAAGGCCAGCGGTACCGGAATCCATAACAGATAAAAAATACCACAGCAGATATCCGTCACGGTGTTGCTGTTAACCAGCCAATATTCGTTTGGTGTGACAATAACACCATTTAATTGAATTCCAAAAAGGCTTTTCTCCAGGTTATACAAGCTTTCAATACTTACAGTCTGGTACAAATAATTAGGAAAAGCTTTCATGTAATCATAAAGAATCCAATAAAAGATGAAAATTGAAAAGCCCAGAATAAATTTTCTTGTATACCATGAGGCATAATAAAAAACATTAAAGATCATGATTAACACAAGCTGATCTGTTTTGAACCCTACCAATAATGTAGAAATGCCTAAATAAACTATAGAAATTAGGGTTGTCGTAAGGACGTTAGAAATGGTAAAAAAAGGTGTTTTAAGTGGTAGATCTTCTGACATTTTATTTCTTTAAAAAATTTGATCCCAAGATCTTATCCCAAAAATCTGAGCTTACCCCAAAACCCTTAGTGGAATCTGAATAATGATGCAGCATATGGTGCTGTTTAAGTTTTTTCCAAAAGCCATTTTTAAAATTAGCATGATGAAGTGCATAATGCATCATATCGTAAACCAGGTAGCCACCAATAAAGCCGATAAAGAACGCCTCATTGGTACCTGTGGGTAATAAGTACTCAAATAGAAAGTAGAAACCTATAGCCAACGGGATACTCGCTGATGGCGGCATGACCAATCGCTTGGCATCATTGGGATAATCATGGTGCACGCCGTGAAAAATAAAATGAATCCGGCGAAGCCATTCTGCTTTTGGATAAAAATGAAAAACAAAACGGTGGAGTATGTATTCAGTAAAAGACCATACAAATAAACCAAAAAGAACATACCCAATAAAACTTAGCACATCCATTTTGATATTTAAAAGTGCATACCAGCTTAAATAAAAAATTACTGGAATATAAACCACCAATGGAATATAAAAACTCACCTTGGATAAGCGCTCCAAAAAATTACTTTTAAACATTCTGATTGATTCAGAAGAGTTCGAAATAAAATTCCTTTTCATAGTTTTATATTTTTATTCGCTCAGTAAATGAGGTATTATTTACAGGATTTGTTCCTTTCAATTCTACATATTTTACATTAGGCACAAACAAAGTACCGCCTTCTATTCGCACAAAGATTCTTTCTAACTGCATTTTCTTATTGTTTGCTGTTACAAAAACATGGTATTTATTATCCGTTTTAGATTTGACCAGGAATAAGGGGAATTTCTTATAGGATACAAAATGAAGTTTATAATAGTCTTTCCCTATCTGTTCAGATTGAATACCATAGGCAAATTTTCTTTGTATATAGTTCAACTCTTTTATCTCCCCGTTTTCCTGGTATCGTTTCCAGTATACTTTAACAGGTTCATCCTCCACTAATTGACCCTTGTCATCTAAATTTAGTTCACAGATAATTGTATTGGTGTTGGGGTCCCGCTGAAGGTAAAAAAGTTGATTCTTTATTCCCTTTGGCGTTGGAAAATTTATAGGTGATGGATCGCTTTTATCTTCCTGGGCATTGGCGCTGGTTACATTACCGAAGCTGAAGGCAAAACCCACCATTATTAAGGCCACAACCGCCACTTTACCACTTTTTAAGGAATTTATCTTTTCCTGATCCATTATATTTAAGGCTCTTTTCGCATCGTTTAACCTGTTAATGGCAGTTATATTTGTCATAATAGCCATTATGGTAATTGGAATCGTAAATATGGACATGGTTTCAAATACCTGTAAAGAAATTCCGGGTATATAAACTTTATAATCGCCGCCTACATAGTTTGCCGTAATTCCACAGGCTATCGCACAAACCCCAATCGTAATCACCCTTTCAGGACGTTGCATTAAACCACCTTTACATTCCACACCTAAGCCTTCTGCCCTCGCTCTGGTATAACTGACCATCATGGAGCCTATTAGTGCGATGAAGGCAAACAGGGAGCTTAAGAAATAATGGTGTGCAACCAAATAATAACAGATACCTAAAAACATCACACACTCACTATATCTATCTAATACCGAATCATATAAAGCCCCAAAAGTGGAACTCATATTTCCCAAACGGGCAACTTGTCCATCCAACATATCAAATAAACCAGCCACCAGCACCAATGCACCACCCCAACCGATAAAGGAAAGGTCTCCGCGGTTGCTCTTTTCTGCACCAAATATAAAAATGACAGCCACGCCCAGATTGAGGATCAAGCCGATCGTAGTTATCGCATTTGGGGTAAGACCGATACGGATGAGTGTTCTTACAAAGGGATTTATGACCACATAAATTCCCTGCTGCAGTCGATCTCTTAATTTAATTGTAGCCATTATATTCTAATTGTATTATTTAAAAATCAAATTTAACCCTTGCCCTTACTCCCCATTCAGATACCACCGGATTACCCAGGTAATTAAACCTTTTAACAAGGTCAACCCTTAAAAGTTTAAAGATATTCCCTATCCCCACACTTCCTTCAATATAAGGTTCTCTTGCTAAGGAGTATGTTGTAGAAACACCATCCTGATTTACCGGAAATCTAAGTAAAGATGGGTCCAGGGCAGGATTGTTCTCATCTCTTATCCCACCATATAAAATTTTAAAAGAAGCATTCTCCCGTAGTTTCAATCTTTTAAATAAAGGAATCTTGTTAAAAAAGAAACCATTAAAATTATGGTCTATATTTAAACTGACATAATGATCACTTACAAACTCCAAAAAGTTCATCAGGTTATATGAATTTAATTGGTAAGCATAGGTCTGGTTAGCACGGTGGATAGTTAACAAAGGAAAAGGCACCTTTCCGAAGGTATATCCACCTTCAGCAATAACATCAGAATAACCTAATTGTGATAAATAGAAACGTTTTTCAATGCTTCCAGTCAGTTTATGGTAATCATATTCACTATCAAATACGCCTTTCAAGCCGGCGGTGTAACGAAGGTTGAAAACCGGGTACTTATCTATGATCGGTGTACGGTAAATCTTCCCTTGGTAGAATCTTTCTCTTGGTGCATAACGAAGAGCAAGTGTTATTTCAGAAGTATTGAGGTTGTTAATGGTCTGAGCCCTGTTATTAATAATGTTATTGAAAAACAAGGTGCCACCAGGCTTTTGAGACCATTTTTTAAAAGATAAATTATAAGAGAAATGACTCTCATATTCCTTCATGAATTCAACTTTATAGGTGTCATTGTACAATATCATGTTGTTTTCGCCCCTTTTAAAAGATAAAAGGAAGTTGTCTTCCTGCACAAATTGCAACTCTTGACCTGGAATTTTAGTATCCCTTTGGAAACTTGCGCGCAGGTAATTTTGTGGGAATGAATAGATAGACTTGTTATTCAAGGAGTAAGTACCACTGAAAAAGTATTTCCATTTCTCGTCATCAAATCCGTAAGCGCCATAGGTCTCAAAATAATATCTTTTACTTAATGCTGGTGTGGTACGGCCGCCTAAACGTAACCTGAACCCTTCCACCTCGTTGAAACTATAAAATGTATTTACTGGTCCTACTTCAAAGGGTCCAAAATCTTTGTACCCCGCAAATAGCAGTGTTACCAGGTCCATCGTTTTTTTAAACGAAGTCATATTTTTTAAGGTATCTACGTTGCTATAAATCTTCTGGTCATTTTGCGAAAGCGTGTCTGCCCTGTTTTCTATCCAGAACTGATTTCCACGTTTTTCAGCCTCAGGAACGACCACCAGCTTTGGCCCATCAAAAACTTCTGCAGGTAGCTGTTTATTGATTTGATAATCGGTAAGCGTTACCGTCCTTTCCCCTGTAAAACCACCTCCCTTATTCTTGTTAAGTCCAAAATCTACCAGAAGATTTGTTTTATATAAATAATAACGGTTGGCTTCATTTTTCTCAAAGTCGAGTTTCACTTCCAGATCTCTGACAAAATTCAGGTTAATATTTTTGTTTACTGTCAGAAACGCATCCTGTACGGCATAATGACCGTCCATGGTGATATAAATTCTTCCTTCAAATAACATGTCCGTATTATTCCTCGGAATAAAAGACAACTCTATTAATTGTGGGGAATGATTCTTTATGGTGTCAGTGATGAAAAATTTATAAAAGGTAGGTGCTCCATCAGCAATCGGACTTAGGAACTGATTACTCACTAATGATATATTGTTGTCGTAGATGTTCACATTAGCATACATCCTTTCAAAGTACTGACTTAACCCTTTACTATCGATCAGCGGCGTCTCATAATTGACATGCTTGTCGCCAAGTATAATCGTTTTGTTTTTTTCAGGATTCCTGTTATAATAATTTTGTGATATTTTTTCCTGTATAAATATGGGAAGCAGGTTTTTTCCGCCGATTTTAGTGGAGTCCTGTTCTTCAAAAAGGAATTGATAATTACGGAAGATCCTTTTGTGCTTGAACTTATCTGAAAGATTGCTCATGGCAAAAACCATCTTTTCATATTGTTTATACTCTACCTGTTCATAGGCTTCCATGCGGTTGGAATTTTTATGTTCAATTACTTTTCTGATCAGTTCAACCGCAGGATTATTCTTGTTTTTATAGGATGGTCTTTTACCGCTGCTGATCACAACTTCATTTAAGTTTGTTGCGGTAGATTCCATTTGTACCGCAATTGATTGTGTTTCTCCAGGTTTAATGGTAACAATTTTTGTTTTATATCCTACAAAACTGAATTGTAATTGTGTATGGTTTTCAGATGTGCTTATCGTGAATTTACCATCTGCATCTGATCTGGATACAATATTTGTTCCTCTAAATTGCAAAGTGACATAAGGCAACGGATCTTTATCATTAGCATCTGTTATTATTCCTGTAACTGTTGTACTTGCTGATGGATTTTGTGCTGCAGCCTTAAACGCTATTAATGGCAGTATCAATGTCCAGATATATATTAAATTTTTAAGGTACTTTTCCATATTATGCGAATACAAATTTTTTCTGCATCAGGTAATTATATGTTACCCCTACAGTACTTGTGACAATTATTTTTGATATGATGTAGTTGACGCTCAGGTAATTGGTCACCAGGAATACCCCACTGGTGGTAAGTAATAAATTGCCGGACCATACCAATACATATTTCATGATTTGATAATGTAGTTTCTTATTTGATGCGCCAAAAACCCAATGACGACCCATGGTGAAATTAATAATTCCCCCAACTATTGTTCCAGTTGCACTGCCCATTACATACCAGAAATGTAAATACTGCGTACAGACTAATGTGGTAAGAAAGTCAAATATTGAAGCCGAAAGAGAGGCGACTTGAGCCCTGATAAACGTCGCCATATTAAAAAAGATTAAATTTTAAAATAACCTGCAACACTATATTTGCATAAACTCCTGCTAAAACATCATCAAACATGACCCCCCAGCCGCCTGGCCATTTCTCCAGTTTTCTGATCAGCAGTGGTTTTAAAATATCAAAAAATCTAAATAAAAGCAAGGCCACAATTACGTTTACAGGCGTTACAGGAATCCACAATAAAGCAATGCACATCCCGGCTACCTCATCTATTACCACACGTTGATGGTCCTTTCCCCAGATTTTTTCCACTACATTAGCTGACCAGATGCCAAGGACCGTGATTAATAACGTTATGATTAAGGCTGCAGTAAAATCACCTTCATTCACCTGGGCAAAATACCAGACAAGACAGGTTGCAGCCGCTGCCACCGTACCTGCTCCTTTGCCGATATAACCTATTCCAAGGCTTGTAGATGTGATTTTATGAAACAACATGATCGCTTTATTAATAATTAACTATAACCAATGATTGTGTTGGTACCAGAATAAGGTTTCTTTAAGTCCCTGTTCCAAATTGAAGTTGGGTTGATATCCTAAGTCTTTCTTTATATTTTTAATACTGCAAGCCCAGTTAACCGCGGTTAACTCAGCCATTTTTTCTTTATTCAAGGCGGGGGTTTCCTGACTTCTGCTATATAACAAATCCATTAGGGAAGCCAAACCACTTACTGCTCTAACAGGTAGGTGGAATTTAATGGTTTTCTTCCCAAGTAGTCCCTTTGTAAAATCTGCAAGTGCATACCTGTTATACACCTTTCCATCAGATACATTATAACTTTTATTAATCACAGCAGCACCAAGTACATTTACAATAACCCTTGCTAAATCTTTAACATAAATGAAGCTCAATTGTTGGTTGAAATTACCAATGTATGGCTCCAGCCCTTTATTTATGGTCTTAAACAAAATCAGGATATCTTTCTCTCTAGGGCCATATACTGCCGTAGGCCTGATCACTACTAAGGGCAAGCCTGAAATTTCCTGTAAGTATTGCTCGGCTAACCATTTGCTTTTGCCATAACTTGTAACAGGATTCGCAACCGTATCATCATTGATTTCACCATTTAAGTCCTTCAATGGTCCTAAGGCAGCAAGACTGCTTACAAAAACAAATTTCTCGATGGGTTTAATTAAGGAGTTGGCAGCTAAAGCAAGGTTTTTGGTATACTCCGCATTGATCAGGTTATATTCAGCTTCTGACTTTGCTTTGGTAATTCCGGCAGCATGAATAATGTAATCATATTCGCTTTCGGCCAGATGTTGGCTTAAATTGTCAACAGAAGTAAAATCAAGATGAACATAATTTACCGGAAGATGTTGAAGGTGTTTAATGCTGCTGTTGGAACGTACTGCGGCATAGATCTCCAAATGATCAGCTAATGCCTCATTCAGGAGATGAAAACCAACAAATCCGCTGGCACCAGTGATTAATACCTTTTTCTTCATCAGTATATCTTTATATGGATTTTTCTAATATTCTATATTTCCTGTACAATTCCCCCCCAATTTGTTCTATCGGTTTGTTGATTAAATCGTTGTTATCTAAAGTCCAGGATGCTTCCGCATATTTCATGTTCTTTTTTTGAAATGACTGTATAATTAAGCCATACAGGCAAGCTTCGATTCCCATCTTGCGATAACCATCTACAACACCAAGCAACAAAATTCGAATACCTTCTATCTTCTTTCTTTGGGTTAATAATTTATACAAGCCTGTTGGAAACAATCTTCCTCGTTTAATCTTGATCAATACCTGATTGATGTCTGGAATAGCTAAACCAAAGCCAACGATTTTTCCTTCTTGTTCCGCAACTAAACAAAAGTCAGGATCCATGATCAATTTCAGATCTTTTGCTGTATAATCAAACTCCTCATCCGTCATGGGTACAAAACCAAGGTTTTTATCCCATGCCTTGTTATAAACCTCTCTTAATGCAGCAGCTTCTTGTTTAAAGTTTTTTAGATTGATTTTACGGATCACGATTTTGTTTCGCGAAAGTCTTTCCTGCAGTGCAGAAACAAGTTTTGCCGATCTGTCATTATAGTTCCCTGCGGAAAACCGATAAGCTCTTAAATCAACCTTTTTTTGAAAACCGGAATTCTCCAGCAGTTGCAGGTAATAAGGCGCATTATAGGGCATCATTGCTACAGGAGGTCCGTTGAAACCTTCTATTAATAAGGCACAGGTATCATTGGTGGAAAAATTTACCGGTCCGACCATTGTAGACAATGACCTTTCTTTAAGCCATTTTGCCGCGGCAGCGATCAATAGGTTAGCGGTTTCCTGGTCATTGATACAATCAAAGAAACCGAAAAAACCGTCATTTACCTGGTTAATTTTATTGTGATTATTGTTCTGAATAGCTGCAATTCTTCCAATAATCTTTTCGCCGTCATAAGCCAGGAAAGTTTGCAGGGAAGAATGTTTATAAAAAGGATGCTTACCGGGAGTAAGCATGTCTTTTTGTGCAATAAACAATTCAGGCACATAATTTGGGTCCGCTTTATAAAGATCATGCGGGAAATCAATAAATTTACCTAATTGCGCTTTGCCATTTACGGCAACTATGTGTTTCATATACTAACTTTAACTGGCGTAATCTCTACTTCCTTAAAAGCTTCGTATAATTTGGTAATCGCTTCTTCAATCTGTTCAAAGCTATGTGTAGCCATTAAAGAAAATCTTATTAAAGATGAATCAGAAGGTACCGCAGGTGAAACAACAGGATTTACAAACACGCCATTATTAAGCAGGATATTTGTAATTTGGAACGTCTTGAAATTGTCCCGGATATATACAGGTATGATTGGGCTGTCTGAAGCGCCAAGGTCAAAGCCTGCCTCTAAAAGTAGTTTTTTTGCATAATTGGTATTAGCCCATAATTTATCTATTCGCTCCGGCTCAGATTCGATAATATCTAATGCTGCGATCACACTTGCTACAGCTGCCGGCGGCATACTTGCACTAAACATTAAAGAGCGTGCCCTGTGTTTAATGTATTCAATAGTTTCTGCATCAGCAGCAATGAAACCTCCAAGTGAAGCTAATGATTTGCTGAAAGTTCCCATAATCAGGTCAACTTCCGACGTAAGTCCAAAGTGAGATGCTGTACCAGAACCATTAAAGCCAATGACACCCAAACTATGTGCATCATCCATCATAATGTTTGCACCAAATTCTTCAGCAATTTTAACCATTTCAGGAAGCTTAACCAAGTCTCCTTCCATACTAAATATACCATCGGCAACAATAAGTTTTGCAGCATCCTCCGGCAAACGGCTTAGTTTTTTGCGCAAGTCGTCCATGTCATTGTGCGCATATTTAATAGATCTTGAAAAAGAAAGCCTGCTTCCGTCAATAATAGAAGCATGATCAAACTCATCAAGGATCAGGTAATCATTCCTGTCTAATAAACAAGAAATTACCCCAAGGTTTACCTGAAATCCTGTACTAAATAAAACTGAAGCTTCTTTTCCAACAAAAGTGGCTAGTCTTCTTTCTAATTCCAGATGTATATCCAGGGTCCCGTTTAAAAATCGTGACCCGGCACAACCTGTACCATATTTTTCAATCGCCCTTTTGGATGCTTCTTTTATTTTTGGGTGATTCGTTAGTCCTAGATAGGAATTTGATCCGAACATCAAAACCTTTTTTCCATCAATAATCACTTCGGTATCCTGAGCCGATTCAATTGCCCGGAAATAAGGATATAGGCCCTTTTCTTTAATTGCATTTGCCTCC
>Ga0182007_10002139_pt1 | contig 10076 bp, 8 predicted proteins | sample Sormic07211113_1_FD_123023 | JGI IMG/M metagenome (GOLD analysis project Ga0182007, IMG submission 123023) | Rhizosphere microbial communities from Sorghum bicolor, Mead, Nebraska, USA - 072115-113_1 MetaG | ecosystem: Host-associated > Plants > Roots > Rhizosphere | place: USA: Nebraska... | reverse complement strand
TGCCGCCAGTGCCGGCGCCGCTGCTGGTTCCGCCGGCTGTAGTTGCGCCGCCGGTCGCAGTACTGCCACCTGCGCCGGTCCAGTTGCCGCCGGTATTGGCCATACCGCCGGTAATGGTTTGCATTGCATTGCCGCCCGTTGCTGTACCACCAGTGGCCGATCCGCCGGTTGCACCACCTGAACTTGCCGATCCGCCCGCACCGCCTGCGCCGCCGACCGACACTGCGGTTGCGACGCTAGTGGTGGTGGCGGTACTTGTATTTGTATTTGAACCCGAGGATTGATGTGCGAATGCTGAGACGGCGAACAGTGAAACTATGGATGCGGCAATAATTTGCTTTTTCATTTCTATTTCTCCTTGGAGGGGGGGCATCATTCACCAGAGTGTCTTGCCTGCACGCCCCTAACCACAAGCAAGCGTTACCACTGATAAGTGCATGCCAGCTACGCGCTGAGCCGCCAGCTCCTGTTTGTTTGATCGGAGTTGCGCTCCCATGCGGCAACAGGCGTTGCGGATGCCTCATCAAGTCAAAACGAAAATGTCTGATTTCGACAAGGCCAGGCGTGATCGGATAGCGATACGGAGAAAGCGATCGACACTAGACTCATCGAGTGAATACATTTGCGTTGATCTGATAATAGGATTGCAAAACGGGGTGTTAATGACAAAACCTTGTCTGGTTCGGACACCTGAAATGGCCGATATGGATAATTTTTTTCGGAATGCGGGATGTGAGCGCTAACAAAAAATGACAAAAGACAGTGCATTCGCTGGACGTCCCCGAAGCCCGTTGTGAATGGTGGCGTACGGAAATCTTATTGGTATCAGAGGTTGTCCGTTTTTGACAAGAGATAAAAAGAACTCGCATGTTTTCTGGCTGTCGCTGTCGATTACTTTAGCGGGAGCGGTAACAGAAGCGGGGATTTACTTCATCGTTGTCGGTGTGGGCGCTATGCGGAAAGTGGAGATGCAGGGGGCCTGGCAAAAACTTCTTCCGTCTTTTACGCATCTCGCGGTTATCGGATATATTGCCGCATGCAAACGAATTTCCGCTCCGTGCTTATCCCATCACAAAAAGACCAACAATGAATATCACCGAATTGTTTTTGCTCGCCGCCATCTGGGGCGCGTCGTTTCTTTTCATGCGCGTCGGCACGCCGGAATTCGGCCCGGTGCCGCTGATTGCCTTGCGGGTGGGGATAGCGGCACTGGTGTTGCTGCCGGTGCTGCGGTCGGCCGTGGCTCGGGCTCATGTGCGCAAAAAGGCTTGGCCGTTGCTGGTTGTAGGGGTGACGAATTCAGCGCTGCCGTTTTCACTGTTTGCCTATTCGACCTTGTATGTCAACGCAGGATTCGACGCGGTTCTGAATGCAACCGTGCCGCTATGGACCGGACTGATTGCATTCGTATGGTTGAAAGCGCCAATGAGCCGGCCGCAAGTCATCGGCATGCTAGTGGGCATGGCGGGCGTGATTGTCTTGGTGTGGGACAAGATTGGTGAGGGCCAGCCCGGTGTCTGGCTGGCGACGGGCGCGGTATTGCTGGCCACGCTGTCCTACGGCTTCGCGATCAACTATTCGAAAACCCGGCTGGCCGGCGTGCCGCCGTTGGTGGTCGCATCCGGCAGCCAATTGGCGGCGACGCTGGTGTTGTTGCCTTTGGCATTCCTGTATTGGCCGGCCGCGCCGGTTTCGACCACGGCTTGGTACGCGGTGTTGGCCCTCGGCGTGGTTTGCACTGGCTTCGCATATGCGATTTTCTATCGTTTACTGGATCGGGTGGGTTCGGCTTATGCGGCCTCGGTGACTTTCCTGATTCCCATATTTGGCGTGATCTGGGGGGCTGTTTTCCTGAAGGAAGCGGTGACGGTATCCATGATTCTGGGTTGCCTGATCATATTGTTTGGTACCGCCCTGGCAACCGGCAAACTCGCCCCAGCCGGTTTTTTAGGCGGTAAAACGGCCAAATAAGGCGCGGCTTTCCTGCGTCGGGGAAATCCCGCATTCGTGAATATATATAACATTCCGATAACCAGTATGTCGTTTTCGCGGCTTCCAGCAGCGTAAATTGCCTGCTTCTATGGCATAATCAAGAGCTAAATTCACTGTTTTGCGCGCCTCGCAGCCGCCCTGGATCATGCTTAAAACGCTCTACGATAAACTTTGGGAATCTCACGTCGTCCATTCTGAGCAGGATGGCACGGCGATTTTGTACATTGACCGACATCTTTTGCATGAGGTCACCAGCCCTCAGGCTTTCGAAGGGCTGAAGCTGGCAGGCCGCAAGCCCTGGCGGCTGCCGGCCAACCTGATGGTGGCCGACCATAACGTGCCTACCACCAGCCGCGCCAACGGCATTGCCGACCCAATCTCGCGCCTGCAGGTGGAAACCCTGGATGCGAATGCCAAGAGCTACGGCCTGACCTATTTCGGCATGAACGACCATCGCCAAGGCATCGTCCACGTGATCGGACCGGAGCAGGGCGCCACTTTGCCTGGCATGACCGTTGTCTGCGGCGATTCCCACACGTCGACCCACGGCGCGTTCGGTTGCCTGGCGCACGGCATCGGCACTTCCGAAGTCGAGCATGTGCTGGCGACCCAGACCTTGCTGACCAAAAAATCCAAATCGATGCTGGTGCAGGTCGACGGTGTGATTCCTAATGGCGTCACCGCCAAGGACATCGTGCTGGCTGTGATCGGTCGCATCGGCACTGCCGGCGGTACCGGTTATGCAATCGAATTTGCCGGTTCGGCGATTCGCGCGTTGTCGATGGAAGGCCGCATGACGGTATGCAACATGGCGATTGAAGCCGGTGCGCGTGCCGGCATGATCGCGGTCGACGACACTACCGTCAACTACGTCAAAGGCCGGCCGTTTTCGCCGGTCGGACCGCATTGGGAGCGCGCCGTGGCTTACTGGCGCACCCTGCATTCCGATCCGGGCGCCAAGTTCGACATGGTGGTTACCCTCAATGCCGCCGAGATCAAGCCGCAAGTGACCTGGGGCACCTCGCCTGAAATGGTGGTGGCGATTGACGGCCGCGTGCCTGATCCTGACAAGGAAAAAGACGCCACCAAGCGCGACGGCATGGAGAAGGCTTTGGCCTACATGGCGCTGAAACCGAATACCGCGATTGAAGATATCCGTATCGACAAGGTATTCATCGGCTCCTGCACCAACTCGCGGATTGAAGATTTGCGTGCCGCAGCGGCGGTAGTGCGCGGCAAGTTCCGTGCCTCCAACGTCAAGCTGGCGATGGTGGTGCCGGGTTCCGGCCTGGTCAAGGAACAAGCCGAGCGCGAAGGCCTGGACCGGATTTTCAAGGACGCCGGTTTCGAATGGCGTGAGCCGGGTTGCTCGATGTGCCTGGCGATGAACGCCGATCGACTCGAACCGGGCGAACGCTGTGCTTCCACCTCGAACCGCAACTTCGAAGGACGGCAAGGCGCCGGCGGCCGCACTCACCTGGTCAGCCCTGCGATGGCGGCGGCAGCGGGTATTGCGGGTCATTTTGTTGATATCCGTTCCTTGTGATCGGTTCCTGTGATCCTGAAATTCGTGTGCTCTGAATAAAACATTTACCGAAGGACAAAGATGAAGAAAATAGTCACCTTGTGTGTTTTGCTGGCCAGCGTTTATGCATTGAGCGCTTGTAATACCTTCCACGGCTTTGGTAAAGATGTGGAACACGTCGGCGAGAAAATTCAAGGCAAATGATCACCTCGCGTAGGCGGGGATGGCAGATTGGGCAGATTGGAATCAAGAAATGAATAAATTTACTGTACTGGATGGCTTGGTAGCGCCGCTGGATCGCGCCAATGTGGATACCGACGCGATTATTCCGAAGCAGTTCCTGAAGTCTATCCAGCGGACCGGTTTCGGCCCGAATTTGTTTGATGAATGGCGTTACCTGGATCATGGCGAGCCGGGCATGGATAATTCGCGGCGTCCGTTGAATCCGGATTTCGTCCTGAATCAACAACGTTACCAGGGCGCATCGATTTTGCTGACCCGCAAGAACTTCGGCTGCGGCTCGTCGCGCGAACACGCGCCGTGGGCGCTGGACCAGTACGGTTTTCGTGCGGTCATCGCGCCAAGTTTCGCCGATATCTTCTTCAACAACTGTTTCAAGAACGGCTTGTTGCCGCTGGTGCTGCCAGAGGCGCAAATCGACCGCCTGTTCGATGAAGTCAAGGCATTCCCGGGCTATCGCCTGATAATCGACCTGGAAAAACAACTGGTTTGCACAGCCAATGGCAGCCTGGCGTTCCCGTTTGAAGTCGGCGAGTTCCGCAAGTATTGCCTGCTGAACGGTCTTGACGATATCGGCCTGACCTTGCGCCAGTCCGACAAGATTCGCGACTTTGAAGAGCGCCATTTGTCTGCTCAGCCTTGGTTGAGCAACACAATTTAAGCGGCTTGACCAGTAACTGGTCACTGATACTGATATTTTTTGAATTATTCAATCCAGGAAAAAATGAAAATAGCAATTTTGCCAGGTGATGGCATCGGTCCGGAAATCGTTGAACAAGCGGTTAATGTGTTGAACGTGCTTGGCGAAAAATTTGAACTGGAATCGGCTCCGGTCGGCGGCGCCGGCTATGCGGCGCATGGTCATCCGTTGCCGGAAGGTACCCTGAAACTGGCAAAAGAAGCAGATGCTATCTTGTTCGGCGCCGTCGGCGACTGGAAATACGATGCCTTGGAGCGCTCACTGCGCCCGGAACAAGCAATTCTCGGCCTGCGCAAGCACCTCGGCCTGTTCGCCAACCTGCGTCCGGCGATCATGTATCCCGAACTGGCCGGCGCTTCGACGTTGAAGCCGGAAGTCGTGTCCGGACTGGATATCCTGATCATCCGTGAACTGACCGGCGACATTTATTTCGGTCAGCCGCGCGGTGTCCGCACGGCGCCGGACGGCGCTTTCAAAGGCGAGCGCGAAGGTTTCGATACCATGCGCTATGCCGAACCGGAAATCCGTCGCATTGCGCACGTCGCATTCCAGGCAGCGCAAAAGCGCGGCAAACGCCTGACCAGCGTCGACAAGGCCAATGTGCTGGAGACTTTCCAGTTCTGGAGAGACATTGTCACTGAAGTCCATCATGAATATCCGGACGTTGCGCTGGATCACATGTATGTCGATAACGCAGCAATGCAGCTGGTGCGTGCGCCGAAGAATTTCGATGTCGTAGTCACTGGCAACATGTTCGGCGATATCCTGTCGGATCAGGCTTCGATGCTGACCGGTTCGATCGGCATGCTGCCATCCGCCTCGCTGGACGCCAACAACAAAGGTCTGTACGAGCCATCGCATGGTTCGGCGCCGGACATCGCCGGCAAGGGTATTGCCAATCCGCTGGCGACCATTCTTTCGGCGGCCATGATGTTGCGCTACTCGCTGAACAAGGCGGAACAGGCCGACCGTATCGAAAATGCGGTCAAGAAAGTATTGGCGCAAGGTTTGCGTACTGCCGATATTTACGAAGCGGGTACGACCAAGGTCAGTACCGGTGAAATGGGTGCCGCGGTGGTCAAGGCGCTAGGGTAAAAGAATTAGGCAGATGGGTCTGCCGTAATGTGAAGTGCGGGGCTTTTCCCGTTTATTGTTAGGGAATCATGATGAAACTGGTTGGTTTGGTCGGTTGGCGTGGCATGGTGGGTTCGGTCTTGTTGCAGCGCATGCAAGAAGAGGGTGATTTCGCCCATATCGAGCCGGTATTCTTTTCAACTTCAAATGCTGGCGGTAAAGCCCCGGCATTGGCGAAAAACGAAACAACGTTAAAAGACGCCACCGATATTGAAGCCTTGAAAAAATGCGACATCATTATTACCTGCCAGGGCGGCGACTACACCAGCGAGATTTTCCCGCAATTGCGCGCCGCCGGCTGGAATGGCTACTGGATTGACGCCGCTTCGACGCTGCGCATGAAAGACGACGCCATCATCGTGCTGGATCCGGTCAATCTGGATGTGATCAAGGATGGTTTGAAGCGCGGCGTCAAGAACTACATCGGCGGCAATTGCACGGTGTCGTGCATGATGATGGGCCTGGGCGGTTTGTTCGAGCACGACATGATCGAGTGGATGACTTCCATGACCTATCAGGCGGCATCGGGCGGCGGTGCGCAGCACATGCGTGAACTGCTGACCCAGTTCGGCTCCATCAATGCCGAAGTCAAGGCGCTGCTGGACGATCCGAAATCGGCGATCCTGGAAATCGATCGCAAGGTGCTGGGCAAACAGCATTCCATGTCGGCTGACGAAATCAAGCAATTCGGCGTACCTCTGGGCGGCAACCTGATTCCCTGGATCGATAAGGATCTGGGCGAAGGCTTGTCAAAAGAAGAATGGAAAGCCGGCGCGGAAACCAACAAGATCCTTGGCCGCGGTGCCGGTTTCAGCAATGGCGGCAAGGTTATCCCGGTGGACGGCCTGTGCATCCGCATCGGCGCCATGCGCTGCCATTCCCAGGCCTTGACCATCAAACTGAAAAAAGATGTGCCGCTGGATGAAATCAATGACATCATCGCTAGCAATAACCAGTGGGTGAAGGTGGTGCCTAACGACAAAGAATCGTCGATGCGCGACCTGACGCCTGCGGCGGTGACCGGCAGCCTGACAATTCCTGTCGGTCGTTTGCGTAAATTGCAGATGGGTGGCGATTATTTGTCAGCATTTACCGTAGGTGACCAATTGTTGTGGGGTGCGGCAGAACCATTGCGCCGCATGCTGCGGATTGTTCTGGATACCTGACTTGTTACGGTAGTTGTGATATTGTTGCCGACTTGCAATATAGCCCGCTAAATATTTTCTTAAGGAAAGTCTTAGCGGGCTTGGTGTATCTGTCGGTATAGTATTTGTCAGTGTTTGTTGACTGATTATCGACCGTTACGCCAATTGGTGCAGTGCTACGTAAAACAAGCTCATTGTTTGTGAAGCGCCACACTAGTGTCAATCTAGATATTGATTTTTAAAAAAACTGGGTACAGTATTTGCTTTCAGCAAGATTTGTTTCCTAATACGTCAACGGACAGCCCTTCATGCCACACAACATGCACCCGAATTCTTCGAATAAATTTATTTCCACCGGTTTAAAGACCCTCACTGCAGCCGTGGTTTCCGCCATGCTGATGATTTCCAGTGCTGAGGCTGCCGGTCTGGGTAAATTAACCGTGCTGTCCTCGTTGGGACAACCGCTACGTGCAGAAATTGAGCTTACCTCGGTAAGCCAGGACGAAGCGGGTTCGCTAGTGGCGAAACTGGCTAGTCCGGAAACTTATCAGCAAGCCAATATCGATTTCAATCCGGCCTTGCTGTCTTTGCAATTTGCCATCGATCAGCGCAATGGCCGCCGTTTTGTGCGGGTAACTTCGACCCAGCCTATCAATGAGCCGTTTGTCGACATGCTGATGGAACTCGGCGGCACCAAGGCACGCCTGGTGCGCGAATACACCTTGTTGCTTGATCCTGCCGGCCAGCGCCAGGCACAACCGGCACAAATTGCCGCGCCAGCAGCGCCGCGCGCCACTGCCGCAACCGCTACCGCCGCTGTCGCCCCGCGTTCGGCGCCAGTCCAGCAGGCTGCCCAGGCATCGTCATCAACCGGTTCGACCATCACCGATGCTACTCGCGCTGCCGCTGCCAAGGCAGTCGCCAGCGGTGCTAACAGCGCCACCGGTACAGCCGGCAAACCGGCCGCTGCCGCCACTAGCGCCGCCAGCCCCGCCAAAGCCGCGGCCGCCGCGCCAGCAGGCGGTGATTATCACGTCAAGAAGGGCGATACGCTGGCACGCATTGCTAGCGAAAACCTGCCGGCCGGCATTTCGCTGGACCAAATGCTGGTCGCGTTATACCGCAGCAACGAAGGTGCGTTTGTCGGCAAGAACATGAATCGTCTGCGTTCAGGCCAGATCCTGTCGATTCCTAATGCCGACAGCGCGGGTGCCGTCAGTAAAACGGAAGCCAGGAACGTCGTTGTGGCGCAGTCGAAGGACTTCAAGAGCTATCGCAATACCTTGGCTGGGCTGGTGGAGTCGGCCGCGCCGAATGCTGCAGCTGAATCCAGGCAAAGCAGCGGCGGCAAAATTACTGCCAAGGTGGAAGAGCAAGCCACACCAGCCAGCGAATCCAAGGACAAGCTGAAATTGTCGCGCGGTTCTGCTGCGGCTGCGGCCGGTGCCGCCGACGCCAAGGCTGCCGCCAATGCGGCGACTGAAGAGAAAATTGCACGGGAAAAAGCTGCCGCCGAGGCTGCTTCGCGCGTCAAGGAGCTGGAAAAAAATGTCAGCGACCTGCAGAAAACTCTCGAGTTAAAGAACAAGAACCTGGCTGACCTGCAAAATCAGGCTGCCAATGTGAAGCCTGCTGCACCTGCACCTGCGCCTGTTGCAGCGGCGCCGGCACCGGCACCTGCAGCGGTAACGCCACCGCCGGCCGCCCCGGTTGTAGTAGCTCCTGCTGCAGCCGTTGCGGCAAGTTCAGCCTCGGCCCCGGAAGCAGTTGCTGCTGCTGCTTCGGCGCCCGACGCAAGTGCTAAGCCTGCGGCCCCGGTGGCTGCTGCGGCGCCAGCTGCCGTGGCGCCTGCTGCGGCTAAACCGAAGGTGACGGCACCGCCTCCGCCAGAGCCAGGTTTCATTGAAAGCCTTACCGAAAATCCATTATTGCTGCCGGTTGGTGGTGTCCTGGTGGCGTTGCTCGCCGGTCTCGGCTTGTTCCGTTACCGTCGCAACCGTGCGCGTGAGCAGGCTTTCCTGGATAGCAGCGGCGCGCCGATGACCAATTCGGGCTTGAAGGGTAACTCCTTGTTCGGCTCGACAGGTGGCCAGAGCGTCGACACCAAGAACAGTATCTTCAATTCGAATTTCGTACCGTCGGTCAGCCATCTGGATACCAATGTCGATCCGGTCGCCGAGGCAGATGTATACATCGCTTACGGACGCGATGCGCAAGCCGAGGAAATCCTGAAAGAAGCGCTGCGCAACCAGCCAAACCGCAACGCGATTCGCGTCAAGCTGCTGGAAATCTACGCGAACCGTAAAGATCCACGCTCGTTTGAAATCCTGGCCAGCGAGTTGTACAGCCTGACCCGTGGTGAAGGTGAAGACTGGCAGCAGGCGGCCGCTCTTGGTCTGAATGTCGATCCGGCCAACCCTTTGTACGGTGGCGGTAAATTGCAGGAACAGGTAATTGCCAAGGCCAATTCGATTACCGCGCCGACTCAGCCGATGGAAGGTCTCGATTTCAATTCGTTGACTGCCCCGACCGAGCCGCAAGCTGCGCCGATTCCTGAGCTGGTGCACACGGCGGCCCCGGTAGAGTTGCTGGCGCCGTTGACAGCAACGGAGCTGGGCAAGCATGGCAGTGCGCCTGCAGCTTCTGTGAACGATATGGATTTCGATCTGGAGGAGCTCGGCAGCGAAGCATCGACTAACCAGAACACTGTATTGCTGTCGCCTTCCCACGAAGCCGGCAAATCCATGCTCGATGCACTCGATTTCGAGCTGGACCATAAGCCTGCCGCAGCGCCGAAAGTCGCGGAAAAGAGCGTGCCGGCGCCGGCGCCGGCGCCGACGGCGTTTGGCACGCTGGAAATCCCTGCTGGCGGCCAGCCTTCGAATTACGAACCGGCCCATGCCCATATCGATATTCCAGAGGAAACCAAGCCAGTCAAAGCGCCGGCGGCGCCTTCGTATGCGCAACATACCGAACCTATGGTTGCACCGCTGGAATTTAATCTTGCCGGCATGAACCTGGATCTGGACAGTGCGGTTCATGCACAAGCTCCGACCCAGGCAGAAGGCGGCGCATTTGCAGCAGCGGCGACTGACGTTGCCGTATCCGCCGCAGCTAATCCTGAAATGGCCACCAAGCTGGACCTGGCCGTTGCGTACAAGGAGATCGGCGATAAGGAAGGCGCGCGCGAACTGCTGGAAGAAGTATTGAAAGGCGGTAGTGCAGAACAGGTCGATGCAGCGAAGACATTGCTGGCCAAGCTGTAATCGGCACGGAACTGGCATGTAAGCTAGTACAATAACCGTAGCATTTTGCTTTCGACGGGCGCAGCGTTATGCTG
>Ga0182007_10002137_pt1 | contig 10080 bp, 5 predicted proteins | sample Sormic07211113_1_FD_123023 | JGI IMG/M metagenome (GOLD analysis project Ga0182007, IMG submission 123023) | Rhizosphere microbial communities from Sorghum bicolor, Mead, Nebraska, USA - 072115-113_1 MetaG | ecosystem: Host-associated > Plants > Roots > Rhizosphere | place: USA: Nebraska... | reverse complement strand
TATAGGGATATCGGGGGGGGCATAGCACAATTCTTCTTGGAGGAGGGTTGGTTTGCCCAGGTGACTGATCCTGCCATAATATACTCCCGCCAATTCTATTGCACCGGCAACCGAAGTCGAACATACATACGACGATCTTCATGCGTGAAGGGACGGGAGGAAAGAAAGGGCGGTAGATGATAATGCGAAAGGGCGCCGCGTCTGGGCGGGCGGGCTTTATAGTAAAGCCAAAGAAAGACGCCCCAAGACAAGGTACAACTGTTGGGAAGGGGACATGATCAATAGAACCCGGCTGGATCCGGGCTGGGATAGTGGCGCCCATTCCTAACCAGTTCAGAAAAGGTTCGCTCATGCTGGAGGTACTAACCACTTAGTGATCGGTCCGCTAGTTCACGCAAATCCGAAGAAGTTATCACGGACGAGCCACATGCAGGGAAACTTGCACGTGTGGTTCTGGCCGGGCTTTCCTTCGGTATCTAATAACCTTGCTTCTGCTCGCCGCTGGCGCACCTCTCCTAACTATTGCCCATTTATTCTGGAATAATTTTTTTAGGAGGGACAATTTTACATATTTCTGCCAAATCCTTCTATTATTAAGTACGGCTGGTACCATTTCGATGTGTTTCGATTCTTTCGAAAAAGAGAGGTTTGATGCTTTTGAATTCATTGTATTAATTCCACTTCCTACTCGCAGTATGCTCTTAATGATCCCGGCTCATGATTTAATTGCCATGTATTTAGCTATTGAGCTTCAAAGTTTATGTTTTTATGTGATCGCAGCATCAAAAAGAAAGTCTGAATTTTCCACGGAAGCCGGCTCAAAATATTTGATCTTAGGTGCATTTCCCTCTGGAATATTATTGTTCGGGTGCGACCGGACTACTACCGATCAATTTTTGGAAACTTCTTTATAGACTTGTAGAGACCCTCTATGTAGTTGTAATTCTTGGGCAATCGATCTACTTTCCCCATAGCCCTAAGGCTGTGTCTCGATCTCCTACGTGCGAAAGATAAGATACGGGAGACGGGGTCCTATGGTATGGGTCTTCGACCCTTGGTCTAATTCCACGACGGAGAGTCGGCGTGGCGTAAAGTGAAGATTGGGGGGAATAGAGCGAAATCCCCGTCTGGGGTATTCCGAAGGTGTAACCTAGGCAACGAAAAAGGGGCCCGATACTTCAACTAAAGGAGCGACCTGTTGGTTCACCAAACCCCGACCCAGTGTCACACGTTCTCCAGATCCGAAGGGATCCAGTGCCCAACTACCGACTCCTCCCGGAATTGCGTTATCGGAGCCGAGCCAGGAATAGCCGTTAGTGGACACCTACCACTTTTCACCGGTTAGAGAGGCCCTCTTTAATACATTAAGAAAATATGTTCACAGGGGCCAGAAAGACTCGGTCATAGGAACTTAAACCACCTACGCGCTGGTAAACGAAAACCACCTCGACCGGATCTACCGAACGAAGAAGGCCGCCCCGTCGAAAGAATTAACACGCCAAAAGGGCCACCAGCTTTCCCCAAAAAAAGGGGAGATCCGCTGCTTACTGCTCACGGAAACATCCGACCTTATCGTCAAGTCGTCTGCCTATCTTTCTGATCTCATTCGTTTTCCGATCGCATAAAAAGATCAAAAAAGAAATGTGAGAATGTAGTTACAGATGTGAAAAAAGTCAATATCTCTCTGTCTTTTCTTATTAATCTTTCATTCATTGGATTATGTGCGTTTCATCAAGTATGAACTTCTTTATTTTTTTCTATGCAATTTAAGTACCGGATCGACATCCATTTATTTCAGTGCCCTCATCCGCGTGTATGTCTGTGTTAGATAGGCTCTGGAAGGCCTTACTTTACTAACAGGTAGGGCGCGTTACTTTTATTCTTTTTTTGCCGCTTACCCGCATGTTTAGATTATTTACTTGCCCTTTCACTTTTTCTTCGGCTGTCACCAACTTTGTTCAATGCTAGTCCCTAACCCATGAATAAGGGCTCCGCTGGCTACCGGGTTCAGAGAAGTTTGTAAGCTCTTTCTCTTTTTTTGTTTTTCGCCACCTCCTGTGTCTTTCCGTTTAAGGTCTTTAATTCGGCATTAGCTTCGTTAGAGAAAGCCATGCGTGAACTACAAAGCACGGGATCCTGAACACCACGAAAGAAAGCGTACTACTTTTCAATAAGGTCCGACTTACTTTTCAGAGAGGAGAGACATGAACTTGTTTTAGGCGTAGAAAAGGCATACGGTATGAAAGATTTCTTGAAAAGAGGTAGGGACTGGTCTCGCTGCTAAGGGAGAAGGAGCCCTCTGTCGGAGCAAGCTAAAGAACCCACTTTAGATCGTCGATTTCAGGTAAGGCACTCGATCAAGCCTATACATCCGGGAATTTCGCTCCAAACCAAAGACGACTTGCTTTGCTGCATTTCTTGGGCCGGGGCTTTACTTTATTTTTTTTGGCGAAAGAAAGGCCATATGATCTACTTTCTGGTGCCGGTCCCTTCACAAAGATAGCCCCTTCTTGCTCTTATTCTTATTCGGTGGAATACAATAGTTCTTAAGCTCCTTTCTTTCAAGTGAAAGTTGCCTATCTTTCTTGGTTCGGAATCCAATCCAGTTGAAAACAATTGCCCGATGGAAAAGTCAGATGAAAGGCAAGGAGTGTAAACCACGTACGAGCGAGCGCAGAAAGCGAAATGTTTTGCAGCGAGTCAAGCGTAATACGATCAAAAGGAAATGGGGTCAATGCCTCAAACAGTTCCCCAGAGGGGGCCCCGGGTTGAAAGAGCGAGCTACATTCTTTCATAGAAGACAGAAAAAAAGAGGACTGATGCTTTCTTACTTCATCTTAATATAGGGATGCTTTATGTAGCTTCCAATAAATAGGAAACAAGATGACCCATGGGGCACTCAGTGACGTATCTAAACCGTCTATCCAGTACTGGCTTTTCACACTCGGGAATAGAAACTGTCGGCACTTGAAGATGAACGAAGCGAAATTACCCCCCCAAAAAGCCCTTAGACCCACCTTGGTGGGGACTGACTGCTCTCCCCTACGAAAGTAGCATCGCGATGCAGAGATCAACATATTCGCATACCATGCTTATCTATTGATGTCGCAGATCAGCGGCAACTCCCATACTAAGTATGATGTCGCATATCGGTTGTCTAACTAGAAGGGTGGAACCTTTTCTTTTTAACTAGTCTTAAAGTGGATGTCGCAGCCTTGAGTTCTTTTTATTGAATTCGCGAGATTGAAAATTAGGATTGAATGAATAACCTGGAGATATATTCCTTTTCTCAAATAGTTCTTTAAGGGGCCTCTCTCTATCCTTGGCTTATTCAATAGAGCTTTCCTTCTTTTCATTATTCGATACTGCTGTGAGATACTACGAGAGCTCGTAGGCAATATGAGATAGAGCTGACTAAGAGAAAGAAGTAAGCGGATCTTGCAGCTGTTTTCATTCCTTTATTTAGGTCTTGAACCTATTAAGTAGAAGATCAAGCACTGATCTGATGGATCAAATGCTTTCACTACTCGATCAAGGGCTTCCCAAAAGGCCTATTTACTAACTTCTCTTCGTTCCGCATGAGAAAAAGTTATAAAGACAGATTTCTAAATCGTTTTTTTAGTCATGTTAGCACCACGCTTCGCTTTCCGATATCTGGTATTATGGCTTTGCGCAGACTGACCTCTACACTTTTTGCAAACAGCTACCACCTTGAGGCAGCCCTCCGGGCTGGGTTGCCTACCCAGATAAAATACAAACAACCACTGCTTAACACCTATTTCAAAGATAAACTGCATCCCTCATAAAGCGCGTGCCCGGACTGCACGCTTACTGTATTCTCACGAGGAACTGTAACAACACACTGCCCTGAACAGCCATTCAATACAGAACTTAACATCACAACAAACCCTTCCGACAAAGCTCTCCTTGATAAACCACAGCTTCTTCATGTCACTAGCCATACGCAGATTACTTGAAACAGACTCCCTTCTCTTACAAGACACCTTACCCTATCTCCTCAAACATGTACTTGCCCATGTTCCTACGGTTCAGAAACCTGTGTTTACTACTACTCGGTTGCCGCCGTATACTTGCTCCCCCACCGGTAGTGGATGAGACTTGTCATACCAATAGTGCTTTTTCCACAAGACAGACTCGACTCACCCACTTTTTCCATCTACTGGCACTCCAACTACCTCACCTACCACCCTTTGCAGCAAGAAATCTTATCTTATAAAAATTTCCCACTTGTCAGTGTGATTTTCTCGATTTACTTCACTAATCTTCATTCCCTTCCCCGAATCGAATTCCCTTTTCTTTACGGAACTCCGTGGGTTCCTGCTTTCTTTAAGCCGAGCTAGCTCCCTAGCTTCTGGTTGGGACTACCCTAGCTTTCTAGTCCGCTAATCCAAAGGAAACCCTAAATTAGGAGATTGGCAGGTGTTGAAAAGATTGCCAACCTAAATCAAGTGAAAGAAGACCCCTTCCCACTCTTCTTTCCTCCTCACTAACCCATTAATTAAGTAGTAGGTAGTGAGGCCCTCGGCATCTGTAGATACCTACTAAACCAGGAATAGGAATTCGATTGAGTATTATGTTGAACCATTCATAACATAACAGGATAGCGATAGTGAATTTAAGAAGCATCCAGCATTAATGATGTAAGGAGTAGTCCAAGAACTGGGACTGAAAATCAATACCATCACTCCATTTAGCAAATATCTCTGGTTTAACCCTGAGTTCTGTCTGAAAGGTTTCCCAATTGATCTTTCAATCCCACTCTTCTTTCTCCCACAAACCCATCAAGTAGTAGGTTGTGGGAACGCGGGCTTCTTTCACTTGATTTTTGGTGAGTGAGTTAAAAGAGACAGACCTACCTCTGTAAGAAAATACATTAAGTAAGGTATATTTATCTATAGCCATGGTTTGTAATACACAAGCCGACCCGTGCATCTTCATGGATATCTAATCTACTACCATGAAAAGTAGATCGTTTGAGGGAGGGTTCGCTGTGATTGTTTTCAAGTGATCTGCCACTGGTTTTCCTGAGAAGGTAGTCCAATGGCTTCTTCTTTTTCTACACCACCTGGTCGCGAAACAACCTAGAGAGTGCCAGCTTTCCTACCTCGAAACATTAACGAGCCAGAAGTGGTTACTCTTACTAAGGAATGCAGTGCAGTCATTCAAAATAAGAGACCCCCCAAGTTAGATGACCCAGGCAGTTTCTGTATTCCATGCTTGATAGGATCTAAAAGTTTCCGTGCTTTATGTGATCTTGGCTCTAGTGTGAGTGTGATTCCCCTCTCTGTCTGCGAGGCACTACCTTTGGGTGATGTACGGCCGACTACCATGACTCTCCAGCTTGCTGATCGCACTTATCGCCATCAGGCAGGCATTTTGGTTGATGTCCCTGTGATAGTTGGTAACTTCGCATTTCCAGTTGATTTTGTTGTCTTGGAGATGGAGGATAAGAGCGAGCCTATTATTTTGGGGAGACCCTTTCTAGCTACTGCAGGGGCTGTCATCGATGTGAAAGATGCTAAGCTCACGCTTCAATTTGGTGAGGAGAAAGTATCATTTGACATGAGGCATCCAACTCACCTTCCTCACTGTCCAGACCTGTGTTTCACCATTGATGTGATTGATGAGTGTGTTACTGAGACATATTTTAGTTCAGAGGATGTGTCAGCATTGGAGGATGAGAAGTCTATTCTTTATAATGAGCATACTTCTATTGATCCATCTCCTGTAGCTCTAATTGATTCTTCTCAGGAGGCTTCTCTTACTTATGATCTTATACCATCTTCAGCTCCTAAGGTAGATCTTAAACCTCTTCCTGAGCATTTGAGATATGAGTTTCTTGGATCTGATAATACATATCCTGTTATTGTGAGTTCTCGTCTGACTCCTATGGAGATTTACCGTCTTCTTGAAATTCTTCGTCGATATCGAGCTGTCATAGGATATTCTATAGATGATATGAAGGGTATCAGCCCTACGCATGCATCGAATCTTTCTCGAGGATGATGTTAAGCCGACGCGCGAGCACCAGCGTAGGCTTAATCCTCATTTGCAAGAAGTTGTAAAGAAAGAGGTATTGAAGCTTCTTGGTGCTAACATCATTTATCCTATCTCTGACAGTCAGTGGGTCAGTCCAATTCATATTGTACCCAAGAAAGGAGGCATGACTGTTTTAGCAAATGAGAAAGGTCAAATGATTCCCACTAGGACTGTCACCGGTTGGCGCATGTGTACAGATTATCGCAAGCTTAACAAGGCCGCCCGGAAGGATCACTTTCCTTTGCCTTTTATTGATCAGATGCTTGAGAGGTTAGCATGTCATTCTTATTTCAGCTACCTCGATGGGTACTCAGGCTTCTTGCAGATTCCGATACATCCGTCGGACCAGGATAAGACAACATTTACCTGTCCTTATGGTACATTTGCTTACCGACGGTTGCCATTTGGTCTCTGTAATGCCCCAGGGACTTTTCAGCGATGTGTCATGTCTATCTTCACAGATTTGATTGAGAAGATCATGGAGGTCTTCATGGATGATTTCACTGTCTATGGACGGGACGGAATTTTTATGACTGTTTGGCCAATCTTGAGATTGTTCTACAGCGTTGTCTTGAAGCTGATTTGGTACTCAATTGGGAGAAGTGTCATTTCCTGGTTCAAGAGGGTATTGTCCTCGGTCATTTGGTTTCCTCGCGAGGAATTGAGGTTGATAAAGCCAAAGTTGAGGATCGCTTGCCTCCTCCAGTGAAGGAAGTCCGTAGCTTCTTGGGTCATGCGGGTAATCACATGCGTGAGCGGATCGAGCTATTATATAATAAGTAACGGCTGAAAAAGCAATTCTTGGTAGATCCACTTGTTAAGGCGCGGAAAGCCGTGTTCCTTCTAAGCTCACGCTTTCCTGATTGATTTGAAAGACCCTACACACCACCGTATCCTTGGCTTTCTTCCCACTTTCAAAGAACTGGCTATCATTCTTTCTATTCTATCTCCTCGCTTGAGGTCTTATGCTTCTTCTTAAAGGGGTTATGCCACTCCGAGTCCATCAGTGTTGAAGGAATGGACAGAGACAGGCAAAGACAAAGTGCTGATTTGACTACCGATAGAGAGCAGAGCTAGAGACAAGATGCCTAGGACCTGGAGGAGATCCATAAGAACCAAGTCGTGGAGAAGATAGCATCAAACTGGAGATAATAAACCTAACTCTCCGTGCTTTAATCGAGAATGGATACAGGGTCGTCGAGCGAAACCTTTATTAGGGGGTAGACCTACCTTGTTTTGTTGACTTATTGCTTTCCAGCAAAGCGTGCCGGCCCTATCTCTAAAGCACCAAACTTCCACATTTTAGGAGATGCCCTATCTTCCCTTAAAGAGCCAGCTTATTGAATAGAGCTGTCACTCCTTACCTTATCTAAGACCCCTTCGGGATATCTTTTGAAAACCTTTTCTCTGAAAAGAATAGATCGATCCCTTGCCCGCTCGATTAAAGAAAGTGGGATCTGGCCTTGCATTTTTGAGATAGGGCTCCCTCACGGCATTCTTGCTCTTGCATTTGAAAGTCGAATCGGGATTCCATCTATAGAAAGGTACCGAATGGAACTAGTGAATGTGTATGCCGAACGTAGGCAGGTATACCTGACCTTTGATATTAAGCTATGATCTCTCTTCTCTCTCTTGAAGTTCCCACAAAGCGACTCTGAACCTAAGACCGGGTTGTGGGATGTCTTTTGATATTCTAAACAAAGAAAAACGACATTTTTTTTTCCCTAAATGAAAGAAAAGGTCGAGCTTAAGCCGATTCCATTGCGGAAAGAAAAGAGGCTCTCCCATTCCCACCTGATACGTCAAAAGCAATTGACTAATAAGGGGAACCAACCAGTCGAATTCGATTGATTATGTCACTCCGCATTACTAAAAAAGGGCAGCTGCTTTCTACTAAAATGGGCTTTGGCACTCCTTCCGCTATTACTCGAAAAAAAAAATAATAGATCGGTCGTTCTGACTACGTCAAAGGCTCGTATCACTCTAATTTAAAGGCTGTAACTCCTACTTATTTATATTAATTAAAGCTTGCCCATGGCTGCTTTCTTCCCATTCTTTCTTCTTTCCACTAATCTAATGGTTGAATTCTCCCATCGAGAGGTTATGATACTAGCAAGAGTCCTATTCTTCTCCTCTCGATCCTACCTTGGGTTATGTTTGACAGGGATGGTCAGTGAACTTCTACTGGTTTCAAAGGAGGATAGAGATCCATTGGGGAAGGCTCGAAAGGTTATTCGATATCAAGGTTGACCCTCGACGCGCCGCAGCCACTATTTTTACTCCTTTTATGCAATTATGAACGAAACTTTCTCGATTCCAATGCAACTTATCCTTTTGGAGTTGACGTAACAAACTACGCGAGCCTCCCGATGAAGCCAACAGAAATCCTATCCGAATACTAAAAATAAAAGGCAATTTCATTATGGTGGTATACCAGCCGCCAGTTCTGGAACTTCCAGTTCCAATCGGAGCATATAGATCCGTAAATGGATTTGTATGTATAGCCACTTCAGTCGTGCTCCTCGTTTCTCGAATGGAAAAAAAGTATCTTCTTTCTGGGAACATGCTAAACCAGAAATTCTTATGTTCGTGATTCTTCATCCACCGATGCAGAAAATCTTCCAGTTTTCCATTCTCATATGAGGCAGGAAAGTTTATGGGCAACAGGTCGGCACGAAGTGATTCATCATGTTCAAACATGAACCTTTCGCTCGTTGGGGACGGTTTATAAATCAAAAAATTCCCACAAATGGAATGAGAAGTGGGTCCATGTAAATGATCGAGACCTCGCAAACAACAACGTTCCTTCCCCATATGGAGTTCGGGACCCAAAGGCAATCGTTGAGTGAACTGTATCTTATTCGTATTAGTTGACCTAAGCTGCACCATTATTGCAGGGGTGGGGCTCGGCCTCCGAACCGTACGTGGGACGAGTTTCTGCCTCATACAGCTCGGGCCGAAGACCGGGGAAGTTGAGGAGAGATGGGGAGACCCAACTGCTGCCGGTCGGGACGGACAGGAAAGGGGGCGGGGATAAGCTTGTGAAGAAGCAAGCTTATTGCCCCACCCCCAAAAAACAAACCGACCCAGCAAGAAAACGTATGCGCTTTAGCAACAAAGCGCTCATCCCTTGCTTGTTGCTTCGCGTTTCCATCCCAGTCCATTCCGGGATAGGCGGCTAATATAATATGTGCAGTAGTCGTCGTCTGACCAATCGGCTCGGACACCAGACCGCTTGTGCCCGCCCATTCTGTCTCGCACTAAATGGAATGGCTCTCTTAGTTACGCTGTGCCCCGACCCGAGTCCCCACGTCCGCTTTTATCCGCCCGCAACCCGGCCAACACAACATTAGGGCCGTCCCCCCCCATTCTATGCTGACCCGGGCCGGGGCTCGCTTTTTGGGAAGCCCGTTCCCACCGCGCTCACGGCCCGGCTGGCCTGCCTGCGGTAGTGGGAATTCTCCCGTTCCCTGGTCAAAAAAGGGTTGGTTGGATGCGGGATCTACTCCACGAGGAGCGGTACGGACGTAGATGATATCATCACGACCTCTCTTTGCGTACCGCTAGGGATGCTTAACGCCACTTCGCCAACTGGCATTACCTGCGCTTTCGTGTCTCTCAGTGTGGTCAGCACTGGGTGTTTCCGAGCTGCGAGGCTTACACCCATTCGCATTAATTCATCCAAAGTTCCTTACCCTTATGCACGAATTTAGGAATAAGCCATCTTCCTATCAAGGTTAAGGAGTCAACTGAGCATCTCAGCGGCGGGATTGAATACCCGGATCGAATCAGAGTTCACGCCGCCCGCCCTGAACAAATAGAATAGGAGGCGTGGGCCACAGGTCGCACATAAGCCATCGGGTCGCACGACAGAAGAACACCCAACATAAAGATGCACACTCCTCCATGTGAAATAGAAAGATTCATCTTCACTTTTTTGTAGTAGTCGTGACCAACAGCCATCAACAGTCGGCTCGTTGGTAAGGCGAGAGCTTCAAGCCCGATTTCAGGTGGCACACC
>Ga0182007_10002134_pt1 | contig 10094 bp, 5 predicted proteins | sample Sormic07211113_1_FD_123023 | JGI IMG/M metagenome (GOLD analysis project Ga0182007, IMG submission 123023) | Rhizosphere microbial communities from Sorghum bicolor, Mead, Nebraska, USA - 072115-113_1 MetaG | ecosystem: Host-associated > Plants > Roots > Rhizosphere | place: USA: Nebraska... | reverse complement strand
GTCTTCACCAGGGGCGGGGACCGGCTGGGGACGGGATGGCTCGGGGCGTACGCGGCGATCCGCCGCTGAGCCGCCGCAGGGCGGGCCCCTACGGCGGTGACCACCTGGCAGGGAGCGTGAAACGGGCGCGCGGTAGCACAAGTGACAAGGGTCGAGGACCGGCTCACCCGCACCGGTCGCGGTGCGGCAGACTGGTGCGGATTCGGCGGTGTCCGGCTGGACGTGCACCGGCCGTGACAGGGGAGAAGGGAACCCGCAGATCCGTGAGTGAAGAGTTCGACGCACCGGAGTCCCCGGCCCCTGACCCCGTCGACGAGGGCGCGTTCGGTATCGACGCGTTCTCCCTCGACGACCGGCTGCGGCTGTTCCACTTCGCCGCCGCCGAGAAGCGTCACGAGTATCTGTGGCTGCTGCGGGCCTTCGACCGTGGCCGTGCCAACTACCAGGTGCTGCTGCACGCTTCGGACGCGGTGGGGCTGCTGGAGCGGCTCGCCGTCGATCATCCCGGCGCGGGTGTCGTGGGCGGGTCGGCCGGTGTGCAGTCGTTGCTCGACGCGCTCGCGGAGTGGCAGGTGCTGGACCGGTCCTACGACGGGACGCGCGCCGCGAACCTCGCCGAGTACCGCAACCGGCACTACGTGTACCAGTTCACGCAGGCCGGATACCGGGCGTACCGGGCGGTGGAGGACGTGCTCGGCGCGAGCCTGGAGGACGCGCAGCTCTCCCGCCTCGTCTTCCCCGACATCCTCGGCGACCTGCGCGCGCTGGCCGAGGCCAACACCGCGGCCGACGGCGAGGAGGTGTACCGCAAGCTCGGCCGTCTCGACTCGGTGCTGAACGAGATGGCGCAGCGCGCCGCCCGCTTCTACCTCATGCTGGGCGACCTGGCGCGCACCAACGACACCCGGCCTGAGGTGTTCCTCGCCCACAAGGACACGCTCCTCGCGCACATGCGGGAGTTCACCGCCGAACTCGGCCGCTACGCCCCGCTGCTCGCCGAGGCGGTCGAGAAGGTGGCGGCCACCGGTGTGGACCGCATGATCGAGTACGCGGCCGAGGCCGACGAGCGGCTCTTCCGCAGCCCCGCCGAGCGCCTCGCGGACTGGCGGCACCGGTGGGACGGCATCGTCCACTGGTTCGCGGAGCGCGAGCACAGCGAGACCGAGCGGCTGCAGGACGCCACCGTCACCGCGATCCGCTCCGTCCTCGCCCTGCTGCGCCGGGTCACCGAGGCGCGCCGGGGCGGGGTGAGCCGGGAGAGCCAACTGCGCCATCTGGCCCAGTGGTTCGCCTCCTGCGAGAGCGACGAGGACGCGCACGCCCTGTTCCAGGCCGTCTTCGGGCTCGGCGCGCCCCGTCACATCGCCGTTCCGTACGCGGACCCCGAGCGGATCCCGTCCCGTACGTCGTGGTGGGAGGCCGAACCGGTCGAACTGGCCCGCACCCTGGTCCAGTCCGGCCGCACCCCCGCCCTGCACGGCCCCGGCCGCATCGAACGCGACGACGACCGGCGGGCCCAACTCCGTGCCGAGCAGCTCAAGGAGCAGGCCGAGCGGCGCGGTGCCGCGAACTCCCTCGCGTCGGACGGCGTGTACGGCCGGACGCTCGACGAGCCCGAGACGCGCGCCCTGTTGGGCCTGCTGGACGTGGCCCTCGCCGCCCGTGTCCCCGCCAGCCGCCGGGTCACCGCCGCCTCCGGCTCCGCCCACGGGGTACGGCTCACCCTCACCCCCGCCGAGGGATCCACCACCGTCGACACGGTGCGCGGGCGGCTCCATCTCGACGGGCTGCGCCTGGAGGTCACCGTATGAGCCGGGTCGTCGCAAGCCGGGTCGTCGTGAGCGAGGCCGTCGTATGAGCCGTGTCGCCGAGGGCGTCTCCCCGCTCGAACTCGCCGACTACCAGAAGGCGGTACGGCTCGTCCTGCGGCACCCCCTGGTCACGCCCGCGTACCCGGACAGGGCGGCGCTGGCGACCGTCCGCCGCTGGGCCGATCACCTGCGCACCGACCTGATGGAGGTGCTCGGGTACCGGCTCGTCACCACCGCCGACACCGTCCGGCTCCAGCGCGCCCAGGACGGCCTGGACGCCACCCGCCCCGCCCTCACCCGCGCGGGACGCCCCTTCGACCGCCGCCGCTACGCCTACCTCGTCCTCACTCTCGCGGCCCTCGGCCGCCACGGCGCCCAGGTGGCGCTGGGCGAGCTGGCCGACGCGGTCGCCGCCGACGCCGTACGCATCGACGGGCTCGGCCTCGACACCGCCCGCAAACCCGACCGGGACGCCTTCGTCGACGCCGTCACCTGGCTCACCGAACGCGGCGCGCTCACTCTCGCCGACGGCTCCGCCACCGCCTGGGCCGGCGACCCCGAGCGCGCCGAGGCCCTGTACGACATCGACCGGGAGATCCTCCTCGCCGTCCACCACCCGACCCGGGTCCTCCAGCACCTGACCTCGGTCGCCTCGCTCCTCGACTCCTCCGGCGCGCTGGGTCTGTCCGCGGGCCGCGCCGCCCAGCGCCGCGACCAGGCACGCCGGGCCCGCCGTCTGGTGCTGGAGAACCCGGTCGCGTACTACGCCGACGCCGACACCGAACTCCTGGGCCAGCTGCGGGCCCCCGCCCTCGCCGAGGACCTGGAGCGGCTGACCGGGCTGACGGTGGAACGGCGGGGCGAGGGAGTGGCGCTCATCGACACCTCCGGCAGGCTGTCCGACGTCCGCTTCCCCGGCGGCGGCACAGTCGCGCAGGCGGCGCTGCTGCTCGCCGCCCGGATCAGCGCCGCCGCCCAGCGCTCCGGACGGCACGCCCTCGAACTGCTGCCGGCGCCCACCGCCGCCGAACGCCTCGTGGCGCGTGCCCGGCGTATCGACGCGGCCCTGCCCTCGCGCGGGCTGGTCGCCGAACTGGCCGACCCGGACGCGGAGTCGGCGTACGAGATGCCCGACGGAGCCGGACCGGAGCCGGTGGAGACCCGGTACCCCTTCGTCACGGACTCCTGGCTCCGGGGCAGGCTCAAGGAGATCATCGGCGAGTACGGCGCGGGCTTCGCCGCCGATCTGCGCGGCGACCCGGACCGGCTGCTCGGCCAGGCTCTCGACCTGCTGGCCGCCATGTCGCTGATCGTGCGGGTCGACGGCGGGGCCCTCGCGCTTCCGCTGCTCGCCCGTTACCGGGGGGTCACGGCCCGAGTGAAGACCCGTACGGCGGTTCGACCACCGGACCAGCCGGCCTCCCGGCCCGCCCTGTTCGCCGCCGACACCGCCGAGGACCCGACTCCGTGAGCAGCCCCGCCCCCACTGCGGCCGACACCCCCGCAGCCCGCTACGTCCCCACCCGCGCCGGAATCGTCAACCTCTGGGACTACCGGGACGAGGAGTTCTCCTTCGCGGGCGGCTGGCTGGTGCTGCGCGGCCCCAATGGGTCCGGCAAGACCAAGGCCCTCGAAGTCCTCTTCCCGTTCGTCCTCGACGGTCGTATCGATCCCAAGCGGCTCAACCCGTTCGCCGCCGAGGACCGTACGATGAAGTCCAACCTGCTCTTCCGCGGGCAGGACAGCGCGCTCGGCTACGTCTGGATCGAGTTCACCCACCGGGAGACCGGCCAGGCCGTCACCTGCGGCATCGGGCTGCACGCCCAGCGCCACCGTGACACCCCCGCCCGCTGGCACTTCGTCGCCGAGGGCCGTGTCGGCGAGGACTTCTCCCTCCTCACCCACGACGACCGGCCGATGACGAAGAAACAGCTCGCCGCCGAACTCGGACGCGAGCTGATCGCCTCCACGGCCGACTACCGGGCCGCAGTCGACCAGCGACTCTTCGGCCTCGGCCCGGAGCGCTACGAGCAGCTGCTCACCCTGATCCTCACGTTGCGCCGCCCGCAGCTCGCCAAGAACCTCGATCCGGCCAAGCTCTCCGACACCCTCACCGCCGGTCTGCGGCCCCTCGACGACGACCTGATCGCGGAGGCGGCCCGCTCCTTCGACGACATGGAGTCCGTGCAGCGCACCCTGGAGGGGCTGGCCGCCGCCGACGACGCCACCCGTGCCTTCCTCGCGAGCTACTCCACCTATCTGCGGGTGCACGCCCGCGCCGCGGCCGACCGGCTCACCGCCCGCCGTACCGAGACCGCCGAGCGCGCCGCCGCCCTGCGCACCGCCGCGGCGGACCTGCAGGCGGCCCGCGAGGCGCAGGCCGCCGCCGAGACGCGCGCCGAGTCGGCCGATGCCTCGCTCGCCGCCCAGCGCGCCCGTCTCGACCAGCTGCGCTCCTCCGCCGCCTACCAGGCCGTCGAGCAACTGGCAGACCTGGAAAGGCTGGTGCGCACCTGCGAGCAGACCGCCCGGCAGGCCACCGCCGAACGTGAACGGCGTACGGCAGCCACCGGCCGCGCCCGCGCCGAGGCCGAACACGCCGCGCGGCTCGCCGCCGAACTCGACGCCTCTGTCTCCCGGGACGCCGCCGCCGTCGCCGACCACGCCCACACCGCGGGGCTGCCCTGGACGCCGGCCGACGCCGAGCCCGCCCGCCTCGCCGACCGCTCGGCCGCACTCGCCGCCGCCCGCCACGAGGGTGTCCGGGCCGTGCGCGCCGCCCAGCAGACGGCACGCGGCGCCGAGCAGACCCGTGACCTCGCCCGGGTATCGCTCGACCGTGCCGAGGAGGCCGTCGGCGCGGCCGAGAGCGCGGAGACGGCCGCCGGGTCGGCTCTCGAATCCGCCCGAGAGCAGGCTCGTACGGCGCTCGTCCAGTGGACGGGCGACCACGGCCGGCTGCTGTCCGAAGCCGGGTCCGCCCTGCTCGCCGAAGCCCTCGACCTCACCGGCGAGGCCGACGCGGTCACGCTCGCCGACGCCTTCACCGAGGCCACCGCTCCCGCCGTGCAGGAACTGCGCGACACCCTCGCCGCCCTGCGCGCCCGCCGCACCGACATCGAGCGCCGCCGCGCCGAGACGGAGGCCGAACGCGACCGGATCGCCGACGAACACGACGACGCCCCGCCCCCGGCCCGTGGCCGCACCGCCGACAGGGCGGCGGGCGACGGCGTACCACTGTGGCAACTCGTCGACTTCGACGATGAACTGACGGATCGTCAACGCGCTGGTCTGGAAGCGGCACTGGAGGCTTCGGGCCTCCTCGACGCGCTCGTCTCCGCCGAGGACACCCCCGTGTCGGCCGGGCACAGCGAGGGCTACCTCCGGGCCGGCGCCCCGGTGAGCGGGCCGAGCCTCGCCGATCTCCTGCGGCCCGACGACCCCGGGAACCCGGAGTCGGTCGCGGCGATCCCTGGCGTCGACCGGATCACGGCCGTACTGCGCTCCGTCGCCGTCGCCGGAGACCTCGACACCGGCATTCCGCAGATCAGCCCCGACGGCCGGTACGCGGCCGGTGTCCTGGTCGGCGCCCACACCAAGGAGCACGCCGAGTACGTCGGCGCGAGCGCCCGTGCCCGGCGGCGAGCGGCCCGGATCGCCGCCTGTGAGGCCCTGCTGGCCGAACTCTCCGACCAGCTCGACCAGTTGGCTCGCGAGCAGGCCCGTACGGACGCGGCCCTGGAGGCGTACACCGCCGCACGCGCCGCCCTGCCCCGCGTCACCGGCATCACGAAGGCCCTGCGCGAGCTCGACCGGGCCGCGGCGAGGCTGCGCGCCACCCGCGACGCCGCCGACGCGTCCCGGGCCGCGTACGACGAAGCGGTGGCAGCCTGCTCTGTCGCCGAGCGTGCCCTGCGCCGCACCGGGGCCGAGCACGGCATCGAGACCGGTCGCCCGGAACAGGTCGACGCCGTCGAGACCGCCACCCGCGCCTTCGAGACGGCGGTCCGCGAACTCGCCGCCCGCCGCCGCGAACACGGCCGCCAGAGCGAGGCGGCCGGGGCAGCCACCGGCCGGCTCACCGCCGCCGCCGAGGACGAGGAGGCGGCGGCGGACACCGAGCGCGCGGCGCGCCGCCGGCACGCGGAGGAGGCCGCGGGACTTGAGGCCCTGCAGGAATCCGTGGGGGCCGAGGCGCAGGAGGTGATGCGCCAGGTGCAGGAGACCGAGGACGGCATCGACGCCCTGGTCCGCGAGGCCGAGGCGGCCCGCACCGGCCAGCACGCCGCCATCGCCGGCACCGCGGCGGCCGAGGCCCGCCGTACGGCCGCCGCCGAGGCCGGGGCGGTCGCCGCGGCGGAGGAGAAGGACACCGCCCGCTCCCTGCGCCCGTACGCCGCCCGGGAACTCCTCGACATCCTGCGCTGCCCGCCCGGCCTCGCCTGGCCCGCCCAGGAGGCCGACTGGGCGGGGCAAGCACTCCCGCCGGCCGTGGCCGCCGTACACGAGGCGATCCTGACCGCGACCCGCGACCTCGCCCCCACCGAGACCAGCCTCAAGCAGTCCGTCACCCGGCTCACCAAGGCCCTGGACGACCTCCAGGCACAGCTCGCCGCCGCCGGGCAGGACTACCGGCCCGAGTGGGACGGCTCCGACGGGGTCATCCTCGTCCGCGTGGCCGACGAGGAGGGCCCGCTGCCCGTCGCCGCCTTCGCCCAGAAGATCTCCTCCCACCGCCGCGACCAGGCCGAACTGCTCTCCGATTCCGAGCAGCGCATCCTGGAGGACGCCCTGCTCACCCGGCTCGCCCAGCAGATCCACGACCGTACCGTCGACGCCCGCGACCTGATCCGGCGGATGAACACCGACATGCGCAAGCGGCAGATGTCCTCGGGGACGACGGTCGGGGTGAGCTGGCTGCTCGCCGACCACCTCGACGACGAGCAGCGCGCCGTCTGCGGCCTTCTCGACGCCGACGCCGCCCGCCTCGGCCCCGACGGCCTCGCCCGGGTGCGCACCCACTTCGCCGCGCAGATCAAGACCGCCCGCGCCCGCCACCGCGACCAGCCCTACCGCGAACTGCTCGCCGAGGTCCTCGACTACCGGAGCTGGCGGCAGTTCGCCTTCCAGCTCGTCCGCCCCGACAGGAGCGAGGAGCGGCTCACCCGTGCCCGGCACAGCCGCCTGTCCGGCGGTGAACAGTCGGTGTCGCTGCACCTGCCGCTGTTCGCCGCCGCGCACGCCATGCTCAACTCCGCACATCCGCACGCCCCGCGCCTGCTCGCCCTCGACGAGGCCTTCGCCGGGGTGGACGACACCGGGCGCGGTGAACTCATGTCACTGGCCGCCCAGTTCGACCTCGACCTGTTCATGACCGGCTACGACCTGTTGGCCGCCCACGCCTCCGTGTCCGCCGCCGCCCACTACGACCTAGCGCACTCCGCCGTCGACCACACCGTCTCCGCGTTGCTGCTCGTCTGGGACGGCGACCGGCTCCTCGCCGACGACACCGGGGAACTCACCACCGCCCTCGGCTCGCCGGGCACCCGGCGCGCCCCGGTCCCCGAGGAGGCCCCGGTTGTCCACTGAAGGCGAGCCGTCGGTGTACGACGAGCTGCGCGGCGAGGGATGGACCCGGCTGCTTGCCGCGGCCCGCCGCAGACTGGAGCGCACCGGCGGCGCCCTCGACGGCGACATCGGGCTCACGGCGCCCAGCGAGGCGGAGCGCCGCACCGTCATCGGTGTCACCGGCCGCTACCGGCCTGAGACCGTCAAACGTCTCGCGGTACCCCTGGGCGATCTGGACGGGTATCTGTACGACCGCTACGGCACAGGGCTCCTCCAGACCCTCGGCAGGCTCCACGGCCCGCTGCGCGACCGGCCGGCCGAACGCGCCGACGAGGAGGCGCGCCGCGATCGGGCCCTGAAGTCCGCCCACTCCAGCCCGCTCGCCGGACAGGGATGGTTCGCCGCCTGGCTGGACCGGATCGCCGCCGACGGCACCCTCACCCGACTCGTACGCCGGGGCGACGCACCGCTCCTGGACGCGGCGGTACGCGTCCTGGAGAGGCTGACCGAGGGCGGGGCCCGTCTCGTGGGCTCCCGGAGCGGGGCCCCCGGTGTCCTGCCGCTTCCCGTCCTCGCGGAGTGGGCCACCGGCGACACCAAGGCCCTCGTTCCCGGCAGCCCGCTCGAACAGCTCGTCCTGCGCGCCCTCGCCCAGCGTGCCGGCGACGGGTGCGTTGTACCGCGTGAGCGGGTAAGGCGGCGTGCCCTGTGGGAGAGCGCCGGCGCCATCGCGGACGACCTCGCCAGTCAGGTGCTCGTCCTCAACATCAGAGCCGAGGGCGACACGGTGGTCTGCGACTGGCTGCGCGACGCCGCGGGCTTCGGCATCCCCTTCCGGCTCACTCTCCACCAGCTCGCCGCCGACCCGGTCGTGCCGGCCGCCCGTACCATCTTCGTCTGCGAGAACCCGGCCCTCCTGCGCGCGGCGGCCGGTGAACTCCAGGACACCTCCGCCGCTCTCGTGTGCACCGAGGGCGTCCCGTCCGCCGCCTGCCACAAACTGCTCGGCGACGCCGTACGGGTGGGAGCCCGGCTGCGCTGGCGTGCCGACTTCGACTGGGCCGGTCTGCGCATCACCGCGGACGCAGTGGCCCGCCACGGCGCCCACCCCTGGCGGATGGCGGCCGCCGACTACACGGCGGCACTGGGCGAGGGCGAGTCCACCCCGCTCGCGGGACCGCCCGCGGCCAGCCCCTGGGATCCCGAACTGGCCCGCGCCATGGCGAAGTCGGGCAGCGCGGTCATGGAGGAACGCCTCCTGCCCGCGCTCCTGTCCGACCTCACCCGCGCCTGAATCGGCGTCCGGTGTCCGACTCGATCCGTCCACCGGTGCACGCCGACCGGCACGCACCGGCGAGCCGGCGCCGGTGCCCGTGGAAAAGTCGGGCTGACATCCAGGCCGAGGCTGTCTCGCCGTCCGGCAGCCGCGCTGCGCAGGGCGTCGCACAGTGAGCCAGCGCCGGTGGCCAGGCCGTAGGCGCAGTGTTCGACGTCGGCTTGATGCAGTCGCGTTCACCATCCTGACTCTGGTCCCTCGTGCGCGGCCACGTAAGATCACGTCGCCCGACCCGACATCGACAGGAGGCCGAACACCCATGCCGGATCAGCGTGTTGTGGTTGTGACCGGGGGAGGGACGGGGATCGGTGCGGCAACCGCGCGGCTGCTTCGGGCGGCCGGGCACGAGGTCGTCGTCTCAGGGCGGCGACCAGAGCCTTTGCACCGCGTCGCTACGGAAACCGGAGCCTTGGCCTGCCCGGCTGATACCGCAGACCCGGACGCTGTTCTCCACCTCGTCGAGACTGCCGTCGCGCGATTCGGTCGACTCGACGGGTTGGTCGTCAATGCGGGAGTGGCACGCAGCGGGGGAGTCGGGGAGTTGTCCGACGAGGACTGGGAGGCGGTGCTTCGTACCAATCTCACCGGCCCCTTCCTTCTGATGCGGGCGGCATTGCCACACTTGCTCCGGGCCCGGGGATCTGTCGTCGCGGTCGCTTCGGTCGCCGCCCTGCGCAACGGGGTGGGAAATGCGGCCTACGCCACGTCCAAGGCGGCACTGCTGCAGTTGTGCCGGTCGCTGTCCGTGGACTACGGGCCACAGGGCTTGCGGGCCAACACTGTTTGTCCCAGTTGGGTGCGTACGGAGATGGCCGACCGCCGCATGGCCCGGTTCGCCGAGGACGATGGATTGGCCTGCGCCGGGGTCGACGGTGCATATGAGGAGGTCACCCGGCTGCTGCCGGCACGCCGCCCTGGTGAGCCCAGTGAGGTGGCCGAGGCCATCGCTTGGCTGCTGTCGCCGGCTGCGTCCTTCGTCAACGGTGCCGTACTGACCGTGGACGGCGGTGTGACCGCGCTGGACCCCGGAACTGCTCCTTTCAGGTTCCGCATCACCCCACGCGACAACGAGGGTTGATCCTGCTGCTGGACCGGGAGTCGGTATCGCGCCGGACCGCCGCGGTCCACGAGATGAGTTCGAGGTCCGCGGCGGTGGAGGAGTAGCGGGCTGCTCGACGGAACCGTCGAACTCCTCCTTCACCGCCTCGATCAAGTGCGGTCTGCGCAGCGCACGCCGGGTGGGACGGCGATCAGCACTGTTCTCGGCTCACTGCCGGGGCCTGCTGGGTCCCTGCCGGGGCCTGCTGGGTCCCTGCCGGGTCCGGCCGGTTCCTGCCGGGCGGCTCACTGCCGGCTCACTGCCGGCTCAGAGTCCGGGT
>Ga0182007_10002133_pt1 | contig 10095 bp, 5 predicted proteins | sample Sormic07211113_1_FD_123023 | JGI IMG/M metagenome (GOLD analysis project Ga0182007, IMG submission 123023) | Rhizosphere microbial communities from Sorghum bicolor, Mead, Nebraska, USA - 072115-113_1 MetaG | ecosystem: Host-associated > Plants > Roots > Rhizosphere | place: USA: Nebraska... | reverse complement strand
TGAAGGCTCCGCTCTTCACGGGCTCAGGGCTCGCCGATACGACCACGCCACCGTCGGATGCCTATGCCTTCGTGTCGACCGCCTGCTCGCTGGGCGCCACGATCGAATCGCACTATTACCCGGGGCAGACGCATGACGGCGCCGTCAACGCCTCGCTGGTCGATTCGCTCCCGTTCATCCGCAACGTAATGAACGGCGAGGCGGTTTCGGGCAATTGCAGCACACTCGCGCCGCCGGGCGCTGCATAAGCGGCAATGTGTTGAGCGGCGAGCTGGTCACGATCGGCTCGCCGCGTTTTCGACGCCGTGAGCGCCTGCAAATTCAGCGACGCGCGTCCCGCATCCCCCGCATCGCCAGTCTCATTTGCTCTTCCGCGTAAACGCAGCCCTCCACCTGTCGCCTGAACCCTACCGGGAAAAATACAGAAAACGCCGGTAATCGGACTAGTCAACATCGAGTCCGTCCCAATCGATACCCGTCAACGCCCTTGAGAACGCCTCCGAACCGATACTTCTGGTCGAGAGATGAGAACACACCCGGGCAACCAAACAGGCGCGCAAAGGTAACTGCAATCGATCGCAGGGTTCATGTCTCCGCTTTTATTTCCTTCTACAGGTGAATTTCCAAATGAAAAAGACGCTTCTTTCCTCCGCCTTCGCAGCCGCCGCACTGATCGCACTGACCGGCCCCGCTCACGCGGCCGACGGCCAGATCGACTTCGCCGGTAGCGTCATTGCATCGACCTGCGTGATCGACGCAGGCGTGACGAACAAGACCGTGGACCTGCCGGCGGTGGCGGCAACGACCCTGGCGACCGCCGGCTCATCGGCCGGCCGTACTCCGTTCGACATCAAGCTGAGCGCGTGCGATCCAGACATCTCCGTTGCGGCCGTTTTCGAACCGGGCGCGACAGTCAACCCCACAACGGGTCGCCTGATCGTCGACGCCGGCGGCGCCACGAACGTGGAAATCGGTTTGCTGAACGAAGCCTTTGGCCACATCCAGCTCGGCGCGGCCGAGGGTGCGCAAGGTTCGCAGCGTGTAAACACCGTCGATGGCGCCGCCACCCTGCAGTACTACGCTCAGTACGAGTCGCTGGGCGGCGCCACGGCAGGTGCGGCCAAGTCGCGCGTCCAGTACACGGTGAGCTACGAATAAGGTGTGCCGTGCAGGCGGCTTCAAGAAGCGGCCTGCACCCCAGTGTGCCTTTTGAAGCCGTTTTGCGGCAACGCGAGACGGCTTTTTAAGCAACACGTCATCTCTTTAACAAATCCCGGAGGAAGACCATGAAACGACTCATCAAAACCTTGACGACGGCAACCTTGCTGGCGGCCAGCGCGTTTTGCGTTCAGGCGAATGCAAGCGTGGTCGTCGCGGCGACGCGCGTGGTGTTTCCCGCCAATGAACGCGAGGTCACGGTCAAGCTGAGCAATGACGGCAATACGCCCGCCCTGGTGCAGGCCTGGATCGACACGGGCGATCAGAACGCCTCACCCGAGCAGATCAAGGTGCCGTTTACGCTGACGCCGTCCATGTTCCGGCTGGACCCGAAGAAAGGACAGACGTTGCGGATGATCTACACGAAGGAGCCGCTCGCCCAGGACAAGGAATCGATGTTCTGGCTGAACGTACTGGAAGTGCCGCCCAAGGCGGGAGCGGGCGAGGATATGAACAAGCTGCAACTCGCGTTCCGCACGCGCATCAAGGTGTTCTTCCGTCCGCAGGGCTTGCAGGGCAGCGCCCAGGAGGCGCCGTCGAAAGCGCAATGGAGCATCGTGCGCGGCGCCGACGGCAAGGGCTACGCGCTTCAAGCGACCAACCCGACGCCCTATTTCGTCAACCTCGGCAGCATCGCGCTCGAGGTGGGCGGCAAGACCTACGATGCGGGCTCGGGTTATCTCAAGCCGGGTTCGTCGGAACTGTTTCCCATCGCGAACCTGACGAGTGCGCCCAGCGCCGCTGAAGTGAACTACACCAGCATCAACGATTGGGGCGGCGGCGTTAAAGGCAAGCAAGCCGTTTCCGCCTCGAACTGATCCCGTACCGCAGCGGCGTGGAGCGCAACGCTCCGAGCCCGCCTCCCCACTGTCGGCGAACCCGCCGCTGACAGGTCAAGGTTAATTCCACCGGTCTTGATCCGCCTCCGACGAGGCGGCTGCCGGACGCCTGCATCGGCGCCCGCGGGTCTCTGCATGCCAATTTTTTGCCCGCCAGATTTACCCGCGGGCCCTATGGAGTTATTCGATATGAACGCCCCGCGACAGGGTTCCATGCTGCAAGGCCCGCAGCTCCGGCTCAAGCCGATGAGCGTGCTGTTGCTGACGGTCATTGCCGCCTATCAGCTCGACGCTCGTGCCGGCGACACGACAGACGCGAACACCGCTTCCGTGCAGTTCGAAAACGAATTCCTGATGCACGGCGACGGCCATAAGGTCGACGTTTCGCGCTTTGAGAAAGGCAACGTGGTGATGCCGGGCACTTATAACGTCGACATCTTCGTGAACGACGAGCGCGTGGCACGCGCCGACGTGCCGTTCCAGGCCGCCTCCAGCGAGGCGAACGCCCAACCTTGCTTCGATGAGAAGACACTCGCGCGCATCGGCGTCGACCTCAAGAAGCTCGACCCCGAAAACCGCCAGCGCCTGGAAGCCGCGGGTGCATGCGTGCGCATCGACGAGATCGTTGCCGGCGCCAGCAGCAGTTTCGACTTTGGCGAACAGCGGCTGCAACTGAGCATTCCGCAGATCTCGCTACTGCGCAAGGCGCGCGGCTACGTCACGCCCGATCTGTGGGATTCGGGCGTCACGGCCGGCTGGGCCGGCTACAACTTCAATCTGTACAGCAATCACAGCCGCGGCGCCGGCTTTGCGACGCAGGGCTATCTCGGCCTCAATACCGGCCTGAACCTCGGCAACTGGCATTTCCGTCACGACGGTTCGTACACGTTCGACAGCCACGGCGCGCAAAAATACCAGGACATCGCGACGTATCTACAGCGCGACGTACCGTCGCTGTCGTCGCAGTTGACCATCGGTGAGGCGTATACCACCGGCGATCTGTTCGACTCCACCGCGTTTCGCGGCGTGCGCCTCGCCACCGACGACCGCATGCTGCCGAATTCGCTGCGCGGCCATGCGCCGACGGTGCGCGGCATCGCGCGCAGCAACGCCAAGGTGACGATCCGCCAGAACAACGTCATCCTGCACGAAACCACGGTCGCGCCGGGCGCGTTCGAAATCGACGACCTGTATGCGACCGGCTACGGCGGCGACCTGACGGTGAGCGTCGAGGAAGCGGACGGCAGCACGCAAACCTTCACGGTGCCTTATGCCGCCGTGCCGCTGTCGCTGCGTCCAGGCGTGAATCGCTACAGCTTCGTGGCCGGCGTCGCACGCAATGCGCAACTGTCCGGCAACCCGGTGTTCGGGCAAGGCACGTGGCAGCGCGGCATCAACAACCTGCTCACCGCCTACGGCGGCGTGACCGTGGCGGAAGGCTACGGGTCGGTGCTGGCCGGGGGTGCGTTCAATACGCCGATCGGCGCGATCGGCCTGGACGGTTCGATGTCGTCCACCCAGCTTCCGGGCGAGGGACGCAAGACCGGCTCCAGCGTGCGGATCAGCTATGCGAAGAATCTGCCGGATTTCGGCACCAACTTTTCGCTGGCCGCGTACCGGTATTCGACCGGCGGCTACTTCGGCCTGAACGAAGCCTTGTACGCGCGCGGCCGTCGCGACGACAACAACGGCTCCAACGGAGCACTGCGGCAGCGCAACCGGGCTTCGGTCACGCTGAACCAGCAGTTGGGCGAGAAGCACGGCAACCTCAGCCTGACCGCCTCGACGACCGACTACTGGAATCGCTCGGGCTCGGACGTCAACTACGCCGTGGGCTACAGCAACGCGGTCAAGAACATCGGCTATAGCGTGTCGGCCAACCGCATGCGCAATTCGCAGGGCCGGATGGATACGCTCTACTACGCCAATGTCACCATCCCGCTCGGCAAGGCGCAGCCGATGACGGCGTCGGCCAGCGTGTCGCACGATTCCAATGGCCGGACGCAGGCGCAAACCACGCTGTCGGGTTCGCTGAATGCCGACAACACCGCGTTCTACGGCGTCACCGTCGATCACGCGTCCGGCAACGGCGCGAGCTCGACCACGGGCGGCAGCGCCAACGTGTCCTATCGCAACCCGTATGCGGAATTCACCGCGACAGCAGGCAGCGGCACGGGCTTTTCGCAAGGTTCGGTCGGCGTGCGCGGGGCCGTGGTGGCGCACCCTGGCGGCGTGTCGCTGTCGCAGCCGCTGTCCGACACCTTCGGGATCGTCGAGGCGCCGGAAGCAGCCGGCGCAAGCGTCACCAATTCGGCGGGCGTGCGCGTCGACAGCCGCGGCTATGCCGTGGTGCCCTACCTGACGCCTTACGTGATGAACGATGTCCAGCTCGATCCGAAGGGTTTGTCCACCGATGTCGAGTTGCAGGAAACCAGCCAGCAGGTGGCGCCGCGCGCGGGTTCCGTGGCGCTGCTCAAGTACGCCACCGTGGTCGGCCGCTCGGCGGTGCTCGACGCGCGCCAGTCGAACGGCAAGCCGTTGCCGTTCGGCGCGCCGGTGTTCGACCAGACCGGCAACGAAATCGGCACCGTCGGCCAGGCCAGCCGCGTGTTTGCGCGCGGCCTGCTCGACAGCGGCGAGTTGCAGGTGAAATGGGGCGACGACACCGCGTCGATTTGCCGTATCCACTATGAACTGCCCACGCGCGACTCGCGCGTCAAGGCCGACAGCTATCAACGTATCGAGGCCGTGTGCAAATGAGCGGCGACAAAAAATCAACCAGCGTCAAACGATTGGAGAACAGGATGAAACGCATGTTTGCATGGCCCGGCAAGATGGCCGGCCTCTTGTTGTTGACGGGCTTGTCCGTCGTGCCTCAACTCGCATGGGCCGCTCCTTGTATCGTGCAATTCAGTCCTCCGCCCAAGATAATTCGGGTTGTCTTCACCACACTTCCGACCAGGATCGAGATCGACCCGGACGCGCCGAATGGAACGGTGTTCTGGCAAAGCGGCTTCTTGAGCGACATCGCGAACGCCACGACGAATCCCGCGACAGACAACAGGTCAAGACTGGTCATTTGCGGCGTCGGTCAGAGTTCCATTCTGACGTGGGACGCCAACGCAACGCTGGGCACTCAGCAAAGTTATCCCACCACCATTCCCGGGATCGGATTGCGACTGAAGTTCAAGGGGCCGCTATCAGCAAACACCGAACAGTCGCTTCCTTACAGCACCACTTTCAACACCTCGAGTGCCGGTGGCACCGGTACGGATACTCGCGGCCAGAGCTTCTCGCTCGCGCTGGTCAAGACGGGAACGATCCCGAACGGGGGCGGCATCCTGAGCGGGATCTTTGCCAAGGCGACTTTCGACGGTGCGGGCTTTTACACGTACGAATACAACACGCCCATCAACATCGTTCCGCGAGCACCCACGTGCAGTGTGCAAAACGCTTCGCAGGTCGTCGATCTCGGTGCGATCAGCAAGAGCAAGTTCACCGGCGCGGGAGCGACGACGACCGATGTCCCGCTGAGCATCGGCTTGAACTGCGTGGGTGGCGCGACTGGCGGCGCCGCCAGCGTGAGTGTGACGCTGACCGATCAAACCACGCCGACCAACCGCAGCGACAAGCTGTCGCTCACGTCGAACTCAACGGCCACCGGGATCGCGATTCAGGTCTCCAATCAGAGCGGCGTGGTGAGCTATGGCCCGGATTCGAGCGCGCCGGGCAATACGAACCAGTGGCTGGCGGGCAGCACCGGGAACGGTAGTTTCACCATTCCATTGAAGGCGCGCTACATCCAGACGGGGGCACAAGTCACGCCCGGCACGGCGAATGGGCGGGCTACCTTCACCATGAGCTATCAGTAAGCCGCCGACGTTTTTCGCGACGTTTCATTTGCGGCGGCGGGGCCCCGGTTTGAAGGCCCCGTCGCCAGCGTCTGATTTTTTCCAGAATGTTTTCCAAACAGTTCCAGCCAAAGCCAATGAGAGATGACCATGAGCCCCATCTGCCTGATCGACATCGCGGAAATCCGCACCCGCTCCACTGAACTTCGCAACGGCCGTCGGGCATCGCGCCGCGCATGTCTGACAAAGTGGATCGCGCGACTGCTTCGGGCCGCCCGGCACTAGCTCAACGCATTTTTATAGATTCGGCCATCCTTCATGATGAGCCGCAGGTTCTTCTCAGGATCGCCAAGAAGCGAAATATCGTCGAGCGGATTGCCGTCGATCACGAGAATATCCGCCAACGCGCCCGCCTGAATCACGCCCAGCATGCCCGGATACGGGTTGCGCGGACCCGATAAAGCCAGAAGCGCGGCATTGCGGCTCGTGCCGAGCCTCAACACATCGACCTTGTCGAACCAGCGCGAAATTTTCGCAAGCTGCCGTCCTTGCGACGCCGTACCTCGCGGGTTGAACAGGATGTCCGTGCCCCATGCCATCCTGGCCTTGTGCTTTTGTCCCAGTTCGAAAGCTCTCAACGTGCCCTGGGCAATGGCTTCCTGTTGTTTCCGTTGTTCGGGGTTCGATTTGGGATTCGCATCCTCGTCGACGAGGAACGGCTGAATGCTCCACCATGCTCCCGCATCCACGATTCTGCGCACGGTGTCCTCGTCCGCAAGCTGCCCATGCTCGATGGACTTGACGCCGCACGCCAGCGCTCGATGAATGCCGGCCGACGTGTACACATGCGCGCAGACATAGGTGCCCCAATCCGTCGCGGCATCCACCGCCGCGCGCATCTCTTCCTTGGTGTATTGCAGCGTATCGATCGGATCGAACATCGACGAGACGCCGCCGCCGGCCATGACCTTGATCTGGCTCGCGCCGAGCATCAGTTGCTCGCGGGTTTTCTTCAACACTTCGGGCACGCCGTCCGCGATCGCCGCCACGCCGGCGACTTCCGCGCTGCTTAGCGCGCACAGCGAAGGCAGCGACAGTTCGTTGGGGTTGCGAAAATCGCCATGTCCCGACGTCTGCGAGATCATCGCGCCCGACGGATAGATGCGCGGGCCCGGAATCCGGTTCTCGTCGATTACCCGCTTGAGCGCGAAAGACGGTCCGCCGACGTCGCGAACCGTCGTGAAACCGCGCATGATGGTCCGCTCGGCTTCCCGTGCCGCGAGAAGGTAGACGTAGTTGACGTCGCCCGCCATCGCGACATTCAACGAAGCCGCGGCGAGCACCGAGTGCCAGTGCGCATCGATCAACCCCGGCATGACGACCTTGCCGCGGCAGTCGATTACCTGCGCATCGGCGACATCCTGTCCAGCCGGCACCAGGTCCTGGATCCTGTTGCCGACAACGAGCACGTCGCGGCCCTCGATGAGCTTGCCTTTCGTGCCGTCGAAAATCCGCGCGCCTCTGAGAACGATTGGCCGATCGCCGGCTTGCGCAAAAGCGGAACAGGCGAGGCCGAGCGAAGCCATCCCCAAACCCGCGACGATGCCTTGAAGGACGTGCCGGCGCGACAAGCCCTCGGTGATACGCCGGCATGCGGCATGCGCAATTGCACTTTGGCAACCGCACGCAAAGCGATATACCGGTCGCCTATCGTCTTCGTTATAGGGTGCTGACATAGCGGCCTCCTTGATTGTTTTCCAACGGCGAACCGATCGTAACCGCGCGTCGACGTGGTCAGCTATCGGCCGGGTCGATTCATCCTCGAACGCCTCGCCGACCGCAATCGACACCGCGCCGCGCGAAACGCCGTTCAGGTTGCGGCCCTCGCCTCCTCCGGCTCGATCGGCGTCGGCTCCCCCCGCGCGACTCGCACGATATGCAGCAAACGTCTTGTCGCGCGATCCGGCAGCGCCCGTTCCACGATCGCCAGAATCAGGGAAAGCGCTTCATCGGGAATCGGCACATGACGCAGTATCGTCGCCTGCACCTGAATGTCGAACGCGTCGAGCAGGTCCGCTGCCGCCGCGACGCCACCGTCCCGCACCAGACCTTCGAGGTGCGCGCACTGCCTGGCTTGCGCGACCGCTCCGAAGACACCCAGCGCGCCCTGCAGCGAATGCAGTTCGGCGAGCACGCGGGCGGCGTCGTCGCTCCGCTGCGCGACGGCAATCGCCGCGAGCGATTCGCCGAACGACGCGAGAAATGCGTGCCGCAGATCGTCGGACAACGCGCGGCCGCCCAGCACGTCGACCACGCCGGCGTCGTCCTCGCGCGCGCCGTCCGTTTGCGCGATATCCACGCCGGCTGCAACGGCCGGCAAACCCGCCACCTCCGACAGCACCGCCCGCAGCCGCGCGAGCGAAAGCGGTTTGCTCACGACCCGGGCGATGCCCACCGTCTCGCAGCGCTCGCGCTCCTGCGGCGTGGACGCCGCCGTGGCCGCCACCACCGGCATCGCCGGCCAGCGCGCGCGGGTCTCGCTGGCCAGCGCATAGCCGTCCAGCCCCGGCATCGACAGATCGGTCACCAACACGTCGAACGTCTGCTGCATCAAGCATTCGAGCGCCTGCTCGCCGTCTTCCGCCGTGACCGACTCGCAGCCCAGCGCCTCCAGTTGCTCTTCGAACAGCCGGCGGTTGGCCGCGTTGTCCTCCGCGACCAGCACCTTGAGACGGCGCGGCAGCACGTGCGTCGTCTCGCCGGCCTGCTCCAGCGCCACGCCCCGCAGCGTGTATTGCAACGCGCTCGCGAGGCCCATCAGACTGAAGCTCGACACGCGGACGAGGCGGCTCGTCGCCACCGGCGATCCCGGACCGTCCGCGCTGCAGTCGATCACCCACGATGCGTCCTCCATCAACCGGGCTTCGTCGTCGGCGTGCCACGTGTCGCGCTCGCCGCACAGAATTACCGCCTCGAGTTCGTCCAGCATCACTTCGTCGATCTGCGCCGGATGCCGGTATGCGTTCACCGTGAGCCCCCACGCCCGCAGCGCCGGCACCGCGTACTCATGCCATGCATCGGCCGCGGCCACGAAGGCCACCGTTTCGCCCGCAAAGCGCGGCATCGCCGGCGCGATCGCCGGCTCGCCAAGCGGCACTCGCACGGTAAAGCAACTGCCCTTGCCGGGCTCGCTACGCACGCTGACCTCCCCACCCATCGCCAGCGCGAGCCTCGCGCACAACGCGAGTCCGAGACCCGTGCCGCCAAAGCGGCGGCTGATGGTCGCGTCCGCCTGGCTGAACGGCTGGAACAGCGCCGCCTGCTGCTGCGCGCTCATGCCGATGCCGCTGTCTTCCACCTCGATCAGCAGCGCCGCCTCGTCAGCCGCCGACACCCGCAGCATGACCTCGCCGTGTTCGGTGAACTTGACCGCATTCGACAACAGGTTGTTGATCACCTGCCCGAGCCGCATGGGATCGCCCCGCATCGGCCGCGTGGTCGTCACGCCGAAACAGGCCGACAGCCGCAGGTTCTTCGCGCGCGCGACCGGCGCGAACATCGTCAGCGAGCGCGACGCCACTTCCAGCGCATCGAAACCGATGTACTCCAGCGTCATCTCGCCCGCTTCGATCTTCGAGAAATCGAGCACGTCGCTGATGATTCCGAGCAACCCGTCCGACGACGCGCGGATCGTTCTCAGCCGGTCGCTCTGCAACGCGTCCAGGCGCGACTGCGACAGCAGTTCGAGATTGCCGAGAATCGCGTTCAGCGGCGTGCGGATCTCGTGGCTCATCGTCGCGAGAAAGGCCGACTTGGCCGCGTTCGCGGCATCCGCCGCTTCCCTCGCCTCGCGCAGTTGCTGCTCGAGGCGCTTGCGCGCGGTGACATCGGTGAAGGCCGTGACCAGCACATCCTCGCCCTGGTAGCGCGCCGGCGCGACGCTCACCGCCAGATCGAGCGAACCGCCATCGTGAGTGGGCAACGTCAGTTCCTCGTGCGTGATGCCGCCGGCGGCGCCGCTCTGCCGATGCTTGCGATACCGCTCGGCCAGTTCGGCCGACAAGGTTCGCGCCGGCACGACCACGCGCCGGGCCGTCTCGATCATCGTCGGACTATGCGCGAGCGGCGCGCCGTTCGTCATCGAGATCAGGCCGAGACCCACGGGCGCCGTTTCGATCAACGTGCGG
>Ga0182007_10002132_pt1 | contig 10095 bp, 6 predicted proteins | sample Sormic07211113_1_FD_123023 | JGI IMG/M metagenome (GOLD analysis project Ga0182007, IMG submission 123023) | Rhizosphere microbial communities from Sorghum bicolor, Mead, Nebraska, USA - 072115-113_1 MetaG | ecosystem: Host-associated > Plants > Roots > Rhizosphere | place: USA: Nebraska... | reverse complement strand
GACTACCTGAAGTTCATCGCTAACCGTCGTCTGTCGCAGATCGGTTTGAAGGAAGAGTATCCGGGGACTACGAATCCGTTCCCTTGGATGAGCGAGATTATGGACTTGAAGAAAGAGAAGAATTTCTTTGAGACGAGAGTTATTGAGTATCAGACTGGTGGGGCGTTGAGCTGGGATTGATTCAAAGCTGAAATAAAAAGCCCTGGATACAGGGCTTTTTATTTATAAAAATAATCTTCATTTCAACTCTACGGCACTTAAAACCGGAGAAGTTTTTTTTCAGGAGACTTATAAGCACACCCCAAAATATATGCGCTACAGCGCTAAATATCCAAACTCTATTAACTTGTTTCTAACTTTCCAAATTTCGATACACTGCTTTTCAGTAGGTAATTTTTTAGGAATTAATGTAGCACCACGCAACAAGCTGATTTGCTTAGGACTGAGCTTATCTTTTTTTACACCCCAGTTAAGCATTCTGCTCCATTCAATGCCTGGCACATCAACTACCAACATCTGAATTTCTATACCATCATCTAGTTTTTGAGTAACCTTGGAACTCTCGGATGCCTCATGAACACCTTTTAAATCTTGTAAAGTTTGGATAAAACCAGTACTTAACGTCACTTTACAATCCCGAACCTGCTCCCAACAAGCCTGCATTTTCGCCCATTCAGTGACGTTATCTTTAGGACGATCAGGATCTGTCAGCACTTGGAAGACATACTTTGCAATGATCGCTATCTGGTCCGACAGAACCTCATCAATACGCTGCCGATCCCAAATGCTACGCAAATTCAATTGCTTACCAAGCTGCTCTTCGGCGATTAGATTGTGCAGTTTCGCTATCGAGTAAGTTACGATGTTGGCACGATACCCCCCTTGATACCACTCTTGCTGAGTTACAATTGACTCAGTGCTACGAAAGATAATAGCCAAAGCTACAAGAGAACGAAAATACTCCTCAGTGTAAATTCTTCCATCTGTGGCCCAAGATTTTGAAATAGTATCAGCAAAGAACATGAAATTTTTCTGTGCACCCATGCTCACTTTGTGGGGCTGTTCCTTCCATGTATTCTCATATTTAGCGACATCAGTTTTGGTAAATAACTGACTCCTCGGATTTTGCAATTGAAACTGAGTCTTCTGAGAAGCTGAAAGCTTAGCCTGCTCATTAACATACTGCCCTCGAGCACGTTCGTAAAACCAATGAGTACCGTGTTGTGCACCACCAACTGGGGATGTGAATAACCTACGTGAAAAATCTTCCAGCCGAACGTGAAAGGGATGATTTGAAAAGAAATCTGCGTCACTAACTTTATTTTGACTGTTGGCAAATCGAGCTATCTCAGGTGTTAATGTTCCCGCTCTTTCCGGCGGCAGAACAGACAACTTCATTTGAACCATTACTTTCGATAGATCAGCCACATCTTTTTTACCGCTACCGCCCCGCTTCGCAAGTGCTAGAGAAGCAGTGGTTTGACCGCCGTTTACGATTTGCAAATTCGTAGCACTCTGTATACGCAAGCTTCCACTATCTGAACACAAAACAATGTTTTCGGCCGTTGCAGCTATACCATTATTAAAAGCGAAGAACATTTCTGGTTGAGTGCGAATGGTGTTTTGAATGGCGGAGTTAACTTTACCTTTAGCACTGAGAAACGTCCGAACGTTGCCCTCTAAAAGCCTGCTACCATACTTTTCATAAATATCAGCTAAAGAATCGCCTGGTATCATGCAAAGATAAGCTTTGTATTCTCCCTCAGAATGCGCTGCTGCGAGGCAAGGTAACCCCCTTCCCTCGACCTCTGAAAAATCAACAGTTAACTCATCACGTCCGGTCGCAGAGACATAAGCGGAATGAAAACGACCTATATCCCAGATGTGCAACTCTACGGCGGTGCCATTGATATCTTGCTCCAACCAATCTTTAGTTCTGGTTTTTAGCAAACCGTCGCTAATTAAATAAAATCGATACTTGGATATCTTTGAATGCCAATCCATCAAGTCGCTGGCAAGGCCATAGCCAGGCTGGCTTTCATCCACACTACCATCTGTCAACGTGCCATCAAGGGACTCTTCCAAGAAGGCTCGAAGCATGCCAAATGTTTTCTGAACATCTGACGTGTTAAATGTCGAGATCTCGTCTTCATTGAAAAACTCGCAAACCATTAAAGATAGTGAATTATCAGCATCGTCGAATGAATATCCATCTACAAGAAGCTTCCTTCTTTTAGCGAGGCCTTCAAAGCGACATACTTCAAAACCTAGTAGTTCTTCGGCACCTGTCAGCAGTTCCCCACATTCTTCAACAAAGCTAGCCCTTACAAAGTCCCTAGAAGACTCAGCTCGTGCGCGAACCGTCTCAATTAAGTCTCGGTGATAATCGATCAGCTCCATTACATCCCCTCACCAGTAATCAAGAAATTTTAAAAATCTCACATTCTGCCAAATTCAGGTCGTACTTGACCCTACTGACACCAACTGGCAAACAATTAGGAGTAATACAAGGAAACCCTACGTGCACACCAAAAATAGCGACGTTACGAACGGCCAAATTCAACGCATCATATTCAGGTCTAAAAATATAACCTGCCTTAAACAATAAATTATCAAACAGCAATCTTGCTGCATAATTAGTTTTCAATAAATCCTGAATTCCCCCAACCATAGAGTTCAAGGTAAATGCACCTTGCGAATCAACAGCGCAATTTCCAAGTTCTATCACAACCAAATCGACCGAACGAAGTTTAGTATCCAACTGTGTTTCTGAGGATATTTTTATAATGTCACAACCAGGCCTTATGGTCTTGATCTCCCAAGCATGACTCTCGGCTTGGAAGTCCTGATCAGCTCGACTCGGTCCGACCCACGCGCTTACCGCAGCTAACTCCCCAATTGACTCAACCAATGTTCGTAAATATAACAACTCTCCACACAACCCACGAATTTGGTTCTCCGAGAGCAGTCCCAAATCCCCTAACTCAAACAGCTGCCTCCAGCTTGCCAATCGGCTAATTACAAACACAAATGAATCGAGTAAATTTAAATTGGACCGTGAAGACTCTATGAGGTCTTCACAAAACAGAGAAAACAGTTCTAATAGCCTAACGTCGTCAAGAATTAAAAATAATGACCATCGGCCATCTTCCCGCTCAGAAGACTTTACTAACACAGCTCTCATATCACTTTGTACTGCTGGCTCCGACGGGCAAATCAACAAGAGCGCTCTACGCCCATCACTATCAATGCCGACATAAAAATCCAATACATGCGTAGTGTCGAATCGCCTAAACCCAACACCCGCTTTATCTGACTTTATAGAATCCCACAGAGACTCAATCTTAATCGACATCTTCATCATCCTCATCGATAGCATCGGAGCCAGATGCCTGCCCGGACAATATATTTCTAAGTTCAACCAAATTAATACGATAAGAAATACGGTGAGTAGCCCCACTAAGAGCTGGAAAACTTAATCCAATTGCGACCAATGACTCACATTCGGAAGGAAGCTCATATTTATCTCCAGCAATAGAAGGCTCTATAAAGTGAATCAGAAGAAGTGGCGAGGGTCTAATCTCTGTATAGGATTTTCCCGGCACAGTTATCTTATTATCGTTCGAAGCATTAGCCCAAAATTTTTCCTTGGCACTTTTTATTTCGTTTTCGGTTAACCCGATAGTCTCATCGGCAGACGAACCAACACGCAGTTTTCTCCCGTTCACCAATAGAGAACGAGTATCGTCCTCTAGTAATATAGTACGCTCGCGCTGGATCACACTTAACCCTGGAGCTATCGTTAAAGCGCCCCCCCTTCCGCTAGGAACACCAACATCCCAATAAGCCAGCTTCGAATCTGAAGATCGCTCGATAAACTCAGCCAAGCTAGAGGTTTGCAGCTTGATGCTCAACGGGTGGCTCACAAATAGCCTAAGAAATTCGATAATTATTTTTTTCGGGACTTTATTCCAAACTGGAAATCCATATGAGGGATTACGAGTTATATCAGTCGCTAAAAGCTTACGAAGCAAGTCCTTCGCAGATTTATAATTAGCTAGTAGGACATGAGCATCTTTCAACAATCTAGCGGACTCGAGGCTCTCCTGTGTTATTGAAATAGTTTCTACAATCTCATCAGAATCCCGCATCTTATTTCGCGCAGTAATCATTAACGATTCCGGGTGCGATCTAACACGCAACCCGAAATCGATTGGCTTTAGTCTCGATAGTTGCATACGCCTAACTTCATCCCGAAGTTCGTCAGTAGCCGCTGAAATATGCGAATACCAATCTGCGGTTTCATTCGACATCCATATTTTACAAAGATCTTCATATCCGACTCGATAACCGAACCAACGCCCCATTTGAAGCAAGGCATCGTACATTTGTGTTCCACGGTAGAAATAACTCACGCACAGGCCTTCCAAAGTCAACCCACGCGCAAGGCTGTTCCCCCCAACAGCAACAACGCGAAGGCCGTGCTCTTTATAGGCCGTGTAATCCAAACTAGCAGGTCCACTCTTTTGGTTTACTGCAGACACTTGAATTGGAAGAGCCGCGGCCGCAAGCACGTACTGCAACTCCGACCATTCAATGCCCAAGTTCGAATAGAATTTTTCAAAGGTATTAAATAACTCGCGAATTGAGTTATTCCGCATCGCATCCGTGATCGAAAGAGAAGCATAATTTTGAATATCTCCTTGGATCACTCGCAGTTCGTGGTCTAGTGCATCTCTAATTTGATTTTGAATTAATGTAAAATGACTGACATTGACAAGCATAGATCGGTGCTTCGGCATCTGAGACCGAAGATCCATTATAGCATTGACAATTATAAAACATCGAAGAGCATCAAGCATAGAACTAGGCAGTCCCGATATAAAACTATCGGACTTCTGCCCTTTTGGAAAAAACTCTTCAGCATCATTTATCTCTTCAAGACAATTTAAAGATGCACCTTCACCAAAAATCCTTCGCGCCCCCACATAGTTTGTAGGAGCATCCAGAGCATAGATAAAGTCCCGTGGAAATAGATCATCACCTTCCATGTCACTGGTAGTGTCAGGATTTATGAACACGTTTGCAAAGGGGGTAGCGGTGAATCCAACATAACTTGATCGAGGAAAAACTTTAAGAAGCCCCCTAATCCCCGCGTTGATCGCAGTCGCTTTTTTGGGGTTTGTATTAATCGAGGCATTGTCTGCCTCGTCATCTATCAGTAGAAGCGGTATATCTATACTATCAGCGGAACCTGCGTTAAAGTTTATTAGCCATGTAGCGAGGTTCTCAAGTATTCGTTTATTTTTCTTAACTACTAGTAGAACTGGCTCTTTATAGTCTTTTAATTTGAACCCTAACTGATTTACTGTGTCAGCTTTAAAATCACCCACGGTTGAGGTGAAAACTCCAGCAGACCGAGTAGCGTCAATCAAGCCGACACCGATTTCTTTTCGATGTCGTTTACGATTATTAACAACTCCTGAACTGTCCAATCCTACAAATCCTGCATCAAGACGTTCCTGAGTTTGTCGACGCAGACTTTCTAGTGTTCCAGTAAGTAATATTACTAACTTATATCCTGAGTCTGCTGCCTTGCAGATGAGTCCAGTATAATTTGACGTCTTCCCTGACTGAACATCCCCCATGACCAAACCTCGCCTCGGCCAACCCGAACGACCATGCGGATCGCCCATCAGGTCTAATATTTCGTCTGTCACTTTGTCTAGCGAATTCACAACCTTAGGACCCCACCCCTGTTTCAAAAGGTCGGTTTGATACCTGCTCCAATAAAAAGGTTCGATTTCCGCTTTTCGCGCTCTCAACCAAGGATTGTGTTCATCATATACGCAATTACCCACCCCCATATCTAAAGTTAAAGATAAATGGAGGCGCTTGATAACTTCTTGAAACTCCGCATCGGTTACCGAGTAGTTAGGTATTTTCCTCAACATCCCCGCCAAATCTAGTATTTCTGACTCGGTAGGAATACCATCAACAGTCAAAGTCGTAATAACACCCAGTTCGAGGCGTCTTGCATTGCTCGATATAACATTTTTCGAATGAGCATTCAAATGGAAAACTCCTCAACTATATTTTTTGTAATAATGGGATGAAGGTTAAATGGCTCGAGAAGATGAAGTGTGTTTAGAAGGCTTCTTCGTGCGACCGATTCTTGGGGCATATTCGTAAACAATGAACTCGCCAACAATCTCAGTTTCTCAGCCACGGCCTCACTATTAAAATCAGGTTTCACATCAGATGCCATTCTTGAGTACAACGCTTCAGCCGGAAATGAGCTCTCAACAACGCTCAAAATAAGATTAAATTCCGACAACATACTTGGAGGGAGATTACTCGCATATTCTTTAATTAAGGAGTGTTCGCGATTTATTTCAAATCTAACTCCACCTCGATCGATTATCTCGTTCCATCCTGGTGACAAATCGGAGTTATCAACCTTCTTTCCACGAAATGTAATAGTCCGCCCACTGACGGAGCGAATACGTTCAATGGTGCGTTTTAAATTTAATCTTACAGCTTCAGGAGGATGGGCCGCTGATTTCTTTATATCTAGAGTCCAAAGGTGATCTAATGAATTAGGTATATCTACCCTAACCCTAGCCAACTTGCTCAGCTCATCTTTCCGAGCCAACCTAAACCACGTCCCCCAAATTATTAACCTTCGATTCCTATAAATATAAAAACCTTGAGAGTTTCTGAAACCCTCACCACCACCGGCTTGCTGCAACTCCGTATTAGACAACTTACTAAAGTGTGGCAGTATAAAAGGCTTTACTTTAACTTTTCGCCCTTCCACAGTGAAGCTTTCTTCATCCAAAGGTTGCGTAGACTTATGATCACTTAAAAAAGGATCTGAGATTGGAAGAGAAGCTCCATTTATATAAATACAAATTTTTGGCTTATTACCCTCCTTGGTTAAAAATCTGTGAAACACTAAAGCTAAATGTTCACGAGCATACGACATCTGGCGACCAATTGCCGCTTCTGCTGTGCCCTCTCCGGCAACAAGTTTATCGAGTTTCTGCCAGAGTACTATCGTACCAGAGGTCTGTGCTTCTAAATCCCGAAAGTGAGGTATCTCCTCATAGTCGCAGGCGTTTAACTCGAGCATCACCCACGCTCCACGCTCTACAACTATATCCAAATCCCAACAATAGGCACTAATATGGTTATCTTTTTTTGATAGAACAGTCATGCGTCGACATTGTGAGAGCGATGAGGTTTTCAGCCCAAGTCCATAACGTCCCATATCATCAACTGAACGCTCAATAAGGGGGTTTGTACTACCGTGCCGCATAGCATTTATCAGAATATCTGGAGACATTCCGAAACCATCATCTATTATTGCGACGTACGGGTCATCGTACGGTCTAAACTCGATTCTAATTTTTTTAGCTGAAGCCGAAATGCTGTTATCAATCAAATCTGCTAGAGCAGATTCTAGCGTGTATCCGATTGAACGCATCGACTCCATGAGCGAGGCGGCATGCGGGGGATGCTGAATCTCTCTCATGACACTGTTACCGTTGCCTTCGACTTGGACAATGCTACTACGCCTTCCAACATTCCTTGTCTCCTAGCTCTTTAAGATCAAAGACTTAAAATAAATTTTGTCCAAAAAACTCTTCTGAAAAGCCCCATACTCCGGATCTTCAGGAGCAGATAGACGCCTTCAATGCCATGCCTTCGCCATCATTCTTTTCACAAAAATGTTTCCAACGCAAGTAAAGACAAACGACCACATGGAATTCTCATGAAATCAAACAAAAAAAGGCCTCGCATTTTGACAAAAACGCGAGGCCAACCGGACGATTAGCTGCAGTCGTTCTATGCACTCCTTATGATCGACTCAACGATCTTTGCAATTTTTCCCGCAAGTAATGGTGGTACAGCATTACCGACTTGATGATATTGTTGAGTACGGTTACCTAGAAAAAAATAGTTATCCGGAAATGTTTGGATACGGGCAGCTTCGCGCACAGTCAAACTTCTGCACTGATTTGGATCATAGTGAATAAAATAATGACCATCCTTGGATATATGACTGGTTATGGTTGAAGCAACTTGGCCTTTTAATTGAACCCTAAATCTATCGCTAAATTTTCCCGTCTCCCAGTTCTTATGATCTGGTGCCAAGCCCGCTAAAGTAAACTCTTGATGCCCCTTCGGGGAAGTTAAATGCGCATCACCGAATACAGCCGCGTATACATATCGCCGAAGGTCGGAAGTCATATGGCCGCGCGCCTCGTGATTAAGCCATACACCGAGCCGCTCATCTGATAACCAACTATCAAGATCCGGTATGTCGACCCTGCCTGACCAGCTATTGCTTTTTCTTACTCGTAGTCCGCCATTATTTAGTCTGCCACCGGAAAATGAATCTCGAAAAATCTTCAATTTCATTTCTAGTTTAGGATCCTTCTTTCCTGAAGAGATCAAATCAGATCGAAGCTCATCAAGGTGTCTAATAACCTGGCTGCACCACGCATCAGCACTATCCTGCCCTCTCGACAACGTGCTCCGAAGTGGCGGTAGCGTACCGATCATCTGCTCCACAGTAGGGCCTTTGGACGGCTTCAGTTTGTGTTCATGCAGCCCTTTAAGATAACGCTCAGATACTCCAACTAATATCACTCGATGCCTACTTTGTGGCACACCGTAATTTTCAGCTCGAATTACAAAATTGTTTAGATCTAACTTGAGCGGGTCATCGCCACTTTCATATACATCATCTGTCACCAACGAACATATTCTATATCTGTTTTCAGATTCGGCGAATCCTCCCAAGGCAAGGTCGGGATCAGCGAGATCTTTTAGAATCTGCGGAAAAATTTGCTCTCCTCCAACTTTGGACGACAAAATCCCCTTAACATTTTCCATTACAAAAACGGCTGGTTTTTTACTTTGAATTATCCTTAAGTACTCTCTGTATAGAAAATGTCGATGATCCTCTTCGGCCTTGTATTCCAGATTCCCTTTGTTTCTCGCTCTTCCGACAATTGAATAAGCTTGGCAAGGAGGTCCGCCTATTAGAACCCACGGCTTAGTTGTATCCAGCCTTTCTTCAAGTATACGATCTAGTTCAGCATTCCCCTCGGGGCTCCCTAGCTTGATCTGCCTCGCCTCTTTGTCAGCAATTTCCCACTCTTTCAAACTGCGTGACGTCCACGGGTGCTCGACTCCCGCGGTTTCACAAAAATAGTAATAGTCGTCCAACGCAGCACGATTGTTTTTTTTCAGAGCGCGATAGAAAGCTCGAAGTCGTAAAGTGGATCGAGCGAACGGATCCATTTCTGCGGAGACCAATACTTCAAAGCTTTTCCCCTCATTCAGGGAGGAAAAACCTTCACCAAGCCCTCCTGGCCCAGCGAAGAGATCAACGACCTGTAAAGGTTGATCAAAATTCATATGCTAATTCTGCCAAAGGTAAACTGAGTGGATATCGTAGATAGCGCAACCAGATCGAGGATGATGGCTGCCATTCGTGAAAAAAATACTGGTCCCGAAATTGTGGTCCGGAGATACCTGCATGCCCTCGGCTATCGATTTCGTATACATCGAAAAGACCTACCTGGAAAACCGGACATTGTAATGCCGAAGCTTCGTACCTGTATATTTGTCCATGGATGCTTTTGGCACCGTCATCCAGACTGCAGATATGCTTACACACCGAAAAGCAGGCTCGATTTTTGGTTGCCAAAATTCGCTAAAAACATTGAGAGAGACCTGGCAGCTCAGAGCGCCCTCCGTGAACTCGGTTGGAACGTGGTGATCATCTGGGAGTGTGAAACAAAAAAAATCGATTTATTACGCCAGAAAATCTACGAGGCCCTCGCTGCAAGCTCTCAGGTATAAACATCACGGTTAGCGAACTTCTTAACAATTTTCGAGGGTTGACCGCCCGGCATTGACCCCCTAGGCTCTCAATTCGGCGCCTAAGAAACGCCTCAACCAGAGCGGTCCTCCGCACCCGACAGTCATGCGGCTTTTTTTCGTCTGCGGTTTCTCTACGCCTGCGAGAAAATCCCCGTTATGTCGGGAGTGGGCGAATACAAGACCCGAAAGGGGAAT
>Ga0182007_10002129_pt1 | contig 10107 bp, 9 predicted proteins | sample Sormic07211113_1_FD_123023 | JGI IMG/M metagenome (GOLD analysis project Ga0182007, IMG submission 123023) | Rhizosphere microbial communities from Sorghum bicolor, Mead, Nebraska, USA - 072115-113_1 MetaG | ecosystem: Host-associated > Plants > Roots > Rhizosphere | place: USA: Nebraska... | reverse complement strand
ATTTCGTGGACAATGTCTCGATCGACAGCGGCGACACGCTGAAGACCAGGGTCTTCACCCACGCCCTCAACTTCGGTGTCTCGTTCAGCTTCTAGAAATATTTTGGCTGGGCTAGCGATGGATCCCCTAAACCAGTTCAGGGTTAGGGGATTTTGTGCTATGCAATAGAGCATGAGCTTTTCTTATTATCGGTGTGACTGGATCCATCCGGAAAGCGAGGAGCCGGTCGTCGTCTACTACGAGGTCGATGTCGCCGGCGACGTTCCGCGGCTGATCGACGTATTCGCTGACGGTCGCCGGCAATGCATGTCGGTTGCCGATTTTTCCGCGCGCGAGCACGACATGCGGCGCATCACCAGCCTGGTGGAAGGCTCGTTTTACGACGGCGTTGCGGATCTCGTAGACGGCATCTTCTTCGAGGAAGGGCAGGAGCGCATCAGCATGACGCAGATCGCTGCTGATAAATTCGAGATCGAATGGCAAACATACCGCCCGACCCCGCCGGACAAATTACATTAGAGCGCTTGCGCACTTCACGGAATCGCTTAACCGCTCTATGTTGTTTTACGCACTTTCGGACGGAAAACCGCTGCGCACTTTTCCTGGAGTTGCTCTAGCCTGCCGCAGGCTCCAGTCCCTTCAACTTTGCCGGCATGTCGCCGCCATAGGCCCAATCCAGCAATTCGACCGTATGCAGAATGGGAATGCCCGTCGCCGTCGCGATCTGCGTGATGCAGCCGATATTGCCTGTCGCGATGACATCGGCCCTCGTCGCTTCGAGATTCCTGACCTTGCGGGCCTTCAGCTCGGCTGAAATCTCCGATTGCATGATGTTGTACGTGCCGGCCGAACCACAGCAGAGGTGCCCTTCCGCCGGGTCGCGCACCGTGAAGCCCGCCGCTTTCAGCAGGAGTTTCGGCGCCATGGTGATCTTCTGCCCATGCTGCATGGAGCAGGCGGAATGATAGGCAACCGCGATGCCGCGTGGCATGTGCGAGGGCAGATCGAGGCTCGCGAGATATTCGGTGATGTCCTTGGCAAGCGCCGAAACCCTGGCCGCCTTTTCGGCATAGGCGGGATCGAGGCGCAGCATGTGCCCATAGTCCTTGATCGTCGTGCCGCAGCCGGATGCAGTAATGATGATCGCATCGAGCCCTCCGGCCTCGATCTCGCGCATCCACACGCCGACATTGGCACGGGCGGCGGCGAGCGCCTGCTCTTCCCGCCCCATGTGGTGCACCAGCGAGCCGCAACAGACTTCCCCCTGCGGCACGATCACCTCGACGCCGAGGCGCGTCAGCAGGCGGATCGTCGCCTCGTTGATCCCCGGATCGAGCACCGGCTGGGCGCAACCCGTCAGGATCGCCACCCGCCCTCGTCGCTCCGCCTGCGGTTCGTGCCGACCGGGCTTGGCAAACGCGGAGGGTGCAGGAACCGTGCGGGGCGCAAGATCGAGCATGGCGGCAAAGGGTTTCAGCGCCGGGATACGTTTCAATGCACCTTTAAGCGGCCGGGCAAGGCTGGCGAGATGCAACGCCATCCGGAAGCGGCCGGGATACGGCAAGACGGCCGCAAGCACATTGCGGGTTAGCCGATCCATCAGCGGGCGCTTGTAGGTATTCTCGATATGGACGCGGGCGTGGTCGATCAGGTGCATGTAGTCGACACCCGAGGGACAGGTGGTCGCGCAGGCGAGGCAGGAAAGACAGCGGTCAATATGCGTTGTTACCTCGGCATCGGCGGGCCTGCCGTTTTCCAGCATATCCTTGATGAGATAGATGCGGCCACGCGGACTGTCGAGTTCGTTGCCAAGCGTCACATAGGTGGGACAGGTGGCTGTGCAGAAGCCGCAATGCACGCATTTGCGCAGAATGGCCTCGGATTCGGCCACATGCGGATCGGCAAGCTGGGCAGGGGTGAAATTGGTTTGCATCAGGCTTTCCCTACTTTCTCACCGATGAAGAGAAAACCGCTCGCTTATCCGCGCAGAGCCCCCTCGTCCGCCCTATCGGGCACCTTCTCCCCGAGGGGAGAAGGGGAGACAGGCACTCTCGCCGTCTTCTTGCCAGCGAGGTCATCGAGAAGCGGCGCAGAATCGGGTGAACCCCTCTCCCCCACGGGGAGAGGGCTAGGGTGAGGGGGTGCCAAGCCAAAGACGCCATCCGCATCACCCCATCTTCCCGGGATTAAAAATCCCCGCCGGATCGAATTTTTCTTTCACGCGCGCCGAAAGCAGCGCCACGGCCTCTGGCTCCGGCTGGAAGGCCGGTGTCGTCGCGCGGTGGGCCGGCGTGGCGCGCAGCAAGGTCGCATGGCCGCCACCCAGCGCATGAATATAGCGGCGCAGCACGTCACCTTCCGGCTCCGCCTCCATCCGCATCCAGACAAGACCGCCCTGCCAATCATAATAGGCATCGACGCCGGCTTCCAGGCGAAGCGCGGCAACGAGCTGGTGGCCGATGCCGGGCGCGACCGACACGCGCCAGACGGGGCGCATCGTGCCATCGACATAGGGCTTCACATCGCGGATTTGCCGCCAAAGCCTGTGGCTTTCTTCTTCCGCGAGACGCGTCACGCGACCAAGGCGGCTCATGGCGGCAATCAGTTTCTCCGCCCTTACCGAAACGGAGCCAGGCAGACCCTCGATGCGCAACACCGTCGCCTCGCCTTCCGGCAGCTTGCCGTCCAGGAAGCACCAGCCGACCGTAAGCGGCAGATGGGCTGCCCCCGATATATCGAGCGGCAGCGCCATGGCGGCGGCCATCGCATTGGCCGCCTCGGCGTCGTTGAGGCCGGAAACGATGATCGTCTCTTCCGTCTTCGCTCGCGGCGGCACGCGGAAAGTGACCTCGGTCAGAAGGCCGAGGGTGCCATGCGAGCCCGCCATCAGCTTGACCAGATCGAGGCCGGTGACATTCTTCATCACCCGCCCACCGGCCTTGACGATCTCGCCCCTGCCATTGACGAAGCGGACGCCAAGCAGGCTGTCGCGCGCGGCTCCGCTGACGAAGCGGCGCGGGCCGGAAATGTTGGCTGCAAAGACGCCGCCGATCGTCGGCTCGCCCTCGGTCGCCATCAGCGGCCGGTGATCCATCGGCTCGAAGGCCATCATCTGGCCGCCTTCGGTCAGTGCCGCTTCGATCTCGGCAACCGGCGTGCCCGCACGCGCGGTCATCACCATCTCTCCGGGATTATAGGCGACGATTCCGGTGAGGCTGCGCGAAGACAGTGTGGCTTCGGCGGCAACCGTATTGCCGAAGCCGGAGCGCGTATTGCCGCCGACAACGGCCAAGGCCGCGCCGCGCGCCGCATGGTCGCTGATGATGGAGGCCGCCTCCCCCTCCGTCTTCGGATGGAATTCGCTCATGCCGCGTTGCGTCCATCCAGCGGGAAGACCTTGGAGGGATTGAGGATCCAGCCCGGGTCGAAAGCCGCACGCACCGCCATCATCTGGTAGAGATCGACCTGCGCATATTGATGCCGCATCAGGTCGCGTTTCTCGATACCGACGCCGTGTTCGCCGGTGAGGCAGCCGCCGGCGTCGACGCAGAGCCGCAGAATATCGTTGCCGGCCGCCTCCGCCTTGGCCGCCTCCTCGGGATCGTTGGCGTCGAACAGGATCAGCGGGTGCATATTGCCATCGCCGGCATGGAAGACGTTGGCGACCCGCAGGCCGTAGCGATCGACGATCTCAGTGGTTTTTTGCAGAACATAGGAGAGCTGGCTGAGCGGCACGGTGCCATCCATGCAGATGTAGTCGGCAATGCGGCCGGTGGCGCCGAAGGCGGATTTGCGGCCCTTCCAGATCAGCGCCGCCTCCGTCGCCGACTGGCATTCGCGCACGGTCTTGACGTTATGACTGCGGGCGATGTCGACGATGCTTTTCAGCATGTCGTCCATTTCGGCTTCCGAGCCCTCGACTTCGACGATCAGCAGAGCGCCGACGTCGAGCGGATATCCCGCATGGGCAAAGGCCTCGCAGATCTCGATCGCCTGCTTGTCCATGAATTCGATGGCGACGGGAACGATGCCGGCCGCGATGACATCGGCGACGCAGGCACCCGCCTCCTCCGACGTGTCGAAGCCGAACAGCACCGGCCGGGCGCCCTCGGGCTTGGCAATCAGCCGTACCGTCGCCTCGGTAACGATGCCGAGCTGGCCTTCCGAGCCGCAGACGAGGCCGAGCAGATCGTAGCCCGCCGCATCCAGCGCCTTGCCGCCGAGATCGATGATCGTGCCGTCGCTCAGCACCAGCTTGACGCCGAGCAGATTGTTTGTCGTGACGCCGTATTTCAGACAGTGCGCGCCGCCGGAATTCATGCCGACATTGCCGCCAATGGTGCAGGCGAGCTGAGAGCTCGGGTCCGGCGCATAGAAGAAACCATCGGCCGAGACGCTTTCAGAGACGCTCAAGTTGGTGACGCCGGCCTGCACCGTCGCCGTGCGATTGGCAAAATCGATGTCGAGGATGCGGTTCATCTTGGAAAGGCCGAGCACAACGGCGTCTTCCTGCGGAATGGCGCCGCCGGAAAGCGAGGTGCCCGCGCCGCGCGGCACGACGGGAATGCCGTAGCGATGGCAGTATTTCATCACGGCCGCCACTTCAGCCGTCGAGCGCGGCAGCGCAACGGCGAGCGGCACGCGACGGTAGGAGACGAAGGCATCGGTTTCGAACGGGACGAGCTCGCGCGCCTCATGGATCAGACATTCGGGCGCCAGAAGATCGGCAAGGTCGGCAACGATGGCGCTGCGGCGGGCAAGAACGTCCGCGCGCGGCTCCAGAAATGAAATGGCCTCGGCCATGTCGTCCTCCTCCTGCATCCGACTTCGACGCAGCCTCTTTTAACGCATAACACGCTTACCGCCTTCCCAAAATCGGCGCAAATGATAAGCATTTATTCCAAAACAGGAAATAGTTGCGAATGACCACAAACCTAGGGGATCTCGAAATCTTCGCCAGCGTCGTCGCAACGGGCAGCATGTCGCTCGCCGGCCGCGCGCTCGGCTTTTCGCCGGCTGTCATCTCCAAGCGCATCAAGCGCCTGGAAGACAGGCTTGGCACGCGGCTGCTGCAGCGCACGACACGACAGATTTCGCTGACGGAAGCCGGCCAGGGCTTCTACGACCGGGTGCTTGCCATCCTCGCCGGGCTGGAAGAGGCGGAAGCCTATATTGCCGGCCGTTCGGCGCAGATGCAGGGCACACTGAAGATATCGGCCCCGACGTCCTTTGGCCGGCTGCACATCGCCCCACACCTGATATCCTTCATGCAGGCCCATCCCGAACTGGCGATCAATCTGGTGCTGAGCGACGAATTCGTCGATATCGTCGGCGGCGGCTACGATCTTGCCATCCGCATTGCCGAACTCACCGATTCCAGCCTCGTGGCCCGCCGGCTGGCGCCGGTGCGCAGGGTGCTCTGCGCTTCGCCCGCCTATATCGCTGCCCACGGCATGCCCGAGGATATCGAGGATCTGCGCCGGCATACCTGCCTGCCGGCGCATAATCACGATCCGTGGCGGCTCGACGGTCCGAAGGGAGGGCTGACCTTCCGGCCGGAGGGAAAGCTGATCACCAATTCCAGCGAGGTGATCCGCGAAGCCGTCATTGCCGGTCTCGGCATCGCGCTGCGCTCCACCTGGGACGTCGGCCCCGAGCTTCGGGACGGCCGCCTCGTGCAGGTGCTGCCGGCCTATGAAGGGTCGCACAATGTCACCCTCTCGGCCGTTTATCCGAGCCGGCAGTTCCTGCCGGCGAAGGTCCGGGTCTTCATCGATTTCCTGACGGAACTTTACGGCCCCTTGCCCTATTGGGAGCGGTAGAAGAGCTTTTCCGAGGATCGAGGAGATCAGCATGTCCGCCCTTGAAAGCATCCGCTCCGATCTATCCCCCACAACCGGGACGCGGTTCACCGTCATTCTTGGCGACATCACCAAGCTTTCGGTCGACGCTGTCGTCAATGCGGCAAACAGCAGCCTGCTCGGCGGAGGCGGCGTCGATGGCGCGATCCATCGCGCAGCAGGACCGGAACTCGTTGCGGAATGCAGAATGTTGAACGGCTGCAAGACCGGACAGGCGAAGATCACCAAAGGATATCGCCTGCCGGCAAGGCATATCATCCACACGGTTGGCCCCGTCTGGAATGGTGGCGGCGACGGCGAGGAGGATCTGCTCGCAAGCTGCTATCGCAACAGCCTCGGCCTTGCTCGGCAGCACGGCCTGAAGACTATCGCCTTTCCTGCCATTTCCACGGGCATCTATCGCTTTCCCGCTGCACCGGCCGCCGGGATCGCGACACGCACCGCCGTTGCCGAAAGCCAAGACGGCGCCTTTGACGAAATCATCTTCTGCTGCTTCGGCGACGAGATGGCCGGGCTCTATGACCGATGGCTGCCGGAGGCTCTGGCCAGGGCCTGACCGCATGGCCTGCTAGCGCGCCAGGTCCAGATAGGCGGAAGCGACCATGGCATCGATATCCTTGGGAACGGGAATGACGCAGGCCTCCTTGCCGAGCCCGCCCTTGGCAACGCGCTCCAGGCAGCGGGCCTGCAAGGTGAAGCCAAGATCCATGGATTCGACGCTATTGCCGAGCGGGCGCGGGCCGGCCAGATTGGCCATATGGCCGCTGCCGAGGATGTGGAGGGCGCGGCCGTCACGCATGCGCACGGTCTCGATATGCTCGGCGGCATAACGATCGACGCCGGCGACTTCGGGGCTGTTGCGGAACGCCTCGACATCGATCTCATGCGGGAAATGGCCGCCATTCATCAGGATTGCGCCGTCCTTGATCAGCGGCAGATCGGCCGCGGTGATGATATCCGGATAGCCTGTGACTGTGATGAGGATATCGGCAGAGCGGATTGCCGCCTCGCGCAGCGGTGTCGAGAAGCCGTCCAGATGCGCCTCCAGCGTCGTCACCGGATCGATATCGACGACGCTGACCGCGGAAAAAGCGTTGCGGAAGCATGCCGCCGTCCCCTTGCCGCAGGCGCCGTAGCCGAAGACGGTGACGCGTTTGCCATTGGTGGAGCGGTTGGTAAAGCGCAGATAGCTCTCGAACAGGCTTTGGCCAACGGCATGCCGATTTTCCGCGAATTGCTTGATCGGGCTGTCGTTGATAACCAGGATCGGCATGTTGAGCTTGTCGCGCAGGGGCAGCAGCCGGGTGCGGCCTGACGTCGTCTCTTCGGTGCCGCCGAGAAGATTGGCATAGGGCTTTTCGGCGGCGCGAACGAATAGGTCGCCGCCATTGTCGAGCAGCAAGTTCGGCTTCTCGGCAAGGATCGCATCGAGGCTCGCGCCATGCTCATCGGCATTGCTTGTCTGCGTGGCAAAGACGGTGATGCCCTGAGCGCGGAGATAATCGACGGTTTCCGGCTGGGTGCTGTTGAGATTGCCGGTGCAGACGAGGTCCGCACCGCCAGCGCGCAGCGTCATCAACAGGGCGACCGTCTTCGGCTCCAGATGAATGCCGGTGCCGATGGTGAGACCGGCAAAGGGCTTCGTCGCATGAAACTCCTTGGCCGTCGCCGCCAGCAGCCTGCAGCTTCCGGCAACCCAATCGATGCGGGACAAAGAAGAAGACTGATCCATGATGCGCTCCTGGCGGCTGGTTTCATGCCGTGATCTGGCATGCCGGTCGGCGGCCTGTCGATGGACATTGGAATGCACAGCATGGCAGAAAATCTGCCATGCTGGCTCGCTAAGCGCCTGTGGCGATCAACCAATCCGCCAGCCGGGCCAAAGCCGGGTCTTTTGCGTCGCCACTGCGGATGCTGAGGCTGTAGCCGGCCGGCCGGCGAATGAAGCCGTAGGGCGCTACCAAAGTACCGCGCTCGAGGTCCTCGCCGATGGCCGTGCGCGGCGCGATGGCGACTCCAAGGCCGGAGCGGGCGGCGCCGATCGCAAGCAGCAGGTCCTCGAACTCACGATTGCCGGTAAACCGGACGGGTGCGTGGCCGCTTTCCGCGAACCAGTCATTCCAGAGGCTTGGGGCAGAACGGCTACCCAGGGCGACAGCGCCGGCCAAAGCCGGAACGCCGGCGGCAAGGCCGAGGCGAGCCGCAACCTCCGCAGTCGCGACCGGGCCGAACTCATCCTCCATGAAGCGAATGGCCGTGATATCGCGCGTCGGCCTGTATTCGCCACCCATGACCACCGCTTCGAGATCGGGACGTCTGACCAGAGGCTCCACTGTCGCCATCGGCACGATATCTATGTCGATGTCCTGAAGTGCCGCCTGCAGATCGGCACCGCGCGGCATCAACCACCAGACGGCAAAGGCCGAGGGAACGCCGAGCCGGATGGAGCGCCGGTTCCCGGCCGAAAGCTCAGCCGAGGCCCGCGCCAGGATGCCGAAGGCGACACCGATGGAATCGGCGAACGCCCTGCCCTTCGCCGTCAGGACGAGCCGGCCGTTCTCCCGATCGAACAAAGACACGCCGAAATGAGCTTCCAGCACGTTCAATTGCTGCCTGACGGCACCGCGCACGACGCCGAGTTCGTCGGCCGCCTTCAGGATGCTGCCACGACGCGCGACGGCGTCAAAAGCGCGCAGCGCGTTCAAGGGTGGCAGGCGTCTGGACGAAGCATGTTGGGACATGACAAGGATTTATCTTTTTTTCCAGTATGATAGCGGGCCCGTTTAAGCAACTGCGCCGTCTGCGGCATAAAAATGCTGTTGAATGTCGCTTTCAGCACAATCGCCGGCGAATATCAGAAGGCAAATCCTGCCACTTTTAACTACTCACCACTCAATAAATTTGTGGGGAAATACCATATACCGCCATATGGACCGCAAAACTTTTCCACACGATGTTATTATAGAATACAACCTTCACTCCAGCCCCAAAAGGTGAACCGACAATTGGCCATTTTCAGCCGCATAGCGAATGATGTGCAACTGATGTTTCGGCGTCCGCCGCGACAGCAGTATGCCGCGCTCTGTTATCGGGTGAAGAAGAAGACACGCGATCTCGAAGTGCTGCTGCTGACCAGCCGCGATACAGGTCGCTGGGTCATTCCCAAGGGTTGGCCGATGCCGGGCAAGCTCTCCCATGAAGTCGCGGCGCGTGAAGCCTTCGAGGAGGCCGGCGTGCGCGGCACCGTGGAAACCGCGCCGCTCGGCGCGTTCAGCTACGACAAGGTGCTGAAGGACGGCATTCAAGTGCCGTGCCGTGTGCAGGTCTATGCACTCGAAGTCAGCGAACTCGTCAAGAACTTCAAGGAAAAAGGCGAGCGCTCCATCGAATGGGTCTCTAGCGACGAAGCGGTCAAGCGCGTTCGCGAGCCGGAATTGCGCGACCTCATCCTTGTCTTCGCACAGCGGATGACGCAAACATCCGCGGTGGAACAGACGAAGTAAGCCACAATACTCACAAGAAACTGTGCCAGGATGCAGGGTGCATATTGCGCCGCCCGTCGGGCAGCGCAATACGAGAGGTTTCGATTCAGAGAATGGCATGCCCGACCAACCGGCAACACCAGTAAAGCGGACACTCGACAAGGACCTCGACAGATTCACCTATGTCGAGGATGCGACCCATCATGTCACCAAGCGTCTGGTTGCGCCCGGCATCGGCCTGATCTTCCTTGGCCTCGCCATGGTTTTTGCCGGTATCTACGTACTCGACCAGCCGCGCGCGACATTGATCTTCGCCGCCGTGGCGCTCGCCGGCTACATGGCCATGAATATCGGCGCCAAGGACGTGGCCAACAATGTCGGTGCGGCGGTGGGCGCACGCGCGATCACCATGACGCAAGCGCTGATCATGGCGGCCATATTCGAAGTTCTCGGCGCAGCGATCTCGGGCGGGCCGGTCATCAACACCATCTCGACGCATATCGTCGACACCAACCGCATCATCAGCAGCGGCAAGCTCGCATGGCTGATGATGGCGGCACTTCTGGCGGCTGCACTCTGGATCAACTTCGCCACCTGGCTGAAAGCCCCCGTTTCGACCACGCATGCGATCGTCGGCGCCGTTGTCGGCGCGGGCGCTGCGGCCGTCGGTCCGGAACTGGTCAATTGGCGAATGCTGGCGGCCATCTCCGCCGGCTGGGTCGTGACGCCTTTTCTCGGCGGCGCCATCGCCGCCAGCATCCTCT
>Ga0182007_10002128_pt1 | contig 10112 bp, 7 predicted proteins | sample Sormic07211113_1_FD_123023 | JGI IMG/M metagenome (GOLD analysis project Ga0182007, IMG submission 123023) | Rhizosphere microbial communities from Sorghum bicolor, Mead, Nebraska, USA - 072115-113_1 MetaG | ecosystem: Host-associated > Plants > Roots > Rhizosphere | place: USA: Nebraska... | reverse complement strand
GAGGTCGAGAAGCTCTTCGCGATCGTGCGGAAGCTGCGCGAGGACGGGGTGGGCATCGTCTTCATCACCCATCACCTGGAGGAGATCGCCGCCCTGGGGGACCGGGTGACCGTGATCCGGGACGGGAAGAGCGTCGACCAGGTGCCGGCCTCCACCCCCGAGGAGGAGCTCGTACGGCTGATGGTGGGCCGTTCCATCGAGCAGCAGTATCCGAGGGAGCGGCCCGAGCCGGGCACCGCCCTGCTCACCGTCGAGGGGCTCACCCGTGACGGGGTCTTCCACGACATCGGCTTCGAGGTGCGCGCCGGTGAGGTCGTCGGGATCGCCGGGCTCGTCGGAGCCGGGCGCACCGAGGTCGTACGGGCCGTGTTCGGCGCGGACCCGTACGACAAGGGGGTCGTCAGGGTCTCCGGAACGCCCCTGAAGGGCCATGACGTCAACGCGGCCATGACGGCGGGCATCGGGCTCATCCCCGAGGACCGCAAGGGCCAGGGGCTGGTGCTCGACCAGACCGTGGAGGAGAACCTCGGCCTGGTGACCATGCGCGCGGCCACGCGCGCGGGGCTCGTCGACCGCAAGGGGCAGCGCGCGGCCGCCGCGCGGATCGCCGAGCAGCTCGGCGTCCGGATGGCCGGACTCCAGCAGCAGGTGAGGACCTTGTCCGGCGGCAACCAGCAGAAGGTCGTCATCGGCAAGTGGCTCCTCGCCGACACCAAGGTGCTGATCCTCGACGAGCCGACGCGCGGCATCGACGTCGGCGCCAAGGTCGAGATCTACCAGCTGATCAACGAGCTCACCGCCCAGGGCGCGGCCGTGCTCATGATCTCCAGCGACCTGCCCGAGGTGCTCGGTATGAGCGACCGGGTGCTGGTGATGGCCCAGGGCCGGATCGCGGGCGAACTCGCGGCCGGCGAGGCCACCCAGGACTCCGTGATGGCCCTCGCCGTCAGCAACCCCATGAACGAGAAGACGGAAACGGAGGCCAGCCGTGGCCACTGACACGCTCAAGAGCCGGGCGGGCGCCGGCAGCACCGCAGGCGGGCTGCGCCGCCTGCTGCTCGACAACGGCGCGCTCACCGCGCTGATCGTCCTGGTCATCGCCCTGTCGGCGCTGTCCGGCGACTTCCTGACCACGGACAACCTGCTCAACGTCGGTGTCCAGGCGGCCGTGACCGCGATCCTGGCCTTCGGCGTCACCTTCGTGATCGTCTCGGCGGGCATCGACCTGTCGGTCGGCTCGGTGGCCGCCCTGTCGGCCACCGTCCTCGCCTGGAGCGCCACCTCGCACGGCGTGCCGGTCTTCCTTGCGGTGGTCCTCTCCGTCGCGACCGGCATCGTCGCCGGCCTGGTCAACGGCTTTCTGGTCGCGTACGGGAAGCTGCCGCCGTTCATCGCGACGCTCGCCATGCTGTCGGTGGCGCGCGGTCTGTCGCTGGTGATCTCCGACGGCTCCCCGATCCCCTTCCCGGACTCGGTCTCGCACCTCGGCGACACCCTCGGCGGCTGGCTGCCCGTGCCGGTGCTCGTCATGATCGTGATGGGTCTGGTCGCGGCCTTCGTGCTCGGGCGGACGTACATCGGCCGCTCCATGTACGCGATCGGCGGCAACGAGGAGGCGGCCCGCCTGTCCGGTCTGCGGGTGCGGAAGCAGAAGCTCGCGATCTACGCCTTCTCCGGTCTGTTCGCCGCCGTCGCGGGCATCGTGCTCGCCTCCCGGCTCTCCTCCGCGCAGCCGCAGGCCGCCGACGGCTACGAGCTGGACGCGATCGCCGCGGTCGTCATCGGCGGCGCCTCGCTGGCCGGTGGCACGGGCAAGGCGTCCGGCACGCTGATCGGCGCGCTGATCCTGGCGGTGCTCAGGAACGGCCTCAACCTGCTGAACGTGTCCGCCTTCTGGCAGCAGGTCGTCATCGGTGTCGTCATCGCGCTCGCGGTGCTCCTCGACACGCTGCGGCGCAAGGCGGGGGCGACCCCGGTGGCGGCGGGCTCCGGCGGCAACAGGACCAGGCAGGCGGGGACCTACGCTCTCGCGGCGGTCGTCACCGTCGCCCTGGTGGGCGCGACCTCCTTCCTGCACAACGGCTCCTCGTCCGCCACCACCCCGAAGGTGGGCCTGTCCCTCTCCACGCTCAACAACCCCTTCTTCGTGCAGATCCGCTCCGGCGCCCAGGCCGAGGCGCGGAAACTGGGTGTGGACCTCACCGTCACGGACGCCCAGAACGACGCCTCGCAGCAGGCCAACCAGCTGCAGAACTTCACCAGTTCGAACCTGGGCGCGATCATCGTCAACCCGGTGGACTCGGACGCGGCGAGCAACTCGGTGAAGGCCGCCGACAAGGCGAAGATCCCGGTCATCGCGGTCGACCGAGGCGTCAACAAGGCGAGCGTGGACGCCCTCGTGGCCTCCGACAACGTCAAGGGCGGCGAGCTGGCCGCCCGGACGATCGGCGAGAAGCTGGGCGGCCAGGGCAAGATCCTGATCCTGCAGGGCCAGGCCGGCACCTCGGCGGCCCGTGAGCGCGCGGCGGGCTTCGCGGCGGGCCTCAAGGCCTACCCGGGGATCCAGGTCGTCGCGCAGCAGCCCGCCGACTTCGACCGCACCAAGGGCCTCGACGTGATGTCGAACCTGCTCCAGGCCCACCCGGACGTCCAGGGCGTGATCGCCGCCAACGACGAGATGGCGCTCGGCGCGATCAAGGCGCTGGGCTCCAAGGCCGGCACATCGGTCTCCGTGGTCGGCTTCGACGGCACGCCGGACGGGCTCACCGCCGTGAAGAACGGCACGCTGTACGCGTCCGTGGCACAGCAGCCGTCGATGCTGGGCAAAATCGCCGTGGACAACGCGCTGAAGGCCCTTCAGGGCAAGAAGGTCGAGGAGACGGTGAAGGTGCCGGTGAAGGTGGTCACCAAGGAGAACGTGGCCGGCTTCACGGGCTGACGACGGGGAAGCGGGCGGGCGGTCGTACGGCGACCGCCCGCCCCAGGTCATCGACTAGGGGAGTCACTTCATGTACGACTACGACCTGCTGGTCGTAGGGTCGGCCAACGCCGACCTGGTGATCGGCGTAGAGCGGCGGCCCGGGGCCGGCGAGACGGTGCTCGGTTCCGACCTGGCCGTGCACCCTGGCGGCAAGGGCGCCAACCAGGCGGTGGCCGCCGCCCGCCTCGGGGCCCGTACGGCCCTGCTGGCCCGGGTCGGCGACGACGCGTACGGCCGGTTGCTGCTCGACTCGCAGCGGGCGGCCGGCGTGGACACGGTGGGTGTGCTGGTGGGCGGGGCGCCGACCGGCGTCGCGCTGATCACCGTCGACCCGTCGGGCGACAACAGCATCGTGGTGTCACCGGGCGCCAACGGTCGGCTGACCCCGGCGGACGTCAAGGCCGCCGCGTGTCTCTTCCAGGCCTCGCGGGTGGTCTCCGTACAGCTGGAGATCCCGCTGGAGACGGTCGTGGAGGTCGTACGGAGTCTGTCTCCGGACAGCCGTTTCGTGCTGAACCCCTCCCCGCCCCGCCCGCTGCCCACCGAGGTGCTGGCCGCCTGCGACCCGCTGATCGTCAACGAGCACGAGGCGAGGGTGGTCCTCGGCGAGGCCTGTGTCAGCGACCGTCCCGAGGACTGGGCGCGGCTGCTGCTGGCCAAGGGCCCGCGGTCGGTGGTGATCACCCTGGGCGCGCACGGCGCGCTGGTGGCCTCCGCGGAGGGGGTGGCCCGGGTGCCTTCGGTGAAGGTCGACGCGGTCGACACGACGGGCGCGGGCGACGCGTTCACCGCCGCGCTGGCGTGGCGGCTGGGGGCGGGTTCGGCACTGGCCGAGGCGGCGCGGTACGCGGCCCGGGTCGGCGCGGCCGCCGTCACCAAGGAGGGCGCCCAGGTGTCCTTCCCCACGGCGGAGGAGGTCGACGCCCTGTGCTGTGCCGGCCCGGGGGACAACCCCCGGCCCCCCGGCCGAAAGGCAGACAGCGGACCCGGCACGCCCCTGCGAGGTGAGTCCCTGTGAAGAAGGCGGGAATCCTGAACCGTCATCTCTCCGGGGCGCTGGCCGAGTTGGGCCACGGGGACGGGGTGCTGGTGTGCGACGTGGGGATGCCGATACCGGACGGGCCGAGGGTGGTCGACCTCGCCTTCCGCGCCGGGGTGCCGTCCTTCGCGACGGTCCTGGACGGGCTGCTGGCCGAGCTGGTGGTCGAGGGCGCCACGGCGGCGGAGGAGGTCCAGGGGGCGAACCCGGGTGCCGCGGCCCTGCTCAAGAGCGAGTTCCCCGACCTCCGACTGGTCTCGCACGAACGGCTGAAGGAGCTGTCGGCGGGGGCACGGCTCGTGGTACGGACGGGCGAGGCACGGCCGTACGCGAATGTGCTGCTGCGGTGCGGGGTGTTCTTCTGAGGCGAGCGATAGCGGTAGCGGTAGCGACAGCGACAGCGGTATCTGGCGGCGGCCCGTCGCCCTCACGGCGTCGGCACGGACCGGCGTCGGCACAAATTCGAGGGGGCCCGGTCCATCGACCAAGCCCCCTCGGGTTTTCCCCTCCGCCGTCAGAACCCCCGCGATCCCCCCAGATCCCCCTCCAGGAGTCCTGACGCCAAGTACGACCCGCGAGGTGCCGGAAGGGTTGCACGGAGATTCGGAATTTTTTTCACGGGCTCCCGTCAGACCCGTACGGCATCACCCTCACGCACCCGCCCACCCCGCACCACCTGCGCATACGCCCCCGCGCACGGCTCCGGTGCGCGGTCCGCGAAGGCGGGGACGCGGTTGTGGCGGGACAGGACGCGCAGGGCGTCGGGGTCGCGGGGGAAGGGGCCGTGGGCGAGGGTGGGGATCGCGCAGCGGGGGGTGAGGGCGATCACCCGGAGGACCAGTTCGTCGCCGAGGGTCAGCTCCTTGCCCAGCCAGTCGTTCTCCGGGAAGCCTTCCTCGCCGAGGTCGATCACCAGGTTGGGGCGGTAGCGCTCGGCCTCGACCGTGCCGCGCGGGCTCAGGGCGGCGATCCGGGCCAGGGTCGCGTTGGTGATCAGATGGACCGGCGCGAAGTCGAGGAAGGTGCCGGGCGGGCAGGCCGAGCCGAACTGGACGACATCCGCGTCCACCCGGGCGTCCAGGCCCGATTCCAGGACCTGGTCCGGGCGGGAGCGGTCGAGCGTCGCGGCGGGCGGTGGTGTGTCGGTCAGGGTGACCGGGCGGCCGACCAGGGCGGAGAGGGCGGCGTCGGTGTCGGGGCCGGTGCCGTGGAGGGTCCGGCCGTCCGGGGTGGTGATGTCCGCGCCGGTCCGGGTGAGGGTCGCCGCGCAGTTCAGCAGCTCCCGCCACAGCCGTGGCGTCTTGGCGCTGGCGACCTTGCCCGTCTCCCGGTCCACCAGGGCGAGCCGCCGGTCGCCCGCGAGGCCTCGGTCGGTCACCTCCGCGGCCTCGATGCGCTCGCCGAGCATGGACTTGACGGGGTAGCGCCGCAGGGCGGTCACGGTGCCGGTGGTGCGCTGCGTTGTCATGTGACAATCACAGCACGACCGCCGTGTCCCGCGAGCCGTGAATCCGGACGTGGCTCGACGGCCCGTCCGTGCGGCGCCTCCACCTCGGCCGCCCGTTCCGCCGCCGGCACCGGCAAGCGCAAGCGCACGCCGCACACCGCACACCGCACGGCCCGCTTCTCGCCGTTCAGCCCGCGTGCTCGACGAAGCGCCGGGCCGTCTCGGCCAGCACCTCCCGGCCGTCCCGGGCCCACAGCGCGTCGTTGAACAGCTCGACCTCGATCGGGCCGGAGTAGCCGGCGGCCTCGACGTACCCCTTCCACTCCCGCATGTCGATCGCACCGTCACCGATCTGCCCACGCCCGTTGAGCACGCCCTCCGGCAACGGCGTGGTCCAGTCGGCGAGTTGGAAGGTGTGGATACGGCCGCCCGCGCCCGCGCGGGCGATCTGCTCGGGCGCGTGGTCGTCCCACCAGATGTGGTACGTGTCCACGGTGACGCCGACCTGGTGGGCCGGGAACCGCTCGGCGAGGTCCAGGGCCTGGGCCAGCGTCGAGACCACACAGCGGTCGGCGGCGTACATCGGGTGGAGCGGCTCGATGGCCAGCCGGACGCCGTGCCGCTCGGCGTACGGGCCCAGCTCCCCCAGCGCGTCCGCGATCCGCTCCCGGGCGCCGTGGAGGTCCTTGGAGCCGGCCGGCAGGCCGCCGGAGACGAGCACCAGGGTGTCGGTGCCGAGGGTGGCCGCCTCGTCGATGGCACGCCGGTTGTCGTCGAGGGCGGCGGCTCGCTCGGCCGGGTCGATCGCCGTGAAGAAGCCGCCGCGGCACAGGGTGGTGACCGTCAGGCCCGCGTCACGGATCAGCTTGGCGGTCGCGTCGAGGCCGTACGACTGGACGGGCTCGCGCCACAGGCCGACGTTGCCGATGCCGAACTCCCGGCAGGTGTCGACCAGTTCGGGCATCGACAGCTGCTTCACCGTCATCTGGTTGATGGAGAAGCGGGCCAGGTCCAGGTCTCCGAGTGTGCTCACTGGTCCACCCCGTACAGGGAGAGAAGGTTCTTCATCCGCTCCTCGGCCGACTTCGGGTCCGGGAACAGGCCCAGGCCGTCGGCGAGTTCGTAGGCGCGGGCGAGATGCGGGAGGGAGCGGGCCGACTGGAGGCCGCCGACCATGGTGAAGTGCGACTGGTGGCCCGCGAGCCAGGCGAGGAAGACCACACCCGTCTTGTAGAAGCGGGTCGGCGCCTGGAAGAGATGGCGGGACAACTCGACCGTGGGGTCGAGGAGTTCACGGAAGCCGACCACGTTGCCGGTGTCCAGCACCCGTACCGCCTCCGCCGCCAGCGGGCCCAGCGGGTCGAAGATGCCGAGCAGGGCGTGACTGAAGCCCTTCTCGTCGCCGGCGATCAGCTCGGGGTAGTTGAAGTCGTCGCCGGTGTAGCAGCGGACGCCCTGCGGGAGTCTGCGGCGGATGTCGATCTCGCGCTGGGCCTCCAGCAGCGAGACCTTGATGCCGTCGACCTTGTCGGGGTGGGCCGCGATGACCTCCAGGAAGGTGTCGGTGGCCGCGTCGAGGTCGGACGAGCCCCAGTAGCCCTCCAGCGCCGGGTCGAACATCGGGCCGAGCCAGTGCAGGACGACCGGCTCGGAGGCCTGGCGCAGGAGGTGGCCGTAGACCTCCAGATAGTCCTCGGGGCCGGACGCGGCGGCGGCCAGGGCGCGGGACGCCATCAGGATCGCCTGCGCGCCGGAGGCCTCGACGAGGGCCAACTGCTCCTCGTAGGCTGCCCGGACCTCGTCCAGGGTCGCCGGGCCGGTGAGTTGGTCGGTGCCGACGCCGCACGCGATGAGCCCGCCGACCGCCTTGGCCTCGGCGGCACTTCGGCGGATCAGCTCGGCCGCGCCCGCCCAGTCCAGGCCCATCCCGCGCTGGGCGGTGTCCATCGCCTCGGCGACACCGAGGCCGTGGGACCACAGGTGGCGGCGGAAGGCGAGGGTGGCGTCCCAGTCGACGGCGGCCGGGGAGTCGGGGCTGGTGTCGGCGAAGGGGTCGGCGACGACATGGGCCGCCGAGAAGACCGTACGGGAGGTGAAGGGCGAGCCGGAGGTGACGGCGAGCGGCTCGGGGCGGGGCTCGTACGTCCTCGATCCGCCCTTGAAGTCGGGGAGTCGGATGGTCACCGCGAGATCTCCGGTACGTCGAGACGGCGGCCCTCGGCCGAGGACTTCAGGCCCAGTTCGGCGAGCTGGACGCCACGGGCGCCGGCCAGGAGGTCCCAGTGGTAGGGGGCGTCGGCGTAGACGTGCTTGAGGAACAGCTCCCACTGGGCCTTGAAGCCGTTGTCGAACTCGTCGTTGTCCGGGACCTCCTGCCACTGGTCGCGGAAGGAGTAGGTGGCCGGATGTCGGGGTTCCACACCGGCTTGGGGGTCGTACTGCGGTGCTGGACACGGCAGTTGCGCAGGCCCGCGACGGCGGAGCCCTCGGTGCCGTCGACCTGGAACTCGACGAGTTCGTCGCGGTTGACGCGGACGGCCCAGCTGGAGTTGATCTGGGCGATGGCGCCGCCGTCGAGTTCGAAGATGCCGTAGGCGGCGTCGTCGGCGGTGGCGTCGTAGGGCTTGTCGTTCTCGTCCCAGCGCTGCGGGATGTGGGTGGCGGTGAGGGCCTGGACGGACTTCACGCGGCCGAACAGCTCGTGCAGGACGTACTCCCAGTGCGGGAACATGTCGACGACGATGCCGCCGCCGTCCTCGGCGCGGTAGTTCCAGGAGGGGCGCTGGGCGCTCTGCCAGTCGCCCTCGAAGACCCAGTAGCCGAACTCGCCGCGGATGGACAGGATCCGGCCGAAGAAGCCGCCGTCGATCAGGCGCTTGAGCTTGAGCAGGCCCGGGAGGAAGAGCTTGTCCTGGACGACGCCGTGCTTGATGCCCTTTTCATGAGCGAGGCGGGCCAGCTCCAGGGCGCCTTCGAGGCCGGTGGCGGTGGGCTTCTCGGTGTAGATGTGCTTCCCGGCGGCGATCGCCTTCTTGATCGCCTCCTCGCGGGCCGAGGTCACCTGGGCGTCGAAGTAGATCTCCACGGTCGGGTCGGCGAGGACCGCGTCGACGTCGGTCGAGATGTTCCGCGGGGCCAGGCCGTGCCGCTCGGCGAGCGCCTTGAGGGCGTGCTCGCGGCGGCCGACCAGGATCGGCTCCGGCCACAGCACGGTGCCGTCGCCGAGGTCGAGGCCGCCCTGTTCGCGGATGGCCAGGATGGACCGGACCAGGTGCTGGCGGTAGCCCATGCGCCCGGTCACGCCATTCATGGCGATACGCACCGTCTTGCGTGTCACGTCATTCCCTTCGTACGCGGGGTCCGCGCCGCGTACGCCCTGCCTCCTACTGGTGAGCGTCACAGCAAGCGCTTTCTATTCGATAAGAAGCTAGCCTCTCAGCAGCGGTCTGGACAAGACCGTGACGGAGTCGAGTTGTTCGAGGGGGCGAACAGCCGGGAGCTTGACCCGTAGGGTCGGCTCGAAACATTTCGGAAACCGAGACCGGGTGGCCCAGGAACCGTGGCCGCCCGCGGCCCTGTCTACGAGCACGTACGACGACGTACGAAGAGATGCGCGACCGGAGGACGACGAGATGACGGTGACCCTGGCGGACGTGGCGGCGCGCGCGCAGGTCTCGCCCGCGACGGTGTCGCGCGTGCTGAACGGGAACTATCCCGTGGCCGCCTCCACCCGTGAGCGGGTGCTGAAGGCTGTCGACGAGCTGGACTATGTGCTGAACGGTCCGGCGAGCGCGCTGGCCGCCGCCACCTCCGACCTGGTCGGCATCCTGGTCAACGACATCGCGGACCCCTTCTTCGGGATCATGGCGAGTGCGATCCAGTCGGAGATCGGGGGGCCGGGGGGCCGTGCGGGAGGCGAACGGCTCGCCGTGGTCTGCAACACGGGGGGTTCGCCGGAGCGTGAGCTGACGTATCTGACCCTGCTGCAGCGGCAGCGGGCGGCGGCCGTGGTGCTGACCGGCGGGGCGGTGGAGAACGAGCCGCACGCGACGGCGGTGGCGTCGAAGCTGCGGAAGCTGGCGGACGCGGGGACGCGGGTGGTGCTGTGCGGACGGCCGCCGGCGGCGAACACCGGGGCGATCGCGCTGACCTTCGACAACCGTGGGGGCGGGCAGCGGCTGACCGAGCACCTGATCGGGCTGGGGCATCGGCGGCTCGGCTACATCGCGGGGCCGGAGGAGCGGACGACGACGCGGCACCGGCTGGAGGGGCATCGGGCCGCGCTGGCGGCGGCGGGGATAGCGGAAGACCCCCGGTGGACCGTGTGGGGGCGGTACGACCGGCAGGCCGGGTACGAGGCCACGCTGGAGCTGCTGCGGCGGGACGCGTCCCTCACGGCCGTGGTCGCGGCGAACGACTCCGTCGCGCTGGGCGCGTGTGCCGCGCTGCGGGAGTCGGGGCTGCGGATCCCGGAGGACGTCTCGGTCGCCGGGTTCGACGATCTGCCGTTCAGCGTGGATGCGGTGCCTGCTCTTACGACGGTGCGGTTGCCGTTGGCGGAGGCGGGGGCGCGGGCGGGGCGGATCGCGATGGGGCGGGAGGAGCCGCCGCCCGGGGGGATCGCGGCGATTCGGGGGGAGCTGATG
>Ga0182007_10002127_pt1 | contig 10115 bp, 7 predicted proteins | sample Sormic07211113_1_FD_123023 | JGI IMG/M metagenome (GOLD analysis project Ga0182007, IMG submission 123023) | Rhizosphere microbial communities from Sorghum bicolor, Mead, Nebraska, USA - 072115-113_1 MetaG | ecosystem: Host-associated > Plants > Roots > Rhizosphere | place: USA: Nebraska... | reverse complement strand
GCCGCCGGAAGTCGACACGATCACGACGCGCTTGCCTGTGGCCAGGCCTTCCGGGCCCTTTTCGCTGTAACGGAAAGTGACGCCGGCGACGCTGATCTGGTCGATCCATGCCTTGAGCTGGGTCGGCACGCTGAAGTTGTACATCGGCGCGCCGAGCACGATCACGTCGGCTGCCATGAATTCATTGAGGATCGCTTCGCTTAGTTCCACTTCCAGCTTTTGCGACAGATTGCGTTTTTCCGCTGGCGTGCCCTTGGCAGCGAAGGTGGCGCCGCTCAAATGAGCGGTGACGTCCTTGCTAAGGTCGCGGTAAGTCAGCTCAAGATCGGAATCCGCTGCTTGCAGTGCCGCCACTACTTCGCGGGTCAGTTGGCGCGAGGCCGAAGCGTCGCCGAGAATGCTGGAGTCAATATGTAAGAGTTTCATGATATATACCGTTCGATTAAATTAAGAGTGGGTCAAAATCTATTGCGATCCGTACATCACGATGCCAACAGAGTTTGATTTACCTGGTTATCTGAACCATTGAGGCCATGTTACTCATGTACCGATAATAGAACTAGATAGCAAAAACAAGATATATTGTTCCACATACAGAACAATGGATGACTATCATGCAAGATCTGAACGACCTGTATTTCTTCGCTAATGTGGTGCAGGAAGGTGGTTTCACGGCCGCCGGACGCAGCCTGGGCATCCCCAAATCACGCTTGTCCAGGCGCATATCGGCACTGGAAAGCCGGTTGGGCGCCAGATTGCTACAGCGCAATACACGCGGCATCGCCATGACCGACCTCGGCAATCGCTACTACCAGCATTGCCAGGTAGTGATTGCCGCTGCCGAGGCGGCCGAATTGGCGGTCACCAGCTCATTGGCGGAGCCGAGCGGCACGGTGCGCGTAAGCTGCGTGGTGCCGATTGCCCAGTCCGAAGTGGCCATAGCGCTGCCGGCCTTCCTGGAACGCTATCCGAAGGTGAATATCGATTTGGTGTTCACCAACCGCCGCGTCAACCTGCTGGAAGAAGGGATCGATGTCGCAGTCAGGGTAAGAGCTCCGGAAGATGAAGATCCGAACCTGGCGACCAGGCGCCTGCGTTCCGCTACCGGCCTGCTGGTGGCTGCGCCTGAGCTGATGTCCAGGTACGCCGTTCCACAGCATCCGCGCGATCTGGTGAAACTGCCCGTCCTTGGCGCCGCCGAGCGTGACCGCCGCGTCCACCTGCAACTCGACGGCCCGCATAACGACCGCTATGAGCTGGTGGCGGAACCGCGGCTGGCCGTCGAAGATTTTGCATTGCGCAAACACGCGGCGCTACGCGGCCTGGGCTTGACCATGCTGCCAAGCGACTACTGCAAGGAAGAACTGCGCGAGGGAACCCTGATACATGTGCTGCCGGAATGGACCATGCCAGCCGGCCATGTGCAGGTGGTCTACCCGACCCAGAGAGGTTTGCTGCCGGCAGTGCGCGTGTTCGTGGATTTCCTGATCGAACATTTAAGCAAACTATAAGCGGCAAAGATTCAGGAACGCGCCAGCCGGATTCCGCTGAACTGCCAGCGCGCAGTCGCAGGAAAAAAATTGCGATAAGTCAGGCGCGCATGGCCTTCAGGCGTGGCGGATGAAGAACCGCGCAACACATATTGATTCACCATGAACTTGCCGTTGTATTCGCCCACGGCTCCCGGCAATGCCACATAGCCGGGATATGGCGCGTAGCTGCTGGTGGTCCATTGCCAGGCAATGCCGAAGTAATCGACTGCAGAATCTGATATCCGGGCCGCGGCCGCAAGCTCCCATTCCGCCTCGGTAGGTAACCGTGCACCGGCCCAACGTGCATAAGCCTCAGCCTCAAAAAAGGAAATATGAGTGACCGCCTCATGCAAGGCCAGCGGCTGCAAACCGTGCAAGGTAAATTCGCGCCAGGCAGAATCGAATTGCGCATGCGCCGCCTGCCAATATAGCGGCCGCGTCAGTTTCTGCTGCTGCACCCAGTCCCAGCCGGCCGCCAGCCACAACAAGGGATTCTGATAGCCGCCGGCCTCCACAAAGGCCAGGTATTCACCTTTGCTGACCAGCCGTGACGCCATTGAAAACGGTTCGACGAACTGCCTGTGGCGCGGCGTTTCGTTATCGAAAAAAAATCCGTTGCCGGCATGCCCGATCTCGACAATCCCAGCTTCAAATGACTGCCATTGCAAGGCTGTCGCGGCGGCGGCGCCGGTCTCTTCTGTCGTTACATCCCATGCCAGATACGGTGGCTGCAAAGGATTCATGGATAGCAGATGCTTGATATCGGTCAGCATCAACTCCTGATGCTGCTGCTCATGCTGCAATCCAAGTTCGACCAGCGCGGTCAATTGCTGCATCTGGTCCGGCGCCAGTGTTTGCCCCAGCAAAGCCAGCAGCCGCTGATCGACGTTTTGCCGATAGGCTTGTACTTCGGCCAGCGAAGGCCGGGTCATCAAGCCGCGTTGCGCGCGCGGATGCTGCTCGCCTACCCCTTCATAATACGAATTGAACAGAACCCGGAAGGCTGGATGAAACGGCCGGAAACCGGTTTCAAACTGTTCGAGGATGAAGGTTTCAAAAAACCAGGTGGTATGCGCCAGATGCCATTTTGCAGGACTGGCGTCCGGCATCGACTGCACGCAGCAATCCTCTGCCGACAATGGCTGGGCAAGCTTGCCGGTGTGGCCGCGTATCGTGGAAAACGCTGTTGCCAGCTCATTTGCCAACTTGTTTTCCAGCTTATTTGTCAACTTGTGCATCGCACTCCTGTCTGGCCAGTTCAGGCTACCTGGGCATGGCAAACCATGAACCAGTTGTTTGGATCGCACCAGGTCTGCACCGCACCGAATCCGGCTTGCTGCAACATGTCGACAAATCCTTCGCGGGTGTACTTGTAGCTGCTTTCGGTATGGATCCGCTCGCCCTTCCCGAAACGCCGCAGGCCGCCGTTCTGCCAATGGACGGTGAGCTCTTTCCTGGCTTCCAGATGCATTTCTATGCGATGCTGTTCGCTATTGTAAAAAGCCCGGTGACGCCAGTCCTTTGGACGGAAGTCGGCATCCAGCAAGCGATTTACATGATGCAGCAGATTCAGGTTGAACGCCGCGGTGACGCCCAGCGAGTCGTCATATGCCGGATTCAGTATCGCCTTGTCCTTGATCAGGTCGACCCCGATCAGCAGGCCGCTGCCGTCGCTGCTGCCGATGCCTTTGCGAATCCGGCGCAGGAACATCAAAGCCTCCAGCGGCGCGAAATTACCTATCGAAGACCCCGGATAAAAAAACTGCCGGCGATCCGTGCCCAGCGTTGCCGGCAGCTCCAGCTCGGACGAAAAATCCATGCCCAGGCATGTCATCTCGATCTGGGGAAATTGTTGCCGCAGCGCGCTCACCGCTTCCTCCAGAAATTGCACCGAAATATCGACAGCCACATATTGCCTGGGCCGCAAGCTAGGAAACAAGCGTGCCGCCTTGCTGCAATTGCCCGCCCCCAGATCGATCAGGATCGCATCGGGTCCGACTGCATCAGCAATCTGCTGCGCATGCAGCGCGAAAATCGCCGCTTCGGTACGCGTCGGATAATACTCAGGCAGCTCGCAAATCGCAGCGAACAGGCGTGAACCGAGAACGTCGTAGAGATATTTGGGAGAGGTGTGTGCGTGCGCCGCCAGCAGGCCGGCCACCAGTTGCTGCTGAATCTCGTCCTGCGCAACGCAATTTTGCGCGGATTGCGACAATTGAGCCAAAGGATTCTCCTGAGATGGCAATCATTAAGAAATTACACATTTCACTACAGGAATTCAGTTCCGCTCCATTGAGAGCCTGCGCTGTGGCGCAACATCCACTACACTAGCAAACGCAAACTGCTACGCAAAACCAGGCAAGCTGTACAAAGTATATCGATATTCGTTTGATGGATGAAGTTCCCGTTTAAATTTGGAACCGGGCTCTTAACCAAGAGCAATACAAATGCATGAAATATTGGCACAAATACATTTTCTTAAATAGCGTTGCAGACGAAGCTTGCAGCTAAATACGCTGCCCCCCCCCCACTGAAACCGACATGACAACCATAACTTCCAAAGAACCTGAAAAACGTAGTCTAAGCACGCTCATCGGGCTGGTTCCCTTCCTGGCCCCGTATAAACGGCAATTTGTGATGGCCAGCCTGGCCCTGCTGGTAGCGGCCGGCGCCACCCTGGCGATTCCGTACGCATTCCGGCAGATGATCGATCTGGGCTTCAGCACCGGCGGCATCCAGGGCGCCAATCATATCGACCTGTATTTCCTGGCCCTGTTCGGCGTCGCCTGCGTGTTGGGCGTAGCCACCGCAGCGCGTTTTTACATGGTGTCCTGGCTTGGCGAACGGGTCACGGCCGACTTGCGCAGCGCGGTCTACTCGCACGTCGTCACGCAAAGCCCGCAGTTCTTTGAAACTACCAAGACTGGCGAAGTGCTGTCGCGCATCACTACCGATACCACATTGATCCAGGCGCTGGTCGGCACCAGTATTTCGATGGCCTTGCGCAACGCCCTGTTGTTCATCGGCGGCATGATCATGTTGTTCATCACCAGCGTCAAGCTGAGTGCGATCATCCTGGTCATGCTGGCGCTGGTAGTACTGCCGATCGTCTGGTACGGCCGCCGCGTGCGCAAGTTGTCGCGGGCATCGCAGGACCGGGTGGCCGACGCTTCGGCGATGGCTGGCGAGATTCTCAATGCGATGCCGACAGTGCAAGCCTTCACCCACGAGAATATTGAAGCGCAACGCTTCGACGTCTCGATAGAAAATGCTTTCGGCACGGCGATGGAACGGATACGCGCGCGTTCCCTGCTGACCATGATGGCGATCCTGCTGGTGTTCGGCGCCATCGTGTTTGTGCTCTGGCTGGGCGCTCACGCCGTGGTTCAGGGTCGCATGAGCGGCGGCGAACTCGGCCAGTTCATCTTGTACGCCGCCTTGCTGGCGGGTTCCATCGGCGCCTTGGCTGAAGTCATGGGCGATGCGCAACGCGCTGCCGGCGCCACTGAACGCCTGCTGGAATTATTGGCGGCGCAGTCGCCGGTGCAATCCGTGTTGCTGCCGGATACGCTGCCGCCGCGCACTGTACAAGGTGCGGCATTAACTCTGGAAAACATCGGTTTCCGCTATCCGTCGCGCCCGGAGAGCGCCGCCCTGTCCGGCCTGTCGCTAGAGATCCGGCCAGGTGAAACCGTCGCCGTGGTCGGCCCTTCGGGCGCCGGCAAAACCACGCTGTTCCAGCTGCTGCTGCGTTTCTACGATCCGCAGCAAGGCAGCATCAAGCTCGATGGCGTCGACATCAAATATCTCGACCTGCACACCTTGCGCAACGCCATCGGCATCGTGCCGCAAGATACCGTCATCTTCTCTGCCAATGCAATGGAAAACATCCGTTACGGCCGGGTCGGCGCCAGCGACGCTGAAGTCATCGCAGCCGCGAAAATGGCCGCGGCGCACGAATTCATCGAACGCCTGCCGGAAGGTTACCAAGCCTTCCTCGGCGAGCGCGGGGTGCGCCTTTCGGGCGGCCAGCGGCAGCGTATTGCGATCGCCCGCGCGCTGCTGAAAAATCCGCCCCTGCTGCTGCTGGACGAAGCCACCAGCGCGCTCGATGCGGAGTCCGAACGTGCGGTGCAAGGCGCGCTGGAAGCGGCGATGGTGGGGCGCACTACCGTGGTCATCGCCCATCGCCTGGCCACCGTGCAGCGCGCCGACCGCATCATCGTGCTGGAACACGGGCACATAGTGGAAACCGGCAGCCATGCCGAACTGGTGGCGCAAAACGGCTTGTACGCAAGCCTCGCGGCGTTGCAGTTCAACGGCGTGGCGGATGCATAAACCAACTTACAGGAAAAGAACATGACCTTCTTATTTTCCCCGCTCAAATTGCGCAGCGTGACCCTGGCGAACCGGATTGCCGTTGCCCCCATGTGCCAGTATTCCGCGGAAGACGGCTTCGCCAACGATTGGCACCTGGTGCACCTCGGCAGCCGCGCGGTCGGCGGCGCCGGCCTGATCATTTTCGAAGCCAGCGCGGTGCTGCCGCAAGGCCGTATCTCGCCGCAGGACCTGGGCATCTGGAAAGACGAGCACATCGCGCCGCTAAGCCGCATCACCCGCTTTATCGAGCAGCAAGGCACGGTAGCCGGCATCCAGCTGGCGCATGCCGGCCGCAAGGCCAGCGTCTGGCGGCCATGGGAAGAACAGCAAGGACGGGTCGATCCCGACCAGGGCGGCTGGCGCACAGACGGTCCGTCGGCGATCCCGTTCGATGCCAGCTACACCACGCCCAGCGCGCTTACCGCCGACGGCATCAAGGATGTCGTCAAGGCGTTTGCCGACGCCGCGCGGCGCGCCGAGCAAGCCGGCTTCAAGGTCGTCGAAATCCATGCGGCGCATGGTTACCTGCTGCATCAGTTCCTGTCGCCGATCAGCAACCACCGGACCGACCAGTACGGCGGCGCGTTTGAAAACCGCGCACGCCTGGTGCTGGAAGTAGTGGCAGCCGTGCGCCAGGTCTGGCCGGAACAGCTGCCGCTGCTGGTGCGCCTGTCGGCCACGGACTGGATCGACGGCGGCTGGAATGTGGATGAAACCGTGGCCCTGAGCCGCTTGTTGCGCGAAGCGGGGGTTGACCTGATCGACGTCTCCAGCGGCGGCAATATCGCAGCCGCCGCGATTCCGGTAGGGCCGGGTTACCAGACCCAGTTCGCCGCCAGGGTCAGGAATGAAGCCGGCATCCCCAGCGGCACGGTCGGCATGATTACCGATCCCGGCCAGGCCGAACACATATTGCGCACCGAACAAGCCGACCTGGTGCTGATGGCGCGCGAACTGCTGCGCGATCCATACTGGCCCCTGCACGCCGCCGACGCGCTGCACGACGTCACGTCATGGGCGCCGCAATACATGCGCGCGACTTCACGCAAATCGCCGCAGCGGCCGAACGTCGACTACAGCGGCAAGTGAGCCAGGCCCGGACCTGCCGGCGTGGCTGGCGCTACAGGGCCGGCGGCTTGCCGCTGGACTTGCCGAGGTCGGCCGACACTTCGGCAATCAGGCGCCGCAGCCACACCACATCCGGCGCCACATGCGAACGCGCGTGCCACAGCATGTAGAAGCGCATCTTCGGCATGTCGAACGGCAGCGTGAACATGCCGATCGGCCAGTCCTCGATGATATGTTCGGCAAACTGCCGGCCGGTGGTGAAAATCAGGTCCGATTTCGCCAGCACGTGCGGCACCAGCGCGAAATACGGGATCGTCACCTGCACGTTGCGCTTCAAGCCCTGCTCGGCCAGGGCGGCGTCGATGCCGCTGCGATGGCCTTCGATATAGGGCGTCGGCGCCAGGTGCGGCATTTCCAGGTAGTACTTGAGGGTCAGGCCCTTCTTCGCCACCGGATGGTCGCGATGCATCATGCATACCACGTCGTCATCGAACAGTTGCGCCAGGTGCAGGTGCTCGGGAGGATCGGGCCAGTTGCCGATCACCAGGTCGAAGCGGCCGTTTTCCAGCGCGTTGGCATAGTCCAGGTTGGCGTCCAGCGCGTGCACCATCAGGCTGGCGCCGGGCGCGCGCCGCCGCAGCTGTTCGATGATGGAAGGGATCAACAGCATGTTCAGGTAATCCGGCGTGGCGATATGAAATACCCGCGCCGTGCTGTCGGCTTCAAACGCCGCTACCGGCGCCGCGATTTTTTCGATGACTTCCAGGCCCTGCTTCGCCAGCGCCAGCAATTCCTGGCCGCGTTCGGTGGGCACCATGCCGGTCTTGCCGCGCACCAGGATGGCGTCGCCGGTCAGTTCGCGCAGGCGTTTTAGCGTATTGCTGATGGTCGGCTGCGACTGTCCCAGCTTGATGGCGGTGCGCGATACGCTTTTTTCCACCAGCAAGGTGTGCAAGACACGCAGCAGGTAGGTATCGAGATGGTGGTTGGTACGCGATGTCATGGGCGGCGCTCGTGTAGTATTTCGCACATAATGGCGCTTAAGAAATGGTGGATTTTCGTGCCAGGCCAGGCGCAAACCGGAGCGATAGCGAGCTATCGCGAGGATTTGCAACGACGTATGGCACGGAAAGACGCCGTTTATTAAGTGTCATTATGTGCGAAACACTACACTAAAATTAGTATAGGAATGCGAACGTTCAGACAAGAAAATTGCACAATAAACCCCACTAGCATAACGGATATGCATAGGCATGGGTAGCCATCGCCAAAGCATGACTGGCGTGACTTCAGGTATCGAATCGGACGCGCTTTTCCATTGAGCAACAACCTTAAAATCACCTGTGATTAGACGACCGGTCTAATTTAGGTTTAGAATAGCCGCACCATGAGAGCAAAATACGACACCACCAAGCGCCACATCCTGGACGCCGGACAAAAGATCATTGCCGTCAAGGGCTTTTCCGGCGTCGGCCTCAGCGAAATCCTGAGCGCGGCAGCGATACCCAAGGGCTCGTTCTACCACTACTTCGGATCGAAGGAACAGTATGGCCGGGCGCTGATGGAACAGTATGTCGACAACTACCTGCAAGCGATGGATGAAGTCTTGCAGATTGGCGTGCAGCCGGCGCAAGAACCCGCCCGCGAACGGCTGCTGCGCTACTGGGGCCACTGGCTCGACACCCAGTCCGGCGCGGAAGCCATGGACAAATGCCTGGTGGTGAAACTCAGCGCCGAAGTCGCCGACCTGTCGGAGGACATGCGCCTGGTTCTGTGCGAAGGCACACGCCTGGTAATGGCGCGCCTGGCAGGCTGCATCGCCGAAGGCATAGCGGATGGCTCCTTGCGGACCGCGCTGGAACCGCAGAAAACCGCACAGATGCTGTACCAGCTTTGGCTGGGAGCCAGCCTGCTGGCCAAGCTCCAGCGCGATCGCAGCGCACTGGAAAACGCCATGGACGTTACCCTCAACATCCTGGCGCCGCCGCCCCCACACTGAAGCACGACACCAGTTCGTGCATTTTTTTACCACTCCGCCGATGAGCGGATCACTTCCCAAGGAAACCCCATGCTGAATTTTGAATTCTACAATCCCACCAAGATCGTCTTCGGCCGCGACACCATCGCCAAACTGGCCGGCCTGGTTCCCCGCGACGCCCGCGTAATGATCCTGTACGGCGGCGCCAGCGCCCGGAAAACCGGCACCCTGGACGAAGTCAAGGCAGCGCTCGGCAAACGCGAAATCCACGAATTCGCCGGCATCGAACCCAATCCAAGCTACGAAACGCTGATGCAGGCGGTTGAACAAGTGCGAGCGCAAAAGATCGATTTCCTGCTGGCGGTAGGCGGCGGTTCGGTCATCGACGGCACCAAGTTCGTCGCCGCGGCGGCCAATTTTGAAGGCGATGCTTGGGATATCGCGGTCAAGCGCGGCGCCAACATCCGCAGCGCCCTGCCCTTCGGCAGCGTGCTGACCTTGCCGGCCACCGGTTCGGAAATGAACAACGGCGGCGTCGTCACCCGCAAATCGATACAGGCCAAGCTGGCCTTCCACAGCCCGCTGGTGTTCCCGCAATTCTCCATCCTCGATCCGACCAAGACTTTCACCTTGCCGCCGCGGCAGATCGCGAACGGCGTGGTCGACGCTTTCGTGCACACCGTCGAGCAGTACCTGACGTATCCGGTGCAAGGCCAGGTGCAAGACCGTTTCGCCGAAGGCCTGCTGCTGAGCCTGATCGAAACCGGACCGAAAGTGCTGGCCGAACCCAACGACTACGACGCCCGTGCCAACCTGATGTGGGTTGCCACGCTCGCGCTCAACGGCCTGATCGGCGCCGGCGTGCCGCAAGACTGGGCTACGCACATGCTGGGCCATGAACTCACCGCGCAATACGATATCGACCATGCGCGCACGCTGGCGATCGTGCTGCCTTCGCTGCTGTCGGTGCGGCGCAACAGCAAGCGCGCCAAGCTGCTGCAATACGCCGAACGCGTCTGGCAAATCACCGAAGGCAGCGAAGATGCACGCATCGACCTGGCCATCCAGCGCACCCGCGACTTCTTTGAAAGCCTGGGCATCAAGACTCGCCTGGCGGACTATGAACTGGGCCAGGATGCGGTCGAGACCGTGCTCGG
>Ga0182007_10002124_pt1 | contig 10126 bp, 6 predicted proteins | sample Sormic07211113_1_FD_123023 | JGI IMG/M metagenome (GOLD analysis project Ga0182007, IMG submission 123023) | Rhizosphere microbial communities from Sorghum bicolor, Mead, Nebraska, USA - 072115-113_1 MetaG | ecosystem: Host-associated > Plants > Roots > Rhizosphere | place: USA: Nebraska... | reverse complement strand
GTTGTCATCCTGAGGGCCTTCAGGCCCGAAGGACCTATGTACTTGAACCGAACTCTCCGCCCATTGTCATTCCCACCCGCGGTGGAAGAGCGGCGCTTTAGCGCCGCGTACGCGTGCAGAATTAGTCGGGGCTTTTAGCCGCGAAGAATCGGCTTTTGCCCTTCCAAACCGATCTCGACGGCCAAGCGCTCACAGAAGAGCATCAAGGCCGCCGTAAACAATCCACCTGTTTCACTGCTGCACCTCGAACGCCCAGGCGGAGTTGAACATCAAGCCATCGCCGGTGTTCTGACTAATGCTGCTGCCCGAGAACTTCTTGTCCTTGTTAATGGGGCGAAGCGCGATGGCGTATTCTCCGGGCGCGAGAGGACTCGAAGGCTGCATCTCGTACGTTCCCGCAGCAAGTTTCTTCGATTGACTGGCAATCCGCTGCTCAATGAACGAAGAGTACATTCCCCAGTCCGCTGCGGAGGCTTCCAGAGCGTCTTGTTTGGCTTGAGTCGCCCCTACAAGGCGGAAGTTGTTATTGGTCGGCTCCAGTTTGAGAAGGACAGGCTCATATTCGTCCGCATTCACGCCCGGAATGCTTTCGTAATGAACCTCGAACGCAGGCTGCGCACTACGAAGGACTGTGTCGGACTTCTGGTCGGGTAACGCCCAGACATGAGTGATAGTCGGCTTCCGGTGTCCTAGGAACCCACCCATTGCCATGGAAGCCGGGCCCATCATGGACGCTCCCATCATTGAACCGCTTCTCATAGCCGCCATAGAGCCGGCCTGAACCGCCATGGACGTCATTGCCTGACCCAGTGCTCCGTCCATAGCTAGAGCGTTCAGATTGGACGCCTTGGTTTTGGTCTGTGCGATTTGCGTCCGAGCACTTGGAATCAGCTGCTTGTTCGCTCCCTGAACCAGGGTTACAGACGGCTGACCTGAGTTCGCGGCTGGTGCTCCAGCGGCTATTGGCGCTGCTGGAGCGGCCGCTGGCGCAGGAGCGGCTTTACCTTGCGCCTGCTGCTTATTCGCGGCAAGCATGGCGTCCATGATATGGCCGCTGACGGCGTTCTTCTTGAGAGCGAGAAGAGCGTTGGCCGAGACATCGAAGCTGGATTCCTGCGACTGGATAGCCGAGACGATTGTGCTCTCCCCCAGCCCACCCTTGACCATGGCAACTACGTCTTCGTTGGTTAGTGGTTTCGCCGAATTTTGCGCGGCTGACAAGGGGCATAGACCCAGAACCACAGCGACGATGGTCGCAAACAGCGCATTCTTGAACATGGAGTTTCTCCTCTTATGCGGGTTCGGAGCGGGGCTCTTCTTCCCTGTTCAGAAACGCGAAATCTCTGGGCAGATCGGCTCAACAATTGTCAGGAAAGTTTAGCGAGGCGGACCTTGCCGGCCCGGCTTAGGCAATTCTTTATCCCTCGCGGCGTGAGGCCCGCTGTTGGAGAAGGCGACGCGACTACGCAGAAGTCGGCACTTCGGTGCTCAGCCGAATCACTGGGGCGGAAGTGTCGGCCAGCTTCAACTTGGGTTCCCGATTGATGGCCTGCAGAAGCTCGCGCGTGACTCGGTCATCGATTTCCCCTGCCTTTTGCAAACTGACAGGGAACTTGATGGAAACTTCGAGACCAGCGCCGGTAAAACGAAGTCGTGCTCGTGGTTTAAGCGAAGTTACCGAGCCCGAGCTCAAGACGCGCTCCAGGTGAACACGCTGTCTTTCCATCTCGTCCTGGTAGTCCTGGAAAACGCTCTCTACGACGGCCATCAAGCGCTCCTCGACGGCGTGGTAGTCGCTGTGCGGCGCCAAGGTGAGGGTGACCTCGTGCCAAAGAAAGCTCGTCCCGGGAATCTGTTTGAAGAGTCCGGAGGTCGGTTGGAAGACAATTGAGTTTGAGAACGCGACAACCCGGCCGGTAGGTGAATCGCCTCCTCCCGCGAGTTCCATCAGATGTATCCTCACCAGCCCGACCTCCACCACTTCGCCAGTTACGCCTGCGATTTGCACTCGGTCCCCAACCCGGATTCCAAACCGGCCAATCAGAAAGAAGTACCCTGCGATAGAGAGGATCACGTTTTGAAGCGCGACGGCTACGCCTGCGGTGATCAGGCCCGCGAAAGTAGCGACCGACCCGAGCTGGCTGGCGAAAGCAAAAGCGATAACGATGGCGATCACGAACCAGAGAACAATCTTGCGCAACAGCAGGAACTGGTAGCGGCGTCGAGGATCGTGAACGTAGCGGAAGATTGTCCGCCGCCAAGCCTCCGCGAACGCGTATACCAGGAGCAGGGCGAGCGCCAACACTCCCAAACGCACCAACAAGCCGCGGAGTTCAGAGCGGGAACGACTCTTCAGCGCTGCCTGCCAGTTGCTGAGATTAGCCCGGTAAAGGCCCAGCAGGACGCCTTGCTTGCTAAGAGGTAGCATCGCGGCTGATATTTGTTTGAACTGCGCAGTAAGCACCTCCAGTTGTTGTTTCTGGTCCGCAAATTGGGTCGCGTTCTTAGCTAAGTCCGCCTGGTTCGCGATCTCGTCACTTTTCTTCGTGAGCTCCTTCAGGTCAGCAATAACCGGCGCCCGCAGCTTCTTAGCCGTTTCAGTAAGTTCGTCGGTCGTTCGGATCGAGTCTTCCAGCACACGGATTTCGCTCGATAGTGTCATCAGGTCGGCTGTAAGGCCCCATATTCCTGAGGGCGCGGTCTTGCTGCTCGGCCCACCTGCAGCGACTTCAGCCGAGTGACTTACAGCTGCACTGTCGGCAGACGCGTTCCCTTGCCCATTCGTTTGCGCCGCACTGGCCACAGGCACCGACCGCGCCAGTGCTTCGATCTGGGCTCGCAGCCCGCTTGCGCCGACTCCCGACGCGCTGGCTCCACTGACGAACTCAACCATGCTCTTCAGCGTGTCGCGTCGCACCTGCACCAGATCTAACTCGCTCTGTGTCTCCGCAAGGTTATTCTTCAGGAGTTGTCGTTGCTTGCCCGTCGCTCCTTCCAATTTTTGGCGTAGACCATCGATCTCTCCCTGAAGTTCTTTGGTCTGCGTATCGAATTTCGCGGAGAGTTGGGCCAGCGATTGATAGCGCGCTGCAGCTGTATTCTGGTTGTCTGAGGAGTTGGCTGAGCCCTGTTTGGCGATCGCCGGAGCCTCCGCCCGGGCGAATTCGAATGCCAAACGCACGACCTGCCCCGCCAGCTGCCGATTGTCACTGAGCACAAGTACATCGGAAGGCTCGTTAGCAACTTCCTGCTGCTGAAGGCCTTGGCGGTACCAGGTGATTGTTTGGTTTAAATATTGGATGATCGCATTGGCATCGGTCTGATTGTTTTGCTGGCCATGCACGATCGCCGCAAAGGTGCTGGCAATGACGACCGCAGCAGCGGCAAATCTTCCATACCGCAGCAGCCGACGCGGCTGCCCTCCAGGGTTTTTAAGGATATTTGTTGAACGGGTGCGATGCATTCCGTGGCCGTGCTCCCAGTTTAAATGATGGGACAGACACACGGAGCGCGGTTTCCAGTGTTGCAGGAATCAGTAGTGCACAGCCGGTCGCGGCTGCTTACGCAGTCGTAATTGCTGCGATCCGCTGAAAGACGCCAGCAACTACGCGATCGCAACGAACCGCGGGGAACGGGAACGCCTCCGTTAACTGGTTGCCTGCACGTTCGGAGATGATCTTGCGGAGCGCGCGGCGTGCTCTATGCAGCCGGACCTTGACCGTTCCCTCGCTCAAGTCGAGCGCGCCGGCCACGTCCTCGATGCTCATTTCTTCGACATCACGCAGCATGAATACAGAGCGATACGACTCGGGGAGTCGACAAATGGCCTGCTCCAGCAGTTCACGCAATTCTGCATTCGCGACTTGCTGCTCAGGTGTGTGTCCGGGAGCTGCGAACATTTCCATAGGGTCTCCGCCCATGCTCTCGCCGAGTGCAGGCGACGAGAAGCGCTGGTTGCGCCGGATGCGAGCGAGCGCCTCGTGTACGGCTATTCGCGTCAACCAGGTGCGAAATTGCGAACGGCCGGCAAACTGGCTCAGGTGTTCATAAGCGCGGACATAGGCATCCTGCATGACATCTTCGGTCTCCGCATCATTACCCAGAATGCTGCGGACTACCCGGTACAGCAATTGATTGTGGCGGCGCATAATGACTTCGTATAAAGGTGTGTCCCCTGCCAATACCCTTTTCACGAGCTCTTCGTCCGGCAGGTTTGTCAGTCCTTCCAGCATTAACGTTCCGGGCACGTGCGCCTCCGTTTATCTAAAGAGCTTGGATGATGGGAAAGGTTACAACGAACTTGCGCGGGCGATAGCCGAGACAAAGGTTACTTTCGGAACGGGTTGGCGGGCAGTAGCACGCAATTGCCATTGAATAAGGTAAGTACCCGGAATATGGTGAGCCTAAAGCAAGCATAATTCGCGTCGGTCGGTGTTTGTGAAGCGCTCGGTTCCTAACAGGCATTCTGTCCAGCTACGCATACTGCTGGAAACGCGGAGTTGTTGGCCGCATTTAGCCGCCATTTCGGCGCTTAGTTTGCTTTCCCTACCCCTGACGTTGCTCTCGCCGGTCCCTTTAAAGATTGCAGTAGATGGTCTTATGGGGAAGCCGGCATTGCCTCCCTCCCTGCAGCGCTTCCTGCCGGCCAGCTATTCGCACGGCTCCGCTCTGGGACTCGCTATCGGCCTCTTGGTAGCACTGGCGATTCTCGTAAACTTGCAAGGGCTGTTGGGCTGGTGGCTGCAAACCTATACCGGCGAAAAATTGGTATGGAACTTCCGGGCTCAACTCCTGAACCACGTACAGCGACTGCCCCTCGCCTTCCATGATCGCTACGGAGCCAGTGACTCGGTCTACCGCATTCAACACGACGCACCCGCGATCCAGTACGTCGCGATCCAGGGCATCATCCCCTTAGTTACTGCACTGTTCACGCTCGTTGGCATGATCTACGTCACCGTGCGTATTGACGCGCCGCTGGCCCTTATCGCGCTCGCGATCAGTCCACTGCTCTTTGTGCTTTCGCTGGGTTCCAGCAGGCTGGTGCGCCGCCGATCACGCGAAGTGAAGGAGTTGGACACGTCGGCGATGTCGGTCATTCAGGAAGTCCTGGGGTCTATCCGCCTGATCAAAGCTTTTGGGCAGGAGAGCCGGGAGCACGAACGTTTTGTGCGCCACTCCAGTCTCCGCATGTCCGGGCAAGTAAGGCTTTCGATGTTGCAGGCTACTTTCAACGTTCTGGTAGGCCTCACGATTTCTCTCGGCACAGCAGCCGCGCTCTACATTGGTGTGAAGCACGTGCGTGCCGGACTGCTTAGCGTAGGATCGCTGCTGGTGGTGATGACCTACATTGCCCAGGTATATCAACCTCTGCAACTGCTCAGCACAAAGATGACCGACGTCCAGATATGGTTCGCGAGTCTGGAACGTGCGTTCATGCTGCTCGACCAGGTGCCCGAAATAGCCGAAGCTCCCAATGCTCGTCCTTTGAAACGAGCGCAGGGCACCTTCGAATTTCGCGATGTTTGCTTCAACTATGACGAGAGTGGCCACGGATTGCAGCACGTCTCTTTTGAAATTCCCGCCGGGGCTCGCGTTGGCATTGTGGGCACTACGGGAGCAGGCAAGACCACGCTCCTGAACCTGTTAATGAGGTTCTATGATCCCACGTCGGGACAGGTGTTGCTGGACGGGCGCGATCTGCGTGACTACAGGATCGCGGATTTGCGGCGACAGTTTTCTGTTGTGCTGCAGGAACCGGTTCTGTTCGCCGCGAGCATCGCGGAAAACATCGCCTACGGCAAGCCCGACGCCACCGATGCGGAAATCATGGCTGCGGCCCATGCTGCAAGCTCGCATGAATTCATCAGCAATTTGCCTGAGGGGTACGAAACCCGCCCGGGCGAACGCGGCATGCTCCTGTCCGGCGGAGAGCGTCAGCGCATCTCACTCGCTCGTGCCTTCCTGCGCGACTCCCCCATCTTGATCCTGGACGAACCCACGAGTTCCATCGATGGAAAGACCGAGGCGCGTATCCTGCAGGCCACCGAAGACCTGATGCGCGGACGTACAACGTTCATGATTGCGCACCGATTGAATACGCTGAAAAATTGCGATCTCATCCTCGTTCTCGAAAATGGGCGTCTTTTGGAAAAGCGCAAAAGCCTGCCCGAGGTGTTTGCGGCAAGCGCTGCGAACTAGCTCTCCCGCTCGTCCCTTTGCATTCTCTTTGAACAATTTTGATGATCCCCTCGCACAGGGCGTCGATCCAATTACTTGGACCGAAACCATGACCGACACTTCTCTGGCCAATCAGGCGTTCGAGGGACTTGCAAAATTCCTGATTGCGCTGGCAGCGCTGGTCTTCCTGCCTGCGTGGTCTTTGAGCTACTGGCAAGGATGGATTTTCTTACTCGTATTCGCAACGGCGGTGTCGCTCATTACCGTGCATTTCCTCCGCACGGATCCGGCCTTGATCGCGCGCCGCCTGAGAGTCGGTCCGGCGGCTGAGAAGGAAACCAGTCAGAAACGTATACAGGCTTTCGCCAGCTTTCTGTTCGTTGCTCTAGTGGCTTTCCCTGCGCTTGATCATCGTTTCAACTGGTCTCACCTGCCGCCTTACCTGTTCTTGTTGGGTGATGGGTTGATTGCTCTTGGGCTCATTATCGTATTCCTGGTCTTTCGCGAAAACAGTTTCACGTCGGCAATTGTTGAAGTCAATGAAGAGCAGAGGGTGATATCCACTGGCCCCTATCGGTTTGTGCGTCACCCGATGTATGCGGGCTCACTGATTTTTATGGCCGGCATCCCCATCGCGCTCGGCTCATCGTGGGGGCTACTACTCTGTATTCCCATGGCGGCAACCCTGATTTGGCGCTTGGTGGAGGAGGAGAGGTATCTCTCTCTCAAACTGCCGGGATATAGTGCGTACCGGACGCACACGCGCTTTCGCCTGATTCCCGGAGTTTACTAGGGGTGTGGCACGGCCATCGCGTGGTTCAACACTCGTGCACAGTCTTGTGCGATGGCCCAATCTTCCTGTGCGTGAATAACCAGTACTCGTATCCTCGAATGGGTCGCCGAGATTTCCTGATCCCTGTTCGTGTGCGCGTTCTTTTCCGAATCCAACTCTATTCCGAGAAAGCGCAGCCCGGAGCAGGCCGCGGCCCTCACTGCGGACGAGTTCTCGCCTATGCCTGCGGTGAATACCAGAACGTCAGCCCCGCCAAGAACCGCAGCCATCTGAGCAATTCCATTTCTGAGTCGGTGGACGAACATATCGAAGGCCAGCTGGGCTCGTTGATTGCCGCTCTGCGCCGCAGCTTCGACTTCCCGCATGTCACTGGAGATACCAGAAATGCCGAGCAGGCCTGAGCGCTGGTTCAGAATGTCATCGATTTCCTGTCCGCTCACGCCGGTCTCGCGCAAGAGATATGTCAGAATTCCAGGATCGATCGAACCCGATCGCGTTCCCATCATCAGACCTTCCAAAGGCGTAAACCCCATGGTGGTGTCCACGCTTTTGCCTCCCGCGATCGCAGCCAGCGAACATCCGTTTCCTAAATGACAACTCACGATCTTTAGTTGGGAGATATCCAGGCGAAGCATTTGAGCAGCGCGCTTTGAGCAATACTCGTGATTGATGCCATGAAACCCATAGCGGCGGATTCCCTTATCTTGCCACTCATAAGGGCCGGGGTAGAGAGCGGCAGCCGGCGGGATGGTGCGGTGAAAGCCCGTATCGAAGACCGCGACTTGCGGAACTGAGCCGACCACTCTCTCGATGGTCTCGATACCTTCCAATTCAGCGCGATTATGAAGCGGAGCAAATGCTGCTGCATCCGCGATTCTCTTCTTAACCTCAGGCGTGACGCGGATCGCCTCTTTGAGTTTGGGCCCGCCGTGAACAATGCGATGTCCGACCACCTCGATCTCTGAAGAGCCCTTCAGAACACCAGTTTCGCCAGTCCAGAGAGTCTCGAGCATCCTCTCGATCGCACCTTGCCGGTCACCTACGGAAACCTCTTTGCCAGTCTTGGTTCCTCGTGAGTTGCGGACCTTCAAAACGGCCGAGCCCTGGTTCCATTCGATTTTCGCTTCCCACAAGGGGAGTTGTGGATCGGGGGAAACAGCGCCCCTAACCTCAAACAGCGCGCTTTTCTGGCTGCTGGAGCCGGAATTGAGGACCAGAACTCTCATCGCTTAGTAGGGCCACTTCCAATCGCGAATTTCCGGCATGTCTTCCCCATGTTCGTAGATGTACTGCTTGTGCTCGACCAGGCGATTACGCAACCACTGCTTGAAATGCCCTCCAATGCGCTGCAGCCGCGGGACGCGATCTACAACATCACCCGCGAGGTGATAACGGTCGAGATCATTCAGCACGGTCATATCAAAGGGCGTAGTCGTAGTTTCCTCTTCTTTGTAACCGCGGACATGGAAGTTATCGTGATTGGTACGCCGGTAGGTCAACCGGTGAATCAGCCACGGATATCCGTGGTAGGCGAAGATCACCGGCTTATCCACAGTAAACATCGAATCGAAATCGCGGTCCGACAAACCATGTGGATGTTCGCTCGATGGCTGAATCGTCATCAGGTCAACCACGTTGATGACGCGAATCTTCAGATCCGGAAAATGCTGGCGCAGAAGGTCGACTGCGGCCAGCGTTTCCAGTGTTGGAATGTCGCCCGCGCAGGCCATTACGACGTCCGGCTCAGAGTTGTTGTCGGTGCTCGCCCACCCCCAGATCCCAATGCCATTAGTGCAGTGAGCAATGGCCGACTCCATGTCAAGCCAGGTCAGCGCTGGCTGTTTCCCTGCCACGATCACATTGACGTAGTGACGGCTGCGCAAGCAATGATCGCCAACAGAGAGCAACGTGTTGGCGTCGGGCGGCAAATACACGCGAACCACATCAGCTTTCTTATTGACAACGTGATCGATGAATCCGGGATCCTGGTGCGTGAATCCGTTGTGATCCTGCCGCCACACGTGAGAGGTCAGCAGGTAGTTGAGCGAAGCAATGGGCCGCCGCCATTCAATGTCACGCGTCACCTTCAACCACTTGGCGTGCTGGTTAAACATCGAATCGATGATGTGGATAAAGGCTTCGTAGCAGGAAAAGAACCCGTGGCGTCCTGTTAAGAGATAGCCCTCTAGCCAGCCTTGGCACATGTGTTCGCTCAGCATCTCGAGAACGCGTCCGCCAGGGGAAAGATTTTCATCCGTTTTCAGGATGGGCAGAAGCCACTCTTTGTCCGTAGTCTCATAAAGAGCTTCCAGCCGGTTGGACGAGGTCTCGTCCGGGCCAAACACGCGGAAGTTTTGAGCATGCTCATTAAGTTTCATCACATCGCGAAGAAACTTGCCCAGAACGCGCGTAGCCTCTGCGTAGTCGACTCCAGGCTTTGGGACAGGCACCGCATACTGCCGGAAGTCGGGCATGATCAGATCTTTCAGCAGTACTCCGCCGTTCGCGTTCGGATTTGCTCCCATCCTCCTATTGCCCTTGGGTGCCAGTTCCGCCAACTCTGGTATCAGAGAGCCATTGCGGTCGAAGAGTTCCTCCGGCCGGTAACTTCTCATCCAGTCTTCCAGAACCTTCACGTGCTGCGGTTTGAGTTGAAGGTCGGCAACGGGAACCTGGTGGGCGCGCCACGTGCCTTCCACTGGCTTACCGTCGACCATCTTCGGACCAGTCCATCCCTTCGGGCTGCGCAGAATGATCATCGGCCAGATCGGCCGTGTGCTGCCGCCGTTGTTCCGGGCGTCTTGCTGGATAGAGTGAATGTCCTCCAAGATCCTGTCCAACGTGCTGGCCATCAACTGATGCATTGCCTCGGGCTCGTGTCCCTCGACGAAATAGGGCTTATACCCGTAGCCCGTGAATAGGCTTGTCAGCTCTTCGTCAGACATGCGCCCGGGAATTGTTGGATTTGCAATCTTGTAACCGTTGAGGTGAAGAATGGGGAGAACGGCGCCGTCACGGGCGGGATTGAGATATTTATTAATATGCCAACTGGTCGCAAGCGGTCCAGTTTCGGACTCGCCGTCCCCCACAACGCAACAGACCAGCAGATCAGGGTTGTCGAACGCTGCCCCGCAGGCATGAACCAGCGCGTAG
>Ga0182007_10002122_pt1 | contig 10133 bp, 7 predicted proteins | sample Sormic07211113_1_FD_123023 | JGI IMG/M metagenome (GOLD analysis project Ga0182007, IMG submission 123023) | Rhizosphere microbial communities from Sorghum bicolor, Mead, Nebraska, USA - 072115-113_1 MetaG | ecosystem: Host-associated > Plants > Roots > Rhizosphere | place: USA: Nebraska... | reverse complement strand
CGGCCGGCCGCGACGTTGGTGACGGTGCGCTCGGCGCCCACCGCGCCCACGCTCACCGTCGAAGCCGGCGTGGTGCCCTGGAAGTTGTAGGTCTTGCCGTTGATCACGGCGCTGGCCGTGCCGACGGCCGTGGCGGTGGTCGAGCCAGAACCCAGCGCCACGTCACCGGCGTTGTTGGCAACCGAATTCGCGCCCACCGCCACGCTGTTCGCCGCCTTGGCGCCGGCCGTGTCGCCCACGGCGACGCCGCCTGCAGCCGTGACGGACGAGGCATTGCCGAGCGCCGTGGCACGTGCTGCCGCGGCGTTCGCGCCGGGGCCGACGGCCGAGGCGCCCACGTCGGATGCGCTGGCAAATTCGCCGACCGCCAGGCTGTTGGTGGCACTGGCGCTGGAGAAGGCACCCACCGCCGTGGAGCCGCTGACGCCCGATGCCACGGCGTTGACGCCGATCGCGGTGCTGCTGACCGCCGACGCCTTGGTGCCGGTGCCGATCGCAATGGCGTCGCCGGCCGATGCGCTCGACTGGAAGCCCTGCGCCACGGACTGATCGCCCGTAGCCGACGCGGCGACGCCGGCCGCCAACGAATTCGCGCCGGTCGCGCCGTTGTTCGTGTAGTTCGCCTGCTGCACACCGCCATCGTTCACGCTGTAGTAGTGCGTGGGCGTGCTGGCCGCGATGGCCTGCACCGCCTGGTTGGTGGCGTAGAGCTGCGAGCCGTTGATGGCGTCGGTCGAGGTCGCGGAGATCCGGCCCGCGGCCACGTTGGTGATGGTGCGTTCGTTGCCCACGCTGCCCACGCTCACCGTGCTCGTCGGCGTGGTGCCCTGGAAGTTGTAGACCGTGCCGCCGATGGTGGTGCTGGCCGTGCCGACGGCCTTGCTCGTCGTGGAGCCCGAGCCCAGCGCCACGTCGTCCGCGTTGTTGGCCACCGCCGTGTCGCCGAATGCCACCGCGCCCGCGGCGAGCGCGCTGCTGGTGCTGCCGATCGCGACACTGCCCTGGCCTACCACGGTGTTGCGGTAGCCGATGCCGACCGCGCCCTGTGCCGCCGTGCCGGGGGTGCTGACCGCCTGCCCGCCGCCGCCGACCATGTTGGTATTGCCCATGGCCACCGAACCGTCGCCGGTGGCGGTGTTGTCCAGGCCCGAGGCAATCGCGCCGTTGCCGGTGGCGGTGTTGGGGTCGCCGATGGCGACCGCGCCGTTGCCGTTGGCGACGTTGCCCGAGCCGATCGAAACCGCGCGACCGCCGGTGGCCCTGGAGCCCCGGCCAATGGCAACCGCCTCGGCGGCATCGGCGACGGATTCACCGCCAATCGCGATGGCATTGGCGCCCGATGCAAGGGCGCCCGCGGTGGCGTTGCCGCCCATCGCCACCGCGCCGACGCCGGTGGCGCGCACGGCCGTCGCTGCCGTGGTCCCGCCCGAACCGAGCGCCGTGGCGTAGTCGGCAGCCGCATTGGTGCGGGTACCGGCCGCCAGCGCATCCAGGCCGGTTGCCCGGCTTCCGATTCCCAGCCCGACCGCCCGATCTTGCGAGGCCGTCACGTCCGTGCCAATGGCGATGGCGCTTTCCCCCAGGGCGCCCGCTCCTGGAGCCGTGCGCGCGCCAAGATTGATGGAGTTGATCTTGGTTGCGATCGCTTGGAAGCCGATCGCGATGGCGTTCAGGTTGCCTGCATTGCTGCCGGTGCCTTGAGCGAGGGTATTTGCTGCCGATGCCGTTGCCTGCGAACCGAGGGCGATCGCGTTGTTCGCGCTCGCATTCGCGTTCAGGCCGATCGATGTGGTCGCATTGCCTGCGACACCGATGCCTGCGTTGGTGCCGATCGCGACGTTGTCGTTGCCGCTGACTAGGCTGCCCGCCGAAGCGCCCAGCGTGGCGTCATAGGCGACCTTGCCATCGCCCGTGCCGAATGCGACGTTGCGCGCTCCCGTGACGCCCGAACCGGCGCCCCGCATCACGCTCGCAATGCCTCCGCCCAGAGCCGTATTCAGCGCGCCGCTGACCAGCGTGCCGGCGGCAATGCCCACTGCGACCGAACCCGTGTTGGCGATCGTCGAGCCCGCGCCGGCACCCTGGCCGACCGCAACCGTGCTGTCCCCGATGGCGAGTGCTTGCGCTCCGAGTGCAAGCGAACTGTTCCCTAGCGCCCGAGCAGTGTTCCCGACGGAGGTGGCTGCGTCGCTGGTTGCTTCCGCCTGATTGCCTACCGCGACGGTGCGCAACCCGGTTGCCTGGGACAAATAGCCTCCGGCGAACGCGAAGTTCGCACCCGCCACAGAGTTGACACCGACTGCGGTGGAGTTCCCTCCCGTGGCCGTGGAAGCGGTGCCCAATGCGCTGGCGCCAGCTCCGGTGGCATTGGCGTTGACGCCCAGCGCGACCGTATTGACATTGTTCGAAACCGCGCTGGCACCTATCGCGACTGCACCGCCCGCGCCTGAGGCTGCTGCATTCAAGCCGATGGCCACTGAATATTGTGTCGACGAGACGGATTGGCCGCCGATGGCGATGGCATCGGCGCCCGATGCAAGGGCGCCACTGGTGGCATTGCCACCTAGAGCCGTCGAACCGACGCCGGTGGCCCGGACGGCTGTTGCTGGACTGACGCCACCGCCACCGAGTGCTGTCGCATAGTCGACAGCGGCATTGGCTTGCGCACCCAAGGCAATGCCTCTGAGTCCAGTTGCTTTCGACTGCGCGCCGACAGCGACAGCTGCGTCGCCGCTGGAGTTGACATCCGTACCAATAGCAATCGACGACTGCCCGGACGCTCCGGTCCCACCGGTGCGCGCACCGATGTAAATGGCGTTGGTGGCTGTGGCAAGGGCTTGGTAGCCGAGCGTCGCGGCATTCAGCCCCGTGCTTTGGGCGTTATAGCCTATGGCAGTGGCGCCGCCGAGAGTCGCTTGAGACAGATAACCCGCGCACGTCGCACTGCCGCTGTAGAAGTTGTACGGCGGCGCACTGCAGTTCACCTGCGCCTGCGCCGAGAGCGACAACAATCCGAGCACGCTGGCCACAGCGGCCAATGCCACGCGGCCGCCGCCGCGCTTGCCACAGGCCCGTGTGTTTTCCGACGCGGCGACCCAGGCGCCAAGGGACTCATTCCAGAGTGAGCGATAAGTTTTATTCATGACCCCATCCATCCAATTAAAAAATCAGTGATCGGTCCTAGGACCTTGTCCCTGCGCACTATTTGTTAGTTGTTGCAAACAAATGTTAATTGGGGGGTGGGTAATTGCAATCTGCCTTGTCGCTTTTAGGAGGCAGTTTGTCGAATTGATTTAAATTTTCAAACGCGGATTATTTATTAATAGTAATAACAAGTTACTAATGAATTTAATGCTTACCATGGAAAGTTCCTTTGTCAATCGTAGATTTTGGTGGTAATGAACATCTGTTTCTCACAGGAGGAAAGCAATCGATAGATCTTTTTAGTGCATCGATTTACTTGCGAGATATTTATGGAAACTATGTTCCATGGCGGGCATGCCGCTTGACAAAGCCCGCGATCAGACTCGCGCGAAATTTGGAAGGCCGTTCCGCCCCGGGGAATCAACCGCCCGGTGACCGGCGCGTCACCGCGCTGTGGAACTCTTCGACCGAGGCAAGCAGCGGCGATGCCTTCCAGCACACGAGTTGCACGCCTTCCGGTTGCACGCACTCCAGGCAGAGGGCCACAGCATGCGCGTTGTCCGGCTGGAGCTGCCAGAACCGCCAGCGCGCAGCTGAATCGTCGAGGCCGTCCTCGAAGCCGACCGCCACCTCATGCGCGCCTTCGAAACTGAAGGAGAACCGGTCCAGCGGAAGCGACAACCCCATGCCGCGCGCCTTGATGTAGCTTTCCTTGAGCGTCCAGAGATCCCAGAACCGGGAGGGCTGAAGCTCGGCCGGAAGCTGCCGCAGCGCCTGCGCCTCGTCGGCGGAAAAGAACTGCTGCGCAATCTCCAGCGGGGCGGCCCTGGCCGTGTGTTCGACGTCCACGCCCACCTCGCGCTCGACCGTCAGCGCCACCACGATGAGCGAGGCGCTGTGCGAAATGTTGAAGCGAAGACGCTTCGCCTGCGGCAGCGCATTGGCGATCCGCGGGCGCCCATAGGCGTTGGTTTCGAACCGCCAGTCGCGCGGCGCGATGGGCGCGTAGCGGGAGAGCAGCGAGCGGATCAGCCACCGCGTCATGAGGTACCGGCGCCTGTCGCGGGCGAAGTGGAAGCGCCCGTGCTTTTCGCGCTCCTCGGGCGTCAGCAGGGCCATGGCTTCTTCGTGGGCGGGGACGTCCTGGTCGGGAACGTACAGGTGCCACAGGTGGACCTGGCGCGAGTCGATCTGCAGTTGCATTCGCAATTCTTGCTTGATTTTTCAACTCGTCCGGCGGGTTCTTCAGCTGGGCTTAAGGTGGCCCGCCCATACTGGTGTCGACGGTCTGCTGGCGTTGGTAGAGGTCGCTCAGGCACCCGCCCATTGGTGGTGGTTCCTCGAGGCCGGCGATCGTCACATTTTCAGGAAAAGGCCCTTGGCACCGCTGGCTGGAAGATTGAGCCGCGGCTCCCGGAGAACTATTCTTCGATCTGCCATGACCCACGAATTCTCCGACTTCGATCTCCCCGAAGGCTGGACTTGCCAAGTGGACCTCAAGAAGGCCCCGGAAGGCACCTACGCCGGCAAGGCCGAACTCCGCCAGGGGCGCGTGCAGCGCTGCGTGTTCGTGCTGGCGCAGCAGCCTTCGCGCGAAGCCGCGCTCGAACGGGTCAGGTTCCGTGCGCGGTTTTTCGTGGACGAATGGATGACCCGGCCTGGGGGGCGTGATCCTCAGGCCTGACGCGCCCGCGAAAAGGCGTTGTCCGTCAGCAATCCGCGCCCGCCGCTGGCGTGCCTCGCCCGCGCGCGCGAAAAGACTCGGGCTCTTGCCAAAGAACCCCAAGCACCCCTCCGGACGGCTCCATGCCGACCGCCCCATCGGCGACTACGCGCTCATCGGCTCGACCCACAGCGCGGCGCTGGTGCACCGCGGCGGCGACATCGAGTGGCTGTGCCTGCCGCGCTTCGATTCCGCGGCCATGTTCGCCAGCCTGCTCGGCGACGAGCGCAACGGGCACTGGACGATGCGTGCCAAGGACCGCAGTGCGCGCATCACCCGGCGCTACCTGCCCGGCACCGTGGTGCTCGAGACCACGATCCGCACGGCCAAGGGCGTGGCCATCGTCACCGACTTCATGCCCCGCCCCGCCATCGACGGCACGCACGAGGTGGTGCGCATCGTGCGGGGCGTGCGCGGCATCGTCGCCATGCACACCGAGTTCCGCATCCGCTTCAACTACGGCGAGTGGTGCCCGTGGATGGAGCGGCGCGACGGCGCGGTGTTCGCAACGGCCGGGCCCGACTCGGTGCGCATCAGCTCCGGCGTGCCGCTGACCAACGAGAACTTCGCGAGCTTTGCCGACTTCTCCGTGTCGGCGGGGCAGTCGATCGCGTTCAGCCTCGACTGGTTTCCGTCGCACCTGAAGCCGCCGGTGACGCGCGACGCCAGCGCGCTGCTGGCGCGCACCGTGATCGAGTGGAGCGCATGGACCGGGCGCTGCGGCTACGGCGGCGAGTTCCACGAGCCGGTGATGCGCTCGCTGCTCACGCTCAAGGCGCTCACCTACGAGCCCACCGGCGGCATCGTTGCCGCGCCGAGCACTTCGCTGCCCGAGCGGCCCGGCGGCGAGCGCAACTGGGACTACCGCTTCTGCTGGCTGCGCGACGCGGCGCTCACGCTCTACGCGCTGATCGGCTCGGGCTATGTGGAGGAGGCCAGCGCCTGGCGCTGGTGGCTGATGCGCGCGGTGGGCGGCTCGCCCGAGGAGCTGCAGGTGATGTACGGCCTGCACGGCGAACGCTCGCTCACCGAACTCGAGCTCGGCTGGCTGCCGGGCTACGAGAACAGCCGGCCGGTGCGCATCGGCAACGGCGCGCACGGGCAGCGGCAACTCGATGTGTACGGCTCGGTCATCGCAGCCTTCCATGCGGCGCGCAAGGCCGGGCTGGCGGACATGGACAAGGTGTGGCCGCTGGAGCGCGCCATCGCGAAGCAGCTGACGGCGCTGTGGAAGGAGCCCGACTGCAGCCTCTGGGAAGTGCGCGGCGAGCCGCGCCACTTCGTGCACTCCAAGATCATGTGCTGGCTGGCCTTCGACCGGATGATCGCGAGCGCGACGGAGTACGGGCTCGAAGGCCCCGTCGAGCGCTGGCGCGAGGTGCGCGACGAGATCCATGCCGAAGTCTGCGCACGCGGCTACGACGCCGGGCGCAATTCCTTCGTTCAGTTCTACGGCGCCGACACGGTGGACGCGGCGCTGCTGTGGATGCCGCTGATCGGCTTCCTGCCCATTCACGACGCGCGCGTGCAGGGCACCATCGCGCGCATCGAGAAGGAGCTGATCTTCAACGGCCTGGTGTACCGCTACCGCACCGAGAAGGGCGTGGACGGCCTCGAAGGCGGGGAGGGCGCGTTTCTCGCGTGCAGCTTCTGGCTGTCGAACGTGTACGTGGCCATGGGCAGGATGCGCAAGGCGCGGGCGCTGTTCAAGCGCCTGCTGGCACTGGGCAACGACCTGGGCCTGTTCGCCGAGGAGTACGACCCGGTGGCGCAGCGGCAGCTCGGAAATTTTCCGCAGGCGTTCTCGCACATCGGGCTGATCAACAGCGCGCATGCGCTGGTGTCGGCGGCCGGCGGCGTGTGGGAACTGGCGGACCTCGACGGCAAGGCGCAGCCGCAGAAGGCAAACAAGACGGCAAGGAAGAAGACGCCGCTCAGGCGGCCGCGAGCGCGAACTCCTCGGCGCTGAACACGGTGTGGAAGACCGTGCCGTCGAACATCTCGAAGAGCGTCTTCGAGACCTCGCGGCTTTCGTAGCGCACGGGCGAATCGAGCGCGATGGCGATGTCCTCGCGGCTCGCATAGCGGATCGACAGCACCATTGCCAGTTCGGGATCGCTCACGTCGCTTTCGAGCTGGCGCAGCACGCGCACCTCAAGCGCACCGGGGAAGCGGGTCCACAGCGGCACGAGCTTTTCGTGCACGTGGCGGTCGAATGCTTCTTCCATGCCGGCCTTGACCCGGCCCCTGAAAAACGCGCAGCGGATGAACATGGGTGTTCTTCTTTCCTGGTTGAAATCCGTGGGTGCGGCCGCTTCAGCCGCGAGCGTAGCCGTCGAACTGCCGCATCATGGCCGCCGTGTCTTCGGCACCGAGCCCGGCCGCGACGAAGCTGCGGTGCAGCTCCGAGACGGCGCCCGCCAGCGGCATCGGCAGGCGTTGGCCCTGCGAGAAGGCCTGCACCGCCTCGAGGTCCTTCAGCATGTTGTCGATGCGCCCCGTGGGCGTGTAGTCGCGCGCGGCCATCTTGGGGCCGAACTCGCGCAGGATCTGGCTGTCGGCGCGGCCGCCGGCCAGCGCGGCGGGCAGCTTCGAGGCATCGACGCCGCCGGCCTCGGCCAGCCGCACGGCCTCGGCCACGGCCTGGAAGCCGATGGCGCAGAGCAGCTGGTTGACGAGCTTGGTGGTCTGGCCCGCGCCGCTGTCGCCCATGCGGGTGTAGTTGGCGCACAGGCTGTCCATCACGGCGCGTGCGCGCTGCACGTCTTCGGCGCTGCCGCCGGCCATCACCGTGAGCTGCCCGAGCAGCGCCTTGGGCGCGCCGCCGGAGAGCGGTGCGTCGACGAAGCCCATGCCCGTGCGCTCGCGCAGCGACTGCGCGAGCCGGCGCGTGGACGGCGGGTCGATGGACGACATGTCGATCAGCAGCCGCTTCGCATCGGCCGGCGCGGCGGCGATGCCGGCCTCGCCGAAGATCGCGCGCTCCACCACCGCCGCCGAGTTGAGGCTGGTGATCACGAAGTCGCAGGCCGCCGCTGCCGCCTGCGCGGTGACGGCGGCCTGCGCGCCATGCGCCTGCAGCGCCGCGACCTTGGCCGTATCGGGATCGAACACGCTCACCCGGTGGCCGCATTCGAGCAGCCGGCGCGCGATGGCCGTGCCCATGATGCCCACGCCGATCACGGCCACGCGCTGGCTGGGGACGGTTGCGGTCGTCATGCGGGGGCTTTCAGCATGCAGTGCACGGTGCTACAGGCTCGCGGTGATGCCGCCATCCACATACAGGATGTGGCCGTTGACGAAGCTCGACGCATCCGAAGCCAGGAAGATGGCCGCACCGCCCAGCTCTTCCACGTCGCCCCAGCGGCCGGCGGGTGTGCGGCCCGAGAGCCACGCCGTGAAGGCCTCGTCGGCCACCAGCGCCTGCGTGAGTTCGGTCTTGAAGTAGCCCGGCCCGAGGCCGTTGACCTGGATGCCGTGCTTGCCGAGGTCGATCGCCATGCCCTTGGTGAGCATCTTCACCGCGCCCTTGGTGGCGGCGTAGGGCGCAATGCCGGGGCGGCCCAGCTCGCTCTGCACCGAGCACACGTTGATGATCTTGCCGCGCTTGCGCTCGATCATGCGCTGGGCCACGAAGCGGCCGACCAGGAACACGCTGTCGATGTTCGTGGTGACTATCTTGTGCCAGGCATCGACCGGGAATTCGGCGAACGCGCCGCGGTGCTGCATGCCGGCGTTGTTGACGAGGATGTCGATGGCGCCGATGTCGGCTTCGATGGCGGCCACGCCCGCTTCCACCGCGGCGGCGTCGGTCACGTCGAAGGCCATGGCCTCGGCCGCGATGCCCTTGGCGCGCAGGGCGTCACGGGCGGCGGTGAGCGCCGCGGCGTCGCGTGCATTGAGCACCACGCGCGCTCCGGCATTGCCCAGCGCCGCGGCCAGCGCGAAGCCGATGCCCTTGCTGGAGCCGGTGATGAGGGCGGTGCGCCCGGAAAGGTCGAACAGTTTCAAGGGAGGCTCCTGGTCCATGACAGTTGGATAAGTTACCGGTATCTTTTGCAGTCGTCAATGGGTAAAACCTGCGCTGGCGCTATTTCATGCTGGCGATTAAAGTTACCGGTATCTGATTGAATCGACAACCGCAGGAGAGACCCGCTTGACCGCTACCGCTACATCCCCGCACGTGCTGATGCCCGGCGCCTACCCGGAATGGGACATGGCGCCGATGCAGGCCGCCTACACGCTGCACCGCCTGTGGGAAGCGCCCGACCGGCAGGCCTTCATTGCGGAGCACGCGCCGCACATCCGCGCGGTCGCCACGCGTGGCGAACTGGGCGCGAATGCCGAGCTGATTGCCTCACTGCCGAAGCTGGAACTGATCGCCTGCTACGGCGTGGGCACCGACGGCATCGACCTCGCCGCCTGCCGTGCGCGCGGCATCCGCGTGACCAATACGCCCGACGTGCTCAACGGCGACGTGGCCGATCTCGCCGTGGGGCTCACGCTCGCGCTGCAGCGGCGCATTCCGGCGGGCGACCGGTTCGTGCGCAGCGGCGCATGGGCCAACGGCGGCATGCCGCTGACCACGCGCGTCTTCGGCCAGCGCATCGGCATCGCGGGCTTCGGCCGCATCGGCAGCACCATCGCGCGCCGGCTCTCGGGCTTCGACGTGGAGCTGGGCTACTTCAGCCGCACGCCGAAGCAAGACAGTCCGCACCGTCACTTCGCAAGCTTGTCCGCCATGGCCGACTGGTGCGACGTGCTCATCGTCATCCTGCCCGGCGGCGAAGCAACGCGCGGCATCGTCAATGCCGAAGTGCTGCAGGCGCTGGGCCCGAAGGGCTGGCTGGTGAACGTGTCGCGCGGCACCACCGTCGACGAAGGCGCGCTGCTGCAGGCGCTGGAGGCGCGCGCCATTGCCGGCGCCGCGCTCGACGTGTTCCTCAACGAACCGCGCATCGATTCGCGCTTTGCCGCGCTCGACAACGTGGTGCTGCACCCGCACCATGGCAGCGGCACCGAAGAGACGCGCCGCGCCATGGGCGAACTCGTGCGCCGCAACCTCGAGGCCCACTTCGCGGGCCAGCCCCTGGTCACTCCCGTTGCCTGAAGGAAGAAACATCATGCGTTTGCGTTGTATGTGCCTCGTGATCCACGCCCCCGACGATCTGCGCCTGGACGAACAGGACGCCGGCGAGATCGGCCCGGGCCAGGTGCTGGTGAAGGTCGGCATGGGCGGCATCTGCGGCTCCGACCTGCACTACTT
>Ga0182007_10002118_pt1 | contig 10153 bp, 10 predicted proteins | sample Sormic07211113_1_FD_123023 | JGI IMG/M metagenome (GOLD analysis project Ga0182007, IMG submission 123023) | Rhizosphere microbial communities from Sorghum bicolor, Mead, Nebraska, USA - 072115-113_1 MetaG | ecosystem: Host-associated > Plants > Roots > Rhizosphere | place: USA: Nebraska... | reverse complement strand
GGAACCGTCCGCACCTCGGCCTGGGAAGGGCGAGAGGCCGACCTCGCGGCGCTGACCCCTCTCCATCCCCTGGGCCGGGTCGGCGAGCCGGAGGACATCGCGGCCGCCGTCGCCTTCCTCGCCTCCCGCGACGCGGCCTGGATCACCGGCACCGCGCTCACCGTCGACGGCGGACTGACCGCGGTCCACACCGGGTTCAACGCCGTGACCCGACCGCACCGCGGCACCTGACCGCGCACCGTGTCAACCGGCGTACTGTGACGTGCCGCACTGTGATTGTCACCGTTTGGTCGTAGCGTCCACGGGCCTACAACCGATCGCGCCGGACACCTGTCTACCTGGCAGAGATCGCACAACAGACGAGCAACGAGCGCGAAAGGCGAGGTCGGCCATGGGGGACATACGCAGACGGGGAGCCGTCGTACTGGGCATCACCGGACTGGTGGCGCCGCTCACACTCGCACTGGGCGCCGGGTCCGCCCAGGCGTCCACGAGCTGCACCACGAGCACCGGGCCCTACCAGAAGCAGGTCGAGAAGTTCCTCGGCCTGACCGTCGACGGCAAGCAGTCCGCCAGGGACTGCAAGGCCATCAAGGCGTTCCAGACCAAGCACGGCATCACGCCGAACATCGGCTACGCCGGATCCGTCACCTGGGGCGTGATGGATCTCATGAACAAGCAGAAGGCCGTCGGCAACAACCCCGACAAGGACGGCAAGTGCCCGACGAACAAGGGCCGCATCGCCTGCGTGAACCTCACCCTCCAGCTCAGCTGGATCCAGGACGGCGGCAAGCTCGTCTACGGCCCCGTCCCGGTCCGCACCGGCCGCAAGGGCTATGTCACCCGCACCGGCCTGAAGAAGATCTACTGGCGGGACAAGAACCACGTCTCGAACATCTACAACGTGCCCATGCCCTACAGCCAGTTCTTCGACGGCGGCCAGGCCTTCCACTCGGTCAACCTCAGCATGTGGAACCCGCCGGGCTCCCACGGCTGCGTCAACATGACCCCCACCACCGCCAAGAAGTACTGGGACCTGCTGAAGACCGGCGACGACGTCTTCGTCTACGGTCGCAAGCCGGGCACCTGAGCAGGTACCCGGCCGGCGTCCCGCTACTGCGGACCGTCCCCGAAGTCCGGGATCTCCAGCCGTACCCCACCCTGCCGCGCCGACTCGTGCGCGACGATGCCCGGCAGGGTGTACCGGGCCGCCACCCACGCGTTCACCGACGGCAGCGACCGGGTGTTCACGGCGGTCACGAAGTCGTCGACGAGGAAGTGGTGGCTGCCCTCGTGTCCGTTGTGCAGGTTGTCGAACTCCCGTGGTAGCCGCGCCCGGTCGTGCACCGGCGCCGAACCCGAGGTGAACGCGGCCCGGAGTTCCGGCGCGATGTGCTGGAGTGACGGATCGTCAGGAGACATGGTGGGCTTGGGCTCCAGCAGCTCGCTGATGTCCTTCACCCCCTTCTTGTCCTGCCACAGCGCCACCGTCGCCAGCTGCTCCATGCTCGCGTCGGTCCCGAAGAACCGGAATCGCGACTCCCGGATGTGGGACGGATAGCCGACCCGCCGGAACTCGTTGGTACGGAACGAGCCACCGCCCGCCACCTCGAAGAGCGCGGTCGCGTTGGAGAAGTCGTTGCCGAACTGGCTGACCTCCCTGTCGAAGACGCCGTCCCCGCGCTCGTCGACGACCCCGATCGCCGACACGCTCACCGCGTGCGTCTGCCAGGCGCCGAGCACCCCGCCCACCGAGTGCGTGGGGTAGAGCAGCGGGGGATAGCTGGCGGTCTGCTTCCAGTTCTCGCCGCCGCTGTACTGGTACGCCTCGTAGAACCCGAGATCCATGTCGTGGACGTAGTCGCCCTCGGCGTAGAAGATCCGTCCGAAGGCGCCCTCGGCGATCTGGTTGCGGGCGTGCACGGTCGCCGGGTTGTACTGGCTGGTCTCGCCCATCATGTACGTCAGCCCGGTCGCCTTGACGGCGTCGATGATCGCGGCGATCTCGTCCGTGGTGATCGCCATGGGGACCGCGGAGTACACGTGCTTGCCCGCGTTCAGGCCCTGGAGGACCAGCGGGCCGTGCGTCCAGCGCTGGGTGAAGACGGCGACCGCGTCGACCGCCTCCGACTCCAGCATCGCCTGGTAGGAGGGGAAGGTGCCGGCCAACCCCTGGGCGGCGGCGAGCTGTTCGGCCCGTTCGGGCAGGAGGTCGGTGACATGGACGTCGCCGACGCCGGGGTGGGCCTGGAACAGCGCGGCGAACTGGCCGGAGAACTGGCCTGCGCCGACGATGCCGAGCGAGAATGTCATGTACTTACTTTTGTTTCAAAAGAATCGAACCGTCAAGACTCCTGCCGACGTCTTTCGGTCGGCTTCCGACGGGTCCTAGAGTCGAACCATTGATTCCGTTGCAAAAAAATCTTGTGGGAGTCTGACCTTGACCTCCATGACGACAGTTGCGCCCAGCTGGCTTCCCCTGAGCCCCGGTGAGCGCTCGGTGGCGATCGAGGTGCTCGTCCAGGGGCCGCTCTCGCGCACCGAACTCGCCCGCCGGCTCGATCTGTCCGCGGGCAGCCTCACCCGGCTGACGAAACCGCTCATCGAGTCGGGCCTGCTGATCGAGGTCCCCGAGGCGGGCAACCCGGCGGAGGTGCGCCAGGGGCGCCCCTCCCAGCCCCTCGACGTCGTCGCGGAGTCCCGCTCCTTCATCGGTTTCAAGATCACCGAGGAGATGGTCTACGGCGTCGTCACCACCCTTCGCAGCGAGATCGTCGCCCGCTACGACCGCCCGCTCACCAGCCGTGATCCGGCACGGGTCGCCGATCTGCTCGCCGAGATGACCGACGAGCTGGCCCGCTCCCATTCGCGCCTGGCCGGCATCGGCATCGGTGTCGGCGGACTCGTCGAGGAGCGGGCGGTGGTGGGGGAGTCGCCCTTCCTGAAGTGGCGGGACGTGCCCCTCGCGGGGCTCGTCGAGGAGCGCACCGGGCTGCCGGTGGTCGTCGAGAACGACGTCGCCGCCCTCGTCGAGGCCGAGACCTGGTTCGGGGCGGGCCGGGGCCTGGACCGCTTCGCCGTCCTCACCATCGGCGCCGGGATCGGCTACGGCCTGGTGCTGGGCGGCAGACGGATCCCCTGCGCCGAGGAGGACCGCGGGTTCGGCCGGCACTGGATCATCGACCCCAACGGCCCGCTCACCCCCGAGGGCGAACGCGGCAGCGCCGTCTCCCTGCTGACGATCTCCAGCATCCGCTACCAGATCCGCGCCGCCACCGGCCGCGACTGGACCTACGAGGAGATCCTCGCGCTCGCCGCGGCCGGTGAACCCATGCCCGCCCGCGTGATCGACGAGGCCGCACGCGCCCTGGGTGTCCTGGTCGCCCAGATCTCCAACTTCGCCATGCCGCAGAAGATCCTGCTCGCCGGTGAGGGGGTCGGGCTGATGGACGTGGCGGGTGACACGGTGCGGCGGACGATCGCCGCGCAACGGCATCCGATGGCCACCCCGGTCGTACTGGAGACCAAGGTGTCCGACTTTCACGACTGGGCCCGCGGTGCGGCCGTCCTGGCGATCCAGGTGCTGGTGCTGGGAGCGGCGGAGAGCTGAACCCCCCAGTGGATCTTGACAGATGGACGTGATCAGTAACACGGTCCGATATGTCTGTTTCATTCCTGATTACTCACGCCGCCTTCACGTGTGTAGCCGTATGCTTCACATCATGTCCACTACTGTTGAACCCGTCTCCGAACGCTCGGCAGCCGAGGTCAACGAGGAGATCCGGGCCCTGTGGTTCCGGTCGGGCGGGACACTGAGCGGCGAGCAGCGCGAGGAATACCAGCGCCTCGTCCTGGAGTGGGCCGCCGCGGCCCTCGAGTCTGCACACGCGGCCTGATCCTCGTCCGACCGAGGCCCGCCGCTGTATCGCCGCGCGGGACCGGGGCACCTCTGTCCCTTGTCATCCAATCGAGTCGTTTGACGGCGAACCCAGCCGTTTCGGCTTCTTTGACAGCGAACCTTGTCGAGCGTGGATGCCGCAGGCCGGCGTCGGCCGCGTCCCCTGCTGGACTGCGCGACGGTCAGGTTCGAGGAGTCTCTGCCCGAGCTGCAAGATCTGCTGGATGAGTGGAGTGTCGCTGTCTGGCAGATCCGACCGCATGACGCCCTCAGAGATCCGGACGCGCCGAAGCGGGCTTTCTCGCCGAACGAGAAGTACGCGATGCTGCTGGAGTCGTGTGGCTACGTTCCGGCCCCGTTGAGCGGTGAGGACTACGTCGGGTTGCTGCCGGAACGGTGGCACGCGATCAACGCCTACGGCGTCCGGATCAACCGCCGCACCTACGACAGCCCGGAGTTGAACCCGCTGCGCCGTCAGCACTCCGGGGTCGCGGAGAAGAAGGGCTTGTGGGAGATCCACTATGACCCCTACGACATCTCCCGGATCTGGGTACGCGACCGCCGCGGCGAGAGGGACAGGTGGATCACCGTGTTCTGGCGGCACCTGCACCGTGTCGGCGTCCCGTTCGGCGAAATGGCCTGGGACCACGCCCGTCAACAGGTCCCGAAGAATGGGAGCGAGGCACAGATCGCGGATGCGGCAGCCGCCCTGCTCAAACGCGCCCACGACGGCCCCCGAGATGAGAAGGACCCTCCGGCCGAACGGTCTCGGCGGGATCGCCGGGTCGCCGCCCGCACCCGGGCCACCGCCCCTGGGCGGGAGATCCCCGATCCGCCTGGCGCGAGCGAACCGATGGATGAGGACACGGACGCCTCGTTGGCCGAGGTCATTCCGCTGAGCCTGTTCGACCCGCTGGCCGCCCCCTGGAGGCGCCCGTGACCATCTCCAAGCCGCCGGCACGGCGAAGCGTAGTGCGGGAGGCTGATGCCGAGGTCAGTCGGCAGCTGAACACCCTGGCCGGGTGGCGGAGGTTCACCGACGGGCCACCCGTCCCCCCGGCTTTGCCGTCCCGGAGCGCTTGGCAGCGGACGTCGGCGTCCGAGCGGGGCCTCTACGACGAGGACCGCCTTGACCACCACGCCCGCATGCTCACGGTCGCCACCTCGTTCGTCGAGCAGACGGCGATCGGCGCCCGCAGCGACATGTGAAGATGCCACCCGCGATCACACAAAACCAACGATGTGGAGCACCGAGAGCTTCCCAGCTGGGAACCCGACGGCTGGGCACGAGAGCCGCTGCGGGCGCGGCATCGCAGCCCTGCCCTCTCCTGCGCTTGTGCGCCAAACCCCGGACCGCCAGTGACACTTGTCACGGAACGATCGTGTCGAGCCTGATCGTTGCCTGGACATGAAAGCCGATCACGTCTTGGTCGTTTCGTTGCGCAAAGCGGGAACGCACCTCGTCAAGGAGGTGATGTCAGGGCTCGGGTATGCACTGAACGGCGCGGTGTCATCGTCGGGTGCGGAGCCGCGTCCGATCGGCCGACAGGCCGCCTTGCGCGTTCTCGGCGCTGTGTACACGCCGGACGAGATCGCCGAGTTGAAACGGTCCACGGACCGTTCAGGCATCGACCAGGCCATCAGCCGCGCCGTCACCGCACTCAACCGGGCCTGGTCGGCGCGGCTCGGAATGCCCCCTACCGCCGTGGTGAACAGCGACCCGCAGACGGACTGGCTGACCGCAAGAGAGCTCTCCCGGCAGTCCGGTTACCAGTTCAGCGACACCCCGGAAGGCGTGTGCTGGTTCACCCACGACCTGGATCTGGGCCGTGTGGACCAGCGCTTTCTGCTGGAGTGGTCCCGCAGCGACACACCGAAGATCATCCTCAACTACCGGGACCCCCGGGACGTCCTCCTGTCCATGGTGCATTTCCTCACCGAGAGGGATTCGGCGCGGCTCGGAGAGTTCCCCGACCACGTCGTCTACGGCGACATCCTCTCCTCGGTCCAGAACCCGCGTGACCGCATCGGCATAGCGCTCACCGACCCCGACTTCCCGGGCGGCTCCTCGTTCGAGCGGGCGCTGTGGCTGCTGCGTCATCCGAGGGTGTGCAAAGTGACGTTCGAATCGCTAGTCGGTCCCGACGGGGGCAGCTCGGCAGTGGCCCAGTTGGGAGAAATCAAGAAGATCACCGACTTCCTGGGCCTGTCCGACGACGTGGACACCGCCGACCGAGAAACACTCGCCCGGAAAGTCTTCAACCGGAAGTCCCACACGTTCCGCAGCGGCCGCACCGGGGCCTGGCGCGAACACTTCACCGCGGAGCACCAGGCGTTGTTCGAACAGCGCTACGGGCACATCCTGCGCGAGTACGGCTACGCGTGAGGCCGGGCCCGACACAGACCTCCCGCAGGCTTCCGCCTCCGGGAAGGGAAACAACGCAAGGCAAGAGAGAGGAAGACGACCATGAACGCGACTCTGCTGCGCCCGGTCTCCGAGGAGACGGACATCGTGAGCGACACCCTCCTCGAAACGGCGGAGTTCACCGCCGCTCTGGAGGAGGCAACGACCGAGAGCGCGTCCCTGTACATCTACACCCAGTGACGCGGTAACACCTCTCATGTGCCGTGGGGCAGCCGCTCCGGACCGAGGGACGGCTGCCCCACGGCACGCACAGAGCGAACGAACGCCGCTGGCACTGCCACCGCGACCAAGAGGACGGCCGCGCCGGCCAGAACGCTCGCGGAGCCTGCCTGTTGCGCCAGACGCCCGGCCAGCGCGTAGCCGATGGGCAGGCTCAACAAGGAGACAAGCCAGTCGTACGAACTGACCCGGGACATCACGTCGTGCGGCACCATGCTCTGGACGGTGGTCGCCCATACCGTGTTGACATACGTCGCGCCCAGCATCCCGAGTCCCGCGGCCGTGCCCACGACCACGGCCGGCGCGCCCACCGCGAGAGCCAGCAGCGGTGCGGCTCCCAGCACCAGCAGCAGATGGCTGGCCGACAGTGGCCTGACCGGTGTCCATCGGGCCGCCAGGAGCGACCCGGCGACGGCTCCGACCGCTCCGGCCGCCGACACCATGCCCCACACCGACGCTCCGCCCACCAGGACCGGTCCCAGCACATAGAACGGCGACGAGGCCAGGTTGTAGCCGCAGTGCACCAGCAGGCCGGTCAGATACCAGCGCCTCGACGCGACCTCCCGCCAGCCGGCCCGCAGACCGGTCCACAGGGCGCGACGGCTGCCGCTCCGCCGACTGAGCGGCAGCCGCAGCAGGACTAGGCACACGGCACTGAGGAGAAAAGTGGCCCCGTCGATGGCGTACACCCAGCCAGGCCCGGTCACAGCGACCAACACCCCCGCCAACAGCGGCCCGACCACCCGGGACGCGCTCTGCGAGACACCCAGCATTGCGTTGGCCCGCCGGAGCTCGCCCGCACGGTCCCTGCCGACAACCTCCGCCACCATGCCCGCGAGCGCAGGACGGTACACCGCGGCCGCCGCACCGTAGGCCACAGACGCAACCAGCAGCATCCACAGCCGCGCGACACCGCTGAGCAGCAGGACTGCCACGGTGAACTGCACCGTCGCCTGTACCAGATCGCTCACCAACAGCACCCAGCGGCGAGGCAGCCAGTCCGCCACAACCCCGCCGACCAGCGTGAGAGTCACCCGCGCGGCCATGGACACCCCCAGCACACCGCCGATGTCCGCCGCAGATCCGCCAAGCGACATGACCGCGAAGACGAGGGCCACGTTGACCAGCCCGTCACCGGTGAGGGAAACGGTGCGCGCCGTCCAAAAGAGGTAGAAGGCCCGACTCACACGGAGCCGTCCAGCACGGCACCGAGTCCTGCTATTTCCTCCCGGAAGAGCGGCGTTTGCGGCTCGTACAGCGAACCAACCAGCACGTGATCAACTTTCATGCTCTGGCAACGTCAACGCCCGTTCGACAGTTCCAACAAAGCCAACGGAGTGCTACGTACCCGCGTGGGCTCCCTATGAGGTCGGGCCGCGGCAGACGTCTTGGTCCGGCAACGAGCGGTGCCGTCAACACGGTCACCTCGCGCGACTGGGTTCGTTGTCAAAGCGCCTCGGTTGGATGGCAGCGGAGTGCGCCACGAAGTACCACGCAATCGAGTGGAGGTGAAAGGCCGACACCGCCGGGCCGTCGCAGCGGTCTGCTGGGCGCGGCGGCGGCCGCAATCCTGCTGACGCTCGGTCGAACACCCGGGACAACCGGATGTGCCGGCACCCGGCCGCCCCGCCGGACCGGCCGGTCAGCCCCAGGTCGCCGAGTAGTAACGCCGGTACTCGTTGCGGTCCTTCTCCGCCCGGAACCAGCGGGTCGCCACCAGCGCGATCAGGCTGCCACCGATGACCAGCATCCCGGGGCCGATGTTCCTCGGGTTGGTCAGCCGGGCGAGCAGGGTCTCGCCGGCGACGCCCGTCGAAGGTGCCGTGGAGCCGGGGGAGGTGGAGCCGGGGGCGATGGCGCTGTGCGTGGCCGACGCGGACGGTGCCGACGACGGGGAGGCGCCCTGCTGGGCGGCCGCCTGACTCGAGACGATCAGCTGGACACCGAGGGCCTGCATCGCCTTGGTCACCGGCTGGAAGAACGTCGTACCGCCCGAGGTGCAGTCACCGCTGCCGCCCGAGGTGACGCCCAGCGCGATGCCCTCGGAGAACATCGGGCCGCCGCTGTCGCCGGGTTCGGCGCACACACTGGTCTCGATCAGCCCGGTCACCGTGCCCTCCGGGTAGTTGACCGTGGCGTCCAGGCCCTTCACCTCGCCGTCGTGCAGGCCGCTGGTGCTGCCGCTGCGGAACACCCGCTCCCCGACGGCCGGATCGCCCACACCCGTGATCCGCACCCCGTTCCCGTTGCCGATCGCGACGATGTCCGCGCCCTGTCCCGCGGAACCGCTCGCGTACTGGACCAGGGAGAAGTCGTTGCCGGGGAAGTTCGACTGGACGGTCTGGCCGAGCTGCTGGTTGCCCTGGTTGTCGGCGAACCAGGTCGACCCGGTGGGCCCGCAGTGCCCGGCGGTGAGGATGAAGTCGGTCGTCCCGTTGGTCACGTTGAACCCCGCCGAGCAGCGCCCGCCCGTGGACAGGATCGGCTGGGCCCCGTTGAGACGGGTCGTGAAGGCGCCCTTGGTGCGCTCCATGCGCACATAACTCCCGATTCCGGACGCCACCTTGGACATGCCGGCCCAGTCGGAGGCGGACACGGTGCTGTCGGCCTGCACCACCACCTGGTTGGTCGTGTAGTCCATCACCCAGGCGGTCCCGGGCACCCGGGGCGCGGCGCGGAGCGTCCTGGTGGCCGCTTTCAGCTCGTTCATGCTGTGGCTGACCATCTTCGGCCGGGCGCCCGCCGCCTTCACCCGCGCCGCGGCCTGGGCGTCGGTCACCGCGACGACCGTACGCCCCTGGGAGTTGAGCCAGGTGCCCGCCGTACGGGACGCGCCGAGCGCGGAGACCAGCTCGGCACCGGTGCCCGGGGCGCCCTGCGTGGAGCTGAAGGGAACGGCCGACGTGCCGGACGGCTCGCTGGCCATGGCGGCCTGCGTCACCATGGCACCGCCCAGGAGCAGTCCGCCGACGGCCGCCAGTCGCGTCACTCGCCGGACGATCCGTCGTCGTGCGTGCCTCATGCATGGCTCCCGAACCCGAACGCGCGGTGTCCAACACCGCGGGGCCCTCCGGTCGTTGAGCGCCCTCTTCCCATACGTGGCGGGAGCGGCCCGTGTTCAGCGCACGGACGATCTTCTACCGCTTGCGGCCCACCCCGCCGTGGATGGCCACCTCTTCGGCGTCCTCCGGGCGGTCCGGCCGCCAGCGCGAGCACGACACGACCCCGGGTTCCAGCAGTTCGAGCCCGTCGAAGAAACGCGCGACGTCCTCGGGGGAGCGCTGGGTCAGCCGCGGGGTCCCGTGCTCGTTCCAGAACCGCACCGCGGCGTCCACGTCGGGCAGCCCGGGGCTGGTGATGGTGTGCGACAGGACCAGATGGCTGCCGGCCGGCAGGGCGTGCATCAACCGTCGTACGATCCCGTACGGATCCTCGTCGTCGCCGACGAAGATGACCACCCCGAGCAGCAGCAGCGCGACCGGCCGGCCGAGGTCCAGGGTGTCGGCGGCTCGCTCCAGGAGGGCGTCGACGTTGCGCAGGTCCTCGTCCAGATGGTCCGTACGGCCCTCGGGCGTGCTGGTGAGCAGGGCACGGGCATGGGCGAGGACGAG
>Ga0182007_10002117_pt1 | contig 10154 bp, 9 predicted proteins | sample Sormic07211113_1_FD_123023 | JGI IMG/M metagenome (GOLD analysis project Ga0182007, IMG submission 123023) | Rhizosphere microbial communities from Sorghum bicolor, Mead, Nebraska, USA - 072115-113_1 MetaG | ecosystem: Host-associated > Plants > Roots > Rhizosphere | place: USA: Nebraska... | reverse complement strand
CCAGGCCCTTCGCCAAGTAACCCGCGTGCTTTTGCAGTTCCCCGGGGTTGTCGCAATGATTGAAGGCATCGAACAATTCGGTATCCAGCCCGGAAACCGTCTTGGTCAGCGCATCCGTTGAAGCGGCACTCTTGTCCGCGCCTGGAGCGGCCTCCGCGCTCGCCGCCATGGCGGCAAGCATGATGCCGAAGAAGAGGGTGATCTTATTCACATCGGTTTCCTTGGCAGTTCGGCAAAAGTGCACTCTGACCCTGAGGTTTCCCCATAGTCAAAGCGGGTCAGAATGAGGTGGCCCGTTAGCTGCGGAAGCGATGCCTTTACTCTGTCATGCGTTGGGCCGCAAAGCGCTGGTGCGTCGATGGTTGCAGATTCCGCTCAGTGATCAAAGGTGCCTGGGAGGAAACTCAGTCAACTACTCACGACGTTGACGCATTTCCCCAACGATCGTCCGGCGACAAAGGGCACATTTGGCACTATGACCAACGCCAGTTGGACCATTACGTTTTGTGACGCACGTCACACACGACGATGTGCAAGCGTGCCATTTCACAGGCGGTCTAAAAAGGGCAATTCGAAACAACCACTGGGACGGGCCGAAGATCCGATCCTTTGCGTGACGCCAAATCCTTGTACCACCCCGCTCGGGAGGCATCCGCAGACATGGAGTTCAGCTATCCGCGACCGCCAAGCTGCGGGAGCATGGCAACCATGGACGAGCATATCGACATGGATAGCCCCCTCTGCCGGGCCTACTGGTGCGGCAACTTCAGCTGCAGCGACGCAGAGCTGGCCAACGCAGCGCACATCATGGACAGCACAGCAGTGGGCCTTGGTCGGACTCTACCTGGCCACGCGCAGTTCAGAACCCCGTGATGTCGATCAGCGTGACTTTGTCGTGGACGCTTGACGGATGGGTCGGCAGCCCGATGTACAGACCATGCAACGGCTAGCGAAGGTTCGCAAGCTTTCGGTGGCCTACTTCTATGCCGAGGATGACGAACTCGCGCGACTGATCGGGGAATTCAAGGGCTCGGGCAAACGCAAGCGTTAACGAGAACGGAATTGTTATGTCATTACGTCTTCGCAAGCCGGCGCAAGGCACGCATATACCTATATATTTCCCCGCGATCTTGTGACATGCCATCTTGAAACTCGTTCATTGTCGCGCCGGATCCTGATTCACCTAGACCAAGAATTCTGAGATAGCGCCGAACGACCGGGCCATCAATCTTTCGTGTGGACTTACTGATTCTTATGCTTCCGTGCTGTGTGGTTATTACCGTAGCGCCCTTGGCACTCTTAACGGTACCTCCCGCCTCTGCGCACCTGTCAGAAAACTCGATCACGCGCATTGGGCTTGGCCTGGCGGTCAACCCATCCGTATTTTCTTTAATCCAGTGGGAAATCTCATGGACCACCTGGTCGACGCCCAAAGTGTGGTCGGGACTTGGGAACTCATCTGCTGTGACGGCTACAACGAAGTCAAAGACATCGTCGTCTTTTATATCGGATGAGAGTCGCCGATCATTTCGGCCCAATGCTGTGAGAAGGGTTGCAAGAGCTGTTCGCTTATTGCCGTTGTGAAAGGGGTGATTCTTAGTTAGAGAATGAAATAACGCGGCGAGTTTCAGTTCAATGCTTGGATATTTATCCTGATCGCCTGTACCCGTGTGAGGCCGTCCGCATGCTGATTCCAGTAAGCCTTGGTCTTTGATTCCGGACGGAGATATCGGGTCTTCTTCTCGCTCAAAGAGTCGAGTCAGGTGTGCGTGCACTTCAGTAACATCTTCGTTATTTGGGATCCACATGGTCTCTCCTGGGATATAACTACCTAATAGACGTACGTCGACGTCTGGTTATACATCTTTTCTGCGTCGCTGAACGCCCCGTCAATCCACTGATTCAAAGCGACTCTATCCGCAGCACGCCTAACAAGCCAATGCAAGGCCGGACATCGAACCTCTGACTTAAATGGCGGCTCTGGGTCGACAAGCGACCCTCAGTCGGATGAGTCAGCCGATTGGCGATGCCGGTCAAGTTGTGTGGCGAGCTTGATCAGCTGCGCTGGCAATGATTGGTCAACAAGCCGGCAACCTGCAGCACCGCAAAGAAGCTCGCGGAGGCGCTTCAGTTCAGCACGAGGGCGTGGCAGATCGCCCGTAAATACGAGGTCGCACTCGCAGAGCGTGTGCGGGATGAAATGGCCGCTAAGGTCACGTGGCAGGACGTGAAGCGTGCAGCGAACCGGATCTATGGCGTCTGGAATTGAGCCCCCGTCGTCGGTTCCACCTGACGTTCCGTGCCGCCTGGTTTACGCCTGACAGCTTGGTCGGATCGGGCCAGACTTCGGGAGCAAGTTGATTTTTCCGCAGCGCTGCTGTCAATGCTGTAGGAAATCCCCTCACAGAACATCAGCCACAGCGGTAATCCTATGGATAAAGTCGTACACGGTGAAAGGGCGCTGTAACCCCTGTTTTGCCGTCCGCACACTCGGAGACGAGGCACCATGGACACGCTTACCCCTCACGCGCGGTCGCAGCTTATGAGCCGCATACCCAGTAAAAATACAAAGCCTGAGATCGCCGTGCGCTCGGCGCTGCACCGGCTGGGTTATCGGTTCCGGCTGCACCGTAAAGACTTGCCCGGGCGACCGGACATCGTATTACCTCGGCACCGGAAGATCATTCTTGTCCAAGGTTGCTTTTGGCATGGGCACACATGCCGGCTCGCGTCGAAACCGAAGTCCAATGAGGGCTACTGGGAGCCAAAAATACGATCGAACCGGGCGCGGGACGCTCGCAACCTAGCGGCGCTTGCGGACCTAGGGTGGTCGGTGCTTGAGCTGTGGGAATGCGACATCAAGAACAGCCAGGATCTGGAATTCCGTCTACGCACGTTTATGGGTACCTAGCCAACCTGGTGCTACATGGCGCGCCAAGAATTCACCACACTGGTGTAAGATGGTGAAAACCCTCGTGGGACCGACATGACATGGTCGCATATCGAAAACGGCAGGACGCGGGCCAAGAGCGCACCGTCCGAGCCTCGATCAGCTTTCCTGAAGAGCAGTACTCGGTACTTGAAAAAATCGCCGCAGAACACCGCGTGTCGCTTGCATGGGTTGTGCGCGATGCGGTCAACGGCTATTTGAAAGCGCGTGGGCCTCTTTTGGCGGAAACCGAAGAAAACTAGTGCAGAGCACGGCGTGAATAATACTTTTCACAGAGACGGAAAAAAGATCCGCGTCCTTTCCCTATTCTCTGGATGCGGAGGGTTGGATTTTGGAATCGAAGCAGCGGGCGGCCACGTCATTTTTTCCAATGACATCCTCGAGGATGCGTGCAAGACCCTGAAGAAATATTTCCCGAACACGGATGTGAACCATGGCGACATCGCTGAGATACGGGCTTTCCCCAAGGCCGATATCGTCGTGGGCGGCTACCCATGCCAGTCATTCTCCATGGCGGGGAACCGTGATCCGGACAAAGACGAGAGGACCAGCCTCTACAAGCAATTCCTGCGAGTAGTCAGGCTGGTCAAGCCTAAATATTTCGTAGCGGAGAATGTTTCAGGGCTAAAACAGCTCGGAGCAGGAAGCTTCCTGCAGAAGCAAGAAGCCGCCTACAGAAAGGAGGGCTACATCGTCAGCCACCATCTCCTCAATGCGAAGGCCTACGGCGTTCCCCAGTCGCGCAAGCGCTTATTCATCGTTGGCGTACGAAAGGACCTCAACCAAGTATTCGAGTTCCCAGCAGAGACGCATGGCAAGCCCACGCCAAAGCACAATAGCTTGAAGCCCTTCGTGTCGCACGGCGACGCCATTAAGGACTTGCCACTGTGGCCGACGGGCGAATTTTACGAGCGCCCGCACGATCCGGAAGGGCATTTTTCCTGGTACTACATGTCCCGGAACAGGAAGGCCAAGTGGGACGGTCCGGCCTACACAGTAGTCGCTAATTGGCGTCACATTACGCTGCACCCGGCGAGCCCGGTAATGAAGCTGACGTGGTCCAATCTGGCCGACGGCTGGAAGCAACGCTGGGACTTTTCCGAGGAATACGAGCATTTAGCTGCCGATGCAGCGCGCCCGCGCCTGGAGCAGCCCCGCCGCCTGTCCTGGCGGGAGTGTGCGCGTATACAGACGTTCGGCCGCGACTTCGAACCTGTCGGCGATACGGAATCGAAATTTGTCCAGATCGGCAATGCGGTCCCCCCGTTCCTGGCTGAGGTGATCTTCAAGCACCTTTTCAGTGGCGCGGGACTGAGAAGCGCAGGAAAGAAAACATCAAAGAGCAGCTAGAGAGTGACCCGCGCAGATCCCACTGCGGAAAACCGTGCCCCATAGCCATCGGAAGAGCGTAGTGGCCAAGAACGCATCACGACTAGCAAGCGTAGCCGCCGCCGCCGCTGAGGCGGCTCAGAATGAAGCCCAGCTCCGGCATGAGCTCGAAGCTGCCCTGAAGCAGGCGTGCGAGGCCAAGCGCATCCCTTGGACGCCTTTTCAGCTGGAGCGCGCGCTTAAGGAGTCGGGAAAGCCTACCAAGTTCGCCGATGTCGCCCACGGCGCGGTGGTCATCGAATATGAACCGCCCAAGTCGTTTGCTGGCAAAGCGAATGGCAAAGCGCGGCATGCCAGGACCCAAGCCGAGGAATACGCAATTCTCATCTCGGCCGAGGAGGGGCGCCGGCTTGAAGACTATGTATTAGTGGTATGGGACGGCTCCCATATCAGCTTTGGGAACTACATCGCCGGCGAGCCGGAGTGGGATGGCGTAGTCCCCTTTGACACTGCCGCGGCGAGCAGGCTCCTGGACCTGCTCGAACGCGACGGGCGCCCGCTCGTCCACCCGCAACTGCTAAGGGTCCTGGTTGGCCCAGACTCGGAGCACGGCATCGCGCTGATTCCCCTGCTATACGCCAGCATCTGCGAGGCCGTGGCTGCACCGCGCGCATCGAAAACGAAGATGCTGTTCACGGAGTGGCGCCGGCTTTTTAGCCAGGTGGTTGGATTTCAGCCAGAGAACATGAAGAGCTTGCTGGCGAGACAGGAGATATCGCACGACCAGCCATACGATCAACATCCTGCGGCCTACCTCTTTGCACTGAATACCTACATCGCGATCATCGCCAAAGTTGTCGCTGCGTGCGCCCTTCCCAAACCGAGCCAGAACCTTCTGGATCCGTCTGTTCCCGTGGCCGAACGCCTTCGCGCGGTGGAAACCGGAGCACTCTTCGAGGAGTCGGGCATTCTCAACATGCTCAGCGGCGATTTTTTCGCCTGGTATTTGGACGACAGGAGCTGGGATAAAAGCCAGCCTCACCTCGAGGCGCTGTTTGCCAAACTATCAGGGATCGACTTTGCTATCGCCAAGAAGAATCCCAGCACGACACGCGACCTCTTCAAAGGAATCTACGAGCGATTCATACCGCGGGAAGTGCGCCATGCGCTGGGGGAGTTCTATACGCCCGACTGGCTGGCGGAGCACGGGTTGGACCTTATCGAATGGGACACCGACCAGCCACTCACTGATCCCACATGCGGTTCCGGAACATTCCTCCTTGAAGCGCTGCGCCGCCGCCGTCTAAAGCACGGAGACGGCGCAAGCGCACGAACGCTACTAGCCGGGCTCAATGGCATTGACCTCAACCCGCTCGCAGTCCTTGTCGCCAAGGGGTCCCTGGCGGTCTTTCTATCGCCCTTCCTAGATCCGTCCGATCCAATCCGGTTACCGGTCTACCTGGCAGACGCCATCAATCCTGCAAGCACGAGCCGCGGATTATTCCCGAGCTACAGCTATATCATTCAAACGGAGATTGGGCCGAAAGAGTTTTCAGTTCCGCCGGTAATGATTGGCCACGCCGATTTCTTCAAAGTATTTGCGACGATCCGAATGCTGATCGATGCTGACTTCAATACGGCGAAAGTTATCCGCGCGATTAAGCCCGATCTTAATCGTATGTTACTCAATAGCGCTGATATCCAAACGATCGAGACTACGGTGAAGAACCTGATCTCCCTCCACGAACAGGGATGGAACGGGATCTGGTGTGCGATTCTCGCTGACCGCTTTGCCGCAGGGGCCATCCCGCCTTCATCCCGCGTGTGCGGCAATCCTCCTTGGGTGAAATGGAGCAACCTTCCGGAGGAATACACCAAGTCGATCCAAGAGGAGTGCCGGCGGCTGGGTGTTTTCAGCAGCAACACGTGGGTAGGCGGAATCGAATCCGATATCTCCACCGTGGTGACCTACCAGGCAATTTACCGTTACCTGGCGCCGTCGGGACGATTGGGCTTTTTCCTGCCTGGGTCGGTCTTCACGACGCCATCAAGTGCTGGCTTTCGAAAATTCGCGGTGGGTCCTGAGGGCATCGAGTGCAAAGTGCTGTTCGTTGAGGACTTTGATGAAGTCAAACCATTCGATGGCGTGACCAACCTGCCTCGCTTTCTTGCTGTCGAAAGAAACGCTGCAACCGTCTTTCCTGTCCCCTACCGGAAATGGATCCTTGCCGATGTCCCCGCATCGAAACTACGGTGCTCCGCGAACGCGGAAGCATTTCGCCAAGGTGCCCAGCGCAAGGACTACACCGCCGTTCCCGTACCGGGAGGCAATAGCGGCCGCCCGTGGCTGATCGGGTCGGCGCGAGCGCAGGCTGTTTTTTCCAAAATTTTTGCGGGGAGCGAGCGGGTATACCAAGCCCGCAAGGGCGTGACAGCTGACCGCAACGGTGTGTTTTGGGTACGTGAAGAATCTCAACGCGACGAGAAGACGGTCACAGTCCGAAATGCAGCCAACATAGGCAAAACTAAGGGCATTCCCGAAATCACGGCCCCTATCGAGTCCATGCATCTCTTTCCGCTGCTTAGAGGCCAAGGAGTGAGGCCCTTTAGTGCCATCCCTGATAGGGAGCTGCGCATTATCGTTCCTCAGCGCGGCATGCATGGCGATCCCGATCTGCCTACGAACGCTCCTATGACGTTCAAATTCCTGAGCCGCTTCAAGTCCGAGCTCGAAAGCCGTTCAAGTTTGAAGCGATTCCAGAAGGGCCAGGCGTTCTACTCCCTATGGAGCACGGGCATCTACACGTTCGCTCCGTTCAAAGTCCTTTGGAGGGAGATCGGAAAATCGTTCGCCGCAGCCTATGTGGGAAGCGCACTGACTCGCTTTGCCGGTGAAAAGCCCGTCATTCCAGATCACAAACTCTACTTCATACCTATCGAAACCGAGGCAGAGGCGGCCTATCTAACGGGCTTTTTGAACGCACCAGTGATATCCGAGGCCGTTTCAGCCTACGCCTCCCAGCTGAGCCTCGGAGTGAGCGTCGCAGAATATTTGAATATTCCACGTTTTGATACCGACAATGCCGAGATGGTGGCTATCAGCGATATAAGCGCTCGTATCACAGCCACGCTTGAGGGTGCCACCACTGAGGAACTTATGGATCTGGATTCGCGCGTCAAAAACATCCTAGCGCTTTGACCGCATTCAAAGGTTCATCGTCCAGCTTATCCAAAGGAAAAGGGGTGTTACCTGTTACAACTCAAGAAAGGAGTCAGCTCAGCACAACCTTCAATCGCAAACTGCCGCTCCTATTAGCCTGATTATTCTAGACCACCTCCTCGCTACCGACGGCCTCCTGGACCAATTTTTTTGCGGTGCAGACGTCATTAGCAGCCTGGAAGTCGAAGCAATTCTTAATTATTCGCAGACGATCCATAAGAACCACATTTTTCACTTCACTAGAATATGCCCACGTTCCACTAGTGGAGCGAAAGCATATAGGTATAAACATATACGGAACCCACGGTGGGTTGGTAGACAAATGATTCGCAAAGAAGTCGGGCAAAATCTCCGCCTGCTTCTTTACCCAGTCCCCCCTGGAGCACGCGCATTGCGCAAGCGAAACAGGAATATTCATCGCGCTATCATTTAGGCCATGCCAAGCAACAATATCTATACCACCATCACCATTATCACCTTTTCTAAAAGCCTGGCCGTCGGCAATGAGCCTTCCACGCAAGTCTGAGCACAGCGCCTTCAGCTTCTCAAGCTTTGTACCTTTGTATCGTGTAACAGCCGCTTTTCCAAAAACATGTACTTCGGATCCTTGGGGAACAACTCGAGAAAAAACGAAGGTACAAAACTTCTCAAATCCATCCGTCAGGAGATTATTTGACTTCTTGACAAATGGCTGATTACCACAGAGAAGCAAGAATAAATAGCTGTAATGTGCTTCAGAGAGCTCAACCTTCAAACGTATTTCGCGAGAATCTAGATCAACTTCGTATGGGTACTCTTCTCCATATACAGCATTCCTCCACTGACACAGAGTGAAAGCATCACTAAGCTTTATCGACGCTCTCTCTCTCATTCGACTCTGCTTCTGGGAGAACGTCTTGTCTAGCTCTTGATCCTCAGAGCTTTTGTCTTCGTCATCTTCGGTAAGTGATTCATCCTCGGGAGAGTCACACAACCGATCAAGCACGAACTCGTGCCCACAGACTCTATCTAAGTTAACCAGTGCGAGTAGCTCTATATAGTCCGACCATGTATGGACGTCCTCATCACGGGGCTTTCCGTCAATCTGGACGAGTATCATCAGCTATCCATGTTCGCATCAATGCTCGCCCGCAGAGATTTAGCCGCACGTTCAATGGAGCGTGCGCGCTCGCGCTCCCCCTCAGAAAGCACATCGATACTTCTCAGGGCATCTTGTGCAACAGAGAGTCGATGCTCAATATCGAGCATAGTTTTTTGAAGAAGAATGAGAGGACCTTCTGTAAAGAGATCGGCTTCGTCCAGAACGGATCCAGATCTAAATTTTTCGATCGCCCTTTCATTCCCAATTACTCGAGCTAAAACCCTAAGGTTTCGAGACTCGCCCAGCCTTGTTCTTCCTCCCTCTTCAACAAAGGCCCATTTGAAAAACTCTTCTAACCTATCTGAATCAAGGCCCTCTGCATCCACATCAGCTCTTGACTGAAGGCCAATAAATTCGCATATCGAAGAATAGCTCAGCGCGGTGGTCAATACCGAGAACGGAATGGTTTCGGCGTTTATCGAAAATCTACTAAATAACCCGTTATCGTTGGCCTTCTCGATAACGGATAAAGCAGTTAACGTTTGCGCCACATAATCTGCCCGGCTGCCGATCTCTCTGGCTAAAATCTTGAATTGATCAGGACCATTACCGTAGCGCTTAGCCAATTGCTGGAGATAGCGAGCCTTCTCAAGAGCGCCCCATTGATTAACGCCAGTAATATGCCGATACCCGAGATAGGTAATAATATCGTCTCGGGATTCAAAGACAATTATCGGAACTTTTTCAGGTTTATTTGCCGCAGACTGACGCGCTGCTGCGACTTGTTTTACGTGAGTTGGAGCTGGCTCGTCGCGCCCGAGTAACTTTACCGCAGCGAGGCGTCGATTACCTTCAACCACAAGATAGCCGCCATCTGCCCTTGGCGCACAGAGAAGTGGCTCTCCAGAAAAAAAGCCCTGTGCGCCAATAGAAAGCATTAACTCAATCAGATTACATTCGCGCAAAAGAAAGGAGAAAACCTCATTCTCTGGCGCTGCACGCAGGCTAATTGGTAATCGAGGATTCTCAGGGTCGAAATGTAGATTTGCGACCGGAACCATTTGAATGGCCTGGTTTCCAGACTGCGACATACGGCTCATCCCACGAAGGAAAACACTCGAAGTGTACTATTCCTGCGACTAGGTACACGGACTTAAGACGTAAGCCATGCGCGGGCCAACTCCGCGTTCGATCAGTGGACGATAGCTGCCGGGTTTTCAGTATAGTCCGGCATCTAACCTCACCCGCACTTCGAATAGCCACAGTTCAAACAAGTCTGACACCCATCCATCAGCACCAGCGCCTGCGTATTGCACTTCTGGCACAGCGTCGCGCCCGGCGGAAAACCCGAGGATTCGGACTCGCTGGAGGTTGCCGCGGCGGAAGCCGCCTTGCTCACGTCAGAGTTTTTTTTTGCCCCGGCCTGCTCGTACGCCGCCCGCTTCTCGGCGATCAGCTTCCGCGTCGCGTCGTCCATCTCCGGATCGTGGATCAGCCCGATGTTCTTCATGTGCTGTTCGATCACGCCGCCGATCTCGGCGACGATGCTGGGCATGTAGATGCCGCCGGCCTTG
>Ga0182007_10002116_pt1 | contig 10155 bp, 4 predicted proteins | sample Sormic07211113_1_FD_123023 | JGI IMG/M metagenome (GOLD analysis project Ga0182007, IMG submission 123023) | Rhizosphere microbial communities from Sorghum bicolor, Mead, Nebraska, USA - 072115-113_1 MetaG | ecosystem: Host-associated > Plants > Roots > Rhizosphere | place: USA: Nebraska... | reverse complement strand
GGGTGCTGTCATCGCGGTAGGCGCCTCGGGCACGGTCTTCGCCCAGGACACGGGCAGTCAGGACGCGGCCAATCAATCCAGCCAGGAAAAGGCAAAAACGCTGCAGACCGTCGTGGTCACCGGTTCGCACATCCGCCGCGTGGACCTGGAAACGTCCAACCCGGTCGTGACCATTGATGCCGCGCAGATCAAGGCCACCGGCAAGCTCACGCTGGGCGACATCGTGCAGCAGCTGCCAGCGGTGACCGGCGGAAACATCAACCCGCAGGTCAACAACAGCGGCGGCACGGGCGGTACCAGCATCGGCCTGCGTGGTCTGGGCAGCCAGCGCACCCTGATCCTGATCGACGGCAAGCGCATCATCAACGGTGATCCGAACTCGATCCCGGCCGACATGATCGAGCGCATCGAAGTGCTGACCGACGGCGCCTCCTCGGTCTACGGCTCCGACGCCATCGGCGGCGTGGTCAACTTCATCCTGAAGAAGGATTACCAGGGCGCCCAGTTCGCGTTGAACTATGGCCAGTCCGGTCACGCTGACGGCCGTTCGAAGGGTTACACCTTCACCTTCGGCCAGACGTCCGACAAGGGCAGCATCATGGGCGGCGTCGACTACAACAAGACCGAAGCCGTGCTGGCCAAGAACCGCGACTTCTCCAAGAATGCGGTCTCGATCTACGGCAGCAGCCAGACCCCGATCTACAGCTACATCGGCGGCTCCAGCTTCCCTGCCTACGGCCGCATCCAACTGCCGACGCAGTACAGGGCGCAGTATGGCTGCACGACCGTCGCCGTCAATCCGGGCGCCAGCGGTCAGAACATTGCCTCTGACTACCACTGCTTCACCAATGCCGACAAGTACAACTACGCGACGGTCAACCTGATCCAGACCCCGCAGGAACGCACCAGCCTGTTCCTGAAGGGCACCTACAACCTCGGTGATCACGTACAGGCCTACATGGATGCGTATCACAACAAGACCAGCTCGGGCTTCCAGCTGGCTCCGGCACTGCTGGGCAGCCTGTACGGTGCGGTGATCTCGGCCGACAGCTACTACAACCCCTTCGGTCAGGAGTATTCGTCGGCCGGTCTGGACTACCGCGCCCGCCTGGTGTCGGCCGGCAACCGCTCCGCGAACTTCGGTACCACCACCGATCAGATCCACACTGGTTTCAAGGGTGACTTCACCCTGCTCGACCACAACTGGAACTGGGATGTGGGCATGGGCTACGGCCACTTCTCGCAGCAGACCATCACTCGCGGCCTGCCCAACCAGGACAAGATCAATGCCGACCTGGGTCCGTCGTTCCTGGATCCGACGACTGGCAAGGTGACCTGCGGCACGCCGACTGCTCCGATCACCTCCGGCTGCATGCCTTTCAACCCGTTCAACCTGTTCGACCCGAATTCGGTGGCGGCCCTGCAGGCGGCTGCCGTACCGGCGATCAGCAACAACTTCTCGATCGAGCGCGTCTACTCGGCCGATGTGAACGGTGGCCTGTTCGACTTGCCGGCCGGCACGGTGCAGCTGGCTGCGGGCGCTTCCTATCGCAAGGAATACACCCGCTCGGAAATCGATCCGCTGCTGCTGATCGATCCGTCGACCGGCAACTGTACCCTGGGCAGCCAGTGCAGCTCGCCGCTGCGTGGTGGCTACAACGTGAAGGAGGGCTACGCCGAGGTATTCGTGCCGCTGCTTTCCGACATGCCCTTCGCGCAGGCGCTGAACATCACCATCGGTGACCGCTACTCGAAGTTCAGCACCTTCGGCAGCACCAACAACACCAAGTTCGCCGTGGAGTACCGCCCGATCACCGACCTGCTGCTGCGTGGCACGGTGTCGGAGGTGTTCCGTGCACCGACCATCGGCAACGTCTTTGGCGCGCCGATCAGCGATGCACCCAAGCTCAGCAGCGATCCCTGCGACGGCATCACCACCGCCGGCAACCCGGCCTGCGTGGGCGTGCCGACCGATGGCAGCTTCCAGGACCAGAACGTCGCCCTCGGCCAGCAGATCAAGGGCGTGTCCTCGGGCTCGCAATACGCCGGGTTCCCGCTGGGGCCGGAGAAGGGCAAGTCGTTCGACTTCGGCTTCGTGTACTCGCCGAGCTACGTGCAGGGCCTGTCGTTCAGCGCCGACGTCTGGCGCGTATACCTGAAGGACACGATCTCCTCGATCGGCGCACAGACTGTGCTTGACCTCTGCTACAACGGCGCCACCCAGTACTGCCCGCTGATCAGCCGTTTCCCGACTGGCAGCGCCAACCCGGGCGAGATCGCGCAGATCCTCGAGCCGACCGGCAACCTGGGTCGCACGGACGTGTCGGGTGTCGACCTCTCCGGTCGCTACAGCCTGCCGGAATTCTCGTTCGGCAAGTTCGTGGTCGGTCTGGATGCGACCTACCTGTCGCGTTATGACCAGCAGACCGCGCCGGGTACCGATGCCAACACGGTGTTCCACGACGCAGGCCACTTCATGCCGTTCGGTTCCAGCCAGGCGTCGACCTGCCCGAGCGGCGGCGGCGTGTGCCTGTTCCCGCGCTGGCGCGGCAACGGTTTCGTGAACTGGAACCTGAGCAACTGGAGTGCCTCCTGGCGTATGCGCTACATCGGTGCGTTCCGCAACGGCTCGCTGAGCCCGTCGCAGGACACGAATCCGGTGCAGGGTCTGCCCGGCGTGCAGTTCAAGTACGGCGCGACGATCTACAACGACGTGTCGGTCGGCTACAACTACGAGCCGCTCAACACCCGTATCGATGTGGGCGTGAACAACCTGTTCGACAAGCAGCCGCCGTTCCTGTACGCCAACAACACGCTCAATGCCAACACCGATCCGAGCGACTTCGACTTGCAGGGCCGCTACTACTGGGCTCGTGTGACGGTGTCGTTCTGATTGACTGGGCAGCACTGAGTAGCTGAAGCTGACGAGCCGCGCGGGTTACCCGCGCGGCTTTTTCTTTTTGGATAGTTGCCCCCTTACGTGATCAACGACATTCTCAGCGCCCTGCAATCCGGCCAACCAGGCGAGGTGGAGCGCCTTTCCAGAGCCGCCCTGGCCGAACGTCCCGACGACCCCGACCTCGCCCTGTTCCTCGCGATCGGCCTGCAGCAGCAGGGCCGTCTGGCCGAGGCGCTCGAGGTCTACGCGGCGCTGGCGCGAAACCACCCTGACGATCCCCTGCACTGGGGCAATTACGCGACCGCCCTGCGTGAGGCGGGACGGGTGCAGGAAGCCGGAGACGCTTACCTGCGTTCGATAGCACTGGCGCCGGACAACGTGGAGCAACTGGCCAACCTTGGCTTGTTGCAGCTCGAAAGGAAGGAATACCAGGCCGCCCGCGACACGTTCCTGCGCGCCCACGCGCTCGATCCTGCCTCGCCTGCGATGCGCATCCACGCCGCGCGCGCGTGTTCGGCCTGCCGCGACTCGCGCGCGGAGGAACTGATCCGTCCGTGGCGCAACTGGACATCGCTGGACGACCCGCTTCAACTGGAACTTGCCGATCTGCAGCTCGTGCTCGGCGAGGCGAACATCGCCCGCGTGTTGCTCGATGAGCTGCTTGCCCGCACGCCCGGTCATCTCCCGGCACGTCTGCTGCTGGCAGCCGTCTACGAACGCGTCAACGACCTCGATGGCAGCGCGGCCCTGCTCGATCAGGTGGAGCGAAACTATCAGGTACTGGATGCCGAGGCGCAGCTGGAGATCGTCCACCAGCGCGCCAAGCTCGCGCTGCGGCGCGGACAGGCCGAGCAGACGCGCCTGCTGCTCCAGCAGGCCGGTCCGCGCACGCCTGACGACTACGCGCATTTCTTCACCTTGGCCGAGGCGTGCGACAAGCTGCGTGATTACCCGGGCGCGACGGAAGCGCTGCGCGAGGCGCATGCTCGCCAGATCCAGGAATTGAAGATCAACGCGCCGCGCCGCTTCGATCCGGGTGCACCGGTTCTCCCGGCGGCCGTGGAGCGCATCGGTGTCGAGGAGTTCCGGCGCTGGCCCACGCTGCAGAGTCCGGACAGCGCGAACTCGCCCGTGTTCATCGTGGGCTTCCCGCGCTCGGGGACGACACTGCTGGAGCTGATGCTCGACGCCCATCCGGCGCTGCAGTCGATGGACGAGCGACCGTTCTTCACGATCCTTTCCGACCAGCTCGCCGAGCACGGCATCGTGGTACCGCAGGATCTGTACAAGCTCGACCAGCACGCCTGCGACGAGTTGCGCAAGGGTTACGTGAGCCTGGTCTGCTCGAAGATCCAGCGGTGCTGGAGCGCGCAGCTGGTCGACAAGAATCCGCTGAACATGCTGTGGCTGCCGCTGATCTATCGCTTGTTCCCCGACGCGAAGTTCATTCTCGCACTGCGCCATCCGTGTGACGTGTTGGTCAGCAATTACATGCAGAACTTCCGCGCTGCCGTGCTGGCCGTGGCGTGCGCCTCGATGGAGAAGCTGGCGACCGCCTACGTGACGGCGATGGAATGCTGGCTGCACGACGTGGAGCTGTTCCAGCCGAACGTGTTCGTCTCCCGTTATGAGGATCTGGTGGCCGATCCGGCAGCGCAGACGCGGCGCATCGCCGATTTCCTCGGTCTGGAGGACGCTACGCCGCTGCTGCATTTCGATCGCCACGCGCGCGACAAGGGCTTCATCGCCACGCCGAGCTACGCGCAGGTGACCCAGCCGGTGAACCGCAAGGGGCTCGATCGCTGGAAGCGCTATCGCGAGGCGCTCGCACCGGCGCTGCCGATCCTCGATCCGATGCTCCGGCATTGGGGCTACTCGGTCGCGGATGCGGACGAGCCTGGCGGCGCCTGATCGTCAGTCGGCCGGAAGCCGCGTGAGTTCGGGCAGCAGCGCGGCGTAGTCGCGCCAGCGCTGCACCGACCGGGTGTGTACGGGTTGCCGTGCCTGCCACAGGCTGGCCGTATTGATGGCGCGTCCGTGCTCCGGCATCGCGGGCGCCCCGGCGTCCGGCAGTCGCAGCCAGGTAGCCAGCGCATCGATGCAGCCGGTGGGGTCACCGACAAGGTCTTCGTAACGCACCTCGCGCACGGCGGCCGGGTAACGCCGTTGCCAATGTGCCATCAGCCGCCGCGAGCCCTGAAGGGCGGCGGCGATGTCGGCGAAATCGTAGGCAAAGTCCTGCGTGCCCGGATGGAACGATTGCATCCACAGCGAGAGCGCATTGTCCCGGGCGTCGCGGCGGCAGTGGATCACCCGCGCCTGCGGAAACAGGGCAAGGATCAGGTCCACGTGCATGTAATTGTGCGGCTGTTTGTCGATGTACCAGCGTGCGGGGGCATCGTCCTGCACGAGCTGGGCCGCGTAGGCCGCTGCGGCCACCGGCATCTGCGCAGCACGTTCGCGGTCCGAAGCGATGGCGCCCAGCCGTGCCGCCAGTGTCGGCAGCCAGGGAAGTTCTCCGCGATGCCGCACTTCCGGGTGCCGGGCCAACCGCTCGGCCAGCAGCGTGCTGCCGGACCTCGGCATGCCCACGATGAAGACGGGCGTCCACGTGCGGCCCTCATCCAACTGGACGGGCGGTGCTGGCCGCGTCAGCCGCATCTCCACGCTGCGCCGCCATTGTTTGCGGTTCCATGGATGACGTTCGCGCACGATGCGATTGGCCTCGGCCCAGGCGGCGGCGGCGCGAGCGTGTTCGCCGAGATCGTCGCATGCCTTGCCCAACGCGAAGAGCAGGCCGCTGCGGGCATGCGGGCTCACATCGCCGCGAGCCAGGTACTGTTCGAACAGCGCGATGTCCGGATGTTGCCGATCGCAGTACCGTTGCAGGCCCGCCAGGCCGAGTGGGACGTGCCATTCCAGCGCCAGCGGGCTGCTGTCCAGCGCCGTCTGCTGATGAAGACGGGCTTCCTCGAAGCGTCCCAGCTGCGACGCGAGCGCGCCCGCGTGCGCGCGCAGGCGGGGATCGTCGAGGCCATTGGTGAAAGCGTCTGCGCACAGCTGCAGCGCCTCCGCCTGGCGACCGCAGTCGTCGAGTAACTCCACTGCGATGATCCGCTGCTCCACGGTGGCGCTGCCAGCGGTGCAGGCACCCATCAGTGCGTCGCTTGCGGCCACCATCCGGCCCTGGTCGCGCAGCAGGCGCGCCAGCGCGAAAGCGGCAGGCAGGTGGCCCGGCGCATGCCGCAGGATCCGCCGCAGGTGCGTTTCGGCGCCGAGCCGGTCGCCCTGCTGGGTCGCGATGCCGGCGAGCGCCAGTGCAAGCTCGTCGGATTCGGGGTGAACGGCGATGGCCGCTTCGAGCGTGGCGGCCGCACCCGCGATGTCGCCGCGCAGCACCTGCGCCTGTGCGGTCTGAAGTTGCAGCTGCTCATCCGGAGGGGCGGGCGCGATCGGCTGGATCATGGGCGCGTTTCCGCGAGTGCAGTCAGGCTTGCCAGGGCGGCAGGCCCAGCGCGGCGCGCAGCGGATCGAGCAGGGCGCCGTAGCGCGTGCTGTGCGCGGTGTCGCTGCGCAGAGGCAGGCGTACTTGGTCGGCGCTGGGCGAGCGCACCTCGCGGGCGTTTTCGTGGAAGCGCAGGCAGGCCGGGTCGAACGGCAGGTCGCAGAAGGCCAGCAATGCGCGGATGCGGGCTTCCGGGTCGGCCAGCAGCGCTTCGTAGTCATGCACCATCACGGCTCCGGGATGGCGGTCGACGAGCCGTTGCAGGCTGCGGTTGCAGTCTTGCCAGAAGCGGGCCAGGTCGCCGAAGTCGCGCGTGTATTCGTTGTTGTCCAACCGCTGGCGATAGCAGGAGAAGCAGGTTTCCAGCGCATCGCGGCGGCAGCCGACGATACGCGCGCCCGGGAGCATGGCGCGGATCGCTTCGGCATAGATCCAGTTGCTCGGCAGCTTGTCGGTGAAGCGCGGGCGCCGCTTGCGCCAGTGCGCCGTGCGTTCGAGGTAGCGGCGACCGAGCCGCGACCAGTCGGCCGGCCGCATGTGCGGCACCCAGCGCGGGAACGGCTGCCCGCGCCGACGCGACTCCTCTGCCAATACCTGCGGCAGGTCGGGCAGTTCGCCGGTGCCCTCCACCTCAGGATGCGAGGCGAGGATCTGCTCGGTGAGCGTGGAGCCGGATCTCGGCAGGCCGACAATGAAGATCACCTCTTGCCCGAGGGTGGGGTCGTCCGCACCTGCCGGCGGCGGATCGAAGGCCGCAGCCAGGGCGTCGATCGCCGCCGAATAGCCGGCAGCGTTCCATTGCTGGCGCCGCCGTGCCATGGCGTTCGCTGCGGCGATCGCCTGCAGCGATTCGGCATGACGTCCCTGGTCGTCCAGCGCGCGCGCCAGCGCGAAACCGATCGCAATGCGGTCATCGTCGGTAGCGCGCGGCTCCCGCAGCGAGGCCTGCATGGCGGCAATGTCAGCCTCGCCCATGCGTGTGGTCTTGAGGTCGGCCAGTCCCCACCACGCCATGCCGGTCCACGGTCGTTCGGCCAGCACGCGGCGGTATTCGGCAGCGGCATCGGACGGCTGTCCGCGCATGCGCAGCATGTCCGCCATCAGCGCGCGCGCGTCGGTGGCGCCCGGATCGAGCTCCACGGCGGTGCGCAAGGCGGCAGCGGCTTCATCATTGCGTACGCTGCGGGTCAGCATGACGCCCAGGTTGTACCAGGCCAACGCCATGTCCGGCTGCAACTGGCATGCGGCCCGCAGGGCATCGATGGCGCCGTCGTACTCGCCGGCCTGACCGAGCAGGGTGGCCAGCGTGTTCAAGTAAACCGGATCGTCCGGGCGCTGAGCGAGCGCTGCCCGCATCAAGGCGATGGCGTCCTGATGGCGTCCCTGCATGCCCAGGATACCGGCATGCAGGCGCTGCACTTCGGGATGATCGGGCCGGCTCGCGAGCAAGGGGGCCATGCGTTCGACCGCGGCATCGAGGCGACCGTCGTCGAGCGCCCGCGCGACGGCGGACACAGCCTGCGTCAGCTCAGGAGTGAAGCCGTCCAGCCGTGCCGACATCCGGGCTCCGTGGCGTTGTGAGGGGCGCGCGGCAGCACCGCGGACAGCTATTATACCCGCTCACCCACGATCCGCCGCGCCTCTCGCGGTGACGGCATGGCACGACCTGCGGAGAACCATCGATGAGCGTTTCCCCCTCGCCAGAGCCCGCATCGCTGCGGGAGGCCGCCCGCGTGCAGTTGCAGAGCGGACAGATGGCGGCGGCGGAATCTTCCTATCGGCAGTTGCTCGAGCGCGAGCCCGATGACGCCGACGCGCTGATCTTCCTGGCCGATCGCGAACTGGCTCGCCGCAACGTGCCGCAGGCAATGCTGCTGCTGAGTCGGGCCGAGCGGGCACACCCCGACCATGCCGGCGTAGCTCAACAGCTGGGTAGCGTGCAGCTCGCCAGCGGCGACTTCGAGGCCGCCGCGGCCCACCTCCGGCGAGCGCTGGTGCTGGCACCGCGCATGTTCCTGGCGCGTTTGCGTCTGGGCATTGCACTCGAGCAGTTGGGTCGCTCGGACGAGGCGCTGACGGCCTACTTCGTGGCGGTGCGCAGTGCGCAGGAGCAGGGCCGCTGGCTCAGTGATGCGACCACTGCGCCCGGTCTGCGCGAGCCGGTGAAGTATGCGATGACCTACGCCAACGCCGGGCGCAAGCGCCTGTACGACGCGGCGCTGGAGCCGCTGCGTGAGCGCTATGGTCGATCCGAACTGCGCCGCGTGGATCGTGCACTGGCGATCCATCTCGGGCTGGAGCCGATGCCGTCGATCGATCCGCGCCAGCGTCCGCTGTTTCTCTATTTTCCCGACGTTCCCAGCCAGCCGTTCTATCCGCGCCAGCGCTTTCCCTGGCACGAGACGCTGGAAGCGGCCACCGCGGCGGTGCGCGAAGAACTGCTGGCTGTGCTGGCGGGTGACCAGCCGCTGGAATCCTTCCTCGGAGTGGAGCATCCCGAGCAGGCGCAGTCGATGCTGCGCGGATCGGATGGGCACGAGGCCGCATGGGATGCCTATTTCTTCCATCGCCATGGCGACCGCTATGAGAATCATTGCGCAGCCTGTCCGCGCACCAGTGCCCTGCTGGATGCGATGCCGCTGGTGCGCATCCGCGACCATGCGCCGGAGGCACTGTTTTCGGTGCTGCGCCCGGGCACCCATATCCTGCCGCACCGCGGCGTGACCAACACTCGCCTGGTCACCCACCTGCCGCTGATCGTGCCGACCGACTGTGCACTGCGCGTGGGCGGACAGATCCACACCTGGCGTGAAGGCAGCAGCGTCACGTTCGACGACACCTTCGAGCACGAGGCCTGGAACCGAAGCCAGGCCACTCGCGTGGTTTTGATCCTGGACAGCTGGAACCCCGACCTGACCGCTGCGGAGCAGGCGGCGGTCACCGACCTCGTCGAGGCCATCGGTGATTTCAACGCGTCGTGCGAGCTGCCCGCCGATCCCGCGTGATCGGCATCTGATGCGATTCAGCGAAAACGGCGCCGAGGGGCGCCGTTTCCTTGCGTCACCGGTGGTGGGTACCGCTCAGTACCGCGGTACGCCGGAATCCACTTCGCTGGCCCACGCGTCCATGCCGCCTTCCACGTTGTAGATGTTGCTGAAGCCGTGCGCGGCGAAGCGTTCGGCCATGGCGCGGCTGGACATGCCGTGATGGCAGATGAAGGCCAGCGCGGTGTCCTTCGGCAGGTTGGCCAGGCTCTCGTAGCCTTCCTCTTCCAGCACCCGCGCCTGCGCCAGCGGCGCCGCCTGGGCGCGGCCGGCGGCGGGGCGCACGTCGATCAGGGTGATGTCGTTGGCGGCCAGCCGCTGCTTCAGCTGCTGCACGCTGAGCGGCTTGATCTCGGTAGCGCCGGGGAATTTCAGGCTCAGGCCCTCGCCCTGCACGGTGGACACCCAGTCGATCACGATGCCCTTGGCGCGCTGTGCGCTGGCCGGATCGAAGTGCACTTCGAGGCCGTTCGCGTGGGCCACGATGTCGTGCTCGCCGGCCGGCGCCAGCTGGAAGCCGGCGCTGTGGTCGGGGCCGATTTCCAGGTGCAGCGCCACGCCTTGCGCGTTCGCGGTGCCCTGGCGGATCGCCTCGGCGGCGGCATCGGTGATGGTGATTTCCGGCGGGGTCCGGTCCGGCGCGGCGACGCCGAACAGCTGGTGCAGTTCGCCGCTGCCGTACATCTGGCGGATGATGTCGGCGCCGC
>Ga0182007_10002114_pt1 | contig 10162 bp, 11 predicted proteins | sample Sormic07211113_1_FD_123023 | JGI IMG/M metagenome (GOLD analysis project Ga0182007, IMG submission 123023) | Rhizosphere microbial communities from Sorghum bicolor, Mead, Nebraska, USA - 072115-113_1 MetaG | ecosystem: Host-associated > Plants > Roots > Rhizosphere | place: USA: Nebraska... | reverse complement strand
TGTGATTAATTTCCATGTAAGCGCTAGGGTCGTTCCGGATGTTCTCAGCAGTACCTCGGATGAAATACTCGGGATGTTCAGCAACCCAAGGATGATCCGGTGCCACGTGGTTCGGAACAAAATCCAGGACCAAGTTCATGCCCCGCTTCAGGAGCTCCCCACGAGCCGTCTCAAGGCCTTCCGGGCCTCCGAGATGGCTGTCCACCACGTAGTCTCGAACACAATAAGGGGATCCCACGTTGTCATCTGAGCGAAAATCGGGTAGAGCGCGTCGGAAGTCGTCCACTAGCCCCAAGATTTGATTGGCAATGGCGATGCCAGCCGGACTGCGTTCCCAGACTCCCATGAACCAAACAGCATCGAACCCATATGCGCCGAGATCATCCCATTCAGCTGAGGGAACAGAGGACAGGTCAACTTTTTTTCCATACTTGTGACTGAGCTCAGAGAGCCAGATCCATGTGTTGATCTCGTACAACGTTGGATACTTTGGCCAAGAGACGCCGGCCAGAGGCGCTACTCTTTCAACAAGAGTTGAACTCATAGTCACGCTCCCTTTATTGAAACGCCAACTCCACCACCCTTCTTCGTTCTGTGCTCCTCTGCCGTCATATAGCCAGTTTAAAAATGGATAGTTGGGTTCCACACTGGCAGAAATACCAGTTCGGGCAAGGTTAAATTGTTCTATGCTGCAGACTTCAAGAGAGGCGGGCATGCGTGTACTCAGTAGAAAATGGCTTGCCCTTGTAGTTCTGAGCGCGATCCCACTCGTTGGTTGTCAAGAACTGGCTCACAACACGCAAAGCCTACTCTTACCTCGATTCCAAAGGTCAGAAATTTTTGGTTTCCTGGCGGGGCTGGGCACGACGTTTGCCGCGGTTCCCGATCTACTAGCGATGCTCCGGCGTCGATCTAGGGCCGGCATGAATCCCAGGATGGCGGCAATTCTGGGTGCTTTCCAGATTCTCTGGATCTACTACGGACTGCTGATCGTTTCGCGGCCCGTTGTCGCATGGAACATGATTGCCGTGTTGATCAATTTCTTAAGCGTGGGCGCCTATTTGCATTTTGCCCGCAAGGAAAAAGCTCAGGACGTGACTAAGCGAATTGCTGGTGGCCGCTCTGCCGGCGGAATATAGCGTATCCGATCCTCTCAACATATAATGGGCAATCTCTTTAGCATTGAAATACGGAGAGTTCCTACCGCGACTGAATGAGGGGGGTCGCTTTGGCGTTTAGCACGCTGAAAAGGGTAGGTCGCAACACCATGGCGTACCGATATTATTCCAATCCGCTCCGAAATCGGCGTCACAGAGGGATATCGTGACTGGGGTTCCCGCCGTACTGCAAATAGTCATTGTCAAAGCGCATTGTTCGCACAACCAGAAGCACGAGATGGAATCTTTTTCCAGTAACAAGTCGTCGTATCCCGGTGCAAGTTCTCTGGGGGCGAAGAGAAAGAGTGTGCCCTCGCTCGCATTTCCAAAGGTTCGGTTACAGAGTGGATTCGCGCATCTCGACATCATCTGATCACCTTGTGCTCAGCCGACTGTTTATGTCACGTTCGCAATCTAGAGCAGAAGGGCTCTCCTAGGACATAAGGGCGACCTCTGATGCTCCGTCTGCGTTCTCAACAGAAGACGATGCAGCATTAACGTCAGCGATTCTAAGCGTGACGAAAACTGTCAAGTCTGCCAGTGCGAGCTTCAATGTTTCTGCTACTTCGATTGGCCAAGTGATCGGCTCAGTCTTGTTAAGAAGTCAAACTCATTCGCTTTCTGGAGTATCGTTTAATGTTGTTCCGGATCCGGTCTGGTAGGGCTTTCGGCGTATTCGAATAAGTTCCTGCGTCGCTGTTCTCGCTCGCTCCCACGATCCAGTTCGACAAAGAGCCTGAATAGCTTATTCACGTCCTTCTCAAGGATTGCTTCGCTGCACAACTCACGCCATTTCATGTAATCGATAGTCATTGTGCATACCTTTGAGAATTGCGAACGAACCTGTCACTCGACCGAAGCAGAAGCCGGTGGCGACTTGAAAAAACGTTCGGGGATGAAAGCTTTGTCCAGGGCTCGCCCTCGACTTCCCGTTCCAGAAAGCAATTATTCTTAGTGCGTGGTTCTTTGCTCAGCCGACCGATTAGGCAGCAATCATGTGGTTTCTAACTGCGTACCGGACAAGCTCGGCATTGCTCCGGGCGCCTATCACTTCCATGATCCGATACTTGTGAAATGCTACTGTCCGAGTGGTCATGTTCAAGATACCGCCCACTTCCTTCATGACCTTGCCTTCAGCCAGCAGTTGCAGGACTTCGCGCTGGCGTTCAGTAAGCCGCTCCTGCTCTTCCACCAACACCTTGGATTGGTTGCGCAAGAACCGGATTGAATCTTTAGAGAGGCTTGGGGACATGTATGACATCCCTCTCAAGACCTTGCGAACCGCAATCACCATTTCGTCCGCCGCGCAGGTCTTCAACAAATAACCCGATGCGCCCCGACGGAATGCCTCGGCAGCTACTTCGGGATCAGGATTCATGGTCAGAAATACCAGCTTGACTGCAGGCAGCCTTTCCTTGATCTGCTGGCCTGCGTCCAAACCATTGAGGATTGGCATAGCGACGTCGACCACAATTACGTCAGGCTTCAGATCGGTAGCCATGCGGACGAGGGCGCGGCCATCGCACGCCGTTCCCACCACGTCGAATTCTGCTTGCAGTAGCTTCTTGCACAATTCGGCCACCAGGGTGTGGTCGTCGGCAATAAGTATGCGAGATCGGCTGGTTGACATTGCACATAACTCCTTGGGTCGCCTTTTTAATACAGTAAGACGTGTGTGCCAACTAGGAAAACTCCTAGGGTCGGGAAGTCTGGACTACGAACCGTGAAATCGTCTCTCAGCTACCGCAGAGAGATCGGCCGCCGGTGTGTTGGGATTTATCCTTACGGCTGCAGGCGCTTAGACACTTTTCGTGTCACTTGCTACCGGCGTATACACGGGGAAATGAAGCAGCGACCGCAGAGTGCATCCTTTAGCGCCGGAAGAAGATCCGTGCCCAAGTGCGACTTGGTAACGAAGCCGAGTGCCCCTTCCGCGAAACACGCTTCCAGAAAAGCCGGCTGAACGTGAACCGTTAAGAACACAAACTTCGCCGTCGATCCGGCCTTGTGGAGTTCATGGGCGGCATCGATTCCGTTCAAGACCGGCATTGTTATGTCCGACACAATGACGTCAGGCTGAAGCTGCAACGCCTTTGAGACCAGATCTGATCCGTTGTGAGCTGTCCCAACCACCTGATACTCCACCAGCAGAGACAGGAGACGTTCCAGTACCATGTCGTGGTCGTCGGCCAGGAGTAGTTTTGGTCTAAACTTCGGCTCTTGTTGTGCAAAGTGTGAATGCGCAGATTGCGAAACTGCTTCTTCGGACATACAAGGCTACATCCCAAGTCTCAGCCTGTAACACGTTTGTAACAATAGACAACATCGGCTGATTGAATGCAACTAGGAAAACTGCTAGCGGATTTCGCGTCAGGAGGAAATCAGGTGGTGCTTGAGGGCAAACAAAACCAAGTCGGCATTGTTTTTCAGATTGAATGACTGCATGATGTGATACTTGTGAAACATCACAGTCTTTTGACTGAGTTTGAGAATAGCTGCGACTTCTTTCATGGGACGGCCTTCGGCGAGCAACTGAAGAACCTCCTGCTGGCGAGGAGTGAGCTCCTTCGAGAACTGCCGGGCACGGGCTTCGCGGACCTCCCAGTTCTCTGCGCGCAGCTTAGCCGTGACGTAAGCTCTGCCTTGAAGTACTTCCGATACCGCCTTCAGCAACTCCGAAGCAGCCGCGTGCTTCAGAACGTATCCTACGGCTCCAAGATTGAGCGCAGCAGCAGCAAGGTTGGGATCATCCTTCATCGTGAGAAAGACAAGCTTCACATCGGGAAGGATCGATCTCAGTTGCTCCGCTGCGTCCAATCCGTTGAGCAAAGGCATCCCAATGTCGAGAACGATTACTTGCGGGTTAAGTTTTGGCGCTTCGGCCAACAATTCTCGGCCGTCCTGAACAATTCCGATGACGTCGTATTCTCTTGCGAGCAACGAGCGAAGCCCCTCCGCTAAGATGTTGTGGTCATCTGCGAGGAGGACACGCACACGGTTTCTGGGCTGCTCGGCATCCTGCATTGACATACATCCACCGTTAAACTTCAATTTGCCCACTGACGAACGATCTTAACGGGCACGCACGCCTATTTTAGACCCTTAATTTCCAAGTGCCTACCCAGTATACGCACACGTTCCTCTATACTGCGGAGTCCATTACCACTCTTCCCTACACAACTTCTGCCATCAGTACTCGAGCGGTAGAAGTCCGCTGTATGATAGCCGCAACGCACGTAAAGGTGAATACCTTCTAAGATCGAACAGGAACACTTGTGGTGCGCCAGTCATATATCTTTCCTCGGCAGGAAGCACTCGTATTCTTCGTCGGACAGCATGGTTTGTAGGCATGACGAGAAAGACGCATGCAGAATGGGGTCCCACTGCAACTCGGGTGCCGAACCTCTGGATTAAGGGGGACAATACTCGTGCGACGGTGGGAGTTCCACAGATACTGGATGGGCTAAAGAGGCACATCTACTTTCACAGCAACTCGCAACTCACGACTAAGAAACAACTCTCCTTGAAGCACTGCATTAACAGCGGCTAACAGGTCTCTCTGCGCATGCGCCTTCATTACGTAACCCCGAGCACCCACTGCAAAAGCTTCTTCAACAATCTCGGGGGCCGATTCTTGAGTCAGGATCAGGATCTTGCAATCCGGTACAGCCTTACCGATTTGCCGGGCGGCTTCAATTCCGTTCAGACCGGGAAGGCCTATGTCGAGCAAGATCAGCTCTGGCTTCAGAGCGGTCGCCATGCTTACGGCCGCCAAACCATCCGCCGCCTCCCCGATAATGGTCGCGTCACTCTGTTGTTGCAGAATCGAGCAGACATACTGACGGAACGTTCTGAAATCCTCGACGACAATAGTTCGCACTGAAGGCATGATCTTTCCTTGTTGATTCTAAATTGACGGGTGTCAACCGTGGCAGCTCAGTATCATGGTTCAACTATTGCTGCCGAAATGCAATAGCCATGTTGTGCCAGAGGAGAGTTCGGTCCCCTTGACGCAGGTCACGGATGTCGGGGCTAACCGCAGGAAGTCGACTGTACGCTGGATTGTGAGATCAGCTAACGTCCAACATGTGTGCAGAACGTACTCTGCCATTTTTGACAGTTCATCGCTCGTTGTCGGATTGCTTAACATCTTTGGGGAAGTGCAACGATGCGCGATATCCCTGGCACACTCCTCCCTTGTTCCAAGTCACAGGTTGCACGACACGAGCCTGTCATTATTATCCCGATTATCCGGACTGTGTGTCTGAGCCTAATGTTTCTCGCGCGCCAGCTGCTGGCTCAATCTCATTCCGATCAGGTCCATCTGGAACCACGGGTGAGCTTTCGCATAGCAAGCACCGACGCTGGCATCGACACCCACAGTAAAGCATTCATCTCCAACGTAGATCTCGTTCTGGTACCGGTCACGGTGTCCGATCAGATGAATCGCATTGTAGAGGGGTTGGATAAAGATAATTTTCAAGTGTTCGACAACAAAAAACAGCAGGTTATTCAGCACTTCTCGAGCGAAGACGTGCCCATTTCCGTGGTGGTGGTTTTCGACACTAGCGGCAGCATGGGAAGCAATCACAAGATCGAACGAGCGCGGGAAGCAGTTGTCGAACTGCTGAAGGCGTCCAATCCGCAGGATGAGCTGCTACTGATCTCTGTGGCCGATAAGCCGCAGCTGCAGACGGGCTTTACCCAGTCCATTGAGACTATCGACAGCGCCCTCGTCTCCCTGGTTCCGCAAGGCAGCACAGCGTTGCTGGACGGGATTTACTTAGCGATTAGTCAGATGAAGAATGCCAGGTATTCGCGCAAGGCGCTACTCGTCATATCGGACGGGGGTGACAATCACAGTCGCTATGACGAGGGTGAAATCATGGATCTCGTCAAAGAGTCTGACCTGGTTATCTATTCGATCGGGATCTACGATGAATTCTTTCAGAGCGAAGAGGAACGCCTTGGCCCCGAGTTGATGTCAGATATCAGTGAACTCACGGGTGGCCGGCTCTTTGCTGTAAATAATCCAAATGATCTCACCGCCGTAGCGGCCAGAGTCGGAACTGAACTGCGCAGCGAGTATGTGCTCGGATATCGGCCTGCAAAATCACTGCGTGATGGAAAATGGCATCGCATCAAGGTAAAGTTGCTGCCTCCGAAAGGCGTTCCACGGACTCAGGTCAGCGCCAAGAAAGGATACTACGCACCGTCGCATTGACTTTCTGCAGCAGGGGTGTGCTGGTCTCCGAACGAGCCAGAATCTCTTGGCTTGGGCGTAAATCCAGACCTGATTTTCGTGTCTTCTCAGCGCATATTAAGTGCCAGCGTTTCTGGAGCATTCCTTCCCACGGCCCACTATCTGAAAATTAAAATTAAGAAGATAGACGCAAGAAAGGCAACGAGAGCCAAGACGCCAATGGCTTCGAAGCGGTAGGGAGTTCTTTCGTCCTCAGTTGTTAGCTCAGAGGAGAGAGTGGGCATGTGGCCAACGCGAATGCACTCACGGTAGTCCGTGCATGAATCCAGGTATTGGATTTGTGCCCATAGATAGCAGTCCTTCACGTGCACTCCAAAGTCACTCGCTTCCCGGCCATGAGGTGACTTGTGCATAAGACTGCTCTCTTTCTGCCATCCTTGGATTCTTTGTACATGGCTAACCTGGAAGTGCCAACTGGTAACGTTTACAGAGGCGCAAAGTCCGCGGCGTGTCGGAAGGGAAGGCGGTTATCTTCGAATGCTACGAACAGACTGACATACTTCGAACCGAATCTGGAGAACTTAAAACACAAAAGGGCAAACGTCTACACCGTCAACCCCGAAACGATGGTTGCGCAGGTCTGCCCTTGAATGAAATGCACCGTTGCAGACGCGTTCGTAGTGAAATCTTTAGTCACGTCGCCACAAAAGGTCACATTCACCATTGCGCCAGTTTGCGGAGCAAAACCCACCAGTGTTTGAGCTGGACTTACACCGGAAACCAGTTGATTGATTACGACCACCCCAGTTACTGACATCAGGGCGTTGGGAACCATCGACACTATGTTCGAGCAGCCTTGGCCTTGGGAAAAGTTCACCGTCGTGAACGTGTTCAGGACAAATCCATTTACTACGTCGCCACAGAAGGTGGTCGTTCCTGATGGACCGGCTTGCGGTGTCTCCGGAATAAACGTAACCGTGGTTGTGACCACTGCCCCGGCATTCAGCTGTACGCTGTTGACGAAACCGCTTATCGATAACGTCGCATTTCCCGCCGGAGACACAACTGAGGATCGGGAACCCGTAGTCATCAGCCCGCCATTGCAACCAAATAGGGCGAATAGCGACAGCACCCAAATGATTCTCATAGGTTCTCCTTTCGAGTGGCCTCTGGGAAATCTCGAGAAACCGAAAACATCGAGTCGCATAGAAAAGGCTTGCGACGCCGTGCGATCCCCGGAGCCTGTTACCAGCTGCGACTTTCGATGCCTGATATCCCCGTGAGGAGGCCTAAGTTGCTCCTTCCGCGCGCTCGGCGTCAGCCATGTCTGGCCGCCGGCCCGCCCCTGCCGTTTGGGTGTAAGTGCGTGCGCAAGATCGCTGCGACTCGAGCTTAGAATCTGAATAACGAGCTTTTCTATCGGAGGATATTGAGCTTCCTTTTAAGTACAAGGTTGCGTCACCCCCGTCGACGCCGTTTCACTTGCAACTGGGCGAGCGAACGAGCGAGTGAGGCGTTCACAGACGCCACTTCCTCAGAAGAGATTTTTTCACGAAGACGAGCCGCCGCCCGCTTACGGGCCTCCTCAGCTTTTGCCTCGTCGATATTCTCGACCGCAATCGCCATGTTCGTCACGATCGAGACGCGTTGACCTGTCACCTCGACAAGCCCTTCGCCGACGGCCAGGAACCTATCGTGCCCATCTTTGCGCACGATCATTTCGCCAGGGACTACCTGGGTCACTAACCGAAGGTGATGAGGCAGGATTCCCATCTCGCCTTCGACGCCCGGCAGCGTGACCATGTCAACATCTTCCGAATAGACAGTACTTTCGGGGGTCACAATCTCGAGTCTTATGGTTTCGGACATGCTAAATAATGGTGCTGAAAAGCCTGCCGGCTATCATGCCGCCACCCTCAATTCTTTGATCTCCTCGATCGCGCCCTTCATATAGAAATTACTTTCCGGCACGTCATCATGTTTGCCCTCCAGTATCTCTTTGAAGCCACGAACTGTCTGCGCTATGGGAACCTGTTTACCCTCTCTGCCGGTGAAAACCTGGGCAACGCTGAAAGGCTGGCTCAAGAAGCGTTGGATCTTCCGAGCACGAAATACAGTAGCCTTATCTGCCGCTGAGAGTTCGTCCATCCCCAGGATGGCAATGATGTCTTGTAGATCCTTGTATCGCTGCAGAACTTTCTGCACCCCCCGGGCGACGTCGTAGTGTTCCTGTCCCACGATGTCTGGGGCCAGCGCACGCGAAGTGGAGGCGAGTGGGTCCACCGCCGGATAAATGCCGAGTTCAGCAATGGAACGTTCCAGCACAATCGTGGCATCCAGGTGAGCAAATGTGGTCGCCGGGGCCGGGTCGGTCAGGTCATCGGCGGGAACATAGACGGCTTGGAAGGAGGTGATGGACCCCTTCTTGGTAGAGGTAATCCGCTCTTGCAGCGCGCCCATTTCAGCGGCAAGGGTTGGCTGGTAACCCACGGCACTGGCAGTGCGGCCGAGCAATGCCGATACTTCCGATCCGGCCTGAGAAAAACGGAAGATGTTATCGATGAAGAGCAGCACGTCCTGGTTCTTTTCATCGCGGAAGTACTCAGTAATCGCGAGACCCGATAATGCCACGCGGAGTCGTGCGCCTGGCGGTTCGTTCATCTGACCGTAGACGAGAGCTATCTTCGACTCTCGTAGATCCTCTTGGTTGATGACGCCAGCCTCGGACATTTCACGGTAAAGATCGTTGCCCTCTCGAGTGCGTTCACCTACACCGGCAAATACCGACACACCACCGTGGAGCTTGGCAATGTTGTTGATCAATTCCATGATCACCACAGTCTTGCCCACGCCGGCGCCTCCAAAGGCACCTACTTTCCCTCCCTTCAAGAATGGGCAAATTAAATCAATGACCTTTATCCCCGTGGGGAGCAGTTGTGGAGATGTCGATTGTTCAATGAGGGGCGGTGGATCACGGTGGATTGGATAATATTTCTCCGCCTCCACTGGCCCTCGCTCATCGACCGGGTTGCCGGTGACGTCGAATACCCGGCCCATGACGCATTCGCCGACGGGCATAGAAATTGGCCCTCCGCTATCGATAACCTCAAAGCCTCGCTTGAGGCCTTCGGTGCCGGACATCGATATCGTCCGAACGCACTTGTCCCCGAGATGCTGTTGAACTTCGAGCGTCACCTTTGTCGGCTCATTCTGTACTTTGTATTCAACGGTTAAAGCGTTGTAGATCCCCGGTAACGCGCCGGGAAATTCCACGTCCACAACGGGACCGAGGACTTTTAGGATTCTCCCTTTATTCATATTGAATGCTCGCGACGATCAATGTGTGTCATTCGGACTGCCCACCAGCAATCTCCAGCAATTCTTTCGTTATGTTTCCCTGTCGCAGCTTGTTGTATTCAAGCGCTAAGTCCCTGATCAGGCTCTCAGCGCTATCAGTTGCGTTTTTCATGGACACCATGCGCGCACTTTGTTCGCTTGCCTTGGCGTTCAGCAGAACTTGATAGATGTAGATGTTTATATAGTGGGAAAGAAGATAAGTGAGAACGAACTCCGGATTAGGCTCGAACAGCGATTCGGTCGCATCGCCAGGCGCATTTTCTTCGGGCTTGATTCCCGGTACGTTTAGCCCCTTGACCTCTCCAACGGGAAGGAAGTTTATACAGATTGGATATTGTGTCAGAGTATTGACGAAGCGGGTGGCGATGACTTGGACTTCGTCTACTTCCTTCTTCAAGAACAAGTCGCGAGCGAAGGATGCAATTGCGCTTGCCTCAGAGAACCT
>Ga0182007_10002112_pt1 | contig 10170 bp, 9 predicted proteins | sample Sormic07211113_1_FD_123023 | JGI IMG/M metagenome (GOLD analysis project Ga0182007, IMG submission 123023) | Rhizosphere microbial communities from Sorghum bicolor, Mead, Nebraska, USA - 072115-113_1 MetaG | ecosystem: Host-associated > Plants > Roots > Rhizosphere | place: USA: Nebraska... | reverse complement strand
TGAGTCGAGAAAATGTTGCAGGACGACCAGCGTACTTCGGCACCCAGGGCAACCAGGGTTTCGATCAGCACGGCAGTCTGAATAGTCATGTGGATGCAGCCGAGAATCTTCGCGCCCTTGAGCGGTTGCTCGACGGAGTACTTGCGGCGCAGACCCATCAGGGCCGGCATTTCGGATTCGGCGATGATGGTTTCGCGACGGCCCCAGGCAGCCAGGGACATGTCGGCGACTTTGTAATCGTTAAAATCTGCAGGCGTGATAACAGCGCTCATGAAGAGCCTCCATTCGTAATGTATGCGAATGGGCGCCGTTGTGCGTTTAGTGTCTGGCCGTGGCCAGTCAACGCCCCATCCGAGCCTGACAGGTTGAACCTGCTGCAGCGCCCCTCGGACAGGTGGCGGGAAAACGGTATCAATCAAACATGACCGTTTTGAAACGGGGGCGATTATAGCGGGCTATGCTGATCTTCCAAAGCGTTTCTGTTGGTCAATGTCCGAACGGTAATCGAGACCATAGTCGATGCTTGATAGAGCTCTAGTCCGGGCTCTGCCATGATGGCCGGCATCAATCGGCAAGACGGTCAGGAGTGAGTATGAATTTCCACACCCGCAAATGGGTAAAACCCGAAGACCTCAACCCCAACGGCACGCTGTTCGGCGGCAGCCTGCTGCGCTGGATCGACGAAGAAGCGGCGATCTACGCCATCGTCCAGTTGGGTAATCAGCGCGTGGTCACCAAGTACATTTCCGAAATCAACTTCGTCAGCGCCTCGCGTCAGGGCGACATCATCGAGTTGGGCATCACCGCCACCGAGTTCGGTCGCACCTCGATCACTCTGACCTGCGAAGTGCGCAACAAGATCACTCGCAAGAGCATTTTGACGGTAGAGAAGATGGTGTTCGTGAACCTGGGCGAAGACGGCCTGCCCATGCCGCACGGCCGGACCGAGATCAGGTACGTCAAAGACCAGTTCAAGGATGATGACATTGGCGAGTAGTTGCCGCTCTGTGGCGAGGGAGCTTGCTCCCGTTGGGCCGGGCTGGCGCTCCAGCGCGAAGCGGCCCTGAAATCTATCATTGGGTTCTTTCAGGCAGGCTTCACGTCAGCTTACGACTGCTTCGCAGCCGAGCGGGAGCAAGCTCCCTCGCCACAGGGTTTGCTGCGTTCCCCCGGTAGTGAACAGCTCCGAACCCCGCGTGTCGTACGTAAACGACACGCCACCGGTTCAGGAGCAGCCTTATGGACACGCCCAACGACGGCAAGACCCCGGACCTCTCGGCACAGGAACAGCGCGAGGTCGATAAAAACCAGCCCCCGCGTGCGGCGGTGTTGCACGAAATCATTCGCACCCAAGGCGATCAGGAACTCGAACGTAGCGTTGCGGCGCTGTGGTGGTCGGCGCTGGCTGCCGGCCTGACCATGGGCCTGTCGCTGATGGGCATGGGACTGCTCAACTCGCGCCTGCCGGACGGCGAAGGCTACAAGGTGATCGCCAGCTTCGGTTATTGCGCCGGTTTTCTAGCGGTGATTCTCGCCCGTCAGCAACTCTTCACCGAAAACACCCTGACCGCCGTGCTGCCGATCATGAGCAAGCCAACGTTGGGTAATGTCGGTCGGTTGCTGCGGCTGTGGACGGTGGTGCTGGTGGGCAACCTCTGCGGCACCTTGCTGGTGGCATATGTGATGCTGCACCTGCCGATATTCGACAGCAAGACCGATCTGGCCTTCCTTGAGATCGGGCGCAAGGTCATGGAGAACGATGCCGGCAAGATGCTCGCCAAAGGCATCATCTCCGGCTGGATGATCGCCACCATGGTCTGGATGATCCCGTCCATGGAAAGCGCCAAGATGTGGATCATCATCCTCATCACCTATTTCATGGCGCTGGGCGATTTCACCCACATCGTGGTCGGATCGGTCGAGGTTTCTTACCTGGTGTTTGCCGGCGAGTTGCCGTGGAAGGATTTCTGGTGGGTGTTCGCAGGTCCCACGCTGGTGGGGAACATTATTGGCGGCAGTTTTATCTTCGCGCTGATCAGTCACGCGCAGATTCGCAGTGAAAGCGGGCCGCCGAAGACCTCTGCGGAGCGGGCTCAGGAATCCGAACCGCAGAAGATCAAAAAATGATCAATGTCAGCTAGAGACGTTGATTGCGGCAGCACTGCGACGTTGCAGGTAGATGAAGAACAGCGCCGTCAGCAGCGTGAATACGCTGACCAGTGCGCCGGTCCACGGCAAGTCCGCCAGGTCCGCGCCACTGGCCACCACCAGTCCGCCAATCCAAGCCCCGGCGGCGTTGCCGAGATTGAATGCGCTTTGATTCAACGTCGACCCGAGGTTTGGCGCCTCATGGGCCTGATCGATAATCAGCAATTGCAGGATCGGGCACAGCGCGAAGGCGAAGATGCCCCACAACACCAGCGTGATCGCCGCCGGTATCACTGAATGGCTGGTTTGGCTGAAGGCGGCCAGCACGATGGCCACGGCCAATGTCATCCCCACCAGCGAAGGCAGCAAACGACTGTCCGCCAATCGGCCGCCGAGCATGCTGCCCCCGGTCAAGCCGACCCCGAACAACAGCAACATGATGGTTACGCCATGCGGACTGACGCCGGTGATGTCCTGCAGGATCGGCGCAATGTAAGTGAACACGCTGAACAGGCTGGTAGACGCCAGCACGCTCATGCCCAGCGCCAGCAGCACATTGACCTTGCCCAGCACTTTGAATTCGCTGGCCAGGTTGGCTTTGTCCATGGGGATTTCCTTGGGCAGCCAGACCCACTGCGCAATGGCTGCAATCACGCCAATCACCGACACTGCCCAGAAGGTCGAGCGCCAGCCGGCGTATTGCCCCAGAGCAGTGCCCAATGGCACGCCCAGCACGTTGGCCAAGGTCAGGCCGGTGAACATCATGGCAATTGCCTGGGCTCGTTTGTTCGGTGCCACCAGACTGGTAGCGACCACTGAGCCGATGCCGAAAAACGCGCCATGGCACAGCGCGGTGATCACTCGTGCGGCCATCAAGGTGGCGTAGTTCGGCGCCAGGGCGCAGAGGATGTTGCCGAGAATGAACATCAGCGTCATGCCCAGCAGTGTGGCTTTGCGCGGCATGTTGGCGGTGCCGACCGCGAGAATCGGCGCACCGAACACCACGCCCAGGGCATAACCGGTGATGAGCAGGCCAGCATGAGGAATGCTCACGGCGAGGTCGCGGGCGACATCGGGCAGCAAGCCCATGATGACGAACTCAGTGGTGCCGATGCCGAAAGCGGCAACGGCCAGTGCAAGCAAGGCGAGTGGCATGCGCAAGGTCTCTGTCGGTAGTCTTGACGCTTTGATCAGGCATACGCAGGCCGACGACCGTTCTCGATGAGAGCGGGCAGAGGCAGGAGTTATTGGAATTAGTCTGTGCGCAACTGAGTGCGGCGTGGTCGCTTGCAGTATAAACAGCTGCGGACATATGGCGAATCAAATCTCTGTCCCGCGATGTAGGGGCAATACAAGGAGTGTGCCGTGCTTGCGACAATTCTGGTGTTGGTGGCGGCGCTGTTGCACGCGGCGTGGAATACCCTGATCAAGTTCAGCGCGGAGCGGCTGTTGGTGGTGGCCTGCATGGACAGCGTGGCGTTGCTGTTTGTCGCGCTGATGCTACCCTTCGTGGCGCTGCCGCCACTGGATATGTGGCCGTGGATTCTTGCGTCGGCGGCATTCGAGTTGCTCTATCGCTACCTGTTGATCCAGGCCTATCGGGTCGGCGATCTCGGCCTGGTCTATCCGTTGATGCGTGGCCTGTCACCGTTGGTGGTGCTGGCGCTGACGCTGATCTTCGCCGGTGAAGTGCTGACGGCTCAGCAGATCTTCGGGATTTTGCTCATCCCGTTCGGCATGGTGTGCCTGCTCTGGCAGGGCGGTGGCGGGGTGCGCCTGCCGTGGTCGATGCTGCCGGTGGTGGCGCTGATCGGGTTGTGCATCGGTTGCTACACCTTCATCGATGGCCAGGCCTTGCGGCGCTGGTCCCATCCGCTGGACTACCTGGTTTGGGTCACAGTGCTCAGTGCCTGGCCGTTCCCATTGCTGGCGCTGGTGCGCAAACGCCCGGCGTTCATGTTGTTCTGGCGTGAGCAGTGGCGGTTGGGGTTGGCGGTCGGGTTCTGCGTATTGTTCAGCTACGCTCTGGTGCTGTGGGCCATGCAGCTCGGATCGATTGCCGAGGCTGCGGCGCTGCGCGAGATCAGCGTGATTCTGGTGGTGCTGTTCGGCATGCGCTACCTCAAAGAACCTTTTGGCAGGCCACGGCTCTTAGCCTGTGGACTGGTATTGATCGGCATGTTGGTGATGAAGTTTTAGTCGCCGCTGATGGAATTCGATTCTCTACAACTTGAAGAAGGGACTGCGTTATGACGGTTGCTCTGTGGTGCATTTTGATTGCGATCTGCTTGCCTTATCTGTGCACAGGCGTCGCCAAGTTCAGCAATGGCAAGTTCGGGCTGAAACAGAATCACGACCCAAGGGCGTTTCTGGATTCGCTCGAAGGCGTGGCCAGGCGTGCGCATTCGGCGCAGTTGAACAGCTTCGAAGTGACCCCGGCGTTTGCCGCGGCGGTGATCGTGGCGCATCTGGCCGGCAATGCCGAACTGGTGACGATCAATGTGCTATCGGTGCTGTTCATCACCAGTCGGCTGCTGTACATCATTTGCTATCTGGCGGACTGGGCGATTCTGCGGTCGCTGGTGTGGGCCATTGGCATGGGGCTGATTGTCAGTTTCTTTGTGGTGTCTGTTTAACGGCAAGATCAAAGGATCGCAGGCTGCGCCATTCCCAGCAGGGATCGATGTTCATTCGCGATATTGCGACGAACGCTCTCGATGTTGAAGCTGGCGCAGCCTGCGATCTTTTGCTTCTAAAGTTTGTCAGCCACCTGCGGCACCTGAGGCAACGCCGCCCCTTTAGGCCAGAGCATCCAGATCTGCCCCTGCTGTTTCATGTCGCCGGCCAATTGCCCGGCGGCTTCGCCCGTGCCCCAGAACAGGTCTGCGCGGACCTCGCCGGCAATCGCGCCGCCGGTATCTTGAGCGGCCACCGGACGCACCAGTGCGCTGCCGTCCGGTCGCGTCGTCGATAACCACAACAGGCTACCGAGCGGAATCACCTTGCGATCCACTGCCGCGCTATAACCTGCGGTCAATGGCACATTCAGCGAACCGCGCGGCCCTTCGTTGCTGTCCGGGTTGCGATTGAAGAACACGTAGCTGGGGTTGCTGCCGAGCAGTTCGGGAATGCGCGTCGGATTGGCCTTGGCCCAGTTATCGATGGCGCTCATGGTTACCTCTTCTTTCTTCAGCTCGCCCTGATCCACCAGCCAGCGGCCGATAGGTCGATAGGGGTGGCCGTTCTGGTCGGCATAACCAATGCGCAATTGACGGCCATCATCGAGCTGGATGCGCCCCGAACCCTGGATTTGCAGGAACTGCAGGTTCATCGGGTCGGTCAGCCAGGCAATCACTGGCGCCTTCACGCCATTGGTTTCAATGGTTGCCGCATCGTCATAAGGCTTGAGCACGCGACCTTCGAGTCGTCCGCGCAGGCGTTTGCCTTTGAGTTCCGGGTAAATGCTGTCCAGCGAGACGATGATCATGTCCTCGGGCACGCCGTACACCGGGATGTTCGCTTGCTCGGTCTGGGTCAGGCTGCCGGGATACACCGGTTCGTAGTAACCGGTGATCAGGCCGTTGGGGTTGTCATTGGCGGCGCGCAAGCCGTAAACATCGAGGTTTTGCTTGAGGAAGCCGCGGATTTCGCTGGCGGTTGGCTGAACATTGGCGGAAGCGGCGCAGGTGCCACCCCAGACCGGGTCGGCCTTGAGTCGGGTGCAGGCGCTGCGCCACGAGCCAAAACCGGCGACGAGGTCATTGTCGGACACCGCTGGAAGGGCTTCCCAGGTAGCGCTGGAGTAGGTCGCCAGTGCGTGGGTTTTCGGTTTGCTACTGTCGCCACCGGTGCAGCCAGCAAGTATGGCCACCATCGGAAGGGTCCAGGCCAGGTTGTGACGCCACGCCTTGAAACGGCTGTTCATGGAGTAATTCCTTTGCCGGTTGCCTGAGTGCTCCATGCGCTCAAACAACCCGTATTGATAATAGGGCTATTGGTCTTTGCCGGTGACGCGAGGATACTGGCTGCCGTTTCCAGTGATCTGAAGCCACCATGACTCTTAAAAGACTCTCTGTTGTATTGCTGGCCTGCCTGACCTTGTCCGCCTGCGGCGGTGTCGACCCGAACTCGCCTCTGGGCCAGCGCAAGGCGATCTTCAAGCAAATGCTCAAGACCGGCGAAGACCTGGGTGGCATGTTGCGTGGGCGTATTCCGTTCGATGGCCCGAAATTCGCCGACGGTGCCGTGAAGCTCGACGCGTTGTCCCATGAGCCGTGGAAACATTTCCCGCAGGTGCGCGAAGCAGATCACACCAGCGCCAAGGACGATGTCTGGCAGAAGCAGGCACGCTTCCAGGAAATGGCCCGCACCCTTGAAGGCGCCACCGGTGAACTGGTGATCGCCAGCCAGGTTCAACCCTACAAGGCCAGCAACCTGGGGCCGGCGGTGCAGAAAGTCGAAGACGCCTGTAGTGCCTGCCATAAAGAGTTTCGGGATCATTGAGGTGGCGTGTTCAAACCGGATTACTTATCCAGCTCGTCGAGCGCGTCCTGTAAATCCTTGCGCGATTGAGCCAGTTTGTCTTTGCGTTTGTTGATCTTCTCGGCGTCGCCTTTTTTCATCGCCTTGTCGAGGTCGGCCTGACGCCGGCTGACTTCGTGCTTGGCGTCGAGCACCTTGTTTTCCCGTTCCTTCTTCAAGGAAGCGTCGGTGCAATGGGCGGTGACCTCGCTCAGGGCGGTTTCCAGGCCTGCCTGTTGATCGGCGTTGCCGTGAGATTTGGCCAGTTCGATCTGGTTGATGATGCCTTGTTTTTTGGCGGCGCAGCCGGTCAGGCCCGGGGCGTCTTCGTCGGCCATTAATGGAGCGGCCATCACGCTGCACAGGGTCAACAAGGCGAGCGGTGAAAGAAGTTTCATAAAGGCTCCAGGTGAAAAAATCGATGTAGCGATGGGCTGTTTGAGCGCATCGGTACCTATGGGTTCCCAGGCTGACGGGCGTCGCCGGCTGCTAAAAACCGTCAATCCCGGCAACACGTAATGTCTCGCTCAAGGCCAGGACCTGCGGGTCGCGGAAAAATGCGCTCAGTTGCGCCGCGCGTCCCGGGCCGATGCCGGTTTCGGCCTGCCATTGTTCGGTGTTTCGTTGCGCCAGCACCTGCCATGAATCGGCGAGATGTGCCTGGCCGGTCGGCGGCAAGCCCAGGGCTTTGAGCCAGCGAGCGAACGGTCGTTGCCGGGCGCTGTTGAAACTGTTCAAAAGACGAGCACTGCTGCGTTCGCCGAAGCCGTCAATGTTAGCAAGCTCTTGCTCATCGAGGGTCAACCAATCGAGCAGGTTGTCGAGACGTTCGGCCTTGAGCAGTTTCTCCCAGGTGCCCGGCCCGACATGCGGCAAGGCCAGCCCCTGTTTGCCGCTGAGCCAGGCCAGCCGTGCGAGAAACTGGCTTTCGCATCCGGGTGTCGGCTGCCAGCAACTCAACGGATGAAAATCTGCTGCCAGCGGTGCGTTCAATTCAGGACGTTCGGTGCTGCGCAATACCACACCGTCGAGCCTGGGGATGGTCAGCCCGGCCAGGCTGATGGCGACCTGATCGCCGGGACGAATGTCCAGCGCTTCCCAGCGCTGCAGGGAGCTGACGCTGACACGCTTGATCTGCCGGTCATCGAGCATCACCGGTGCCAGATCCAGCACCGGTGTGATCCGGCCGGTCCGTCCAATCTTGAAGTGGACCTTGCGCACCTCGGCCAACGCCTGGGCGAAGGGGTACTTCCAGGCGACACTCCAGAAAGGCGTTTTCGCCTGCCAGCGCTCGGCGGGTGGGCGCTGGTTCTGTCGTAAAACGACGCCGTCGCTGGCAAAGGGCAGGGGCGAGCGATACCAGTAATCGCGCCAGCGTTCGGCGTCGGCGAAGGCCTCGATCGGCTGGCTGTAGGGCGCGGTGCTCGGGAATCCCAGCTCATCCAGAGCCGCCACGCGGGCGGGCAGGCTTTTCGGGCCTTGTGGCCAGTCCCAGACGAACACGCCGATACCGGCGGCTTGCTCGGGGTTCAGCGTCTTGCGTGCCATTAACCCGGCCACCGTGGCGCGGGCATTGAGGCTGCCGGCCTCGGCTTGCACGTGTTCGGTCAGGCGCCAATAGAGTTCGCCTTGCAACAGCAGGTCGAGCGGTTGTGGAAGTTTTTGAGGGATGGCGGCGATCTGGCGCGCTGAGGCAGTCCAGTCGTGGCCGGTTATCCCGTCACCACGACTGATCGCCTGGTGCAGCCAGCCGTTGCGATAGATCAACGTCACAGCCACACCGTCGACCTTGGGTTGAATCCAGACCTCATCCCGATTTTTCAGCCAGGCTTCGACGGCGCGCCCATCGCGCAGTTTTTCCAGGCCGGTGTGGGCGATGGGGTGAGCAATCGTGCCACGGGCAGTGCGCAACGGTTCGGCTGAAGGGCCTGAGTCAAAACACTCGCGCCATTCGCTTAGTCGTATGCGGGATTGATCATAGAGTTCATCGGCGACCAAAGAGCGTCCTTCGCGATGATAGCTGTCGTCCCAGAGGTCGATTCGCTTTTGCAGTGCGTTGATTTCGTCCAGAGCGCGGGCCGGCGGCCAATCGGGGCAGTCGGCGGCATTGGCGGTCAGGCAGGTGAGGGTCAGCAGGAAACCGAAAAACAGGCGCAGGTTGGGCAGCATCGAGAGCGTCCTTGCTCGTTGGGATGCTTTCAAGGCTAGTCAGGTTTCGAGTGTGGAGTGCAGAGGTGTAATTCTGCGTGTTTCGAGGTGGGATCTTCTTCATGAAAAAGCCCCGCACGGCGAACCGTGCGGGGCTTTTTGTACAACCGGAGAAGTCTTACAGGCCGGCAGCAGAACGCAGAGCGTCGGCGCGGTCGGTTTTTTCCCAGGTGAACGTGGTGAACGTATCGTCGCCCACGGTTTTGGTTTCCGGGGTGCGACCGAAGTGGCCGTACGCCGCGGTGTCCTGGTACATCGGGTGCAGCAGGTCGAGCATGGTGGTGATCGCGTATGGACGCAGGTCGAACACTTCGCGGACCAGTTTGACGATCTTGTCGTCGCTGATCTTGCCGGTGCCGAAGGTGTTCAACGAAATCGAAGTTGGTTGAGCGACGCCGATTGCGTAGGAAACCTGAATCTCGCAACGCTCGGCCAGGCCGGCAGCCACGATGTTCTTGGCCACATAACGACCGGCGTAGGCCGCCGAACGGTCAACCTTCGATGGATCTTTACCGGAGAACGCGCCGCCGCCGTGACGGGCCATGCCGCCGTAGCTGTCAACGATGATCTTGCGACCGGTCAGGCCGCAGTCGCCCACCGGGCCGCCAATGATGAACTGGCCAGTCGGGTTGATGTGGAACTGGGTGTCCTTGGACAGCAGTTCGGCAGGCAGCACGTGCTTGACGATCAGTTCCATCACGCCTTCGCGCAGGTCTTTGTAGGACACTTCCGGGTTGTGCTGGGTCGACAGTACAACGGCGTCGATACCGACAACCTTGCCGTTTTCGTAGCGGCAGGTCACTTGCGACTTGGCGTCTGGACGCAACCAAGGCAGCAGGCCGGACTTGCGGGCTTCGGCCTGGCGCTGAACCAGTTGGTGCGAGAAGGTGATCGGTGCTGGCATCAGCACGTCGGTTTCGTTGCTGGCATAGCCGAACATCAGGCCCTGGTCGCCGGCGCCCTGGTCTTCAGGCTTGGCACGGTCAACACCCTGGTTGATGTCGGGGGACTGCTTGCCGATGATGTTCATCACGCCGCAGGTCGCGCCGTCGAAGCCGACATTGGAGCTGTTGTAGCCGATGTCGAGAATCACGTTACGGACGATGTCTTCCAGATCGACCCAGGCCGACGTGGTGACTTCACCTGCGATGATTGCCACGCCGGTTTTCACCAGAGTCTCGCACGCCACGCGGGCGAACTTGTCTTCAGCAATGATGGCGTCCAGCACCGCATCGGAAATCTGGTCGGCGATTTTGTCCGGATGCCCTTCGGACACGGACTCGGAGGTGAAGA
>Ga0182007_10002111_pt1 | contig 10173 bp, 9 predicted proteins | sample Sormic07211113_1_FD_123023 | JGI IMG/M metagenome (GOLD analysis project Ga0182007, IMG submission 123023) | Rhizosphere microbial communities from Sorghum bicolor, Mead, Nebraska, USA - 072115-113_1 MetaG | ecosystem: Host-associated > Plants > Roots > Rhizosphere | place: USA: Nebraska... | reverse complement strand
GCGCAAGCTCGGCTGGTCGTTCGACAACTATCGCGTCGAGCTGCTGAGCGGAGCGGGCGCGACCGCATTCCTGTGGCTGAACGCGATCCTGCTGCGCACCTTGCATCACTGGGCCGGCGTGCCGTACGAATTCGGCGCGATGGCCGAATCGACGCTTGTGCAGGCTTCGGTGTCGGTGTACTGGACGCTCTGCGCGCTCGCGATCACGATCTGGGCCACGCGCCGCGGACTGCGTCCGCTGTGGTTCGTCGGCGCCGCGCTGCTCGCGCTCACGGTGATCAAGCTGTTCCTGTTCGACCTGTCGCACGTGACCGGCATCGAGCGCATCGTGTCGTTCATCGGCATCGGCGTGCTGCTGCTGTTGATCGGCTATTTCTCGCCGCTGCCGCCGAAGGCCGCCGCGCAACAGGACGGCCAGCCATGAAACGACTCGCCGCCCTGCTCGGGCTGAGCCTGCTCGCGTCGTTCGCGACGGCCGACGGCATACCCAACGCCGGGCGCGTCACGCAGCGCTTCGCGCTCGACCTCGACGGCAGCGCCGCGTATTACCAGCTCACCGTGCCGCAGCCCGTGTATGCGGCGAGCCGGCGCGACGATCTCGGCGACGTGCGCATCTTCAACGGCGCGGGCGAGCCGGTGCCCTATTCGCTCGACGCGCCGGCCGCACCCGCCGTGCCGCCGTCGCGCGCGCCGGTGCACTGGTTCCCGCTGCCGCCCGCGCGCGCCGAGAACGGTAGCGCGCCGCTCGGCGTGACGGTCGGCCCGGACGGCGCGCTGCGCGCGGCCGTCGCGCCGCCTTCGCCCACCGGGCATGGCGCGGACCTCGTCGACCTGTCGCATACCGACGGCAGCATCGATGCGCTGGTCGTGCATGTGGACGACGACAGCTACCAGGGCCGCGTGTCCGTCGAAGCCAGCGACGACCTGCGCAACTGGCGACCGCTCGGCAGCACGCAGTTGCTGAAAGTCGGCCGCGGCAACGACCTGCTGGTGCAGGAACGCATCGCGCTCGACGGTGCGACGCCGCGCTACCTGCGGCTGGACTGGCTCGACGGCGCGCCGGCAATCGCGTCGGTCGACGTCGAGACGCATCCGCGCGACGCACGCGGCGCCGACACGGCGTCCGTGCCGCGCCAGTGGCGCGACGCCGTGCGGATACGCGCGGGCGCTGCGCCGGGCGAGTATCTGTTCGACACGGACGGCGCGTATCCGGTCGACCGCGTGCGCATCGACCTGCCGCAGCCGAACACCGTCGCGCGCGCGACGCTGCAAAGCCGCGCCGATGCGCAGGCGCCGTGGCGCGACGTCTCGGCCGCGGTGCTGTTCCGCCTGCAGGGCAAGGGCGGCGAGCAGCGCAATCCGCCGCTCGAGTTCGCGGCGAATACGGATCGCGCGTGGCGGATCGTCGTCGACATGCGCAACGGCGGCCTCGGCGGCGGCCGGCCGGCGGTCGCTATCGGCTGGCATCCGGCCGCGCTGACCTTCGTCGCGCGCGGCACGCCGCCGTTTACGCTCGGCGTGGGCGATGCATCGCTCATGTCCTCGGCCGTGAGCCGCGACGCGCTGCTGGTCGGCATGGCGCCCGAAGTACGGCCCGCCCGCGTCGGCGCGGCGCTGCCCGTATCGGCGGTCGCGACGGCGGCGGCCGCCGATGCGGATGCCGGACGTCGCTACGTGCTGTGGGGCGCGCTGATTGTTGCGGTCGGCGTGCTCGGCACGATCGCGTGGCGCCTCGCGAAAGGCGGCGGCGACACGCGCAGCCGCGACGAGTGACGTCCGCACGCATTTGCGTGCCGCTTGACGCGCCGGCCCGTTCCTTGGGCCATCGCCACGCGCGATCGCACCGATTCGTCGAGTGGTCCGCCTTTACGTGAAGGCCACGCGACGCGTCAGCGGCGCGAATCGGAACCCGCCCGCCGCCATCGGGCCACGAAGCGGCCATGCTGACGCGGCCGCCACGGCGACGACCGGCAACTGGCCGCACCGGCCGCGCGGCGCGCCGCGAAACCTCCGCCGCGACGCAGGCCCGACTCGCGCCGGCCGATCGCGACGATGCGCGGCGCCCACGCATGCATGACCCGCCGCACGGCCGCCACGCGCGCCGCCAGCCGCGACGCCGGCGACACGCGCCGCGCGGCGCGTGCAACGGGCCGCTTGCACAGGATCGCGCTGTCGTAGCGCTTGCCGGCAAAGCGCATCACGTCGACCACCTCGAAGCCCTGCGCGCCGTAGAACGCCAGCAGGTGCGAAGCCGGATGCGGCGTGTCCAGCGCGAGCAGCGCATAGCCGCGCAACGCAGCCCACTGCTCGGCGAACGACAGCAGCAACGCGCCGATCCCGCGGCTTTGACACGCCGGGTCCACCGCCACCTGGCGCACGCTCGCGACGCCTTCGCGCCGGTACAGCGAGCAGGCCGACGAAGGATCGGTCGCATACAGCGTGGCCGTGCCGACGACACGCCCGCCGCACACGGCGACATAACACTCGCCGGCTTCCGCGCGGCGGCGCGTGACGTCTTCGTCCTGATCGACGCACGTGCAGTTGAGCCCCATCGCACCGAGCCGCGCGAACGCACGATGCAGCATCGGCGTGAGTTGCGCATAGCTGTCGATTGCCGGATCGAAACGCCGGACGATCACCCGATCGGCGCACGCGAAAGGCGGCGCGGCAGGGGTGCGTTCGGCGATCGCGTTCCAGGGTATCGACATGGCCATGCTCCGTGGTGAAGATGCCCGAAGTCTAGGAGCGCGCCGGTCGCCATCGCAAGAAAAAATGTCGTAAAAATGCCGCGGTAACGTGGCTGACGGAAGTGCCGGGTACGGTGCGTTTCGATGCCGTGCGCACGTCGCGGCGAACGCCTCGAAGCACCGATCGTTGCACGCGCAAGCAACGCATCAAGTGGACGAGATCGAGGCCCGGCGCGCACGCCGTTGACACGTACTGCCCCGCGCTCCAGACTCGCTGCTCCGTCACAGCATCGCGAGCGCCCATGGTCACCTGCTTCCTCCGCTACGTCGTCGATCCGTACAAACTCGTCGAATTCGAAACCTACGGGAAGATGTGGATTCCGCTCGTCGAGCAGTTCGGCGGCACGCATCACGGCTACTTCCTGCCATCCGAAGGCGCGAGCAACATCGCGCTCGCGATGTTCTCGTTCCCCAGCCTCGCCGACTACGAGCGCTACCGCGAACGCTCGAAGGCCGATCCGGCCTGCCAGGCCGCATTCCGCTACGCGGAGGACACGCGGTGCATCGTCAGCTACGAGCGCAGCTTCTTCCGGCCGGTGTTCGAGTAACGGGCGCATCGCCGCGCATCGCGCCCCGTTTTCCGGCCGAGGACGAAAAAAAGCCCCGCCAGCATCCGCGCGGCGGGGCCAACCCATGTCAGTAGAGACATCATGGAGGAGACGAGCCCATCTTATCGAGCCCGGCGCACCGTCCCAACCAAGCATTTCTGCTATCGATCTGCGCGGCCGCGCACACGATTGCCTCGCCGCGCGGCATATCGATAGAACGAAAAGTCGTTTTCAGAGTGGCGACGGGGTCGTTACCATCTGGTTTTAAGCCTGTGCTTAGCCGGGCAAGCCACTCCAGGAGCGCCCCTTGACTGCATTCGATCAACACCGCCGCCCGTTCGTCGTCGGCATTGGCGGAACCACCCGGGCCGCGTCGTCCACCGAACGCGCGCTGTCGTTCGCACTGCGCGGTGCGCAAGCCGCCGGCGCGCGCACGCGCCTGTTCGACGGCCCGTTCCTGCATACGCTGCCGCACTACGCACCCGAGCACAAAACGCTGACCGACGCGCAGCGCGAGCTGATCGACGCCGTGCGCGAGGCCGACGCGATCATCATCGCGACGCCCGGCTATCACGGCGGCGTGTCCGGCCTCGTGAAGAACGCGCTCGACACGCTCGAGGAACTGCGCGCGGACGAGCGCCCGTATCTCGACGGCCGCGCGGTCGGCCTGATCGTCACCGCGTACGGCTGGCAGGCGGCCGGCACCGTGCTGACGTCGCTGCGCTCGATCGTCCATGCGCTACGCGGGTGGCCGACGCCGTTCGGCGCAACCGTCAACACGCTGGAAACGCGCTTCGAAAGCGCCGATAGCTGCTCGGATCCGAAGGTTGTCGCGCAACTCGAGACGGTCGGCGCGCAAGCCGCCGAATTCGCGCTCGCGTTCGCGTCGCATCGTGCGGCCTCGCATGCGGCATCGGTCGATGCGCTCGCGCCCGTGCTGAAGGTCGCCAACCAGTAACCTCCGCATTCCGCCGCGCCCTCCGGTCGACACGATTCGACACAGGTGCGCGGCGCGTCCTCCGACGCGCGGCGATGTGCCGGGCGTGCCCGTCCCGCCTCTCGAACACATCGTTCGCGCGTACCGCCCCGATAACGATTCAGCCCGCCGCATGATTTGCATTGGCCGAAAGATTGGTTCACGCGGCCGGCAGGTTTTCGTACGCTGAGAGTCCGAACTTTTTACGCGCACGCCATGAACCGTACGATCCGCTACAAGGGCTATGAAGTCGCTCCCGCTGCCGCCCGGTTGCCGAACGGGCTGTTCGCCGCCAACCTGACGATCGAACGCGCGAGCGGCGGGCCGTCGCCGCGCTCCGTGTCGTTCGACGCGATCGATTTCTTCTTCGAGGAAGAGCACGCCCTCGCGTACGCCTCGCGCTGGGGCCGCCTCTGGGTCGACACGAACGCGTGACCGCGCGGGGCCGGCTATCGTTTGTCAGTAAAGTTGAGCGACATGCATAAATAAAATCAATGACTTACAAAGCATTTTGCCATGATCGCTCACTCCATTTTGCCATACAAGTTGAGCAAAAGCCGCTGAATTGACAAGAAGTTCGAGCACTCGCTCACTCAGACGCCCGTGCCTGCACGGTCGCGTGCACTTCCCATTCCCAGTCGGCTCAATAAATCGCAGAATTCCATATCAGGCAATGGTTCCATATCAAGTAACGGATGCGCATGCCGTAATCCTTTTGTAGCCGGTCTGATTCGACGAATGCGACCGCATGCTCGTCAAGCACCTGTCGACCTTCTCGAACCCAAGTTTCTCCAGCCATTGACCTGTGCTCGATTGCAGGAAGTCGACCGATAAACCGAAAAAAGACTTGTATGCGTCTTGCCAAACCCTCCTCCACGATGCTTAGGACCAGACGGCCATCCCTGGATCACCAGTTGAAGGAGGATTCAGTTGCCAAAGCAACAGAAGACTATGTCAAGCACCTCGTTGCATGGGCATCGGTTTCCTACGCACTGGGATTCGGAATTGTCACACTACGCACGTGGCGACTTGGACTGCCTGTGATCGAACTTCTGCATCTGATCTATGTATGGGTTGGACTACCAGTTTTAGTCGTTCTGTTCTTTTCCCGTCGCATTACAACAATGTGTCTGCGTGCTGGCGACCGCGCTGCGATGGATATTCATCAAGGGTGGGCTCAGACGAGGTACCCGGCGGTCCGGAATGAGTTCGCTGTGATCGAATATATGCAGGCTGCGGCGCATGCATTACCACTATTTTTGGGAGGTGCCGCACCCATCCCCGCAATCGTGCGACTTTTCGGTCTCACCGAAATTCTAACGGCAGAACGCTCGAAGGATCGTGTGACTTTCGATCGGTCCGTCCGGCGATTTCGCTGCATTGCCGGAATCGTCAGAGTAATCAATGCCGCCCAAAGCATTGCCGGCATCGTGTTCGCATTGATCTATCTCGTATCGATCTTAGCGACATACATCGTCACTCTATACCCTCGCATACGGCAGTCCCTTGGCGGAGAAAAGCCCGTCACGGCACAAATGGTCGTCGAGCAGTCAGCCATCCCACCGTCTCTAGTATCAAACCCCCAAGCCCCTGGGACCACAGTTGGCGAGAAAGCAACGAAGTTGCTCTCGGTAAAGTTGCCCTATCTGACAAGCGGCGCATACTACGTCGAAACACTATCGGGGGCGAGGCCGTCGATCAAGTCCGATACGGTTAAATCCATCATATGGAGGCCCGTCGCTATCAGCTTAGCGCATCATCGGAAGAGGCCGACGAGTTCTATGATGCCTTAACAAATCCCACGCATCCCTCGCTACACTTCATCGAAATACGGAAAGAGCATCAGGATCACGATCTGGGAACAAATTCTTATCCCGTCAATCTTTCGCCCAAGGAAAATAGCATGACAGATAAATTACAAGAATGCATGACGGAATCTGACGGTGCACATTTTTATCGGGGTGACCTTCACATTCATTCCTTTCAAGCGTCCCACGACGTGAGCGATACCGCGATGACGCCGCAATCCATCGTCGACACGGCCGTACGGGAAAACTTGAAGATCATCGCAATAGCGGACCACAACGAAATTGCGAACGTTCAGGCCGCCGTTACAGCGGGCGCCACTTCCGGCATTCTAGTCGTTCCGGCTGTTGAGTTATCCACCCCCGAAGGGCATTTACTTTGCTACTTCCCTTCGATTTCAGCGCTTACTCAGTTCCACGGCCGCCTCGATCTCGCTGATCGCGGGCTACCCACCAGCCGCTGCCGAAATGCTATGCATGCTTGCCTGGACTTGACATACAACCTAGGCGGCTTTTGTATTCTCGCTCACGTTGATGGCGGCAATGGGTTGGAAACTAACCACCCCGGCGGCTCGCCCCACAAGACGGACATCATTTGCCACAAAGCTCTACTCGGAATTGAGCTAAGTAGTGCCGCCTCACAGGTACGGTATGCACCGGACGATCCTGAGCAGGTTCGAGCACATATCGGCAATCAACGCATCGAACGGCTCGGTCTCGGTGAACGTCAGTATCTAGCACGCATCCTCAGTTCCGACTCCCACACTGTAACCGCACTTGGTCGAAACGCGAGTCAGGATCGAAAACTCACCCGCTACAAGATGGCCGCCCCGTCGTTTGATGGTTTGCGACACGCTCTCGAAGAAGGGGACTCTCGCATCCGACTTGAAGACGAGATACCTACAGCAACACCGTTCATTCTGGGCTTAACGATCGGCGGCGGTTTTCTGGCAGGGCAGACAATTCATTTCAGTCGAAATCTGAACTGCATTATTGGCGGACGAGGAACAGGAAAGTCCACTACATTCGAGGCCGTACGCTGTCTGACAGGTGAAGATTCCGGTGCAGAGGTCATCGATTCAGAGGTATGGCCACATCAACTTAACCTGTTTTGGCAAGACGAAGCTGGTCAGCAGCACTCTTTATCGAGGGCAATCGGCGAAGATTTGTCCAACCTCGACGATTCGATCGACGGACCGATCGCATTCGAGCTTGACTGTTTTGGGCAAGGCGAAGCAGCCCGCGTACGAGAGCAAGCGAAAGGCGATCCGCTAGCGCTTATGAAATACCTTGATACCTTTACGGGAGTCCGCGACGCAATCGAGGAAGAATTCCTGATCCGAGGCAGTTTGCGGGAGCAACGTGACAAAATTGTTGAGGCCGTAAAGAACGTTAACTCTATTCCCCAGACTCAGCGGTCACTTAATGTTGTGCAGCAACAACTGAAAGCGTTCGAGGCCGCAAAGGGCGCCGACATCATAAAGCTGCAGCGCAGCTTAGCAATCGAGAAATCAAGGAGGGAGCAACTTAAGGAAAAACTCAACGAATTGAAGAAAATCGTTGAAGATGCTTCTCTCACCGAGACCCGAACCGATCTCCGGTCTGTCCTTGATGCCGGCGACATTATTATCGGACGTACCGAGGCAGCAGAAATTGTCGCGGCACTGGATAAATTTTCTGCAATCGCAAAACAGGCACAAGATGTTGTCTCAGCGGCATATGAAAAACTTCATACGGCAGCGACATCGTCCATAGCGAGATGGACCGCTAATGAGCGTCCTATTCGCGATGACATCGATACGAAGCGGGTCAATTTAGAGGCGCAAGGCGTCAAGCTCGATATGTCGCACGTCGCGAAACTGACAGCGGAAGAAGCGAAGTACCAGAAACAGCTTACGAATCTGAAGACGTGGGAACCTCACCTGAAGGTTCTCCAGAGCACCTATGCAACGACTTTGACGAAGCGGTGGCAAGCACGCAAGAAAGTCGCAACACTACGACAGGCATACGCAATTAAGGCGTCGCGCGCGCTCGCAGAGGTACTTTCTGACTTGCAGGTCAAATTGCAATACGTGGAGAGCGGATTCTCGGAAGAAGCAGTGAATATGATAGCGTCGGCCTTGAGCTGGAGGACTGTAAACCACCACAAGGCACGCGTCATAGTCGAAAAGCTGACAGTTCCTGGACTGCTTAACGCGATTGCGAAAGGGCAAGCGACACCACTAACTGCAATCAGGGTCGAAGACAATGTACAGCAATTTTCAAACTCTGACGCCAAGGAAATTCTCGAAAGACTCAGTGAACCAACGATCCGATCCGCACTTGAACACTGCCACGTCGATGATCTTCCTAGATTGACGGTAACCCGGAAGATTGGCGATGGTGAGAATGGACGGTATGTCCAACGCGATTTTTCTCAGCTTTCACTGGGGCAACAACAATCAGTTTTACTCGCACTCATCCTCTCATCCGATAGCAAGCGCCCACTGATCATCGATCAACCGGAAGACAACTTAGACAGCGAGTTCATATTTCATACCTTTGTGCCCGTTCTCCGTCGCGCCAAAGAACGAAGGCAAGTCATCATTGTCACGCACAATGCAAATATCGCTGTTCTCGGCGACGCCGAACAATTAATTGTGTTCAAAAGCAATAGCGATCACAGTAAGATCGTGGCGCGTGGATCGATCGATGATGCAGGTGCGCGAGATGCAGCATGCAAGATATTGGAGGGAGCCCGAGAAGCGTTCACGAGGCGTGCCAAGATCTACGGAATCAAGTGATCGACACATGTCTCCGAGTGGAGAGTGTTAGCAAGAAACACTATTGCAAAATCTCAAAGGGATGGGGGGTTACATTTCGAAGGCGTTCTGCGTGTCGTGGATGCGACCTGGTTTCGTCGCGTCGAACGAATGAGTGTTGCATAGTCGTCCATTCGCAGCTTGGTCGCCATGTGTGTAAGTCAAGAATTGATGTATTAGTTAGGTGCGTTTCCGACGAGCGCAACAATGGCTGCCTCGGAGACATCGACACGTTAGAATATCGATTTAAGGTAGAACTGCTTTCGGTGACAATGCCTTATGAAGTCCAGAATCGGACCAAACGGAGTACATCTTTTCGATCGAGTTTCAGGTCTGAATGTCCTGCTAGACGAGTTTCGTCCGGAAGAGGCGGTTTGGTCGACGTCCCCTCGCCAGGTATCCATTGCACTTACCAATGTTTGCGACCTTCACTGCGCGTACTGCTACGCGCCGAAGCACAAGGCCTCGCTGCATACTGACCAAGTGCTTGGCTGGCTGAGGGAACTTGATACCGAGGGGTGCCTCGGTATCGGATTTGGCGGCGGCGAACCGACGCTGCATCCCGATTTTGTCGACATATGCAAACGGGTTGCGGGAGAGACTCAGCTTGCGGTCACATTCACGACTCATGGTCATCGCATGACGCCACAGTTGGTCGAGCGCCTCAAGGGCTCGATTCACTTCGGACGGGTTAGCGTTGATGGGATAGGTCGCACCTATGAAGAGCAGCGTGGGAAGCAATTTGCCAGCCTGCTCCGGGGCATCGAGTCGATTGCAACCTTGTCGCCCTTTGGGATCAACGTCGTAGTCAACGAACGCACGGTTGTAGAACTTGACGCAATTAGCGAACTCGCGCAAAAGTTTGGAGCTAGCGAATTGCTGTTGCTTCCTCAGCAGGCAACCACCGCGGTCACAAGCATGGATGGAGTGGTCGATCGAGCACTTCAGGACTGGGTTTTCAACTACAGAGGCAAGGTTCGCCTAGCGGTAAGTGAGGCGGGTGCGTCAGGACTGCCTACGTGCGACCCCCTCCCCGATGAGCGAGGCCTTCGGTCCTATGCGCACATAGATGCGTCCGGCATGCTTCGCACGAGTTCTTACGCGCCCGTCGGCGCAAAGATCGGAGACGCAGGCGTTCTGTCGGCGCTTCAGCGACTCAGAAATACCTTCGAAATCAAACGAGAGACGCAATCATGAAGATTTGGAACGGATACGGGTCTGAGCATTCGATGAACCTGGTTCTCATCGGGAGGTTCAAGCGGGAGCAAGACGCAGAGAAGGTCGAGAAGGACATTG
>Ga0182007_10002110_pt1 | contig 10173 bp, 9 predicted proteins | sample Sormic07211113_1_FD_123023 | JGI IMG/M metagenome (GOLD analysis project Ga0182007, IMG submission 123023) | Rhizosphere microbial communities from Sorghum bicolor, Mead, Nebraska, USA - 072115-113_1 MetaG | ecosystem: Host-associated > Plants > Roots > Rhizosphere | place: USA: Nebraska... | reverse complement strand
GAGTGCAGGTCGTTATTGTGCTTGATCACCATGCCGGGGCGAAGTTGGGTCGCAGGAATAGCCATTGCCGCTAAGTCTCCTTCAGATTGCGTTCGGTAAACGGGCGGGAGGCAGGGCACGCCACAGATTCCGCCACGCACAGGACAACAAAGGGTTTATTTTACACGGAGATGGACTGGTTGAAAACTGAGTTGGTCGAATGGAACAGCACCGGAAAGCCGGATTGGTCCCATTTGTGACTCAATCTCGATTGAGCTCGCCGTAAATTTGTTTCACCGGCGAAACTGTGGCGCCAAGTACTACAATCGTCGTCGGGTGACCTGTGCCCTGTTATAAGCATCATTAACTTATCAACGAGGTGAATTCATGCGTACTGGTAATTATGAATCGTCGGACAAGAGCACGGCTGGGACCGCGGTAACGTTTCTCTTAATTGGTCTAGGTGCCGGAGCCCTTGTGGCATTGCTGCTGGCTCCGAAGACCGGCAAACAAATGCGCCGGGATCTGCGCCGCAAATACGACGATGTGCGCGAGACCGTGGAGGATTTCGCAGAAGAGGCAAAAGAACGCGTAAACGATGTGATGGAACGCGGCTCGGAGTGGGTTGATACTGCACGTGAGCGAGTGGATCCTATAGCACGAGCCGTCAGGAAGCGTTAGAACAGTGTTTGACTCTCGAATTGGGCTTTCGAGACTCAAGTCTCGCCGGTTGGAATTTCTTTAACTTTGAGACTTGTTTCTAGTAGAGCCGGAAGCTGACTTCTACATTGATTTGCACCGCGACCGCCTGCCCATCCCGGCGGGCGGGATCGAATTTCCAGGTGCGAACAGCGTCGATGGCTTTTTCATCGAGTCCCATGCCAACGGAACGCACTACGCGAATGTCGCGCGCGCGGCCATCTGGGCCGACAATCATGTAGAGGACGACGGTTCCCTGATACTTGGCTTTGCGCGCCTCTTCCGAATATTCAGGGTCGGGAGCAAAGATCGCACGCGGAGCCGACACTCCGCCGCCTACTCGGTACACTCCGCCGCCAATTCCTCCGCCGTAGCCCGGACCGACACCGGGACCGCGTCCTGATCCGACTCCCCCGCCACTGCCGCTGCCGATTCCGCCACCTGAGCCGGTTCCATTGGAAGGAGGACCGAGGATCTTGGACAGCGGATCGCCCAAGGGGCCGTTGTTGGCGAGTTGAATCGGAGGCGCAACCACGGTGGGGTCGACGGCAAGCTTCGGAGCTTCGTTTCGAACCACCACTGCCGGAGGCGTGATCTGCTCGAGAGATTGCTTGGGTAGCGCACCACGAGAAGCTGCGAGCTTGTCGCGATCTCCCCCACCGCCACCGCCACCCGATTCCTTGGCGGAAGGCGGGAGAGTGTAAGGACTGATATCTGTAACTATTCCCGTGACGCGCTGACGAATTTGTTGCCGATGCTCAACTACCCAGTGGCCGGACCAGACAAGAAGCATGATAGCCACCGTGTTCAGAGCGAACGAAAAGACGAATGCGGATGGACGGGTACGATAGACTCCGTAACCTTCGCCCGAGAGAGTCGGTAGAGGGTTGGGTTCGGGAGCCGAAGGCCGAGAAGCCATCGTCATCCTGGGCGCAACCGACATGAGCGCACCTGCTACTTACAGTATAGACGCTTCCAAAGCCGATTTGTTCCAGCAAAAGACAGATAGCCGCCACAGACAGGCCGGAAATGATACAGCATCAGCTGAACATGGAAGAGAAGAAGTGACGCACCTTACGGAAGAATCCGGTGTTTTGCTTGGGCTGAGGCTTGGGCGGCTGAGCGGTGGCCGCTGCTGAATTGGCGATTCCAGCGGAGCGCGCAGCAGACACCGCGGGTAGATTTCCAGCCTCGCGGGTAGGTGCGGGCGCGGGGATTTGGTCACCACGAAATACCAAAGGCGCCTCAATTTGGATGTGCATCGGCTTGTTGGTACGGTTCGGCTCCCGAAGGGTGTCGGCCTTCGCCAGCAAGCTGGTGTTGGTTGGGGTCGGCCCCGGAACCATGTCCGCAAGCGAAGCGACTGGCGGGATTAGACTGGGATCGTTCGCGACCGGCGGCTTAGAGTTCGTGGCGGAACCTGCGATTACGCCTTCCTCAGGAGCTACAGCCTGTGGGGCGGCCTCCGCGCGCACTACACTGGGCGCTCGAGTTGCAGGACAACCGCAATCCAGCGGCACAGTGCTATCGGGGTTCGTTATCTGCCCGTTGCGGAAAACAACTTCCTCGTTAGGCTTTACCTGGTAGGTGCCATTACCCAGGAGTTCGGAGACCACGGCAGATGCGCTGTTACCCGGAAGCGAGCGTACACAGGTGTTCCCTTTGGTATCGGCACTGAATGCATAGGCGAAGTCCCCCGGGCCACTTAAAGCGATGCGGAAGTCAGGCGTAAGAATGGCATCGCGAGAACTTGCCAGAGAGTAATGGGTTTCCAGGGAACCAGTGCTCATTCCGAGCATCAGGTCTTGCCCATTCTGCGAAGTCGTCACCGAAATTGTGGTGCCAGGGCAGACGCGGATTGTACCGCCACGCGAGAGGTTCAGGATGGCAGTCTCGGCGGCCGCGGAAACGGTGGAGCCAGGGCCAACCGGGTTGCCGGCCGAGACCAGTCCCACCCCACCTCCGTTGGAGGCCGTGGTGATCGCTGGAGCGATTCCGCGCGTAAAGGCGGGTACGGTCACACTGGCGGGAGCCTCAATTTTGGGACTTTCCAGCCTGGCAGCGTCAGTCTTGTCTTTGGCTGCGGGCGTTTCCACCGGGCGAAGATAGACCACCAACTTGTCATCAGCCGCTTCCCAGCTGTAAGAGTGCGCCTCTTTCAAATCAAGGGATACGCGGGTGACGGGCGGATTCTGTTGTAGCTGGCTGACTTGAATGGTTTTGATATCACCGGCCTGAACAGGAAGAATACGGTTGCGACTCACACGATTCACCGTCCCGGGCAAGTCAATTACCAGACGGGGAGGGCCATCCAGCTTGGTGATCGAGGGCACAACGGCAACGGTCGAGGTGATCTCAACCCCAGCGCCCTGCTGGTCGTGAACCGCAGCAACATTTCGAATGGCTATGTACGGAGTCGTTCTTTTTCGCGGCGCTGCGGACTGCGCAGGCGCGGTCGGATCCTGGCTCTGATCAGGCGTTTGCGCCGTGAGCGGTAGGCACAGCGCGACTGCGGCGAGAAGGAGAGCTACGAATCGTTGGGCTGGTTCCAGCAAAACTTCACTCGAAAAGCAATGGGATAGAGACACAATACCACTGCAAGGCGGGGTGCGAGAAGATTACCTCAGACCTGCGACTCGGAAAGGAACTCGTATTCGTCGATTATGGCGGCTACCGCCATCTTCCCGCTGGCATCGTTGCTGCCGTCGACCCGCACGACCTTACCCTTGCAGCGGACCCGTATGGCTTCGGTAAGCGTAATTTCGGGGGGCAGCGTAAGGGTGAACTCGATAGCCGCTCCTGCTGAAATATTGGAATCGACATAAAAGCATATGCCGCGTGCACTTACGTCCCGAGTTTGAGCGGATTTCTGCTGCACTCCGTCGTCCGTGTAGGTTACTGCTACTGGAAGGCGCAACGCGAAGCGGCGAGTCGCCCGCTTTTCGGGATGAGGTTCGGCCATAATGCCTCCGTAAGTAGCTGTAGCATGGCTTGGCTATGTTCAGGGTGTCAAGTATGTAATTTTGCGGGACTTACTGGAGTCTTCCTCTTGGCCTATGTGAATGTGGCGCGCGCAGCCTATCAGAGGAGAAGGCGATCGGGTGACCCGCTGAAACGCGGCGGCCAAAAACTATCCCCCTGAGGGCAAGTTCTTCCACCCCGATTCCTATGAATCTTCTGCGACACGCTCCAGATCGGGAGCATCAGTCCCGTTAGCTAATGGAAAGAGCTGTTCTTCAACCGCGTTGAAGGGAGCCATCATGATTTTGATTACCGGCGCCAGTGGCAATGTCGGAAGCGAAGTTCTTAAGCAGGCTATGGCAGCAAAACTGAAGCTGACAGCGGCGTATCAATCAGCGGAAAAGGCGCAGACCGCGCCCGGAAATGTGCATACTGTGGTTCTCGATTACGCGAAACCTGAGACAATCCGCGCGGCCCTGGAAGGAGTTGACATTCTGTTTCTCGTGGGACCACCTACAGCGAACCTCGTCGCGCTGGAGGCCAACGTCATTGATGAGGCCCAGAAAGCGGGTATTACGCACCTCGTAAAGCTCTCGGCGTTGGGGGGGCGCAAGGCGATCTTCCCGTCCATGCACCGCGATTCGGAAGAGAGAATTGAAGCTTCTGGTGTGCCTTATACATTCATGCGGCCGAATGGCTTCATGCAGAACTTCGTGACTTACCACTCGGCAACGATCAAGGCGCAGAATGCTTTTTACGGCTGTCAGGGAAATGGGGCGGTGAGTCACATCGATGTTCGAGACCTTGCCGCTGCCGTGATTGCGGTGATTTCGAGTAAAGGTCATGAAGGAAAGGCTTACCCGCTCACCGGGCCGGAAGCGCTCACCCAGGCCCAAGTGGCTGAGAAACTCTCGCGAGCGACGGGACGCACCATCAGCTATGTCGATCTAGCCCAGGATGAGATGAGGCAAGCGATGCTGCGAGCGGGAATGCCGGAATGGTCAGCGGATGCTGTACTTGACTTGACCCGGCTCTATCGCGATGGCGGGGCAAGCTCCGTGGACGACACAGTCGAGAAGCTCATCGGCCGCAAGCGCAAGTCGTTCGATGAATTCGCGCGAGAGTATGCGGCGGCATTTGACGCAGAGGAAAGGGCTGCGTCGTAGACCACAACACTCGACCGCGTCCTAAAACGGCTGGTGGACGGCTGCGAATGGGGTTCCCCTCAAAAGTTCAGGGCAGGTTACACTCGAGCCTGAAAACGCGAAGTAGTTGAGAACTGGAAATCGTTTCCCATGGTGTTTGTTCTAGACAATTACGATTCCTTTACTTACAACCTCGTGCAGTATCTCGGGGAGCTAGGTGCAGAGGTCGAGGTGCGCCGCAACGACCAGGTTACAATCGCCGACGTGGAGGAGCTCAAGCCGGAGCGGATCCTCGTTTCTCCGGGCCCCTGCACGCCGCAAGACGCGGGCATCAGCATCGAGTTGGTGAAGCATTTCGCGGGCAAGGTGCCGGTTCTGGGTGTTTGTCTGGGACACCAGGCGATTGGGGCTGCGTTCGGCGGCGAGGTAGTGCGGGCGTCCAATCTCATGCATGGCAAGACGAGCGAAGTGCAGCATGATGGGCGGACGATCTTCCGCGATCTCCCCTGTCCCATGAGAGCTACGCGCTATCACTCTCTCATCGTCCGCAAAAATGGGCTCCCCGGCGATCTCGAGGTGAGCGCCACGACAAGAGATCGTGACGGATCAGAAGTAATCATGGGATTGAGGCATCGCAAGTATCCGGTCGAAGGTGTGCAGTTCCATCCCGAGAGCGTGCTCACGGCCGCCGGCAAGCAGTTGGTCGCGAATTTTCTAAAACTGTGACGGTCGTGTCGTGCCAGGGTTATCGTCGCTGCCGCGCCATTTCTACGGCCTTGATCACAGCTTGAGCTTTGTTGAGGGTTTCCTGAAATTCTTTGGAGGGCTCGGAGTCAGCCACGATTCCGCCGCCCGCCTGAAGATAGGCCTGCTTGCCCTTGAGAAACATGGTGCGGATCGTGATACAGGAATCGAGATTACCAGCGAAGTCCGCGTAGAGCACGGAGCCGCCGTAAACTCCGCGCCGGACCGGTTCCAGTTCTTCAATGATCTGCATGGCTCGGACTTTCGGCGCGCCGGAGAGGGTTCCAGCCGGAAAGCAGGCGGCGAAAGCGTCCAGCGCATCCAAACCCTCGCGCAGCTTTCCTTCGAGCGCCGACACCATGTGCATCACGTGGGAGTAGCGCTCGACGTACATGAGATCGCGCACCTTAACCGAGCCATATTCGCTGACGCGGCCTAGGTCGTTGCGTCCAAGATCGACCAGCATGACGTGCTCGGCGCGTTCCTTCTCGTCATTGGTCAGTTGCTGTTCGAGGCGAAGGTCTTCTGCTTCATCGCGGCCCCGAGGATGCGTTCCCGCAATCGGGTGGTATTCCAATTTCTGTCCGGTTACCCTAACTAACATCTCCGGAGATGAACCCAACACGTGGGTGTCGCCGAATTTGAGGAAGTAAAGATAAGGCGAAGGATTCACGGTTCGGAGAGCACGATAGAGATCGAAGGCTTCGACCTGCGGAACAAAATCGAGCCTCTGCGATAGCACCACCTGGAAGACATCGCCGGCTGCGATGTACTCCTTTGCTTGCTGCACCTTCTTCTCATACTCTCGCTGCGTCGTAAGAGCATGCACTTTCAACTTGCGCAGGGCTTTGGAGGAAGTGAATTGCCAGTGGCTGGCTGGCAACTTGGAGGCGAGCTTTCTTTCCAGTCGCCCGATATCCGCAAGGGCACGATCGTAAGCTTTCTTCGGGCTTTCGCTCGAAACATCGGCTGTCGCGATAATGTGAATCTGGTGGCGAAGATGATCGAAGGCCAGCAGGCGATCGAAAAACATCAGTGCGCAATCGGGAACTTTCAGATCGTCTTTGGCGTGTTCGCCGATGTTCTCGAGTTGGCGGACTACATCATAGGCGAAATATCCGACCGCACCTCCAGTGAACGGCGGCAGGCCGGGAATGGTCGCGGATCGGTGTTCGCGCAGGAGTTCCTTTACGACGGAGAAGATGTTTGCCTGACGCCGCTGCGGGGATCGGCCACAAGAGATTGAGATCTCCGGCCCGCGGGCTTGCACCTTCATATAAGGGCGGGCTCCCAGGAAGGTATAGCGGCCTATCTGCTCGCCACGTTCCACCGATTCCAGAAGGATCGAGTCGGCTTCCCCCTCAGCCACAGCAAGGAAGGCGGAGACGGGAGTGAGCAGGTCGGCACTCACCGACTTCACGACCGGAACGAGCGTGAAGTCTCGCGCGAGTCGGCGGAACTCGCTGTAATCAGGAGTGACCATGAGGAGCATCAATTATAGGCGACGAAAGCGACATGCATGGGAGCGTGAGGTGCGCAGGAGCGCAGGTAGATGCTGGCAACCCGCAATTAGAGGCCCTGAACCTCCGTACGAATTGACTGCGGGGCTAAGCATCGCAACAATAGCAGGCAATTATGCAAATCAGATTCTGGGGTGTGCGGGGCTCGACGCCAACGCCTCAGCTGGAGAACATGCGCTACGGAGGCAACACCTCGTGCGTCGAGGTGCGCATCCAGGATCGCCTTTTCGTGTTCGATTGCGGAACCGGATTTCGAGCATTGGGCCAGCATCTCACGAAGCACTTCCCGGAACAGCCCCTATTCGCCCACGTTTTCGTTTCGCATTATCACTGGGACCACATCCAGGGGATCCCGTTTTTTCGGCCCCTTTATGACAGCGCCAACAATGTCTTTGTATTTCATTCTTCCAGGCGCAACCGCAGCCTCAAGCAGGTTATGGAAGAGCAGATGGCCGCGCCGTACTTTCCGGTGAACATGAACGACATGCAAGCCAATCGCGCCTTTCACGATATTGAAGAAGGGCGAGTTGCACTGGACGAGTCTGTGACCGTGCAGGCGGCATGGCTGAATCATCCCCAGGGATGTCTTGGCTTTCGCATTGAGAGCAAGGAAGGCGTACTCGTCTATGCGACCGACAATGAACCAGGAGACCCGCAGTTCGATAAAAGCGTTCGCAAGCTGGCGGAAGGGGCCGACATCCTGATCTATGACGCGCAATACTTGCCTGAGGAATACGAGGCGCGCAAGCGAGGGTGGGGACACAGTCACTGGCGCGAAGGGGTAAACATTGTGATGGAGAGCGGCGCGAAGCAGCTCATCTTGTTCCATCACGATCCAGAGCACAACGACGCGTGTCTGGATAATGTCGTGAAAGAAGCACGGAACTACTATCCCCAGGTGCGAGCGGCCGTTGAAGGCATGCAGCTGGAAGTAAAAGGCTCGTGAAATAAAGCTTCATTCAGGTCCGCGAGTGCAGCCCTCGCCCCTATCGTGAGCATCTCAGGAATGCGGGTTAGCCATTTTCCGCATCCCATCCCATGAATTCTTAATCTGCTAGTGCGGGACTGGCCGCCCGAAGGGCTCTTGGCCTGTCCGCGAAGGAGACCGATGCCTGACCTGCGACAAGCGTGTGCTCCCCTCAGTGATGCGGAACAATCCGACGCCTTTGTGCTCTTCGGAGCCATGGGCGATCTTGCTCACAAGAAGATTTTCCCCGCCCTTTACAACCTGGTCGCTCGCGGACATCTGGACGTTCCCGTGATTGGCGTTGCGCGGGCAGGGCGTACCGACGAGCATCTACGGCAACGCGCGAAGGATAGCATTCAGCAGCAAATAAGGCAGGTCGATGAGGCGGTATTGTCGAAACTGCTGGGACTCCTCAAGTATGTGGGTGGCGATTACCAGCAGGAAGCCACCTTCCATGCGCTCCGTAAAGCCCTTGGATCCGCCCAGGGACCCGCACATTATCTTGCCATTCCTCCCGAATTGTTCATTACGGTGGTGGAGTCTCTGGCCAAGGCAGATTGTCTGAAGCATGTCCGCGTGATTATCGAAAAGCCTTTCGGCAGTGATCTCGAGTCCGCACAAAAACTGAATGCCGCGTTGCACAAAGTCTTGCCGGAGAGTGGCATCTTTAGAATTGATCACTACCTGGGCAAGGAAGCGGTGCTCAACCTTCTGTTCTTCCGGTTTGCCAACAGCTTTCTCGAGCCAATCTGGAATCGGAACTATGTCGAGAGCGTACAGATCACGATGGCGGAGGAGTTTGGGATCGAAAAACGCGGCAAATTTTACGATGCAACCGGCGCGGTACGCGACGTAGTACAAAATCACATGTTGCAGGTTGTCTCGTTCTTGGCGATGGAACCCCCGACCGGACTCTACTGTGAATCAATTCGCGACGAGCAGGTAAAGGTCTTCCGTACAATTCCGCCGCTCCGTCCCAAAGACCTGGTCCGTGGACAGTTCGAGGGCTATCGCAAGGAGGAAGGAGTTGCCCAGAACTCTAAAGTAGAAACCTATGCCGCCTTGCGATTGCAAGTGGAATCCTGGCGCTGGGCGGGCGTGCCCTTCGTTATTCGCGCCGGTAAAAGCCTGCCGGTCACCGCTACCGAAGTATTCGTGAAGCTCAGGAAGCCACCACTGGAAACCCTAAGCGAGGGAAGTACCAATTTCTTCCACTTCCGGCTCGGTCCTGACGTTTCCCTAGGTTTGAACGTAAGCATTAAACGACCAGGCGAGTCGCTTTCCTCCGAGCCGGCAGAAATGTCGGCCGTGGAGGATGTGCAGGCGGAAGAAGTAGGGGCGTACGAAAGACTGCTAAGCGACGCGATGCGGGGGGATCCCATGCTCTTTGTCCGGGAAGATGCGGTCGAGGCACAATGGGCCATTGTGGAGCCGATTCTGGATGAAGCTACCGAACCTCATCCCTATAAGCCAGGGACGTGGGGGCCTCGGCAAGCCAATCGACTGGTAGATGATATTGGCGGCTGGTACAACCCCGGAGAACACTCGAAGCAGCCGGCCCTTGTTAGTCAAGCCGCGAAAGAACGGCTGGCCTCGTAGGATGTTCACACGTTGGACTTGCGCTTCTTGCAGGTGAGGACATCTTCGATAGCTTTCAGGATAAACTCTGGTTTGTAAGTGAGTGCAGTGCCACGCACGTTCCTTTGCAAAGTCCGTGTGCTTGCCACTCTGCGTGCGCCCTTCTATACTGTTCGATTTGCCGCATAAAATGTGTGGCAGCCTTCATTTAGAGATCCTCAGACGAATCACCGGAGAAGCAGATGCGTACTGTTGCGATGGAGCAGGAAGCAAATCCATGGGAGTCACAAGCTGCACGTTTTGACTTGGCAGCGCAGAAGCTGAACCTGGATGAAGGGCTCTGGAAGGTCCTGCGATATCCCAATCGGGAAATCATCCTGCACATTCCGGTAGCCATGGATAATGGTTCGCTTGAGGTTTTCACGGGATTTCGGGTTCAGCACTCCATTGCACGGGGTCCCGCAAAAGGTGGAATCCGCTACGCGCCCGATGTAACTCTTGACGAAGTACGCGCTCTTGCCAGCTGGATGACATGGAAGTGCGCCGTGGTCAACATTCCGTTCGGCGGCGCGAAGGGCGG